>Ga0209487_1000589_pt1 | contig 32622 bp, 46 predicted proteins | sample Poulit2012_FD_187524 | JGI IMG/M metagenome (GOLD analysis project Ga0209487, IMG submission 187524) | Agricultural soil microbial communities from Georgia to study Nitrogen management - Poultry litter 2012 (SPAdes) (version 2) | ecosystem: Environmental > Terrestrial > Soil > Agricultural land...
TTTCGTTTAATAGCTCAAAATAGTTATTAGATCCGTTAACACTAGAGATCATTAGATCCATATCTTGCATAAACGGGTGAACTGTAACGTCACCCGCGTTGTAAATCTTAAACGCCTCACCTCTACCCACAGTGTGCTTATATTTAAACGTGTCTTCTTCCGACTGTAACCCCATACCAAAAGACCATAATTCAGAACTAGCATCCAAGTCGTTATTTTGAATATCTCTTGTTGTTCCAATTGATTCGGCAAATGGAGACCCTACAATTGTGCAAGCTACACTAGCTTCAGCAACACGCTGATTGTTCGGCATTCTTTCAGGGATAAACGACTCATCAACGGATACTTTATAACGTTTGCTACTCTCATATGTTTCGCTGATATAAAAGGTATCTTTTTTTTGAAACATTGAGTACACGGCATTTCTCAATAATCGATAATCTTGCGTATCTTTAGACTGTAAAAGCAAATCTAGTTCTACACTTCTTTCATTAAATGTTGAACCAAAATCAATCTTACCGTCCATGCCCTCTAATCGTTCGGTGACTCTTTCTTTGTCGATAGAAGATATAAAAATATCCAGTGGCTGAGCGCCATCTGGAAAAGGTATAAGATTCATTTTATTGTCGTACATAATAAACAATGGATCACCCCCCCCTTAAAAATAGTCCATTCCTAGAGAATCAATGGAATTTTGGTCATTTACAGAGTCTGTAATATCTTTCTTACTTACTTTTATGCTAGGATTTTTAGCGAGTATCTGCATCAATATCTGGTTTTGCTCTAGGGTGGCTTGAAGTAAGTTTTTTAAAGTTTTGTCCTCTTTGCTCTCATTTTTATTTCTTCTATCTTGATCAGTCGTTCTTACTTTTCTTTGAAGGTTCTTGCCAGCTAATGCTAATAATTTCATGAACTCACTGTTCCTCAAATTATCAAAATTGAAGTCGCCTATACCGTTAGCATAGTGTGGAGTGTTTTTTAATATCCTTTCTGTTTCTCGGTGCGGCATTACATGCGTACCCTTAGGTAAGTTGAGCATTGTGTCCGTATCAGGCGATAAAAAGGATGCTCCACTTGGAGTTTGGATTAATTCACGACCACCACCGTCACCGACCACCGCCATTCCTCCAGGGTGTCCACTAGATGGTGTTCCTTTAGCGTAAGCTTTTACCGATCGAGAGGAACCACCAAATGATCTAATCATTTTTTGACTTACGTTTATTCTCTTGGATATTGGTGCTGATAGCGCCTTGTTAATATTCGCTACTGTGGGATTAAGATTTGTTTTGACACTTTTATTTACGTCTTTAGATAATTCATCAGTCATTGTTTTAGCGCTCTTAGCACCAGTATCTATCTTACTGTTGTTTGTGCTTTGTTGACTGCTAGCACCCTTTAAACCTCTGATTTGATCGGATATAAAGGTGGACTGGTCTTTCAGTATACTTGCGCCCGTTTTAGATTTTGTGTTCTTCTTATCGATATTGTTAGATGATAGATTAATGCTGCCCTTCACATCATCCCAAATACCAAGTTCCTCTAATATCTGTTTTTTGACATCATCATTTGATCTGATTTTATCGCCAATCGCATCAATCTGCTTGTCTATTTCTTTTTTGTTTGCACCGTTCTTCTTTTTCTTTTCTTCGAGTGACCCTATTTCTTCAAGATGTTTTTTGTTTTTACTGTCCAACTGCTTTATGATATTGCCTTCTTCAACTTTTATATCTGCAGTTTTAGCTAAGTTTTCTATCTTTTTTTGACCTTCGGAATCAAGATTATCTAGTTTGTGTTCCGCTAAAGAATTAACATCTTTATAAAGACCAAGTTCTTCAAATATTAAATCCCTTGCTTCTTTCTGTTTTCCGTTTGTTTCCGTTAATGTATCATATCTTTCTTGCTCTTCTTGGGTAAGTTTTCCGTTAGTTTCTAGCTTATTATTCAGTTTTTCTAACTCTTCATCGCTTTTAGTTATAGACTTATCTAGTTTTTCAAGTCCTTTTTCGCCTTCTTCATTTATACCAACGTTGGCCAGGTAAACATTAGCCATTTGCTCATTGACCAGGTCTAATTTTTCTAACTTTTCTTCTTCACCTTCAATACTTTTTTCTATTACTTCTCTTTCTTCCTTAAGATCCTCTAATATCTCAGCCGTCTTACCTCGTTTTATCATTAGCAAGTCATTACGTTCTGCATCCAAGGCATAAGCTTCTTCTTCTGATAAATTACCATCGGACAATTTGTCATTTATTTCAGATACTCTGTCACTAATTTCGGACTTTGACATTTCCGCATTTTCAAGAATGGCATTTGTACGTTTTTCAGTTTGTTCTAACTCCTTGGATTTTTCGCTGATCTTACCGCGTATTTCATCCTCTTGCTCTAATAGGATCCGTCTTTCTTCTTTTAATTCCATTTCTGATAGTTTTCTTAATGCATCGATCTGCTTTTGGACCGCATCAGTACTTTCAGCAAAGGCATTCCCTTGATCAGAAACGGACTTTTTAACATCTTTTGATTGTTCTATGATATTACCGTTGGCCTTAAATAAGTTCTTTAACTCATCTTTTGAAAGACCGGATTTTTCAGCAAGTGCATCATATTGCTTTTGCAACTCTTTTATTTCACCGGGGTTGCTAGATTCAGATATCCTAATGTTTAAATCGTTCAATTCAGCTAATTGCTCATTACTTATTTTTGCTTTATCAGACAACTTATCAAACGTATCAGCGCTTTTCTCAAGTTCCCCGGCTTGTTTGCTAAATGATTCAGCTGAATCTAAATTAACTTCTTTAGATTCTTTAGCCCTTTTAATGTATTTGTATGTCGCATAACCAAGCGCTCCAACCCCTGCAATTGCTAGTCCAGCAACACCAGCTTTACCAAGACCGCCCAATGCGCCTAGTAATCCAGCACCCTTAGACAAACCAATTGCCTTAGCTAGTTTACCGGTACCCTGCATTAAGCCCCCTATGCCTGTTGTGAACTTACCAACAAATTCTAATGCTGGTCCACCAGCTACTGCTACAAGTCCTAGTCGCTTAAGCATAGTCTTTTGTCCATCGTCAAGGTTCTGATACCACTCAACGACACCCATAATACTATCTTTCATTTTGGTAAACGCTTCTCTTGCTACTTCTCCCATTTCTGCCGCTCGTTGCTGTATCTCAGGTGATTTAAGTACCTCTATAAAGTCAGCCAGCGACTTTTTAGAGTCCTCGAATACACCTTGCAGGAATGACTCTCCTATAATTCCCACATAAGCTTTAGTATTATCAATCATACCGTCCCAAGTCTTAGAGTATTCTTCAGCCATACCACCTGCGAAATCTTCCATTACATCCTTGAAATCACTTGAGCTTACCTTTCCTTCCGTTACCATTTCACGGAGACTTTCAGTTGATACGCCTAAGTGTTTAGCCATTGCTTGGGAAAATCCTGGCATACCTTGTTCGATCATATTTAATTCCTGTGTCATTAATTTACCTGAACCCTCGACACGGTTAAATATCTGAGCCATCTCTTCGACGGGTCTGTTAGCGCCGATAGCTGCATCACCGACTAGCTTTATATACCGTTGTAATTCTTTACCCTCTTTAACACCGGCCGCCATAGCTCCTGCTGCAACTGCTGTACCTTCAGCCATGGTTGTCATGCCGCCGTCGATTGCTTTGGTCACATCTCCGGATATACGTCCTACGTCCTCTGTACTGTAGCCCAATCCTTTTAGCTGCGCTTGTGCGCTGTCTAGCCCTGTGAGCCTACCCCAACCAAACGCCGCAACGATTCCGCCAACGGCTGCAGTAACACCGACCGCGGGAACCGTTATCCCTCTAGTCATTTTACTTCCTACATCGCTCATGTTAGTTCCAGCAGTCTTTAGTTTTCCGCCCCAATTGTCCATACCATCGGCAACTTTATACCAACCCTGAGACTGGATGTCCTGGACCCTTTGGAACTCTTTGAATTCATTTGTCATACTATCTAATTCTCTACCTGTTTCCTGATAACGAGCTATTTGAGTATTTAAGTCTTGTGCTGCTGCTTGAGCTTTAACAGAGTTTTCTCCATATGTGGCTGACATATCGTCATACTTAACCTTTGCTTCATCCACCATTGCAGCCTGTATTTTGTGCCTATCAGATAGACCTTTTATGACAGTGCTATATTTATCTGCTGACTTCTCACTACGATCAAAAGCGGATAGTTGAGCACCCATGGCCTTATTAGATGACTTGAGTTGTCGTTGTAGTCCGGTCATAGACTTCTCAACACCTACTGAATCTAAGTCTACCTTTATGATCATGTTACCAACTGGGGTACCTCCAATTGCCATCGTTTTACCTCCTTTCTTTTTTATTTACCGAATGCAGAAAAGAGAGAGTCTGTTTTGATTACCTCTTTCTTTTTATTGTGATTCAAGTTAGATAATCTCAATAATTCCAGTACATCCATTTCATAAACATCGTTTAGTGTATATCCACGCTTTAGTAATGTGGCAAAGAGTCCATCTATCCATTCTTGCTGTTTTGTAAAACTAAAATCATCATCTGATAGATCCTCTTCGCCCTCTACTCTTTTTTTGACGGATCACCTTGTAGAACACCAAATAGGATCGTGATATACGTATTAATAATTTTCTCTTGATGAATACCTTCTGTTAATTCTTTGGTAGTAAATTGCTTACCGTAATAATCAACAATAAATGTCGTTAACCGATCGAATAAATCTGAAGGGACAACAAATTCGTTTTTCTCTAATTCAGCGCCTAGATCGATCGCCTTTTTAGTGAAAATACCTTTAACGAAAATTGGATATAGGTATTCTTCTGAATCAAGTTCTTGTTTCCCATCAACCTCTTTAATTCCCGTAACCAAATTTAATGTTTTAGTATTTTCATCATAATATTTAAATGTCATTGTTTTTCCTCCAATTTAAATGCAAAAATAAAAGAGCGAGGAATACCCCCGCTCCAAATTAATTATTCTGTTGGTGCATCTTCCCCTGGATCGCCTTTATCACCCTTTGGTCCTGCTGGTCCAGTTTCACCCTTCGGTCCTTGTGGTCCAGTTTCACCTTTAGCGCCGTCCTTGCCATCTTTTCCGGCTGGACCTGGATCACCTTTAGGACCCTTTTCTCCTGAACCTCCGCTAGACACACGTACAATTTCAACTTTTTCTCCAGGCTTGGCGGATTTAACAGCATAACCAAAACTATCATCTGACTCTACTACTGTCCCACCTTCCCCGACTCCTACATCGGCACCCGCTGTTATGTCTTCACCAGCTTCGACATCCCAAGATATAGCGTCTTTAATAGTGACTGTTACCTCTTGGCCTTCTTTCAATTTACCTGTTGACCTAAACTCGGGTGTGTCTCCTGAGCGAGCAACCGAGAGACCAAACAGCCCCCTACTCCTTGACTTGATCATTAATCGATTAGCTTCAATATCTTCTGAAACTACTGCTTTAAATTTCGCCATTATCCTTCGACACCTCCATCGTCGCCATCAGCTGATGGCTTGAAAACCTTGTCCATTAACGATTTACGTTTATCTTCATCTTCTTTACCTACATGCACAAAAACTTGAGAAACATCATCAAAAGTACGTCCTGTAAATTCGCCGCTGAGAGTATCGCTACCGAACTCAAGTGTATCTTCTTTCGTTTGTGCTTCGAGTGCCGGAAGCGTGAACATGCCTTTAGCCAAACCTACAAGTTCAGCAGTCCCATCACCTTTCGTTTTTTCCAACACAATAGCCACATTAGGTGGATTAACTTGCGACTTTTGAATAATCAAGCCATCATCATCTTCCTCTAACCCTAGCAATACCACACGGTCTTGTAACGGAACTGTATGGAATTGAAGCTCAACTGTAGAAACTCCAGTTGATACCGCCATTTCTGCCACTTTATTATCTCCATAAGCCTTAGCGATCTCTTGTTCAGTCTCAATGGCAACATTCTGGACATATAGCAATCTCACCATATCCTCGTATGTCGCACCTTCCTCTGTGTCGTCTTTTAAAACTGCATAGTACAGCTTGTCAATACCTACAACTGCACTTCTATTTCTCTTCTCTTCTTCTGCCATTTTTTTCATTCCCCTTTATAATTTATTGCATAAAAAAAAGACCTACATCAGTAAGTCTCTAAATCTGCTATTATTTTTCCGCGATATCGTCTACCGTCACGAATGAGATAGGTATCTTCATCAAATTCATAAATTGGTGTTGATTGTTGAAAGTTAATTGTTTTCATCAACTCATTTATTTTCATTGCTATCATTCTAGAATCAGATACGTCCCACACGTCAATCTGCAGGATACAGTCCCACGCTAATTGCTCATTATCTGCGTATTCGGTTGGTAATTCTGATATAGGACTGATACGCACTATAGGTGGTAACTCTCTAAACTCTTCCGGAACATGATACTTAAATATTTGATTTTTATTGCCTACTAGATTCATTAGCTTTTTATCATTGACTAGCAGCTGATAAGTTATGTCCAAAGAATCTATTTCATATAAATCTAATCCTTTAATTAATTCGTTCATCAAAACACCTGCTTAATAGCTTTAGCCATTTCTTTTACAACTTCGCCCTCTGTTTGTTGGACGGTTTTGATCATGTATCCTTGTGGTCCTTGAGATATAGATCCGAATTCTGGAATGTGCGCCCTAAAGTTTGCGGACCGATTGAAACCAACAGCAACAAAACTTTCATAAGTTGCGTTATCAGTTCTATTACCACTCATGACAACCGCATCTGCTAGCCTTGCTTGTGGATTTGGTCCACTGTATCCACTTCTAGGAACATTCCTTTTCAACTTTTCTAAAACAACTTTACCACCTGCTATATTACCTGCTCTTGCTGCTCTTTTGATATCTTCCTCTTTTTTTGAAAGATTAGATAACAATTCTCGTAGACCTATAATTTCTACACTCATGACCTACTCACTTCCTCGGCAATAAGGATAGTGAATCCACTTTGTCGATAATCATAAAGCACTTGCTTAATGTTATAATCGTGCCCATTATGATTTACCGTCATTTTATTGGTAATATCAGGATAATTACGAATGAACGCTTTTATTTCATTCTGTGTACCCATCTGTACGCTGTTTTGATAGTCTTTTAATCCTACCGACTCAACATGAGCGAAACATTCTAAAAACAGCTCTGACTTAGGTTTTTGAGGAACTCCATTTTCAACAACCGTTTTAACCTCATAAATACCAATAGGTTGATTCAGTTTTGAAAAGTTAAATCTCATGTTATTTAGTTTCATAGATATCTATCCTTGTGCGCCCTTAAAGTATGGATCGCATTGGTGACTGAAAATGGTGCTTCACGTTGACTAACCTCACTAATCATTAATCGATTTTCATAATAATAAGTGGTTAGCATAATAATCGCCCTTTGAAATGCGGGATCCAGTTCTAAGTCCTTCATCTTAAGATCATCATCATAACTATCAAAAACAGCTTCTACAATGTCGTTTTTTGCAAAGTGAAGATAATCATCTATTTCCGCATCCTCTAATTGATGTGGGATCCTTAGGTGGCCTTTGATTTTTTCCAAATCCACTGGAAATCTCATTTTTAACCTCCTTCATAAAAAAAGAAGTGACTATTAATCACTTCTTATCCTTCAACTCCATTTCCCCCGCCAAAATCAATAACAATAGCTGACTTCTCATCAAGAATACGAACGTCTTGACGAATTGCGACCATTAAAGCTTCACCATAGTGCATGTAATCAGTCCATGATGCCTGATATTGACTACGATCGAATAAGACGATTGCATCCTTTAAGTTACCGATGATAATCGTCTTTTGTGATGCTTCACCCAACATTTCATCAGGTAGTGGAATGACTAAAGCACCAAGCAAACGTTTTTGGGTACTATCTTTTACATCTGGTTGCAATAGGTAATTTCCGTTATCGTCTTTTAACTTGTCAAGTTCAGCAAATGCCGTTTGTGAAACAATAGCAACGTTATGCTCATAGTTAGGTTTTAATTTAAGGTTAATGGCATCTTTAATACCATCAAGGTCTGCAGCTTCAATCGTTTCTAATTTTAATGTTTTTCCTTCTTCTCCTGGAGTACCTTCTTTGATCGCCTTAATGATTGCCACATTACGAGTAGCTGCAATGGTACGTGCCATCCACGTCATTAATTCAGCAAGTACGTTAACCGCTGCATCATCGATCGCTTCACGAGAGACTAAGAAATATCCTCTATAAGTCTTAATATCGTAAGCAAGGTTATAGAATGGCTTAACTGCTAGCTCTGGGTTTTTAGCAAGTTCTGCAACCTCTGGGAGTGCAGCAACTTCCGATTGACGGACAACTGGGAACTTACCGCTACCGTTAGAAACTGGCTTTACAGTTACGTATTGATCAAGATTAAATTCCGATTCTTTTAATTTCATAATTTCTGTTACAACTTGTTCTGGGATAACTACAAAGCCAGAATCTGTCTTTAAAGATCCACCATCGATTTCACGTGTTTCAAGATAGTTACTAAATGCATCACGCTGTTCATTTGTTGGCTCGATTACAGTTTGTCCAGGGATATGAGCTTGTCCTGCATGACTGCGTTGTTCTTCCGGATTATCTGATTTGCTGTCCTCTTCGCCTGGTTCTTCTCCGCCCTTATCTTCAATGATTGCATTGATTTGGTCGTCTAGAGCAGTAATCTCACCTTTAATTTTATCAATCTGTTCTTTTAATTTTTTTGCACCTTCAAGGTCTCGCTTTTCAATTGCCTGGTTTGCTTCATCTACTTTTGTCTGCAACTCCTGGCGCATCTCTTCTCGTTTTAATCTCAATTCAAATAAATTCATTTTTTCAATCTCCCTTTTTGTGTAATAAAAAAACAACTCACGATTATTCGTAAATTGCTTGATTGATTTCTAATTCTGTTTTTAATAACTCGATTTCATTTTCATTTTCTTCTTTTGCCTGTTCCACACTTCTTACACTAACCGCCGTATCCTCATAAGCTGGGAATGCGACAATTGATATTTCTGATAGTCGTTCAATGTTTTTAACTGTGCGCTTATAAATGTTGTCTTCTTTATCAAATCTAACCTCATCACCATTGGGAGCAATACGGAAACCGTAAGAACACTTATCAATGTTCCCTACTTTTAAATTCTCGTACAAGTCCCTGGCATATGTTGTATTAGATAATGTGCATTCAAATCGTAAACCTACACTATCCACGACGAGTGAGAGTGACTCATTTTTTGTTCTTCCTAATACTTTCTGTGGATCATGATTAAACAATGCTCGTACATCATTAAGTGGCGTGTCCTTCAAAGCTTCACGGCTAACCGTTTCCTTGAAGCCGCCTAAATCATGGCTCCAAGTATCAAACTTTAAAGCATACCCCTTGATAGTCATGTTTTTCTTATCGTCTGATCTAACTTCAACAGATTGGGAAACGGTTCGAATTTCCTTTTCGTTCATTCATTATCACCACCTTTCAATGGGTAAGTGACTGTAATTGTTAATGCACTAGAACCATCATCATATTTGGTGCTGTCGACATCTATCGTTTCTATATCGTCGGTATCTACATCGCTCAATAATATTACAGCTGACTCTTTTAGCTTTTCGTTATTCATCGCCTCCACCACCCTTCAATTTTCCTTTTGCCTTAGCCATCTGATATTCTTCCAACTGATCTAATGTGGTGTAATTTAAGCTTATAAAGTGTTTAGCTCCATGCTGGTTGTCTAAAGGCCTTCGTCCAAGTCTCACCCTAGCTTCGTCTAAGCTTATAATTCCCTTTTCAAATTCCTCCAGGGTTAATTTGGTGTGCGTTTCTACATCTGTTGTTTTAAATGGTGCAGTGTCGAACTTAAATGCACTATTAGGATCATTAGTCAGTTTGTAATTCAGTTCATTTGTAATAACTTTTAAATAACTGTGTAATGTAGATGTTAGATAATCCAAGTTTGCTTGCGCTAGTGACATGTTCGATGTTTCCAATCCCAATTTGTGACGTGGAATACGGTACACCTTACCGATTGTTTCCGTGCTGAACGTACTAGCATTGATCAGCTTTAAAATCTCTGTATCGACCTCTATTGGCTCATAGTCAAAAGTATCATCAATTACCAATACTTTGTGAGCATTATTTACACCTGCATTTGATTTTTGCCACTCTTCCTTGATTTTGTCCCTAGCATCCTTCGATAATTTACCATGTTTCATCTTTAAGAGACCGCCAGTTTGCGTATCGTTTCTAAAAAAGTTTGCAAGGAATCGTTTACTGTCTTTTTGCATAGATAAATCATCTTTAAGGGACCTCAATGGACTAATGCCCCGTATTCCGTCCAACGTAAAGAACTTAAAGTGCAGTATGTCCACTGTTTCTAGTCGTCTTATTACACCATTGGAATCACTTACGTCATAAACGAGCCTATACTTTGTTTCTTCATCCTGTTTAATAGCTACTTGAGAGTTATTGAGATGGTATAAAGCTATAACCTTACCGTTTGGATCTCGTATAATTTCGCAAAATGACTCACCATTGAGCAAGGCATTGGCCGTAATGATAAATTTAAGTGATCCACCCGAATACAAGCCGTTTGGTGCAACGTTAAGCAATCTCGTTATTTCGTTAGGACTGGTAATGTCGTCTCTAAACATATCGACATCCAATGATGCAACGTCACTCGCCAACAGGTTTACAATTGTAAACACATCGCTATTTTCAATTGCTTTAGCAGATGTAAAATTTGTTGATGTTCCAGTAAATCCTGGAAGCATACTAATCAAAACTTCCGCTTCATCTTCCGTATAATTTCGTGTTTCCGTATTGCTGAATATCCTCAAGTCTCATCACCCCCTTTCTTTTGCTAGAATTAGAGAAATGATGACTAAGCATGCTCCTAATGAAAAGAAACCTGTGTTTGTAGACAATCTAAAGAACGTATACACGACCACACCTAAACCACCTAAAAAGATGATTCCAGTTAAATTTGCCAATAAAAAAAGACCTATCTGCTTGATAAAGTCATTTACTTTGTTGATATTCATTTTTTCACCACCCATTAACTATTAGTTACATCCTCTCGCATCAAAGCAACCATTAAGCAAATCGCCTAAGTCCCCACCTTGAAGAAACCATAATCCGGTGACGTTCAAAAGGATTATTAATAACACAAAAGACATAAACGTCACATTGTCAATAAACCTTTTCACCTGTTCACCCCCTAAAAACCAAAATCATCACTTAGGATGTATTCTTCTATCTGTTTAATGTCCATGCCCTGGTACTCATAGTCTTTAGCTTCTGCAAATGCCGTTACTGTTGCGACTATAGGGTCAATCTTCTCTCTGTTCTTCTGCTTGTCCAACATCATATTAGCATTGTTGTCGTATTTAATGACCGCATTGTTAATTGCTATGTTTAATAATGGGTTATTGCTATGCTGCACCTTTCTTTCATAGACAGAAAACCTAAATTGTTTAATTGGTTCGGATAAAAACTTATAATTCTGCGGAACTTCTATGAACGGTATGTCTATATCAGGATATTGTTTTTCCCACTCACTTAAAAAGTTTGCAATGTGCCAACTGTCATAACAAAAGGCTTGTACATTCAAGTTATTGTTTGTGATTAGTTCGGCTGCATACTCAACCACTTGATCGATGTTAATAAACCCACTTTTCAAATTAGATTTAGTAGCATATCCATTATCTATCAGCATTTGATAATCGATCTTATCACGTTTAGACTTGGCTTCTAATCCCTCAACTGTAGCAACAAAAGAATGGCCATCAACGTAAAATTTTTCATTTTCCAAAGGATATATAGCGTATAATGCCGTTAAATCTCCTGTTCGTGACAAGTCCAGCCCTAGAAAGACATCACGACCGTAAATATTAATCGGATCGGTTTCACATGCCTGCCATTCTTTAGCTGGTAGAAATGAATTCTCTGCACCTTGCTTCCACATATTGAAGTTTTTAACGACTAAACCAAGCAAATCTTTTTTTGCAACAGCTTCATTAAATAAACTTCTTAAATTACGCATTAATGTTCCTTTTATGGAATCAACTTCAAGTAATGGATTGGATTTAATCCACATATCTTCATTGTAAATTTCTTCTTCGTCATCTTGTTCATAAACCAATACAAAGTAATTGTCCTGGTCCACTTCTTTATTCAGTATTTTTTCACCATGCTTATACTCCTGTGAATACATAGGACTATTCAAGTCAAAATAAGCTGTTGAGATAATCAGAGTGAGCGCATTCTCTTGTAGAATAGTCCCGGATTCAAGAACCTCCATCATACTGTTGTCTTTACTTGCTCCGTACTCGTCTAATATAGATAATGTTGGAGCTAGTCCGTTAATGTTTCCTGTGTCCTTGGATAGTGGCTTCAGCACACTGTAAGATGGAGAATGATTTATCTCATTTCTTACCTTTCGTACAGATTTTCGTATTGGTTCTGACATTGAGAGCAAACCATCTAAACGCTGTACAACCATATTGAATACAATGGAAGCTTGTTCTCTTGATTGCGCTGTGCAATAAATTTGTCTGTTCTGTAATGGGTACTTACCTGCTAATAATTCGAAAATAGCAGGTCCACTTATTAAGAACGACTTTCCGTTTTTACGTGCCATTGATATTAAAGCTTTGTTAAAACGTCTTAACTTATCGTTTTCTTTTCTATACCAACCGTATAATGAATATATAATGAACAATTGGAATTGAGCCATTTTTACAGATTGACCTGTTGAGATATCCGGTAACAACTCCATAAACTTAACTGCTATTGCAGCACGTTCAGGAAGATATACATAATCAAAGTCTTCTTTCTCCAGGTCATCTAAATGTCGCTGACATGCTTTAATAACCTTTTTACCAGCAACAATATCGCCATTTACTATTTTTATAGCGTATTGCGTGCCTGGATCGTTGAAGGTCATTGATCCTCATCCTTAGATAGCTTTTTCTTTATTATCTTTTCGGCCTCATCAAAAGAGAGATCGCCATCATGATGTATTTTCATACTGGAATCAATGGATGATCCATCTACCATAATGATAAAACCGACATGATACTCGCTTGACTCCCTAGCATCCAGAACTTGATCATCTGAATACATCTCTATAATTTCTCTATCAATACTATCTACAATAATTTTCATTTAAGATATCCTCCTTTTTGGCATAAAAAAGACACCTACAATTAAGTAAGTGTCTTGAATGTGTTCCTATTTAACTACTTCCATTTATGATTGATATCAAACAACTCTTGCCCTACCGCTTTCCAAGATACGAAACCATTCTCTGTTAGCTTAACGACATGCTCAACATTATCTTCGTCCCATATAGTCAGAGCATTGTTCAAGCCTTTGAATGGTCTCATGTCTTGAAACGGCCTTAAGTACTCCAATGATTCATCCTTTATCATAAGGTCCATTAATTCGGTGTATGTTAATTCGTATATATTCATTTCATTAACTCCCTCTCAACAACTTAAGGACTTCATCCTCTTCTTGATCATCATCTGGAACAGTCAATTCTAATCGACTATTAATCGTCATGCCTAGTTGATTAGCAATCATTCGTATTTCTTTAACCGTAGAAAGGTATTGATTGTATGCAGGGTTCGCTCTTCGACTCGTTATGTTCCCATCACCGTCAAAGAACTCATTTACATGGCCGTTATCAATAACATCTTTTTGCAATCGTCTTTTGAAGCCATGCAATTGACAATACGACTCAATCATTTGTCTATCAAGTTCTGCAATTGGCATCTGCTGCAACAAAGGAATAACCCTCTTCCACTCTTGCTTACCAAAGTAACAAAGATGACTTGGAATAGGTTTAACTTTGATTTGATCATAGTCGTTTAGTGATTCTTGCCTCGCTAATTCTTTAGCAATATGGTCTTTTCCCTTTTTATGACTTTTCAACTCTTTTTCGGTATATAAACCTCGTGACGGCTTGCCCCTCATACAATCTCACCTCCATTTATGTATAATTAACTTTTTTGACTTTCATAATCGCAAAATTCGAGAAGGAAACTGCGCACCGTCCTTTAGATCCCAATATGACAAGGGTTCCTTTTAGCAGGGGGTCACACTTTCCTATTATCTACTTTTCATTGTTTTCTATTTTTTCCATTTTCTAACTTTGTTACATTTCCATAAATGACATTACCTTCTTTATGTTCACCTTCTATAGTAGCAAAATACATTTCATTGATATCTATGGTTTTATCCTTCATGTATTCTCATCCTCTATATATTATATTCCTTTTTATCATCCATTGTTATCTTGTTGTGACATTCAAAGCAAACACTCTGGACATTATCTATATCTAATCTCAAGTCCCATCTAACTTTAGTTGGAACGATATGATCACCAATGGTTGCTTCAGTATAGATGCTATGATCTAAACAGATCACACATACAAAGCCATCTCTTATCATTGCTTGATACCTAACTGACTTCCATTCCTTTGTATCATAGAAACGTTTGTATGCTCTTCCTTCTTCTGTTGATGTTCTTATCTGTTCATACTGCTTATGATTATGGTTCGTATGTTTACTGCAGTATGTATCAGTGATGTCTATGAGTTCCTTACAGTTGATCTTATTGCAGCGCTTCTTTATGTTCAATGAGTATCATCTTCCTTGATAGCTTATCGATTCTTTCTGTACGATCATCTTTCATAAGTAGGTATCTTTACTTATTCAATAGGATATAAAAGCGCCTGAATATCTGTTTTTATATCTTCACCCTCATTTGCATTGAAGGTGTACTCTTTTGTTTCATCATTACCAAACGTTTGTGCAAAGTCTTCATCACCGTGAAAGTATATATTCCCATGTTCCCCATCTTGATAAGTTACTTTATACCGACCTTCTTCTAAATCTTCACCGAAATAATAGGTTCCGGGATTTATTTTAATTGGATCATCTTTTACTTTCACTAAATCACCATTGATTTTATTCAATTCAATTTCTTTTTCTTCTATCTCTTCATCTAATTCTGTTATCTCTTCTCTGTAGTAAAGAGAACCATCCAACAACTCCTGGTGTTCTTCTTCTATTTCTTGTAATTCCTCATAGTGATTTTTGTTTTTATTTAAGTCTATTGTTATTTCATCAAGTTCTTCTTCTTTTTCTTTTATCTTTTCCTTCAATTCATCATAAGTAACTTTTTCTCCCTCGATGTCAACTGACTTACTTCCACACGCCACCAAAAAGAAAGCAACCGTTAATAAAACAAATACTCTTTTCATTTGACCACCCCTTCTTATTATATAGGACTATTATCCTAAAGAAGGTCAATTAATGCAACTGAATATTTGGCGCTCAACCCTAAGGTATCTTGCGCCCTCTTGTGTAAAATAGTGTAGTACATTTGTTAGAACACTATATATTGTAGTATGTGGTTTCCGCCACAATACAATAATCTCATGGTTTTCCTCTCGTGAATGTTAATTTAAAGGGAATAAAGAGGGAATTAAAAGGGAATCTTTTGTTACTATCATAATGTATAATTTATTAAATGCTTCCTCTCTTATCTTCCTGTAAGTCTTTGCACTCATTGGCGGATCCATACCGATTTCATATACAGTATAATCACTAATGTAATCATGGTTCTTTGTCATATACCTTTTCTTTATTATTTCTCTTTCTGCATCAGGTAGTCGCTCGACTGCTTGTTCTATCATTACTACATAGTCCATCGCTTCTTGTTTGCGATCCAACGCCCTGATAACATGATTGCCTACCTTATCAGATGTTTCATTAGACCTTCCACCTCCTATATCATCTATTTGAGAAGTGACGGATGTATCATAATCATTCATAAAAAGAGTGTAATATTTATGCTTGCGATAATCTTCAAAGATCAATTCAATTTCACATCTAACATCATTAAAATTCAAATGCATCACTCCTTTGTTCATTGGTGTCACAGGCAAACGTCATAGGATAAAATCATAGTTTAATCCTTGGTGTCACTGGATGGAGTTCGTGTCACAGGATGTTTTATATCTTTCTTTTATATTTATTATTCTTCTTTTTCTTTTCATTTTCTTATTATTATTAACAACACTGTACTATCTTGTGACTTTATAAATAAAAGTACTATAACACTATATATAACAAGGTCTTGTGACTGTCACAGGATGTTTTTTGATCCCGTGACACCACCTTATGATAAAAGAACCTGTAACACTTGCTACATCAAGCATATTGACTGTCACAAGATGAATGCTTATATTTGTGACACCATCCTATGACAACCTATATCTTTTCATAAACCCTCAATCTCTTACCTTCTCTTCTAATCTGCTTTCCTTCATACCCTGCACTGCGTAACCTCCGACCGAACTCGGTATTTCCAACAGCTGTTAAACCTAACTCCGCACAATATGCCACGTACTTTCGATATGCTGCAGTAGTCACCACATCCACCACATTGTGGTTTTCTAAGAAAGAAACAACACTATCACTAGAAACAAAGTATTCCTTGGTCTTATTGTCGATCGTATCTGATTGAGATATATCACCGTTTTGAAGTATGCGATCAAGTCCCTCGAGTGCTAATTTTAATAAATATGACTTGGCATTTTCCGTTGATAGCTTTTCATCTATTTGAAAATCACGCTCTTTAATTTTATTATCACAAGGAATAACAACCATTCTCCTGGTAATTCCACCGCTCTTATCCCTAAATGTTGGCATCTCATTACACGTAAAAATTAATGTAGCCTTGTTATTTATGTTAACTGGTGGACTATAGATAGGTCTGATTAATAACGGATCTCCAGATGCTAACGTTTTAAAGTTACTTGATCGATCCAGATAACTGGCATCTATATCATCAGCTACGTTTAAAAGCTTGCCTATAAGACTGTACACGCTCGTATCATCATCAAACTTGTCCAAGCTAACACTCGTGTTTAAACCGCTTGAAAAGTCTTGAACCATCTTAATAAACGTGCTCTTACCATTTCCCCCATGTTCTCCTTGAAAGAAGAATGCTCTATGTGGGAAATCTTTCGTCATAATAACGTGTGCAAATGTTTCTTCAACTACATTCCTTAGATCTTTTCTATCGTATGTGAGGAAATTCAAGAACTCATCTACATCCTTATCATAGGCATCTTCGATATAATCAATATCAAAATAATAAGGAGTAAAACCCGGATCCACTTCTACAATCTCATTTTCATATAATGTATAACCATTTCTGAACTGTACCGGAAGATCATCATCCTCTTGGAGAAACGATTTTATTTTAAACAGATCCAGTAGCTGCTTATGTTGGTTCGGACTTAATCGTATAAGATCATCAATGTCTCTAAGAAGTAAGTTTTCATCTGAAATAAAATGAGTACCTTTTTTAAAGTATAATTTCCCTCTAAAGTAATGAATATCTAACTTCTCAACCAACACTTCTGAAGTCATAATAATATCTTTTGGATCTAAGTATTTTGGTTTACTTTGAGCGGGCTTTTTAGTCTTAACTGAATTAATCGTATTAGTAAGCTCTGTATCTTTTAGTGGTTTAGCAAAGACACCGTCATTAATGAATTTAGCAAGATTGTTAAGCGTTTCATCATCTAGGTGGTATTGTTCCAATGTAGACAGCAAGTGACTGTACATGGCGCTATTACGTCCATCACCATCACCTAATCCATATATGTCATGACTTAGCTTTGATGGGTAAAGAAGGATCGGAAGCTCCGGTAACTCATCCCATTTATAAAGTAAATCTTGATTATCCATGTGTCTCAATTGTCCGGACTGTTTTATTGTTGCTTGTGACCTTATGCCTGTCTTAAAATCAACCTTGACTCCAGCAACGACTAATTTATTCGTATAATTTCTTATTGGCGTTTTGATAGAATCCGTTTTTGGCCGCTTGTAATAAAGATGAAAGCCACGATCTGTATATACTTTCAATGTAGGTGCTAAATTATAGATGATATCGCCTATTTCATTATAGTCATCAAAATCAACGACCACCATCTTATTATCCAAAATCACGCCTGCATCATCATAGTTTTTATGATCTGTACTAAATGTTTTAAAGTCATGCTTAGGAACTTTACCGTCTAGTTCAATGTATTTTAAGATGGAATGACCCCCTTTCTTCGATTCGACATTTTACCAGTTCTTGAACACATCCTTGTATTGGCGATTCCAATAGTTTGATAGTTTAAGATCAGGTCTATTTATATTTCTTATTTCTTTAATTCTTCGTGGGTTTATCACCCATTTTAATTTAATATCTTTTAACATACGGATCCTTACCCTCCAGTTGATCCAGGAGGACCATTATCTGATCGTGTACCATAGGTATTGTATTGTTCTTTATGAGCAACCGTATCTGATCGGTAATATGCTTACGTTTAACCTGTTCAGCGTGTAAATATTTGAACCCATCTACTTGCTCCTCTATGGCCATCTCAAGCCAATCGTATTGTTTGTCGAGTGGGTCAAGGGGCTGTCCATATTTTTCGAGACCTTTACCTTCTTGTTTCTTAGCTCCATCCGTAAATTTATTGATACTGGATTTTAAGTGCTGCATTAGTAACCACTGCTCCCATATCCTTTATTTCCACGCACTGTAGTTGGCAGTTCATCTATTTCATATCCTTCAACCATTGGAATTGCCTGTATTACTAATTGTGCTAGTTTGTCGCCTTTGCGAATGCAATAAGATCCTTCTGTACCACGCTCTGATAACCTACCATCTATTGTACGCACCCAATGCGCCGGACTTCTTCCGATGCGATAATTATTATCGACAATGATCCCAATCTCTCCCGTATAATCATTGTCGATCGTTCCAAGCTGCACTCTTAATTTTGTTTTGCTAGTAACACCTGAACGTGGTCTAACTTGTGCTTCATATCCAATTGGTATATCAATGGCTATACCTGTAGCAATAACTACTGTTTCACCTGGTTCGATCACAATGTCTTCACTTACGAATAAATCAAAACCACTATCCCTTGCATGTGCTTTTATTGGTAAAACTGCATCGTCTGTTAATCTTTTAAAACCTACTTTAATCATTGTTTGAACCCCTTCTCTAAGCATTTATTTATTACCTGGATCGTACACGTACCGCTTACCTCTATACTCAATCACCGTATCCACATTGCCTTTACGCTTAGTTACCAATACGTTATTTCCCTTGTGCGATATGTTCATCGTCTCTAATATGTTTCTTAACTTAGGTATCGAAATCGTCTGCTGATTATCCAAGGCTTGTTTAAACTGTTTGCTAGCCTCATGGTATTTCATGTCTTCACCATTCTTGTTTTCATTTTCTTGGAAAACAGCTTGAAACAACCAACACACAATAGAGATCCTGTAACTCTGACTTTTCTATTTCCGCAATCAAAGCACACCATTTTTCTAGCCATTTATATCCTCCCCTTAAAAATATTGGTTGCTTTCACTCTCGTAATTTATGTTTTTCATGCGCTCTATCGTTAATTTATGTCTTAGTTCCTCGTATGATAAATGGTCTAAATCCGTAAACCCTAGCTTATTTAACTGATCCTGGAAATGCGCCATCATGCGTTCTTCATCTGTTAGGTATAATTTCATAGTTTTATCCCCAATCCTCGATTTACTATCATTAATACATCGGTCATCATCAACGGCTTATCGTTATCAGGGACATTACTTGTTTCAAGATAGATCTTTATATTTTCTAACGCTTTACGATAGCGATCCGCTTCCAGTACGTAATGACCGTATATTTCTTCAACGATTCCTCTTGCCCCCATCATTGAATCTACTCGATCAATAAGAAACCGTATATCCCCTTGAATATCAGGATCTAGACTTTTCATAGACGAGTAATACTTCTTTATGTTTGCTACTCTCTCTTCGTCACTCATTTGAATCACCCTCCAATGCTTCGCTTGTAACATCAACGACAAAATGTGAATTCGTACCTATGGAAGCTTTTATATCCCGCCAAGCAACATTGTTTAATAGATTTATCGCTTCACGGTAGTGCTCGATTTCTTTTTCTAGCTCCGGAACTCGTTCAACTTGTTCGAATAATTTAGTTAGTACTGTTAAGGAAATTTCTACTGCTTCATTACCGTTTTCATTAATGAACACAGTTGCACTTTCTAGTTGTTTCTTTTTGTCCTCTACCCATTCTTTACTCACTCTGATTCACTCTCCATTCCCACGATTTCTAGCAATGGTATTCTGCTAGGCGTTATCCTAATGTCATTGCCGTTAACATCTCGAAAATGAAGATAACCATTCTCTTTTTTTATGTTATTGAGATCACTTAAAATAGTTTCTTTTCTTTCTAAAATTTCATAATCAAATTTAGCACCGTCAAATATAACTGTGATTCTTGTTTTCATTCCGATTCCTCCAGCACACTTTCTAATCCATCAATTGCATACTCTAATCCATCAACATGCCCCAGACTATAGCTATTAGTGTCAAAACTAATATATCGTTTTTCCTCATTCGAGACGTTTATCAAATCCATTAAAAACTTATTTACCTCTTCACGAAATCGCTTGTTCTTTATTCGTAGGTTTAGTGCTTCTATGTGACTATCCGCAAGATTATCGTCATATTCTTTTTTTGATTCCCGCAGTCGCTTATTTTTGAGTATACTTATTTCCTTTTGTGCGTTGTAATAAGCGACTGATAGCTCAGATATTGAATCTTCCATCTCCGCAACAGTCTCCTTGTGATGCACATTCAACCGCTCATACTCTCCCTGAAGAACCGCATAACCTTCCTTCAAATCCTTATACATGACTTCATATACTTGTTCGCCTGTACTTTGTTTACTCATTTTCCGCCCTCCTAAAATAAAAGTTTATTAACCTCACGTATATACCAATTCAAGTCGATTCTACGTTTGTTAATTTCACTAATTGGACCATTATGAATAAAACTTCTTTCACTGGTATAAGGTGTTTTAACATATTGTTTTTCACGTGCATTTTTAACTCGATAGATTGCCCCATCCATATCACTCCTGGATGCAAATACTCTATTTACCTGTTCTATTGGTTCAAATGAACTTGTATATGTTCCCTCGAACAGCGTACCGTCTTTAATCTCACGTGCCATACCATCGAATGATCCAGACTTTACTATTGATTGGAACTTTTCAAGTTCATCATTTTTATATGCTTCCATGATTGTTCGATTTGGCTTAGTTCCTTTTAGAAAATAAATAACTAATGCTCTATCAATGATCGATATGCTATTTCGTTCAAAGTCTCCGCCTTCATATTTGGAAAATATTCCACGAGCTATGATCTTGTCATCTTCAACCATCTGCATCACATAATTGTTTACATCACGTTGAGCAATCTTTTTTATATAATCAATATCAAGATCAAGTCCATAATGACTTCCAAACAATTCGATAACCTTTAATATGGAAGGCTTCATATGGTCCTCATACTTGATGATTAATCCATCTGTATTTGATTGAATCAACTCACAAAAATTACTTAATAGTAATATCAGATGAGTTAGGATCAACTGTCCATTAACAGTCACTGTGTTGGCTCCTTGTGGATTGTAGAAATCACTGTATTTATTTTTCATGGAACCATAAACGCTGTTCAACAAAACCTTGTAAACTTCTTCTTTATCGTCTTTTTTATGTTTTAATTTCATCCTGGTATCGTATATCTTTTGATAGTCTGATAGATTGTCGATCAATTTATTATTTAAGATAAGCGTTGGATAGTAACTACTTATATCAATTTGCATGTAATTGCCTGTGCCTTTGTAATTTTCCTTAGCTGCATGTAATCCACCAAAACCATAGAGATGATCTAATCCATTTAAACGATACATAAACCTTTCTTTTTCAAGTGCTTGAAAACCTTGGCCACTTTCATATTGCTTCATTAAACTTTTATAGAAGTTAATAACCTCTATTGGCAACTCATCCACATTGATGCGTTTATCAAGATTTATATTAAGTCGATCCTTATCTGTTTTAGGTTTTGACTTAAGGACTTGTGCTGCTAAACTTGCACGTGTCTTCTTTACATTTTCAGCAGTTAAATTGAACTCTTTTACAATCCGGAACTTACTAGCAAAATAACTTTCTCTTTTTGTAAAAATATCTTTAATCGTTTTTACCTGGTTCAGAAGTAACTCATTAATATGTTTGTTGTCTATCTCCTGGAGCATGTTCGCTTGTGCTTCTTCAATTTCTAATTTCCTTATTTCTTGGCCAACATCAATTGTTATAGGGTTTTGAATAGCCAATCTAAAGCGTTCATTACTTTTTATTTTTTTGTAAGAATCCTTTATATCTAAATCTCGCAATATAGAAGCAAGTATTTTGTCATCAAACTGGTAATTATTAAAGCCGACTAGGTAGTTTATTTTAGACAAAAGGCGCTCTAAAGCGCCCTTGTCATTTTTAATAAGTGCCTCTTTATTGTCCTGGTCAATAAATAATGCGTACCAATTGTTTTCAATAACTTCTACTTTATAAAAAGTAAACATTATTCAAACTGTGGTTCATCGGCAATAAAGTTTTGACCACTCTTACCAGTCTTTTTGTTTTCCCAGTTTGTTAATTTGAGATCAACTTCCATACCCAATCCATCTTGAAATGCTTCTACTAGACTTGTTTCAGGTGTCTCAAAGTCATCTGCTGATAGTTCTACTCCGACCGCTCCAGCTACTCTTAAAGCTAGTTTGATGTTCATATTCAAGAAACGTTCATTATTGAAACTGATCATTCCAAAGAACTTTTTCCCTTCAAAACCTTCCGATAGTATTTCATACTGGAGTGACAACCATTCGAAACCACTGTCACTCGTTCTCCACTCAACGTTTTCAAGTAGTGCTTCATACGTACCTTCTGGTAAATCTTCAAAGTCACTTACTGCACCTTTCTTTACATCAAAACCATCTGCTAAAATTTGCGCTGCTGCATCCATTAAACTCATTATTAATCATCCTTTTCATATGTTTTATTGTTATTTTTTTGATTGTAAATCTCTAGCACACATTGGACAAAAACTAATTTGCCTTTTCATTATTAAACCATTGTTTCTAAACATTACTTTTCCATCTTTTGATACGTCTTTAGATTGAATAACTAAAAAGTATTTCCTTTTATTGTTCTTTTCCCGATAAATTTTGAATACATTTCGTTTGTATCTACCTACATCTGCATATCTTCGCATTAAATATTTGTCTATATTTAATGGTTTACGACGACCATGTTTATTAGGTGTACAGTATCTACAGGTCATTTATTTAGTCGCTACCCTTCTACGTCTGCGCCTTGGTGCTGGTGCAGGCACTTCTTCAGTAACTTCTTTTGCTATTTCTTGAACCTTTTCTTCTACTGGTTTCGCTTCATTATTTTCATTACCAACAGGTGAAGGCTTGTCCTTTTTATCGACTTTAATATCTTGTTCACGCTCTTTTTGTTTAGCGACTTTCTCAACCTGTTGCTGTTTTTCTTCCTCGCTTACAATTGCTTCCTGTTCTTTTTTAGATGTTTTTTGTGAACGATCATAAGCACCGGATACTGTATCAAGTAAATTCTGAATAACTTCATCATCAACTTTGTCTCGTTCATAGTTCTTTCGTTTATCCACTGCTCTACGAATGTAGTTCTTTCCAACCTTTCTACATAGGATCGTATAGTCACTATTACCATTCACGATGTTCATCCATTTCAATTTGAGTGACGGAACATATCTTTCAACATCATTTTCAACAATTGTGTTTAAACGTGACAGGTAAAGGACATTCATGTTCGTTTTCATCGTCAATTCTTTAAGTCTCATTACAAACACTCGGACCATCATCTCTAACATTTGGTGACCCTTCCCCCAGGCAATGTCACTAACTGATTTAACTCCTTCTGATTCCGTTATTTCCTGTTCAAACAATGTAACAACATCATCAATCACATCAATTACAACTGTTTCGTACGTGTGCTTTCCTGCTTCTAACTCCGTGATAGCCTTGATCAACAACTCACTGGCTGGTGTGGTGATATCACCTTTCGGACCACGTTCATTTCTGATAGTGATGGACGGTGTTTCAATCATTTCAGCATTACCATCTGTATTTAGATTTAATGGATTAGGGAACTGATCTGCAAAGTATGTCTTTCCGTGCATTGTTCCGCCGAAAATAACAAAGTTACGTGGTATTTCTTTAGCTACTTTTCGTTCATTTTTAGGTAAGATTGACATAGCTTTATTCCTCCTCAATAATTTTGAACTGAATCTCTTCATGTTTCATAAATTCTTCAAGTGCATCAAGTTGAGATTCTGTTCCAATTACTTCATATACTTCAAGAAATTCCTCAACTGGTTCAGATACAACCGCCTTAGCTTGTTCAGATGCTTTAGATTTTTGTTCCTGTTCATACTGTGCTTTCATTTTCTCTGCACCAGCGATACGCTTTGCTTCAAGTTCCTTCTCTTCTCTCTCTAATTCTTGTTGTCTACGCTCAAGTACAACTTGTGAATCCTTATCTATCACTTCTCTTATTTCTTCAATTGTTTTATGTGCTGCTAGGTTCAGATAACTACCATCAAGTAAATTTAATTCATTCCTTAGATTTACGATTTCAACATGTGCCTTGATCAAATCAATATTCTGTTGTTCATTTTGTTTTTGCGTGATAATATCGTTTGCCTGTTCGTGCATATCTTCTTCAATCGATTTCAAAGTCGTAGATTTATTTAAGTATCGATCTTCTATTGTAATAAGATCCGCTATTTCTTCAGTGATACTCAAATCTGCAATTACCTGGTCCTTGATTTCCTCAACACGCTTTAACTTTTCTTCACGTTGTTCTTTATCAAACTCTTTCGACTGTTCGAGAAGTGGATTAATGACTGAGTCAAACTTTACATTCAACGTTTTACATTGTTCTTCAAATGCTTTAACTGGTTCATTTAACTGTTTTTTTGTTTTGATGCGATACTGATCAACTAATGTTTTACCTTTTCTAAGTTCAGCAACCACCCGATTACATTCAGCTGCTTCTTTATTCGTAAAGGTAAGGCCTTGATATCTTTTAAGGTTTCCATCTAATTGTTTCTCAATTTCTTCATAATTAAATTCAATTACAGCTGGTTCGAACTTTGTTGTTTTAACCTGTAATTCATTCGCCATTTTCCTTTTCCCTCCAGGTATAATACTTTCTGGTAAGCAATTGTTATAATCCCATTCACTAGCACCATGGTTTTTTTCTAACCACTCGCACCTTTTCCAGAAGAGCTCAATTTCATGTAGCATAATTTCGATAAAATAATCATCACGTTTTACATAGAATGAATCGAAATTGTCACTATCAAACTCTAAATTAAAGTCTTGTGGTCTTTGATAGAGTGCTAGTAAGGCCTGGTCTAAATCACTTTGAAACATATACAGTTGCATTTGTGCTTTGTATATTTCAATTGTTGGTGTCATACCATGTGTTTTAATTTCAAGAAGTGTTTTAGCTGCATGATCCACACCATCGGTATTACTTCTTAGTCCACGTTCTTCACATACTGTTGATGTTTCCACGAATTCATAATCAGTTGTTAGATTGATATACTCTCTTATTTGTGGCTCCATGGCATGTCCGTATTGTGTATATTCATTACCTTTAAAATCCGACTTAGTGATACCTACTTTTTCAGATGCTAGTTCAAATTGGTTCTTGAATTTACTTAGACCAAGAATGACTGGAACATCTGAACCACCAACATATATGTTTCTGTTTTCTGTTACGTTTGGTTCATTCCTTTGGAGTAGGTGGGTCATACCTCAATCACTCCGTCCCACTCGTCCAGGTCTAGATATACATCTATTTCACCTTCACAATTTAAAGATTGATGACAACTAACAATCCAATTTTGTAATCCGTCCCTTAGTTCTTTTAGTGTTAAGAATTGCTTTTCAAAATATGTTGACCGTTCATTATCAACGGCTAATATCGCTAGATGTTTACCGTTTTTAATGCTGTCCACTGACAACGCGTAAGCTTGATCATTTACCATTACTGATTTAATAACCTTCATGTCCTAACCACCTTTTTAAACAGTTCTTCTGTGAAGTCTTCTTTTCGATCGAGTGCTGCATATACCGCTTCTTCAATAGAATCTTCGGTATTGTAATGATAGATCGTCACCTTGTTCTTATTCCCATGCCTTACTGCTCGTCCAAGTGCTTGCGTATGATCGATATACGAATAAGATGGTGTGTATATAATTACTTGACTACAATACTGTAATTCAATGGCTGCACTACCAGATTGATACTGTGCTATGGTAATGCTGTTATTTAGTTCTTCTCTTTCATTCTTAGATGGTAAATTGAAATCTTGACCACTTACTTCATACAATTTCTTCTTTAACTTCTTGGCTAACTTGACCAATGAATCACGTTCTTTTTTAAAATTATAGAAGATCAATATATTTTCATTTGTTCCCTCCGCTAACATTTCAGTGTATTTAAGCTTGTCCTGTTGGTTAGCATGAAACCTAAGTCCAGCTTGCAGTTTGGGATGGGTATCAAACAAGACCAATTCACCATCGATCTCAAGAACACGATCTTTTTCAAGTTTGTTATAATCCGACGACTTCTTGAAGTTAATCAATTTAGTTTGCGTATCTGGTAAATCTACGAAATATGTTGTTGGTTTTTTAACACTGAATGAATTAAATTTTTCTTTTAAATCTTCTTTGTTTGTCCAGTCAACTGGTTTCTTTATAACTCGATCACCTAAATATAAGTCTCCATAAATGGCATGTTGTTTTAAAAACTGTGTTTTGTTTTTATAAAAATCCCACATAATAAAGTAATTTATTGTATCTTCCCAACTAGCACTGGATGTTGCCGTCAATAAAACAAAATCAGTAGCGTGTCTTGTTAAATGCATTGCAGCCTTTCCGCGTTTACTAGTGGGGTTTTTCACCAAATGCGCTTCATCTATGATCACAAAATAACCTTTAAAGTCTTGCCAACTTTTAGCTAACATACCAACTGACAACTGCTCAAATTCAATAGTTATATTTTCCGCTTGTTCAACCACTTTAATCTCATCTATCCACTCACCAGTCTTTAACTTTGCTGGTGGCATTATGATTAATAATGGTTCACCATTTGAATGTTTCAAATAATGATAGATTGATATTAAGGTCTTGCCGCTTGATGTACCTAGTTCATATAAAAATGATGATTCTGCTTCATTTAATACTTTTTGTTGTGTTGGATAAAGAATTGTCATAAATAACTAGCCACCAACCTTTTTGGATCCGTGCCTTTTTCCCTAATTGTTTTTGTCAATGTTGAATAAGGTACGTCTATTTTATTACTCCAATCTTTTAAACATTTAGTTTCATTATTTATCGTTATCATGATGTTGTTACTCTTGTTTCTTGCTTGTTCTTTTCTTGTTGCCCACTTACAATTACTTGGTTCATAATCTCCATCTACATCAATTCTTTCTATACTTAAACTGTCGTCATATCCATTATTGACAGCCCATTCATAAAACTTTGATGGATCACCGAACCATTCTTCACACATTTCAATTCCTCTTGCTCCATATCGTGTGTATGACTCTTGATTAGGGTTATAACATCTGCTTTTTATACCATAATAAATACGTTCTATTCTTGAATTTGAAAATCCATGTTTTAGTAACCTATTACGGCATGTTTTTTTACGTAGGCAACCGCAATTAGTAGATCTTCCGGATTTTAAGTCATTAAAATTAACATTTCTAGAAGTTCCGCACTCACAACGACACTTAACAAATGGCACGTATTGTTGTTTAATAATATTTCCAACAATCTCCCAACTGCCAAACTTTTCACCAATCAAATCAATCCCGCCTTTCTCAGTTCGTGCTTCACATCATCAAGTGAATATGCTACGAACGCCGTTCCTCCAGCCTTTTTAATCAATTCAATATGTGCTGCTTGTAATGGACTAACGACTCCACCCGGTTGTTTAACTTCAATGGCCACGAACAATCCATTTATACATGCCGTTATATCCGGTGTTCCTGCACGACTATATACAGATCCATGATTCTTAATATGGTAAGCACCCAATGAATCTAAATAACGTTGGATACTATTTTCTATACGCTTTTCACTCAATAAAATCATAGATGTCTGTTTGTTGAAGCTTTTCAACATCCCTCTTTGTTGCTTTTTTAACTTTTATTTTTGGTTCAGCTTCTTGAAACCAGTAATCCTCTAAATCTTCAGATTGTATTTTGTTTTCTTCTACTAATTCAGCTACACCAGGAATATTTAATTTGTTTTGTGTAACTCCTAAATCATTTGCAAGTTCAGCACGATCAAATTTCTTTGATTTTTTAATTTCAACTTTCAATAAATACGGTTCATCATTTTTATAAACAAGAATTTCCTGTTTGGGTTCTAAAGACTCAATTATCTTCTCGGTTTTCTTTTTAACGAGATCCATATCTTTTTTACGTTGGTTTTTTAAAACTTCTACCTCATTAAACAGCCCATTAATTTCAGATTGTTTCATGTGCGTGTTTACATTAACGTCCATGTATTAAATCCCCTTTCGTGTTATAATGTAGCTAATATTAGTTTTCAACGGATCCGTGTTGGTGCACGGGTCTTTTGTTATTCAAGATGTAATGATGACTAGAATAACCGCTATTGATATTGCTCCAGTAAAGCCGAATGAGTAGTGTCTTATCAATTATTGTCCACCTCCTAAATCGTCATTGCGTAATACAAGAAAATAAATACTAGTGCTGCACAACCGATATAAAACATATCTATTAACTTACTCATAGGCTTCTACCACCCTTTTTAATATTTTTAGTTTTTCGGGATCCCTCGCGACATCTTCTAATAACTTCTCTGTCTCATAGATCGATTCTTCTTTGTTTTTAGCGTCCTGTATTTCTTCTAATGAATAGATAGCGTTTTGCAAGTTTGTTTTTGCGCTGTCATATCTTTTCTTTTCAAAGCATGTTTTTGACTCGATCAAGTAGTAGTTGAAACATAGCTCATTGTTTATGTGCGACATTGTGGTCCTCCCTTTCCTCTCCCTCTCTGTTAGAATGTTGTTTAAGGGGAGGTGTTAAATTTGAATAATATTGTATTTACTTTAGAATTCGATGATGATCCGGCTAATTCAAGAGCCAATTCTTATTTAAAGAAGGGATGGACTCTATTACACGTCGGAACGAAACTTATTGATGTTTTAGACAATGGACAGGCTCTCTACAACACCACATATGTTGTAGGTGCTAATCAACAACAATATGATGATCATAAAAATGAATCGCCAGATGATGCTAATTTAGATGCACTTATTGCTAAATCTGAGAACGACGTCTCCAAATAGTCCTTTCAAAAAGTCCTTTATCCGCAAGATAGAGGGCTTTATTTACTTCTACATAACTCAGTCCACTTTTTAAGCTTAATTCCATTATTTTATCTAGAAGGCTGACCACTTCTTTAGGTTGATCTTCTGATAAAATATCTGTCGGCATTCCATCTGATAATTGAATTTTCTTCATTATGAATCCTCCCCATCGATTGTCCCTAAAACGCGTATACCCACGCATTATTTTTATTACCATTCAGCTGTAATTTCATCAATTGCCTCAAATGTAGGCTGAGCCAACCACCAACGCTTACGTCTTTTTCTACGTTCATGAATTCGTACTCGTGAATCACGTAATATTTCATCTTCCAAGTACCTGGCCGACATACACGTAATTTCTGTAAGTTTATTAATATCCACTAGCAATAATTGGTGATGAGTCTGTTTCTGTAATTCCTTTTGCATAAGCTCTGTTCACCTACCTTAAATAGATAATATTTTTCGAATATGCTTGATGTGTTCTTGTGGTTTTGGTCCATCTTTTCGACCGTTTATAATGTCTGATAGATATACTGCTGAGATTCCAACTAATTTAGCTAATTCTTTTTGACTCATTTCTCGTTTAAATAACTCTGATCTAACCATCACTCCTAAGTCCTTTGACATAAAAACTCTCCTTTCGAAAATGTATATATAAGCTAGATTATTAACTAATTTCCTAAAATACATTGACCAGTAATGACTTTTATGCTAATATCAAACCATAGCTAAATAAGACTTGTAAAAGCCTGTAACAATACATTCATCCGTTCCCCAACGCATAAAATTGTATTTTGATAGGTCGTATTTTTTGTACTTATCTTTAGCTAATAAACTAGCTTATGAACATAGTATAATGACTAAAAAGTCATTTGTCAATACGTAAGTGACTTTTTAGTCATTATGATGGTTTTATAAGCTCACGAAGGGTTGATTATAGTGGGTTTAATAGCAAGAATTAAGTTTCTTTGTGATAACAAAAAAGTAACTTTTGCAGAAGTAGAAAGAAAAATAGGGATTTCTAATGGACAAATTAGAAGGTGGGATAAAACTTCTCCCAATAGTGACACTCTAAAAAAAGTAGCCGACTACTTCAATGTATCTGTAGATTATCTACTAGGTCGTACAGATGATGAAGAAATACATACAATAGCAGCACATCATGATGGTGAGGATTGGACAGATGACGAACTAGAAGAAATTGAACGTTTCAAGGAGTTTGTGAGACTAAAAAGAAAACAACAGGAGTGATGCTACTTGCGTTATGAATGTCTTTTGAACGAGGCTTATCAAAAAAATATAGACATCTATGAGGAGCCAATGAAATCTAGAATTAAAGGCCTATATGCGGATAATATAATTTGGATTAATAAAAACATTAGTACTTCCACAGAAAAGGCTGTTGTACTTGCTGAGGAACTTGGGCATTATCACACCACATCTGGAGACATACTGGATCAAACAAAAGTAGCGAATGTAAAACAAGAAAAACTTGCTAGAAAATGGGCTGCAGAACGGCTAGTAACTCCAGCTAAATTAGTAGAAGCATTTGACTGTGGTTGTCGATCAAGGTTTGAAATTGCAGAAAAGTTAGAAGTGACAGAAGGTTTTTTATTAGAGAGTTTAAATTCTTATCGTGATAAATACGGTATTGAAATACAAGTAGATGAAGATCACACTTTGTTTTTAGATCCGTTAGCAGTATTTAAAGCAATTAAGTAATACATTATATTTAAGGAGGTGTTGCCTAGTGTATCTTTCCGGTTATCCCCACCGATTGTCCCTAAAACGCGTATACCCACGCGATAGAAGGGTAGAGAAAGATGAAGTTACACAATACGAAGGTTGATCACGATCTATACTATTACATCTTAAAAAGCGGTGAAAAGCGTTGGATGTACCGCCATAAATATTATGACAGATCTGGTAAGAGAAGAGAAAAGAAGAAAAGTGGCTTTAAAACGGAAAAAGCAGGCCTAAAGGCACTTTTAGAAGTAAAGTCCGCACTATTAAGTGGACATACTACGCAGATAGAACATGATCAAATGACTGTTTCTCAATGGTTGGATATTTGGTATGAAACGAATGAGAGGTCCTGGGGAGTTAAAACGAAAAAGAATAGAAGGTCCCTTATTGATAATCACTACGATCCTTTATTAGGAAAGTACAAACTAAATGAATTAAGCAGAAACATCTATATAAGGGATTATATTAATGCGTTGTATAATATGGATCTAGCCCCCAGTTCAATTCAACAATATCATAATGTTTTTAAGGTTGCGATTAACGCTGCCGTAGACGATGAAATAATTAGCAGAAACAGAATTAGAAAAGTCGTAATCGAACAAGATGATAAAAAAGACAACTTTTTAAATCCTGATGAATTAAATGCTTTTCTATCTTATGTGAAAAGTTATGGTAATATAACTAATTATACATTTGTTCTATTGCTAGCTTATTCCGGCCTTAGAAGTGGTGAAGGTGCTGGACTGAAATGGTCAAGCATCAATTTTAAGGAAGAAACAGTCACAGTAGAGTACACTAGAGACGGACATGGTTTAAGAAGGCCAAAAACAAAGAACAGTAACCGAACAATAAAGATGGATAAAATAGTAATGAAGCAATTAAAAATATACCAAAAATGGTGTATTGAAACTAAGTTTTCTTATGGTAAACAACTAGATAAGGAAAACGACTTTGTATTCATTTCACATCAAGGAGGAGAAGAAGTAAGTCATTATTATTTGGGACAATTTTTCGATAAATTTTATAAGAAAATTGAAGAAGATGATATTGACTTAAAAAGAATTACGCCACATGGTTTGCGCCACACACACGCTACAATATTGATTAGTTTATCTATTCCACCTAATGCAATAGCTGAACGCTTAGGTAATACAATAGAAATGATATATAAAATATATGCGCATTTCTATAAAGAATTAGAGACACAATCAGTAACTGTATTCGGTGAATTTCTAGCAAGTGGGGCTGATATTGGGGCTAAATAAATTTAATAGTATCAGGATCCCTTACTAGTAATGGTTTATAAGCCGTCTTAACTGGACAGTTGTTCCTACGTCGCTTAAGTTAGAAAACGCCCAGTGGAACATCGACCGCGGCAAAGTGAAATCTATAGTAAAACTAATCTATTGCAATGTATTTATTGTGGTAGCCTTCGTTTCGCTTATGCAGATAATATTT
>Ga0209487_1000590_pt1 | contig 32618 bp, 42 predicted proteins | sample Poulit2012_FD_187524 | JGI IMG/M metagenome (GOLD analysis project Ga0209487, IMG submission 187524) | Agricultural soil microbial communities from Georgia to study Nitrogen management - Poultry litter 2012 (SPAdes) (version 2) | ecosystem: Environmental > Terrestrial > Soil > Agricultural land...
ACCGAAGCCGGCAGGAACATCCTGGATGAACTCCTGCAGGGGAGTTCACGCGGAGTGTCAGAACACAGTCCCAGAACATAGTCCCAGAGCATAGTCCCAGAGCATAGTCCCAGAGCATAGTCCCAGAACGCGGAATGTCAGAACATAGTCCCAGAACGCGGAGTGTCAGAGCGCTGAGTTCCAGAATATAGAGTGCCAGAATGAGGCGTGTCAGATCGCAGAGTGCCAGAACGTTCCTTATCTGCGAGGGTCTCAAGTTTCATAATCTATCTATATCTTCAGGAACTCAACGTCTGATCGACCGAAACAACGTTATGATCCGTTATTTGAGCTTTTTACTTCCGATACTTCTCAGCGGACTCCTCTCTGTGCAACTGCACGCACAGAGTGCACCTGTCCCGGATAATATAGAGTGGACTGGGGTAGATCAGGCACTGAAGCGGGCGGCAGATGAGGAGAAGCTGGTCCTGATCAATGTCTATGCCGACTGGTGCCCGTACTGCCGTCGCATGCACCGTGAGGTCTATCCGGATGAACGTGTGGAGAAGCCCGTCAGCGACTACTTCATTCCGGTGGTCATCAATACCGAATCTGAAGACCCGGTGACCTATCTCGGTAACAAATTCACAGAGTCTGAATTTGCCGTTGCACTTCAGTACAGCAGCGTCCCGACTACATTCTTTATGAACAGCAACGGAGAGGTGATTGGACAGCAACCCGGGTATCTTCCTGCCGAACTTTTTTCAAAGCTCTTGGAATATGTGGGCAGCGGGGCGTATGAATCGATCTCCTTTGAAGAGTTTGATAATCAGTGAACGGCTATCTGTTCTGGTGGGATCTAAAATACGATCTCTGAGCGGTGTCTCTGGATGCGAGATGCGAGATGCGAGATGCGTGATACGTGATGCCGGCCATGCACAGTGATTCTGGTTACAGGCTGATTCAAGATTCCGTAGCAGAGTGTCTGAACCCTGTCATCTGTCCCTTAAAACCTGTTTGATCCCTTAAACTATGGCACTGAGTCAATCTGTTGAGGATTACATCAAATCCATCTACAGGCTGGAAGCAGAGAACGAAGGTAAAGGTGTGCCGACGACGCGTATTGCCGATTATGTGGGTGTCTCGTCAGCTTCCGTCACCAATATGATCAAGCGACTGGCCAAGATGGGCCTGGTCAACTATGAATCCTACTATGGAACCACTCTGACTGCTTCCGGTAAAAAAATAGCACTGGAGATAATCCGTCACCACCGTCTGCTGGAGCTCTATCTGATGGAGGTGATGGGATACAGCTGGGATGAGGTGCATGATGAGGCCGAGAAACTGGAGCACCACATCTCGGAACGATTTGAAGAGAAAATTGCTGAACTGCTGGATCATCCCACCCACGATCCTCACGGGGATCCCATCCCGAGCAAGGATGGTGTGATGCCGGAGGTGGCCACGCAGCCTCTTACAGAGGCGGGTAAGGGTGAGAAGCTGATCATCGGACGGGTGTTGGATCAGAATCCGGAACTGTTGAGATATCTCGACAAGATCGGTTTGATTCCCGGGGCTGATGTTGTGGTGGTCGACAAAGCACCTTTCCAGGGACCGCTGACACTGCGGATCGAGGGCAGGGAGCAGGTGATTGGTCATGAGGTCGGAATGCAGATCTTTGTCACACCGCTGGCATCCGATGATGAGGAGAAGAGCAGCAACTGATGTTCAGCAGGGTCGTTGACGATCTTCAGGATGGGTCTGCCTTGCTGGTATACCCACCGAGATACTCACCGTAACCGAGAAAGAGCTGATTCTCGCAGAGACAAGACCGGGCTGCGTCAGGCAGTGACGAGAGATTTTTGACAGGACAGGGTTCAGACAGACTATGACGACAGAAAAAGATTCACGCCGAGTGGCCATTATCGGAGCTGGAATTACAGGTCTGGTGGCAGGCTGGTCCCTGCAGCAGCGTGGATGGGACGTGACACTGTTTGAAAGAAAGGGTCATCCCGGTGGATCTATCCACTCAGTCAGGCAGGGCGGCTGGCTGGCAGAGTACGGACCCAATACATTACAGCTCAAGTCTCCCGTCGTGCAGAAGCTGTTTGAACAGCTTGGTCTGGCCGGTCAGCTGAGGGAGGCAGGATCCCGCAGTTCCCGCCGATACATCGTCCGCAACGGAAGACTGGTGCCAATACCCACCTCTTTTCGGGAGATGGTTCGAAGAGAGTTCATCTCGGGGGGTGGAATGGCAAGAGTGCTGCTGGAACCGTTTGCCTCTGCCGGAAAGGATCCGGACGAGTCTCTGGCATCGTTTGTGCGGCGAAGACTGGGAGACGAGGTGCTCGACTATGCGATCAATCCGTTTGTCTCCGGTATCTATGCCGGCACACCGGAGACGCTCTCGGTCCGTCACGCATTCCCCCGTCTATACCAGCTGGAGCAGTCGTATGGCTCACTGATTCTGGGTTCTCTCCGGAAGCGGTGGCAGCAGAGAGACGAGGAGCGATTCAAAACACGTCTTGTCTCATTTGATAATGGATTGCAGGTGCTCCCGGAGCGGCTCGCTTCACAACTTGGAGAGGTTCGGTATGAAACGGAGATCACCCGGTTGAACCGGAGTGACCATGGCTGGGAGCTGATTGCCAATGGGGTCAAATCTTCAGGATACGATCAGGTGCTGTTGAACATCCCTCTCTACAGGGTCAGTGAGTCGCTGATCGAGGGCGGTGGAGAGGTTCAGAAAGCTGCCCGACTGGCGGTCTATCCGCCCCTCTCTGTGGTTCATACAGGATATCACCACTCGCGAATCAGGCACCCGCTGGACGGTTTCGGTTTTCTGGTTCCGGAGGTGGAGAACCGGAAGATCCTCGGGGCCCTCTTCAGCTCCTCGCTCTTCCCCGGACGAGCCCCTGCAGACTCCGTACTAATCACTACGTTTGTCGGCGGAAGCCGTCAGCCTGACCTGGCCTCTCTTCCGGGCGACAGGATCCGGGAGCTGGTGACCCGGGAGCTGGGAGAGCTGCTCGGAACCTCCGGAGAGCCTGAATTTTACGACCACGCCTTCTGGCCCGACTCTATCCCCCAGTACACGCCGGCTTATGACCGCGTTACGCAGGCGATCGACCATCTTGAAGCACAGCACCCCGGACTCCACCTGATCGGTAACTTCAGAGGGGGCATCTCACTTCCGGATTGTATCGAGAGGGGGCTCTCCTGGGGAGAACTTTGACGCTGTCCCGTACCTGTAGAAGGATCCACTCTATCGGGACGCCTCGGAGCGGTCAAAGATGCGACGTCTCAACGGAGGATTCCGGGTCAGCAGGTTCAGCAGCTGCTGCAGGACGTTCTGACCCATCCGGGTGAACCGTTCCCGCCTGTCCATCGAGAGAAACCGCAGCATCAGTCTCAGCTCCGAGAGTAGTTGGGGAGGCTCACTTACAAGCGTCTCATCCCTGATCAGAGTATCCCAGTCGATCGATCCCTCCATCGGTATACCCGCTTCGATAAATGATCTTCTGTAGATATTGGCAATCAGCCCGTACCCGATGGTGCTGGGGTGCAGCCCGTCCAGGCTGAAAATTCCCCCCTGACGGATCAGGCCGGTCTCTTCATCAGCCCTCAGATAGTCTGTGGAGAGCCGGACCTTGCCGTCGGGAAGGACCAGGTGGGAGGTCGCGTTGTTCCGGCGGAGGGCAGCGACGAAGTCGGGCGGGAACGGACGTACCCCCTCGGTCCCGTGCCGGCGGCGGGCTACTGCGTTGACATACCGGTGTACCGGCACCGTGTGAAAACCATACTCCGCGGCCAGTTTCCTGATAATCAGATTGTACTCGTCGATTAGCTGATCCAGCTCTATCGCCTCCTCTCTCGTCAGGTGGGGGTGCTTTCCCGGATCAAAATCCTCATCCCAGATCCAGAAGCGGGTGTAGTAGTCGAAATAGCCGCTATGTTTTCTGCGGCGGTCGCTATTCACTCCCCGGGTGACCGGAGGAATCGTGAGATAGGGATAGGTGGGGACAAAAACGTGGGGGATCTTGAGTGTAGCAACCTTCTCATAGAGATGCCTCATCTCCGTCTCGAAATGATCAGGACGGTAGACTGTAAAATCGCGTTCGAAGTGGTGCCTCGTCAGGAAATCAGGTTCAGACCAGGTGATTTTAAGTGCACTGAGGGCCCCGACAATGTTGTTGTGGCCGATGCAGAGAATCAGATTCTCCACGCCACCGTTCTCATGAAGATGGCGCACATTGTCGATCTGGCTGTGATGTTCAAAGTCGGGTCTGAACCCCGGATTGAGAACCAGTCTGCCGGTGATATACATGGCGTGATCCGGCAAAACGCTGAAGACCGAGTAGGCCGGCCTGTTGTTCCTGATATAGTTCCGGCACCTACTCTCGGTGATCAGCCAGGAGTCGTTTGCGGAGAACCCCCAGACCGCCTGATTGTGGTAGGGGATCTCCCGGTAGCGGGAGATGTGATTCGCGTCATTCTCCCAGTGCTGCTTGATGCGCTTCAACGTGCTGTAGAGGTACCGGGCAGCGGGCAGATAGTTGTGCCAGCCGAGGGAGGGGCCGAACTCATCAGCCAGTCCGCGAATGATCATCTCCAGATTGACAGGGATGCCTGTCTGTGCCGTAAAGGAGGGGGAATCAAACGTCGTTTCAGAAGACAGACACCTGGCCAGCAGGGCGGGGAAACTCAGGTCACTGCGATAGATGCCTCCATTCTTGAAACCCTGCGCCAGGCTGTCACCGATGACGACCAGCCGGTGCTTGCTGTTGCTGTTTTGTCCGATCATCTTGATATAGTCAGTTTATTAGTTTCCATGAATATACATATCTTGTCCTCATATCAAATCTCATGAAGCTTATGGCAGCCCCCATTATAGCGGGATATCCTCAATCAGAGAGCGAGTGCGGAAAACAGATGATCAGCGGCATCCATGCAACAGACAACCCGTCTGCCGGGAGTCTTTTTCAAGCAAGCCAGGTTCTTTCAAGCCAGGTTCTTTCAACTCAGGCCGGAGATCTGTCTTGAATTGCGGCCAGTTCAGAGTCCTGCTCCTGCTTGTTTTCATTGTGGGTCTTGCCACCGTGCAGCAGTCCGTTGCGCAGATCAATCTTGATGAGGAGCCGAGAGGGGTTCAGTACTCGCTTCTGCCATTAATTGGATATGAATCCGACATGGGGCTGGTCGGTGGTGGCTATCTGGAAAGGATTGACTATGGAGATGGCGTACGGCCATTTCTCAACACGACCTCTGTGGAGATCACCGTATCAACGAAAGGACACCTTATATCGGTGCTGGATCATGAACGGCTGAACACCTTCGGGACCGATCTGCGGAGCCGTCTGCGGGTAGAGGGCATCCGGATCCATACGGCTCCCTGGTTCGGTATCGGAAATGAAACCACCTTCTCCCGGTCCGCCTACGATGACAACTTCTACTTTTATGAAGATAGACGTTTCCGGTTCGAGTACTGGGGGCGCAAGCTGCTGACGGAGTTTGGAGAGAAAGGCCAGCTCGACGCCCACCTGATCGCCCTGGCCTCCTATACACGGCCTGTCGAGCGCTCCTCTTCGACCCTGTTCGCACAAAACGAGATTCCCGGCGCAGAAGGGGGGTGGGTGAACCAGGCGGGGGTCGGTCTGATCCTGGACAGCAGGAGTAGTGAGTTTGATCCTGTTTCAGGTGTCAGGGCAGAGGCCAATATCCGTTTTGCAGGCCGGTTGACAGCAAGTCACTACCACTTTACCACCTGGCTCGCCGACGTAAGACACTTTTTTTCTCCCATAAACAATGTCGTGGTGGCACAGCGGATCGAGTTGCGGCATGCGACCGGAGACACGCCATTCTGGGAGCTGCCGGTACTGGGTAACGAGATGGCATTGCGCGGTTACGTCAACAACCGGTTCCGCGGCGAAAGCTCGATTGTCCACAATGCCGAGATCCGAAGCTGGCTCTTCTCTCTGCTGGATGACCAGGTGAAACTGGGAGCTCAGCTCTTTGTCGACTCGGGGAGAGTATTTGCCGGTGATGATCGTCTTTCAGATCTTCCCGGCGGCCTGAAACACACGATCGGTGTTGGAGGGGCGTTCTCGATCCTGAACCCGGATTTTATATTCAGGGGTGATCTGGCATTCTCGGAGGATATCTACAGGATCTATCTGGGGATCGGATACAGCTTCTGAAACCGACGAAGTAAAGACGTTACGTAGAAAACCTGATGAAACATCTGCTGATTACTGCTGAAACTGATGAAGCCCATCAGTTGATTGACGCTCTGAATTCTCTGAAAAAGGAGCCACTTCACCTTCCTCTTGAGAAGTATCGATTCGCACTCGACCGCCTGCAGCATGAACTGCTGATCGAGGAGCTTGAGCGCTTCCGCTTTGTCATCTACGGCGGCAAGAGAAATACGCGATTTTTTCTCACCTGGATTGAGCAGACCGGTCTCCTTGATGAGATGAGGAGCAAGATCCACCTGGTGATGAACCAGTCGGAAGCGGATATGCTCGAAGAGGCGGGGATTCCAGCCATTCTTCCGCGTGACGGAGCATCTGCCATCGATATGCTGGAGTTCATGCTCCGCATCAGCCAGCAGGGAGCCGTTATCTACCCTTGCGCCGAGGAGAGTTCAGAGGAGATACCGGGTCTGCTCCAGGAGCTGGAGATGCCGGTGATCGAGTTTACCGTCTGCCGATCTGAACCGATGAACCGGGAAGAGGTTGAAAAGCGGAGGGCGCAGCTTGAACGGGTGAAGCCGGGAGCCGTCCTGTTTCACTCCAGAGGCTCCGTCATCCGGACGATGACCGCCTTTCCCTCGATGGACCTCTCCGACAGCACGCTGATTGCAGCCAGTGCCGGCGTAGCGGGGAAACTCGAACAGGAGGGGCTTCGGGCAGATTTGACGGCAGCGGGATCCTGGCGTTCGGTTCTGGAGTTGATTCAGGAGACGGGGTACACCACGGGCTGATCTGACAGCGGTTCAATGTGCAGGCCGTCAGTTCAGCTGAACCACGGTACAGCCGGGACCTCCGCTCTCCCAGGGGGCGTCTTCAAAGTGTCTGACCTCCCGCCTCTTCTCCAGATACTCTCCCACCAGTTTACGAAGGATGCCTTCCCCTTTGCCGTGGATGACCTGAACCTCCTGCAGTCCGGCAGCGACCGCCCTGTCCAGATAGAGCATGAGCTCCCGGATCGCCTCATCACCACGCTTCCCCCGAATATCCAGAGAGGGTTTTACCGGCCCTCCGGACCAGGAGCCTTTTGAAGAGCTGTTCAGCCAGCGGTCTGTCTTGTCTGAGGCCGATTGCCGCTTGCCGCGGCTCTTGACCAGATTGTCATACCGGGTCCTGATCTTCAGTCCATTGGCCAGAACAACCGCCTGGTTACCGTTTCGTTCTATCAGTTCACCCGTGGTATCCCCACCGGAGATGGTGACGGCATCTCCGATCTCGGGCGGGGCCTCCTGCTGCTTATCTGGTTGTTTCCGGCGCTGCCTCTTCTCGATCGCCGAGAGCTTCTCGCGTATCTCCTTTTTGTGTTCGTCCACCTTCCGGCGTGTCCGGCGGACTGTCTCCCGCTGCTCTCCTGCCGTCGTAATCTTCTCAACCGCCTGTTCGATCCTCCGGTTGGCGCCCCTCATGATCTGGTCCGCTTCACTCAGAGCCTTCTGGATAATCTCATCTCTCTTCGAAGCCAGCTCCTGATCCCTGCTCCGATAGGCTCTCTCCGCCTCTTCAGCCTCATCCGAAAGTTTGCGGAAGTGACGCTCCCGGTCATCTGCCTCACGTAGCCTCTGCTCCAGATCCAGAAGAAGTTCAGCCAGCCGGTCTCTCTGTTCACCCAGCAGTGTCAGCGACCGGTTCAGAAGTGTCTCCGGCAGCTTCATACGCCGTGCAATTTCAAAGGCGTAGCTGCTCCCCGGTGTTCCCTTTCTGAACCGGTAGGTCGGTGTCAGTGTCTGCTGGTCAAACTCCATCGCACCATTGGCCAGAAGGGGGTGGTCGTTGGCAAAAACCTTGAGAGTTCCGTGGTGGGTTGAAGCCAGCAGATGGGCACCCTGCTCAAGAAGTTGCTCCATGAATGCCTGGAACAGGGCACTCCCCTCATCCGGATCAGTACCGGTTCCGGCTTCGTCGATCAAGACCAGACTCCGTTCATTGACCGCTTCCAGAACGTCTCCCATCCACTTCAGGCGTGAGGAGAAGGTGGAGAGGTCACTCTCAATGGACTGGTCATCCCCCAGATCCAGAAACACACCGGAGACAGTTGGCAGCTCTGAGTGGGGCTCCAGCGGCAGGGGAATTCCCGACTGATACATCATGGCCAGCAGGGCAGTGGTCTTTAGGGCTACCGATTTCCCGCCGGCGTTGGGTCCTGAGATGATGATCCCTCTCTCCGTCTCATCGATCTCAAGATCGAGCGGAACGACTGCCTCACGGTCCGACTGCTTCAGACGCCTGTTCTTCAGCATCAGAACCGGGTTCATGGCTCCGATGATCTGCCAGGTCCCCTTCTCTGACGGTTCGGGCAGGGCCCCGTCCCAGCTCTGACCGAGTCGCGTGCGGGCGTGAATCAGATCGAGTTCACCGATCAGGGGAGCGTTGCTCCGGATCCGTGGCCGGTGATGCCGGACCAGAGTGGTCAGGGATTTGAGTATCCGTTCAACTTCGCGCTTCTCCTCCGCCTCAAGCTGGCGTATATCGTTGTTGATCTGCAGCGCCTCCACAGGTTCCAGATAGACGGTCTGACCCGATGCCGAGACGTCGTGAACAAACCCCTCCACCTTCCGCTTGTGCTCCGCCAGGATCGGGATCACCATCCGGCCGTTACGGAGCGTCGGCCCCTCGTCTGAAGCTCTTCCTGCCTCCACAGACTGCCTGAACAGCTTCTGGATAATCTGACGAAGTGACTGTTTTCGGCCCGTCAAGTTGCTGCGGATGGTTCGTAGCTCGTTGCTGGCATCATCTCTGAGCTCCCCCTTGTCTGTCAGCGCACGGTTGAGTGCCTTCTCAAGGTCGTTTACAGGCTGAAGATCTGCGGCGACTCTCCACAACTCCGGGACCTCCTCCCGATGCTTCTCGATAAAGGTGTGAAGCAGACGTGCCAGACGGACATGCTGACGGATGGCGTGGAGGGCGGGAGTGGTGAGGACCGAGCCCTCTGCGCCGGCGCGTTCAAGCCACAGATCGATCTCGTCTAATGTCTGAAGTGGCAGAGCCTCGTCGCCCTGGAACAGCTCCTGCATCTCTGACGTCTGTCTTGCCAGCATCCTGACATCATCCGGTTCAGACAGTGGTTTCAGACTCTGTAGCCTGTCGCGGCCATATGGAGTATGAATATAGTACCTGACTGCATCCAGGACCTGATCAAACCCTGTTTTTTCCGGAACAGAGGCCGGCAGATAAGTGATTGTCTTGTAGTTAAACATCCTTTAGAGTATTCGTATCGGGTCATGCAGCAGAGCCGGATAGTCTGCCAAGGCTGTGTGTGGTCCGGCAAATGTCTGCCCTGAAAACAGCCCGTCATCGCAGAACCCGTGTGTCAATTCAATTCATGCAGATCCGCATGATGTACAGCCGACATCCTCAAATGGCCGCCAGTAAAGCAAAATAGCCGACCAGTAAAGCACCGGGTAAAGCAACCGGTGGTCACCTGTTAACGTTTGAACCAAAATAGAGATATATTTACCGAATGGTTATCGGCAAACTGTTGAACTGCACCTGATGGAACTGGAGTGGATCCTTGCATATCTGCTGCTCGGGGCGGTGGTCGGCCTACTGGCCGGGCTGTTCGGAATTGGTGGCGGCGGAATTATGGTACCGGTCTTCACGACCCTGTTCACCATGCAGGAGTTTAACAGTGATCAGGTGGTACATGTTGCCCTGGCCACGTCGATGGCAGCCATTATGGTCACCTCCCTCTCTAGCCTGCGCGCGCACCACTCCCACGGTTCAGTACTCTGGAAGGTGGTATGGAGGATGGCTCCCGGTATCCTTCTCGGAACATTCGGTGCGGCTCAGATCGCCTCTCTGATCTCCTCCCGGGCCCTGTCACTCTTTTTCGCCATATTTATGGGATGGGTCGCACTCCGGATGATGACACGGTCCCGGCCAAATCCGTCGAGAGAGCTGCCTGGCGGGCCAGGACTGGCACTGGCCGGAACTGGTATCGGGAGTGTCTCTGCGCTGGTTGCGATCGGAGGCGGGTCTCTGACGGTCCCGTTCCTCACCTGGTGTAACGTCTCGATTCAGCGGGCTATCGGAACATCTGCTGCTGTCGGGTTTCCGATTGCTGTAGCGGGTACTGCAGGGTATCTCATCAGTGGCTGGGGAGCCATTCCCGGGAGCGGGATGTTCGGGTTTATCAACCTTCCGGCTGCCGCGATTGTCTCGGTGATCAGCTATAGTGTAGCTCCGCTGGGGGCGCGGCTTGCACACCGGTTGCCGGTGAACACACTGAGCAGGCTCTTTGCTGCACTGCTTATCTTCCTGAGCCTGCACATGCTCTACGTGGTATATGCTGCCTGAGTCTATGGTTCAGACAGCAGACCTTACCCCAGCCCATAATACTCGGATCGCTCCCTGTAATAGGGTTCAAAAACAGCACGCAGATTCTGGTAACGACCTGCCTGCAGCTGTGGGTCAGACTCCATGATCTTCCGTGCTACATCCCGTGCCTGCTCGAGGAGCTCCTGGTCCTCTATAATGTCGGCAAACTGAAATTCGGGAAGCCCGCTCTGCCGGGTCCCCAGAAAATCACCGGGACCCCTTAATTTGAGATCCGCTTCGGCGATTTCGAATCCGTCGGAGGTTTCAACCATCTTGTTGAGCCGGTAGCGGCCGGACTCTCCGGGCTCTGACCCCGGCATCAGGATACAGTAGCTCTGAACACTCCCGCGTCCGATCCTCCCCCGCAGCTGATGGAGCTGTGACAGTCCAAACCGTTCCGCCTGCTCAATGATCATGATCGAGGCATTGGGTACGTCCACACCGACCTCGATGACGGTGGTCGAGACGAGAATCTGCAGCTCTCCCTCATAGAACCGGTTCATCACCTCCTCCTTCTCCTCACTGCTCATCCGGCCGTGCACCAGCCCTATGGAGAGGTGTGGAAAACGTCTCTGCAACTTCTCATAGCCCCGGGTCGCATCTTTGAGATCCATCACCTCCGACTCTTCGATCAGCGGGAAGATGATGTAGGCCTGCCCGCCCTCAAGAACACTCTGCTCAAGAAAGTGGTAGATCTCCTCACGGTTTCTGTCATACCGAACCGCTGTACGAACCGGTTTTCTGCCGGCGGGGAGACCACGAACCCAGGAGATGTCCAGGTCGCTGTAGATGGAGAGGGCGAGGGATCTGGGAATCGGAGTGGCGGACATGACCAGAAGGTGGGGCGAGTCTCCCTTGTTCAGGATCTCCGCCCGCTGCTTCACCCCAAACCGGTGCTGTTCATCAATGACGGCCAGGCCCAGCCGGTTGAACCTGACACTCTCCTGGATCAAGGCGTGGGTTCCGACTACAATGCGGCACTGTCCACCCTCTATGCCCGTCAGAATATCGGTCCGGAGCCTGCTGCTCTGCCCGCCGGTCAGCAGCCGTATCTCCACACCAAGCTCCTGCAGGTACCCGTTCAGGGTATGGTAGTGCTGTTCAGCCAGAATTTCAGTAGGGGCCATAAAAGCGGCCTGGTATCCGTTATCAAGTGCCATCAGCATGGATGTGATAGCGATGACGGTCTTTCCCGATCCGACATCTCCCTGGATCAGGCGGTTCATCTGATAACCGGAGATCAGATCTTTCCTGATGTCACGCAGTGCCTGACGCTGACCGTCCGTCAGAGAGAAGGGGAGAACCTCCTTGAGAAACCGGCGCGTCAGGGGAGAGGTGCTCCCGAACACCGGCCCGCCACTCTTCTTGAAGTGGAGCTGTCTGATCCGGGCCATGGCGAGTTCGAAGAGGAAGAGCTCCTCAAATTTGAACCGTTCCAGAGCAGCTTCGGGCTCACCTGCGTACTGAGGGTTGTGGATTTTCCGGAAGGCTTCGCTCCTTTCGGGCCAGTAGTTGCGTCGGAGAGTCTCTTCCGGTAAAAACTCGAGAGATTCATACTGGTTCAGCAGGTGTACGATCCAGTGGTGCAGAAGCCGGCTGTTTATACGGGCTGAGGCCAGCCGCTTGTCGGAAGGATAGACAGGGAAGATCTTCTGACGGTTCTCTGACTCTTCAGAAGTGGATGCGGAGACCTTTTCGACCTCCGGGTGCGCCATGGTGAAAGAGCGACCAAATTGACGGACGGTGCCGAAGAAAGAGACCCGGTCACCGACGTTGAACTTTTTTCTGATCCAGGCACCGCCCCGGAACCAGACCCCCTTGACAGAGCCGGAGTCATCTTCCAGGGTCATCTCCAGACGCTTTTTCCGGTAGCGGCCGATCTCTCTGATATCGGAAATGCGCCCGGTAAGGGTCACCTGTTCTTCACGACCGGTGAGTGAGCGGACCTGAAGTTTCCGGCTTCTGTCGATATAGCGGTACGGGAAGATCATCAGCAGATCTTCAGCCGTCTCTATACCGCATTCAGAGAGCGTTTTGATGCGGGCGGGGCCCAGTCCGGGTAGGTTAGTCAGTTTCAAGGTGATATGGTGATATGTATCAGACGATCAAAAAATAACGGTTATTCTGGCTGTCTTTCAGCCATTTCAACTAAAATAGTGGGTTCAGAGGCAAAAGAAGAATTAATTGAATGAATTTAGTTGGTATAGTGAATTGAATTTTCTTACTTTTGCAAGCTCTTGATTTCACGAAACAAACCAGGTAAAGTCAGTGCCTACAATACAGCAATTAATCCGAAAAGGTAGAAAAAGAATCACGAGCAAGACAGCGTCTCCGGCTCTGCAGAACAGTCCGCAGCGTCGTGGTGTCTGTACTCGTGTTTACACGACAACGCCCAAGAAGCCGAACTCTGCGCTGAGAAAAGTGGCGCGTGTCCGACTGACAAACGGCATTGAGGTGTCGGCGTATATACCGGGAGAGGGTCACAACCTGCAGGAGCACAGTATCGTGCTGGTACGAGGTGGGAAGGTGAAGGACCTTCCGGGTGTCCGATATCACGTGGTTCGGGGCACACTGGATACGGCCGGAGTTGAAGATCGCAAGCAGGGCCGAAGCCACTATGGTGCCAAAAAACCGAAAGGGTAACTCAAGATTATTTAAAGGTCAGCCGTTATGCGCAGAAAAACAGCAGATATAAAAGATGTGCAGCCGGATCCGGTTTTCCAGGATAAACTCGTGACCAGGTTTGTGAACAGCCTGATGAGGGATGGCAAGAAGAATGTAGCACGGAATATCCTGTATCAGGCTTTTGAAATTATTGAAGAGAAGACAGGCGAGCAGCCGATCGAGGTTTTCAGGAATGCGCTGAGTAATGCAACTCCTGTGGTTGAGGTCCGGTCCAGGCGTGTCGGTGGTGCCACCTATCAGGTGCCTGTCGAGGTGAGAGCCGGGCGGGGAACAGCTTTGGGTATCCGCTGGATCATCAATGCAACCCGTTCAAGAAATGACAAGTCCATGGCTTTGCGTCTCTCACGTGAGTTGATGGATGCTGCAAACAATGAAGGGGGAGCCATTCGCAAGAAGGACGATACACACCGGATGGCCGAGGCGAACAAGGCCTTTGCCCATTTCAGGTTTTAATCAGGATTTTTACTAAACGAACACACAAGAATGTCTGAAGTAACAACAAGCGCAGACTCCAAGATTATCGACCGCATGAAGCGGACCCGTAACATCGGCATCATGGCCCATATTGATGCTGGTAAAACGACGGTTTCGGAGCGGATTCTATTTTATACAGGCAGAAGTCACCGCCTGGGTGAGACGCATGATGGTGCGGCGACCATGGACTGGATGGAGCAGGAGCAGGAGCGGGGAATTACGATCACCTCGGCTGCTACCCACTGTATCTGGAAGGATCACAGAATTAATATTATTGACACTCCCGGTCACGTTGACTTCACCGTTGAGGTGGAGCGCTCACTGAGGGTTCTTGACGGAGCGATCGCTGTTTTCTGTTCTGTAGGGGCTGTACAGCCTCAGTCGGAAACGGTCTGGAGGCAGGCGAACAAGTACAATGTTCCCCGTATGGCTTTTGTCAACAAGATGGACCGGACAGGAGCCAACTTCTACAACGTGATTGAGCAGATGCGAAACAAGCTGAATGCCAATCCTATTCCGATACAGATTCCGATCGGCGCAGAAGAGAGTTTCCGCGGCGTGGTTGACCTGATCAATATGAGGGGCATTGTCTGGGATGGGTCCGATCCGCTGGGAGGTAAGTATGACGAAGTGGATATTCCTGCAGATCTGCAGGAGCGGGCTGATGAATATCATAAATTGATGATTGAGTCCATTGCAGATCATGATGACGAGCTGATGGAGAAGTATCTGATGGAGGAGGAGATCGGCGCGGAAGAGATCGAAAGTGCCATCAGGAAAGCAACCCTTGCGCGAGATATTACACCTGTTCTTTGTGGAACAGCTCTGAAAAACAAAGGTGTCCAGATTCTGCTGGACAAGGTACTGGAGTATCTGCCGAGTCCGCTTGATGTGGAGCCGGTCAGTGGTATCGATCCAAGTGATGAGAACAACAAGCTGATTCGTCGTCCGGATGTGGATGAGCCATTCTCGGCTCTCGCTTTCAAAATCATGAGCGATACGTACGTCGGAAAGCTCACCTTCTTCCGGGTCTACTCCGGTCAGCTGGAGAAAGGATCTTACATTCTGAATACTTCGACTGGAAAGAAGGAGCGTGTCGGCCGGCTGCTCGAGATGCACGCCAACGACAAAAAAGATATCGATATCGTACGGGCAGGGGATATTGCAGCTGCCGTCGGTGTTAAAGAGGTCCGTACCGGAGACACATTCTCTGATGTGGACAATCCGATCCTTCTGGAGCAGATCAGTTTCCCGGAACCGGTGATCAAACTGGCTGTTGAGCCAAAGTCCAAGGCTGATGCTGACAAGCTGACGACCGGACTGGTTAAACTGGCTGAGGAGGATCCCACATTCCAGGTGACAACCGATGATGAGACCGGTCAGACTACCATTGCCGGGATGGGTGAACTCCATCTTGAGATTATTGTGGAGCGCCTGAAGCGTGAGTTCAAGGTTGAGGCGAATGTCGGTGCACCTCAGGTCTCCTACCGAGAGACAATTTCTCAGCCGGTTACTCACCGTGAAATTTACAAGAAGCAGACAGGTGGTCGCGGTAAGTTTGCCGATATGGAGTTCGAGATCGCCCCGATTGAGCACTTCGAGCAGTATGAGGATGATGACAAGAAGGTGACACTCAGTGAAGGCTTCAAGTTTATTGATGAGATTGTCGGTGGAAGTATTCCCCGCGAGTATATCTCATCTGTCGAGAAAGGCTTCCGGGAAGCGATGCAGAGTGGTATCCAGGCCAATTATGCGGCACAGAATATTGGTGTCCGCCTCTATGATGGATCCTATCACGATGTTGACTCGGATGCATTCAGTTTTGAGCTCTGTGCACGTCTGGCATTCCGGAACTCAGCTCGAAAAGCCAAGCCGGTCATGCTTGAGCCGATCATGGATGTCGAAGTGACCACACCCGAGGAGTATATGGGTGATGTGATCGGGGATATCAACGGACGGCGGGGTATCATCGGAAAGATGGACAACAATGTTGAAGGTTCTGTTGTCCGTGCTAAAGTGCCTCTGTCAGAGATGTTTGGCTATTCCACTGATCTGCGCTCTCTGACTCAAGGTCGTGCCGCCTACTCCATGGAATTTGCAGAGTATGCTGAAGTGCCGGCCAACAAGGCGCAGGAAATCATAGAAGAACAAAGTTAACCAATCAAATACCCTGACTCATGGCAAAAGAACAGTATCAACGTGCGAAGCCGCATGTGAACATCGGTACTATTGGACACGTGGATCACGGCAAGACAACCACGACTGCTGCTATCACCACGGTAATGGCTAAGGAGTATGGCGGTGTGGCGCGTAATTTTGCAGAGATTGACAATGCTCCCGAGGAGAAAGAGCGTGGTATTACGATTGCCAGTTCGCATGTGGAGTATGAGACCGAGGCGCGGCACTATGCCCATGTGGATACCCCGGGTCACGCTGACTATGTGAAGAACATGATCACCGGTGCTGCTCAGATGGACGGTGCTATTCTTGTAGTTGCTGCGACCGATGGACCGATGCCGCAGACGCGTGAGCACATCCTGCTGGCCCGTCAGGTCGGTGTCCCCGAGATTGTGGTCTTCATGAACAAGGTGGACCTGGTTGACGACGAAGAGCTGCTTGAGCTTGTAGAGCTGGAAGTTCGCGAGCTGCTCTCCAGCTATGAGTTTGACGGTGACAATATTCCTGTGATCCAGGGTTCGGCTCTGGGTGCTCTCAACGGAGAGGCTCAGTGGGAAGAGAAGATCGTCGAACTGATGAAGGCTGTCGATGAGACGGTTCCGACTCCAGAGCGTGATGTGGACAAGCCGTTTCTGATGCCGGTTGAGGATGTCTTCTCAATTACCGGTCGTGGAACTGTTGCTACAGGACGTATCGAGCGTGGTGTGGTCAAGATCAACGAAGAGGTCGAGATTGTCGGTATCGTTGAGAAACCGCTGAAGAGCGTGGTTACAGGTATCGAGATGTTCCGCCGACTTCTGGATGAGGGGCAGGCAGGCGACAACGCCGGTATTCTGCTTCGCGGAATCGACAAGGAGCAGCTTCAGCGGGGTATGGTACTCTGCAAGCCGGGGTCAATCACACCTCACAAATCCTTTGAGTGTGAAGTCTATATCCTGAGTAAGGATGAGGGTGGACGCCATACGCCATTTTTCAAAGGCTACCGTCCCCAGTTCTACTTCCGTACAACCGACGTGACTGGTGAGTGCCAGCTGCCCGACGGTGTGGAGATGGTCATGCCCGGAGACAATGTGAATCTGAATGTGAATCTGATTCAACCAGTCGCTATGGAGACCGGTCTTCGATTCGCCATTCGGGAAGGCGGCCGTACGGTAGGAGCCGGTGTCGTGTCGAAAATTCTGGAATAAATAAAACGGATTGGGATAATACGTGGCAACACAACAAAAAATACGGATCAAGCTAAAGTCGTACGACCATAATCTGATTGACAAGTCGGCGGAAAAGATTATCCAGACGGTGAAATCAACCGGGGCAGTCGTCTCCGGACCGATACCACTTCCGACAAAAAAGAACATCATTACTGTCAACCGGTCGGTTCATGTCAACAAAAAATCACGTGAACAGTTTGAGTACCGTTCACACAAGCGGCTGATCGATATTCTTTCTACCGGTTCCCAAACCGTTGATGCCCTGATGAAGCTGGAGCTCCCTTCAGGTGTTGATGTGGAAATCAAAGTTTAATACTGTAAATCGAGCATGACCATGAGTGGTTTAATTGGAAAAAAATTGGGGATGACCAGTGTCTTTGACGACTTCGGGAGAAGTATTCCTGTGACTGTTGTCGAGATCGAACCCTGTGTTATCACTCAGATCAAAACGCAGGAAAAAGACGGATACAGAGCTGTTCAGATTGCCGCGTTTGACAAAAGACAGAAGAGTACGACAAAAGCACTTCTGGGCCATTTCGAGAAGGCTGGGGCTGAACCTAAACGATACGTCACCGAGTTCAGAGATTTTATCCCTGAGGGGTTTGATCTTGGAGATGAACTGAGTGCCGCTGATGTCTTCAATGCCGGAGATATTGTCGATGTTGTGGGTATTTCGAAAGGTCGTGGAACGACTGGTGTCGTCAAGCGTCACAACTTCGGGGGAGCAGGTGAGTCCACTCACGGCCAGGGCGGACAGCTTCGTGCTGCCGGTTCAATCGGTAATGCTTCAGATCCGTCACGGGTCTTCAAAGGCAAGAAGATGGCAGGCCGATCCGGAAATGAGCGGGTCAAGGTGAAGAATCTGAGTGTTGCCAAGATCTTCCCGGACTCCAATGTTCTTTTGGTTACCGGCTCTGTTCCCGGAAAAAATGGCGGCTATCTGAAAATTTTCAACAAATCAACCAGTGATCTGTCCTGATGAAACTAGAGATCTATAAAGTTGACGGAAGTGGTTCAGGGGAGGAGGTAGCTCTCAACCAATCCATCTTCCAGTCTGAACCAAAAGAAACCCTGATCTACGAGGATGTAAGGCGGATACTGGCCAACAAGCGACAGGGGACTGCCAAGACAAAAGAGCGAAGTGAAGTTCGTGGTGGTGGAAGAAAGGCTTACAAGCAGAAGGGAACCGGGATGGCCCGTCGGGGTTCTACTCGCTCTCCTCTTCTGAAAGGGGGTGGAACTGTTTTCGGCCCGCAACCACGCACCTACCAGGTCCGGATGACCCGGAAAATGAAGCAGAGCGCCAGACGTTCAGTGCTGTCTATTAAAGCACGTGCGGAGGCGATCACTGTGGTCGAAGATTTCAACTACGATCAGCCTGCAACGCGTCAGATAGCAAACCTCCTTGGTGCCTTTGAACTTGAAGGGAAAAAAGTACTTCTGCTTACGGCCTCGACAGATCTGAATATCTACAAGTCCGGGAGGAATATCCCCGGTGTTGAAGTACGTGAGGCAAATCGGGCCAACACCTATGAGATTCTGAACGCAGACCATCTGCTGATTCAGGCTGGTGGCCTGAAGGTACTTGAAGATAGCTTTAATGTCACAGAAGAGGATGCAGCATGATCGTACTTGAAAAACCACTGATTACAGAAAAACTGACCAGGATCCAGGAAGAGCAGAATCAATATGCTTTCAAGGTCGCAAAAGATGCAACCAAGCCTCAGATCAAGCGGGCTGTGGAGGCTAAATATCCTGACGTCAAGGTGGGCAGTGTCAACACCATGATCGTACCGTCAAAGCCAAGAGGGCGTTTTACAAAAGGCGGTTATATCGATGGCAGAAGCAGCGTCTGGAAAAAAGCAATTGTAACACTGAAGGAAGGTGAAATAGACTTCTTCAGCGAAATATAGGCAGGTATTGAATCATGGCAACTAAGCAACTCAAGCCGGTAACTCCCGGGCAGCGTCATCGCATTGCCCCTGGTTTTAGTGAGATTACAGTCAGCAAGCCGCTGAAGGCCAAGACCAGAGGGGCTGGCAAATCCGGAGGTCGAAACAACAGAGGACGGATCACTTCCCGTAGAATCGGAGGGGGTCATAAGCGAAAGCTTCGGGTTATAGATTTTAAACGTGACAAGCATGATATACCGGCCAGGGTTCAGACCATAGAGTATGATCCCAACCGTACAGCAAGAATTGCATTGATCGCCTATGCTGACGGTGAGAAGCGATATATCATTGCACCGAACAACCTGAAGGTGGGTGACACCATCATCAGTGGTGAGAATGTGTCTCCGGATACGGGAAATGCAATGCCACTTGGAAAGATGCCTCCGGGTACGTTCGTCCACAATGTTGAACTGTACCCAGGTAAGGGAGCGCAACTCTGCCGAAGTGCCGGTACAGTAGCCCAGATGGTTGCCCGAACAGATAAGTTTGCAACAGTAAAGTTGCCCTCAGGCGAAATGCGATTGATTCTGGGTACCTGCTTTGCCACGGTGGGGGAGACCAGTAACCCTGAGCACTTCAACATGAAGAAGGGTAAAGCCGGAAGAACACGCTGGCTTGGACGCCGTCCCGTCACCAGAGGAGTTGCAAAGAACCCGGTGGATCACCCGATGGGTGGTGGAGAGGGTAAAGCGTCGGGTGGTCATCCGCGCTCACCGTGGGGACAGGCTGCCAAAGGTAAGAAGACCCGTACCCGGAAGAAGCTCTCCTCCAGATTCATTGTCCGACGAAGAAACGCTAAATAAGCACAACAGATATGCCACGTTCACTGAAGAAAGGGCCGTTTGTCCACTATAAGCTGCAGCGCAAGATTGACAAGATGAATCAGAGCGGCAAGAAGAGTGTGATCAAAACCTGGTCCAGAAGTTCTATGGTCACACCGGATTTTGTAGGACTGACTCTGGCGGTACATAACGGCAAGCAGTTCATCCCGGTCTACATTACTGAAAATATGGTGGGCCACAAACTGGGTGAGTTTGCGCCGACACGTACGTTCCGCAGCCATCCGATTAAGAAAGGGAACTAATCTAAATTACCAGATTGATGGATACTCAGACATTTGAAGCCAGAGCCGTTCAACGGCATTTGCGCAAAGCCCCGAGAAAAGTACGACTGCTGGCCGACGCTGTACGTGGAGAGCGTGTGGATCGTGCTCTGAAACGACTGGAGTTTACAAGCAAGGGTGCAGCGAATGATCTTGCAAAAGTGATCAAATCGGCAGCGGCCAATCTCCGTGACCGTTTTGAGGATGAACGGCTTGATGATGATCTGCTCTATATCAAGACCATCATGGTTGATGAGGGGGTCACGATGAAGCGGATTCAGCCCAGAGCGATGGGACGAGCCAACCGGATTCAGAAGAAGAGCAGCCATATCACAGTGGTAGTGGCCAGAGAAGAAGAAATTGTAACCGACTAAAACGGAATAACATTGGGACAGAAATCAAATCCAACTGGACTTAGGCTTGGAATTATCAGAGGGTGGGATTCCAACTGGTACTCCGATGAAAATGAGCCCGCCATACTCTTTGAGGATAATCGTCTGCGGGAGTACCTGCATACCCGTCTGAAAAATGGTGGCCTCTCCAATGTGATTATCGAGAGAACCCCGAAGCGGATTCTGCTCACTCTCAACACTTCCCGGCCCGGTGTCATTATCGGAAAAGGCGGAGAGCAGATTGAACTGCTTCGTGAGGAGTTGAAAAAAATTACCAATAAAGAGGTTCAGATCAACGTCAGTGAGATCAAGCGTCCTGAACTTGATGCCAGTCTGGTGGGTCAGAATATCGCCCAGCAGCTTGAGGCGAGGATCTCTTTTCGAAGAGCGATGAAAACTGCAATCTCCTCTGCCATGAGGATGGGTGCGAAAGGGATCAAGATACGTTGTGCAGGCCGGCTCGGCGGATCTGAGATGGCCCGTACCGAAGTCTATAAGGAGGGGCGTGTTCCGCTGCATACTTTGAGAGCAGATATTGACTACGCCAATACCACAGCGTACACCATCTATGGTACAATCGGAGTCTCTGTCTGGATCTTCAAAGGTGAGATTATCGGTGATGTCGATCTCAGCCCGGGAGCACAGACCGGCCAGGACAACGAACCTCAACGAAAACGACGGGGAGGGGGTGATGACGGTCGCAAATCCCGCCGCTCCCGAAGAAGAAGCCGCAGCAATTAAATCGTGGTGAGAATTTATGCTTGAACCAAGAAGAATACATCGTCGTCGAGTTCATCGCGACAAACTGAAAGGCAATGCTCAAAGAGGCCATACACTGGCATTTGGAAGTTTTGGCCTCAAATCGCTGGAAGCCAAGTTTATCACATCACGACAGATTGAAGCGTGCCGTATTGCCATTGCACGTACGCTTCAGAGGGATGGTCAGACGTTCATCCGGATCTTTCCGGACCGACCGGTGACCAGCAAACCGGCAGAGACGCGGATGGGTAAGGGTAAAGGAGCTCTTGATCACTTTGTGGCCATCGTCAAGCCCGGTCGGATCATGTTTGAAATCTCCGGAGTTACCGAGGAGCAGGCGCGTGAGGCACTTCGCAGAGCTTCACACAAACTGCCGGTGAAGACCAAATTTGTAATGCGACGTGATTATCACAGCGATTAAGGGGGTATTGAAATGAAAGCACATGAGATGCGTGACCTGTCTCTTACAGAACTTGAAGCGCGGCTGCAGGATGAAGTCGAACTTCTGGAGGATCTGAGATTCAACAAAGCGGTGGCCGGACAACTTGAGAATCCCAACCGCCTGAAAATGACCAGGCGCGAGATTGCCCGGATCAAGACGATTATTAATGAAAAAACGAGTGCTGAATAACTGATATGGCACAGGCAGAAAGAGCTCAACGCAGAACCCGGACGGGAAAAGTGGTCAGTGACCGCATGAACAAGAGTATCACCGTGGCTGTCGACCGGCAGGTGAAACACTCTATTTACAATAAGTTTATTACCAAGACCACAAAGTACATGGTCCATGATGAGAATGACGAAGCGCGCGAAGGCGATACCGTTCTGATCATGTCCACGCGCCCTCTCTCCAGACGCAAGTCATGGCGGCTGGTGGAAGTGCTGGAGCGTTCCAAATAACGACAGATTTTCGAATAGGGGGTATCTCATGATTCAAATGCAATCCAGGTTAAACGTAGCGGACAACAGTGGTGCCAGAAAGGTTGAGTGCATCAAGGTTCTGGGAGATTCACGTCGCCGATATGCGAGGGTGGGAGATCTTATCTCCTGCGCTGTCAAAGCTGCCATTCCAGGTGGGACGGTTAAGAAAGGTGATGTGGTTACGGCCGTTGTTGTCAGAACACGAAAAGAGATCAGGCGCAGGGACGGAAGCTATATCCGTTTTGACGAGAATGCCGCTGTTATCATTAACAAGGAGAGGGAGCCTGTTGGCACCCGAATCTTTGGTCCGGTTGCCCGGGAGTTGCGGGAGCGCAACTTCATGCGCATTGTATCACTGGCACCTGAGGTCCTCTAAAATTTTTTCAAGCTATGCCACGAAAGTTCAACAAGCGTAAGAAACTACATGTAAAGAAGGGTGATGAGGTTCTGGTCATCGCCGGTAATGACAAAGGATCCCGGGGACGGGTACTTGCTGTTTTTCCAGAACGTGAACGTGTTCTGGTTGAAGGGATCAACATCCGCACCTTCCATGAAAAACCAACGCAGGAGAATCCGCAGGGAGGCAGACTTCGTCGTGAAGCTCCTGTCCATGCATCCAATGTCATGGTGATCGACCCGACAACCGACGAGCCCACCCGCATCGGAAGGAAACGGCTTGATGAGGAGAGTGGTGGACGTTGGGCACGATACTCCAAGTCCAGTGGCGAACTCATTGACAAATAGAAATTTATCGGATAATGGCAGAAGCAAGATTATACACCGCATATAAAGAGGAGATCCACCCGAAGTTGATGGAGGAGTTCAACTTCACCAACAGGATGGCAGTGCCGAGACTCCAGAAAATTGTTATCAATGTCGGAGTCGGTGAAGCAATTGAAAATGCAAAGTATCTGGACACCGTTGTCTCTAATGTAGCGGCCATTACAGGTCAGAAACCGGTGACGACACGCTCCAGAAAGTCGATCTCCAATTTCAAGCTGCGAGAGGGAATGCCGATCGGTTGCAAAGTAACTCTGCGGCGAAAAGTGATGTATGAGTTCATCGATCGACTGGTCAATCTGGCACTGCCTAGAACGCGTGACTTTCAGGGTGTGCCCGACAGAGGGTTTGACGGACGCGGTAACTACACAATGGGTATCAGTGAACACACCATCTTCCCCGAGATCGATGTGGACAAAGCGGATCGTATTCATGGTATGGATATCTCCTTTGTTACGACCGCAGAGACTGATGAACAGGCATACGCCCTGCTGAAGTATCTTGGGATGCCATTCAGAAAAAGAGATTAATATTTAGTGAACACGGAGTAGATTATGGCAAAGAAGTCCTGGATAGCGAGAAACAGGAAAAGAATGGAAACGGTTGACAAGTATGCTGAGAAACGACGTCAGCTGAAGGAAGCTGGTGATTACGAAGGTCTGCAGAAACTGCCGCGGGATGCAAGTCCAACGAGAGTTCGTAACCGGTGCAGCATGACCGGAAGGCCTCGGGGATATGTCAGCAAGTATGGAGTTTCCCGTATAAAGTTTCGGGAGCTGGCCCTCTCGGGTAAGATTCCGGGAATTAGAAAAGCAAGCTGGTAACACTGAAGACTATACATTATGCATACTGATCCGATTTCAGATTATTTGGCCCGTATTCAAAACGCTCAGCAAGCCGGTCACAGGAGAGTGGATATTCCTGCCTCCAAGGTGAAGCGGGCGATGACGCAGATTCTTGAAGATAAGGGCTACATCAGCCGCTTTATCGACATTGACGATAACAAGCAGGGTGTTCTCAGACTATTTCTGAAGTATGACGCCTATGGTCAGCCGGTCATACGCCACATCAAGCGTATCTCCAAGCCCGGTCTGAGAAAATACAGCCAGGCCAATGATATTCCACGATCATTGAATGGATTGGGGATCGTTATTCTGTCGACTTCCAGCGGGATTATGACGGATAAAGAGGCGAAAAAACTGAATGTTGGCGGGGAACTTCTCTGCAGCATTTACTAATCCAAGATTTTAAGGATATGTCTAGAATTGGAAAACAGCCGATACCTGTCGCCGACAGCATTGAATTCAGTATCGATGCAGACAATCTGATCACCCTGAAGGGCAAGAAGGGTTCGGACTCCCTGAGACTGCATCCAGATATCACTGTAGAGAAGAGTAATGGGGAGATTGTCGTCAAACGGAGCTCGGAATCCAAGGACAACCGATCGCTTCACGGCCTCTATCGTACATTGATCTACAATATGGTTACCGGAGTTGATGAAGGATTCGAGAAGCAGCTCGAAGTGATCGGTGTGGGTTACAGAGCTTCGATGAACGGGAATGTCCTGGAGCTGTCTCTCGGTTTTTCCCACCCTGTCTATTTTGTTCCGCCGGATGAGATCACAATTGAGGTTGATACGAAATCCCGCAAAAACCCGGTAATCAAGATCAGCGGTATCAACAAGGAACTGGTTGGCCAGGTAGCTGCTAAAATCCGGTCCTTCAGAAAGCCTGAACCGTACAAAGGTAAAGGGATCCGCTACATTGATGAGCACGTCAGAAGAAAAGCAGGTAAATCTGCCGCTAAATAACTGAAATAATCCGATGGACAGAAACAAATTTAAGAAGGAAAGAAGAAACAGGATTCGGCGAAGAATCCGTTCAACCGTCAGAGGCACAGCGGAGCGGCCAAGATTGGCTATTTATAAAAGTAATAAACACGTTTATCTTCAGCTGATCAACGATCTTGAAGCAACTACCCTGGTCGGGATCTCCTCCATGAGCCAGAGTCTGAAGGATCAGCTCAATGGCAAGCCGGCCAAGCAGATAGCCAAGGCACTGGGTGAAGAGCTGGCTAAAGCTGCCAAAGAGAAGGGGATTGACAAGGCTGTCTTTGACCGGAGTGGGTACAAGTATCATGGAATTGTGAAGGAGGCTGCCGATGCAGCCCGTAAAGGCGGATTGAACCTCTAAATCGAATTATTTATGCCAAAAGTCAGAAGAAAACACAATATTCCGGCTGCGAATCTCAATCTCGAGGAGAAGCTGGTTCAGATCAATCGGGTCTCCAAGGTTGTAAAAGGGGGCCGTCGGTTTGGTTTCAACGCTATTGTTGTGGTCGGGAATGGTGAAGGTGTCGTCGGGCACGGGCTTGGCAAGGCCAATGAGGTTGCCGATGCGATTCAGAAGGGATTCGATAATGCCAAAAAGAATCTTATCCGTATTCCGATGAATAAGGATGGCAGTATCTATCACGATGTAGAGGGTAAAGCCGGGGCAGGTCTTGTTGTTCTGCGTCCCGCTTCAAAAGGTACGGGGGTGATTGCCGGTGGTGCAGTCAAATCTCTGCTTGATGTGGCCGGAATTCAGAACATTCTCTCTAAATCCATTGGTACCTCCAACCCACACAACATGGTCAAGGCTGCGTTTGCTGCACTTCAGCAGCTGACGGATCCGCTTGAGGTGGCTCAGCGCCGGGGCATCAGCGTTAATAAAGTTTTTGAAGGGTAGAACTACTTAATAAGGGCAATTATGAAACTTCATGAATTAAAGGCTCCTGCTGCCAACAAAAAGACCAGGAAGCGTGTCGGCCGGGGACAGGGATCAGGTACAGGTGAGCAGTCCGGACGGGGTCATAACGGTCAGAACTCCAGAAGTGGAAGCAAGGTCAAGCCCTGGTTCGAAGGTGGACAGATGCCTCTGCAGAGACGGATCCCCAAGTTTGGCTTTAAAAACAATTTCAGAACCGAGTATCAGCCAGTCAATTTGCAGAAGATCAGTGACTATGTTGATGCAGGCAGACTGAATGAGACGATTACAGTTCAGGACCTGGTGGATCAGGGATTGGCAAAAGATGGTCAGCGGGTTAAGCTTCTGGGCACCGGTGAGATTGAAAAGTCAGTCAAGATTGAAGTACATGCCTTCAGCAAGTCGGCAAAAGAGAAGGTGGAATCTGCCGGCGGATCTGTTTCTAAAATCAATTAGGATTACCCACTCCGGATCAAGGCTTCATGAGTTTACTAGATAATTTTCGCAATATTTTCAAGATCCAGGATCTCCGGGAACGTATTCTCTACGTTGTTGGAGCTCTGATGGTCTACAGAATTGGTACGTTTGTCACCATGCCAGGGGTTGATGCATCCCAGCTTGCAGCGGGGTCGGGAGATGCATCCAATATTCTGGGACTGCTTGATATGTTTGTCGGGGGTGCATTTTCCAGAGCGGGGGTATTTGCTCTGGGTATCATGCCCTACATTACAGCAGCGATTATTATCCAGCTGATGGGAGCTGTAGTCCCCTATTTCCAGAAGCTCCAGAGGGAGGGAGAAGAGGGACGGCGGAAGATCAACCGACTTACCAGATACGGGACAGTGGGTATAACTGCAGTCCAGGCTATTGGATTTGCAATTAACCTGATCTCCACAACGCCACAGGCAATTGTTGTCAGCAACACGGCTTTCATCTTTACAGCGATTATCGTTTTGACAGCTGGAACAACATTTGTCATGTGGCTGGGTGAACGTATCACAGACCGCGGAATCGGGAATGGAATCTCCATTCTGATTATGATCGGCATTATCGCAGCACTGCCTACCAATCTCTTCAATGAGATCAGTACAACGCCAAATGCGATAATTCTACTTATTGAACTTGCAGCACTTGTACTGGTCATTGCTGCTTGTGTACTTCTTGTTCAGGGCACACGGAAAATTCCGGTACAGTACGCGAAACGAGTGGTTGGCCGGAAAGTCTATGGTGGTACGACCCAATATCTGCCACTCCGGATTAACGCCGCGGGTGTGATGCCGATCATTTTTGCTCAATCCATAATGTTCATTCCGAGCACAATCGGTACTTTTTTTCCTGAGAACCAGACTATACAGGCAATGACCGCCTGGTCAAATGACTTTACCGGAGTTGCCTACTCGATCGTATTCTTCACCGTCTGTATGTTCTTCACCTTCTTCTATACAGCGATCGCAGTCAATCCCAAAGAGATGGCTGATACGATGAAACGGCAAGGTGGATTCATACCTGGAGTCCGACCGGGTAAGCAGACCGTGGAGTTCATTGACAATATTCTGACACGAATTACTCTTCCCGGTTCTATCTTCTTGTCGTTGATAGCGATACTTCCGGCGATTGTCTCCAGAATGGGGGTGACTCCGGGCTTTGCAATGTTCTATGGAGGGACCAGCCTTCTGATTATAGTGGGTGTTGCGATTGATACCCTCCAGCAGGTAGAGAGTCACCTCATGATGAGACACTACGATGGATTCATGAAGACAGGTCGAATCAGAGGTCGACGACGAGCTTGATGATCTATCTTAAGAGTGAATCTGAAATTGATAAAATGCGGAGATCAGCCCAGCTGGTCTCGAGAACTCTGGCCGAAGTAGCCAAGTATATTGAGCCAGGTGTATCCACCCTGAAGCTTGACAGCGTTGCAGAAGAGTTTATCAAACGTCATGATGCGCGTGCAGCCTTTAAAGGGTATGGATCTCCCAACAATCCATTCCCTGCCACTCTCTGCATCTCGATCAATGACGAGGTAGTTCATGGCATACCCTCTGAACGGACACTGAAGGAGGGAGACATCGTCTCCATCGATTGTGGTGTTGAGAAGGACGGGTATTTCGGAGATCACGCCTACACCTTTATGGTGGGGGAGTGCGATGATGAAACCAGAAGACTTCTTGAGGTGACACTGATGTCCCTCTATAAAGGTATTGAGCAGGCAGTGCATGGTAACAGGATTGGCGATATATCCAGTGCCATTCAGACACACTGTGAGGATGAAAATTTCGGTGTCGTCAGGGATCTTGTCGGCCATGGACTGGGAAAACATCTTCATGAAGATCCTTCCGTTCCAAACTTTGGGAGAAAAGGGCGGGGACAAAGACTTCGGACAGGTCTGGCGCTGGCTATCGAGCCGATGATCACAGCAGGTAGCTGGAGGGTCAATACCCTGGACGATGGATGGACAATTGTTACTGCTGATGGCAGCAGAGCTGCTCATTTTGAGCATAATGTGATCGTCAGAGAAGGTGAGGCTGAAATTCTCAGCACATTTGATTATATTACGGAGATAACCAAAAAAGAAATTATAGATTCTCGATATGGCTAAACAGGAGCCTATCAAACAGGATGGGGAAATCATCGAAGCGTTACCTAATGCGCAGTTCAAGGTAGAGCTGGATAATGGCCATGAAATACTGGCACATGTATCCGGTAAAATGCGCATGTACTACATTAAAATTCTTCCAGGTGACCGGGTTCAGGTGGAGATGTCTCCCTATGATCTGTCAAAAGGCAGGATCACCTATCGATATAAATAAGTTATTCGGCAATCCTACGAAGAACAGCAGGAGCTCATTATGAAAATTCGATCATCAGTTAAGAAAAGAAGTCCAGACGACAAGCTTGTGCGTCGCAAAGGCCGTCTGTATGTGATTAACAAGAAGAATCCCCGTCACAAGCAGCGTCAGGGATAAACAGAACGAAAGATTATGGCACGTATCGCTGGAATAGATCTACCAAAAAAGAAAAGAGGCGAAATCAGCCTTACCTATATCTTCGGTATCGGTAAGAAAACGGCTCAGGATATCCTGGATGAAGCAGGAATTGACCGCTCTGTCAAAGTGGAAGACTGGACAGAAGAGCAGGTCAGCGAACTCCGCAGAATCATCGACACAGATTATAAGGTCGAGGGTGCACTGAGAACTGAAATCAATGGAAACATCCGGCGATTGATTGAAACAGGTACCTACCGAGGTGTTCGCCATCGACGGGGACTTCCGGTTCGCGGACAGCGGACTCAGACCAACGCCAGAACCCGCAAGGGACGACGACGGACGGTCGCCGGCAAAAAAATGGCAACCAGGTAACTAAGAATTGACCCTACACTATGGCAAAGAAACAGCGAAAACCAAAAAGAGGCGAGAAGCCGACAGCCCGTCGCAGGAAGAGGCAGATAGCTGACCCCAACGGGATGGTATTTATCAAGGCGACATTTAATAATGTGCTGGTAACAATTACCGATGCTGACGGTAATGTCCTCTCCTGGTCATCTGCCGGCAAGGAAGGATTTAAGGGTTCCCGAAAGAACACACCTTATGCTGCACAGATGAGTGCAGAGACAGCGGCCTCAGCTGCCTATGAGGTAGGTCTGCGCAAGGTGGATGTCTTTGTAAAAGGCCCGGGAAGTGGCAGGGAAGCAGCTGTAAGAGCATTGGCAACCAGCGGACTTGAGGTCAATACGATCAAGGATCACACGCCCATTCCACACAACGGTTGCCGCCCACCCAAACGACGAAGAGTTTAACTTTACTTAAGGATATATTCGATGGCACGATACAGGGGACCCAAGCAGAAGAAGGCCAGAAGATTCAAAGAGCCCATTTTCGGACCAAGCAAAGCGCTTGAGAGAAAACCCTATGGTCCGGGTGAACATGGCAGATCCCGATTTACCCGTAAGTCGGAATACGCCATTCAGCTGGAAGAGAAGCAGAAAGCAAAATACACCTACGGATTGCTCGAGAGACAGTTCCGTAATCTTTACAAAAAAGCGAGTGCACGGGAAGGTGTCACCGGTGAGAATCTGCTTATGTTTCTGGAAGCCCGGCTCGACAATACTCTGTTCAGACTGGGTTTTGCCAGATCCCGTCAACAAGCCAGACAGCTCATAGCCCATAAACATATCGTTGTGAATGGCCATGTTGTTAACATTCCCTCTTATCAGCTGAAGCCAGGTGATGTTATCACAGTCCGCCCCAGGTCTTCACGTCTTGAAGTGATTGAGACCTCGCTGGAAGGCAGTCCGAGAAGCAAGTATAAGTGGCTGGAGATCGATAAGAAGTCAAAGACAGGTAAGTTTCTCAACTTCCCGTCGATGGAGGAGATTCCGGAAAATATCAACGTGCAGCTGATCGTTGAACTCTATTCCAAATAACAATTTGTCATTCTAATACAGATCATTATGAGCAGTTACAGTTTGCAAATGCCTGAAAGTCTGGAAGTGGCAGAATCCAGTGATTCCGTTGGCTCATTTGTACTTCAGCCCCTGGAGAGAGGGTTTGGAGTAACAATAGGTAATTCGTTTCGCCGTATACTTCTGTCCTCTCTGCCGGGCATAGCTATTACAGCAGTCAAGATCAACGGTGTTGATCACGAGTACTCCAGTATTCAGGGTGTCAAAGAGGATGTATATGAGATTATTCTGAACCTGAAGCAGGTCCGGTTCAAGCAGGTTGAGCAGAGCAGTGGTGTAATTCACATCTCCAAAAGTGGTGCAGGCGTATTGACAGCCGGAGATATTGATGAGGCGACTTCAGAGTACGACATTCTCAATCCTGAGCTGGAAATTGCCACGATGGCGGATGATGCCAACATTGAGATGGAGCTCCATATCGGTCGGGGTCGAGGTTATGTTCCGTCTGAAGAGATGGCAGGTGACTTTGAGGATGATGTCACACTGATGCCGATTGATGCGATTTTCACACCTGTTCTGAAAGCACAGTTCGAAGTGGATAACGTGCGTGTTGGTCAGCGGACAGACTATGAAAAGCTGACGATGAATGTGGAGACGGATGGTTCACTCAATGCCAAAGAGGCACTTACTATCGCTGGTAAAATTCTCAAGGAGCATATTGAGAAGTTCATCACCGAGAAGATTGAAGAGCCATTCACTCAGGAAGAGGAGGAGGTTGATGCCGAGAAGCAGCGCGTAGCTAACCTGCTGAAGACCAGCATTGAGGATCTCAATCTCAGTGTTCGTGCCTATAACTGTCTGAAGTCTGCAAACATCAACTCCATTGCGGAGCTTGTCTCACGGGATGAGCAGGAGCTTTTGAAGTTTAGGAACTTCGGGAAGAAGTCACTTGCGGAACTGGTTGAAGTCATTGAAGAAAAGAATCTCCATTTTGGCATGGACGTGTCAAAGTACATGGACAAATAGAGGATTAGGAAATGCGTCATTTAGTTAAAGGAAGCAAACTCGGCAGAACTGTCTCGCATCGTAAGGCGACATTGACTGCGTTGGCAATTGCATTGATACATGAACGTCGTATCACAACAACGTTAGCTAAAGCCAAAGCGCTAAGACAGTTTATCGAACCTCTTATTACACGTTCAAAAGAGGATACGATGCACAACCGACGCCTTGTCTTTGCCAAACTACAGGATAAATATGCAGTGACTGAACTCTTTGAAGAGGTAGGTCCTGAAGCCAAGGACAGACCGGGTGGTTATACGAGGATCCTGAAGGTTGGATTCAGAGCCGGAGATGCGGCCGATATGGCTGTGATTGAACTTGTTGACTACAATGATGTCAAGCCTGAGATTCAGGGCAGCAAGAAGAAGCGTACACGTCGTGCTGGACGATCCAGGCGATCAACCTCTTCAACTTCTGCGCCGCAGCAACAGCAACAGGCTTCAGAAACTGAATCGGCAACAGCAGATGAACAGAGTGCTGCTGCAGCTCAAGAACAGAGTGAAACCGGGGCGGATACTACCGAAGCTGATCAGGTCGAGACGACCAGTGAAACCTCAGCTGACTTTACTGTAGATGAGGTCAAGAAGAAGTTGGAATCCATGTCTGTTGAGGAGGCTAAACAGTTTGCAGGGGATGATGAGCGTGTAACAGTCCAGGACGCTCTTGAAAAGAAATCCAAAGCAGACAGTTAAAGCTATTTTTATTGGTAGAAGCCGGTTGTCCAGACCGGTTTCTTCTTTATCAGCCGTTTCCGTTTCTATTAGTAACGCTGTCATATCTATGAGGTAGTGGATCTGTTCATCAGCAGATCCGACACTTGCCAGTGGAGCTGGTTGTCTGATACAGCAGATCCCAGCACAATTGACTATTTATCAATATCGTCAGTATCAAGTCTTGCTATTGAACTTTGTAGAAGCGTTGAACTGTTGCGATAGGTCCGGACTTTAGGTATGAATTTTTCTCATTCTGTTTGCTTCGGTTGATTAAGTTCTTATCTTCATCGCCGGCTCGACAGCAGGGGTTATCCTAAAGCTTTCCGGGTCTCAAGATTTTCAACACCAGTTATGTTTATAGATGAATGGTGTATATTAGGTTGATTAAAGTCAACTACTTGTTCTACTACTTTTTTTGAATTCTTTTTTAATTATAGCTTGACATCGACATGTATCGATGGCTATATTTTCAGTTCGGTCTTGAAAGGCCGGGCAGTTTTTAAAAAGATTGACATAGGGTTTGGATTTTAAGTATTAAGTCCTTATCTTGTAAATCTGCCTCCTGAATGGGGGCGAGTGTTCTTTTACAGATTGAAGTAATAAGCAGATCGTTGTGTGAGCCTATATATCAATTTCCGATGAGGTCAGATTCTAATGATTGTAATATTTACAATGGAGAGTTTGATCCTGGCTCAGGACGAA
>Ga0209487_1000591_pt1 | contig 32609 bp, 29 predicted proteins | sample Poulit2012_FD_187524 | JGI IMG/M metagenome (GOLD analysis project Ga0209487, IMG submission 187524) | Agricultural soil microbial communities from Georgia to study Nitrogen management - Poultry litter 2012 (SPAdes) (version 2) | ecosystem: Environmental > Terrestrial > Soil > Agricultural land...
ACACCGTTGCCACCTTGCCTTCGGACATCGAGCCGGAAGAACTGGAACGGCGGCTTACCGATGCAATTTCGGGTCACCATAATGCCTATTACTACATCTCCGATGATGCAGGCCGGCGAATTTACCAGTCACCGGGCTCGGATCTGGAACGATTTTCTCGAATCGCACTCCCTATTGAGGAGGTTTCTGTCGATACGGTTGGCATGTGGAAAGACCACGGCGAAACACTGCGCGGCGCTGTCGTATGGCTCGAGTCCGACGGCCTTGGCGACGCTAAGTTCCTAAAACTTACTGTAGCCACCGGCATTGATTTTCACCTGCGTTACCTGAATAGCTTTCGCAATCACCTTCGAATCGTCACGGTGGCCGCATGTCTGATCGCCATTCTGGCGATATGGTTCGCGGTGTACCAAGGTCATGCCCCGATCCGACGCATCAGCCGCGAGATACGCCGCATCGGCTCAGATCAGCTACATACACGCCTTGAGCCTGACGCCGTGCCGCGCGAGCTTGCCGAGCTTGCCGTTTCATTTAACGAAATGCTGGGCCGACTGGAAGATGTTTTTCAGCGGCTATCAGCATTCTCGGGGGATATCGCACACGAACTTCGCACGCCAATCACCAACTTGAAAACGCAGACGGAAGTCGCGCTTTCACATGCGCGCAGCATGGAGCAGTACCAGGAGATTTTGTACTCCAACCTGGAGGAGTACGAGCGCATGGCGAAAATGATTGGTGACATGCTGTTTTTGGCGCAAGCAGATAACAAGTTATTGAAACCCGAGCTTGTCAAAATTGATCTTGAAGCCGAAATGCGTATCCTCTTCGATTACTTTAGCGCCTGGGCGGAAGAAAAAAACGTGTTCCTGGAACACAAGGGTGAACAGGTCTGGATGGTGGGTGACAGACTGATGATGCGTCGTGCGTTAAGCAATCTTGTGTCTAACGCCATCCGATACACACCTGCGGGAAGCAACGTAACAGCGACTCTCAGTGTCGATGGGGAGAATGCCAAGATTTGTATTTGGAACGCGGGCGAACCCATACCTTCCGAACACTTGACCCATATTTTCGATCGGTTCTATAGGCCTGATGCCTCACGACAGCGTAGCAGTGAAGGGGCAGGGCTTGGGTTAGCGATCACCAAGTCGATTATCGAGGCGCATGGTGGGAGCATCAGCGTGCAGTCTGACGAAAACGGGACGACGTTTGACGTTCTGGCTCCTGCGACGGGCTGTTGTAGTTCAAATGGTGACGAGTGTTAATCATGCGTCGCTAGATAGGGAAGCTCCTAGTTCATTACCGGCTTCTAGGCTGGGCAAGGATAGGGTGCTTAATGACAGATGTTTTTTTATGAGAATTAAGTGATGAAACGCAGACAAATTTTGAAAGCTAGCGCCGCGGCATTGTTGATCGCGCCTCCCGTACTACGTGCTCAAACGCATGCCGGACATGGCACGTCTATGGCCAGTCACCATGAAATGATGGGGGACGCCCAGCACGGGGCACACGCGGATATGGCGGAAGCTTTGTTGCCCCTCGATCGCATGCCGTCCCAGCGTCCGCTAGAGGCGTTACCGCGCTTGAAAAATGCAAGTAGTAAGGCTGGCCGGTTCAAAGCCACATTGACCGCTGCTCCCGCACAAAAAACAGTCGCTAATCGTACGCCGACAGAGTTTTGGCTGTATAACGACCTGCTGCCAGGGCCACAAATCGAGGTGTTTGAAGGTGACGAGGTCGAAATCCTCTTCAAAAACCAATTGTCTGAGCCCACCACCGTGCACTGGCATGGTTTACCGGTGCCGTCAGACCAAGACGGCAACCCACAGGACAGCGTGCCTGCGGGCGGAGAACGCCTCTATCGATTTACTCTGCCCAAAGGCAGTGCCGGCACATACTGGTATCACCCACACCCGCATGGATTAACGGCAATGCAGGTCGCGCGGGGGCTGGCGGGCACCTTTATTGTGCGTTCGAAGGATGACCCGCTGGCAGAACTGCCAGAGCAACACTGGATGATTTCCGACTTGCGTCTGGACACCCAAACGCATATTCCACCCAATACCATGATGGATTGGATGAATGGGCGGGAAGGTCAATTTGTATTGATCAATGGCCAGTTACAGCCTCGCATAACCCTGACTACGGGTACACGCGTACGGATTTGGAACAATTGCGCTTCGAGGTATTTACGTTTGGCCATGCCGGGATGCCAATGGGTACTGCTTGGCACTGATGGCGGGCTATTAGAGCAAGCTCAAGCGCCAATGGATGAGGTGTTTTTAGCGCCTGCAGAACGTGTTGAAGTCATGGTGCTCACCGAAGGAAATCTACAGGGAGAGCTACTAAATCGATACTATGATCGCGCGAAGATGATGGTCCAAGAGCCACACACGGACACGGTATTGGCTCACATGTCGATACAGTCAGAGGACTCAATATCACTGCCAAACGATTTAAACACTTTGCCTGACTTGGGGGATCCCGTTGCATTTAAAGCCATTGAGTTCAGTGAAATGGAGATGGATCACGGGAACCATGAACCCATGACAATGAGCATGCTGCAATCGATGTTTATGGTTGATGGCAAGGTGTTTGAGATGGATCGCGTAGACGTGAGCAGTCGCGTGGGCGATGTCGAGGAGTGGCGCGTTTTTAATAATTCGCACATGGATCATCCATTTCATCTGCACGGGACGCAGTTCCAGGTGACCCAGCGGGAACAAAATGGCGTGGTGACTCCAGAGCCGTTCAAAGCGTGGCGGGATACCGTTAATTTACGCCCTTATGAAACCGTCGTTTTTCACGTTAAACAGCTAACGCCGGGCATTCGTATGTTCCATTGCCATATTTTAGAGCATGAAGATTTAGGCATGATGGGAAATCTTGAAGTGATCTAGCCATGCTAAATGCTTATCTTGGACAAGTTTCCAAGTTAAGCACTGTCATCTGGATGGCCGACCTCGTCGTCCATGAAGATGGTGCTGTTCAGGGCAGCGTACGGTAGGTGAAATTAACGCGCAGGAATTCATTGCGCATCTGGATACAGCAGGAGTGCCATGATTAGCGTAGGTCCTTTCTCGATTCGAGTTGTCATTATCGTGCTTGCAGCCATCGTGGCATGGATCGCTGCACGGCTCGTCGCTCGGCGTTTGATGGGGTCGGGGGCAAAGCACGCAAGCAGCTTGATTTTCGATGCGTTGATGGTCGGCCTGGTTACGGGGCGTCTCACCTTCGTTCTGATATGGTGGAGCGACTATATCGCTACACCCTGGTCCATTCTGGCGGTAGGTGACGGCGGTTTTTACCCCGTCGCCGGTGTCCCGGTAGCCGTTGCCTGGATTTGGTGGAGAACCCGGCATGAGCAGTCCCTGCGCAAACCAGTCTATGCGGGCGTTTTGGCAGGGTTAATAGCCTGGGGCGGGGCAGGCGGTTCGCTGGCCCTGCTGCATGAATCTGCTCCGTCGTTACCTGCGCTTGAATTGAGCACGATAGACTCCGAACCCGTAAGCCTTACAAGCTTTGCCGGGAAACCCGTTGTAGTGAACCTGTGGGCCACATGGTGTCCGCCCTGTCGACGCGAGATGCCCGTGTTCGTGCAGGCTCAAGCGGATTACCCCGACCTGGCTGTCGTCATGATAAATCAGGGGGAAAGTACTCAGGCTATTAACGCTTTCCTGAAGTCAGAAGGTTTGGAGCTGGAGCATGTGCTGCTCGACCCTTCGTCGGCCATGATGCGAGAGGTCGGCTCACGCGGATTGCCCACAACCTTGTTTTTTGACGCGGAAGGAAAAATGCTAGATGCTCACATGGGTGAAATCACCATGCCAAGCCTGAAAAACACTCTGAAGAACCGCTTTCGATTAGGGTGACAACCAACCATATTCCTTAAGAAATAACTATGATTTCTAATGATGAGAGGCGGGACCAGAAATACAGTGGCATGCTGCAACATGACGTCCTGTCCGAAATATTGATGTGCGACTTTGACGCCCCTTGGTGGAATATTTATCCATAGCTGGGGCTTGATGCTCGTTTGCACACAGCCGAGTTGACGAGACTCTAGGTTCCGAGAAGAGGGTATAGCCACTGCAATTTCCCTGCAGGCAAGGTAATGAAATGCTGTCTATAAAACGTTGGTTTTCTGGACAACAGGAAAATCAGCAGTTGTCATTTTCAGAAGACGACTGCACCAATTGACGGGGCGTAACGCCAGATGTGCAGGCGACTCCTGACAACGCAATATCAGAAGTCATCTGCACCAATCTCGACTATGCTCAATACTCGTGTGCACCAAAGCGAGGTGTGAGCATGGCGTCAGACACATCATTGATTGCCGAGCAAGGCGTGGCCACCCTGCCCGATGCGGCTTGGGCGCAGGCCCGGCAACGGGCGGAAATCATCGGGCCGCTGGCAGCGCTTGATGTGGTCGGGCATGAAGCCGCCGATGCCGCTGCTCACGCGCTTGGCCTGTCCAGGCGGCAGGTGTATGTCCTAATCCGCCGTGCCCGGCAAGGTGCTGGGCTTGTGACGGACCTGGCTCGCAGCCGATCCGGCGGCGGAAAAGGCAAGGGACGCTTGCCGGAATCAGTTGAGCGCATCATCCGCGAGTTGCTGCAAAAGCGCTTCCTGACCAAGCAGAAGCGTAGCCTGGCAGCGTTCCACCGCGAGGTCGCGCAGGCTTGCAAAGCGCAAAAGCTGCGGGCGCCGGCGCGCAACACCGTGGCTCTGCGGATCGCCGGCCTCGATCCGCTCAAGGCCACTCGCCGCCGGGAAGGTCAGGATGCGTCCCGCAGCCTGCAAGGTGTCGGTGGTGAGCCTCCCGCCGTGACCGCGCCACTGGAACAAGTGCAGATTGATCACACGGTCATCGACCTGATCGTGGTGGACGAGCGCGACCGGCAACCGATTGGCCGTCCGTATCTGACCATCGCCATCGACGTGTTTACCCGCTGCGTGCTCGGCATGGTCGTCACGCTGGAAGCGCCGTCATCTGTTTCGGTCGGCCTGTGCCTTGTGCATGTCGCCTGCGACAAGCGTCCCTGGCTGGAGGGTCCGAACATAGAAATGGAGTGGCCGATGAGCGGCAAGCCCAGGCTGCTCTACCTGGACAACGCGGCCGAGTTCAAGAGCGAAGCGCTACGCCGAGGCTGCGAGCAGCATGGCATCCGGCTTGACTATCGCCCGCTCGGGCAGCCGCACTACGGCGGCATCGTGGAACGGATCATCGGCACGGCGATGCAGATGATCCACGACGAATTGCCAGGGACGACCTTCTCCAACCCTGACCAGCGCGGCGACTACGATTCCGAAAACAAGGCCGCCCTGACGCTGCGTGAGCTGGAGCGCTGGCTCACATTGGCGGTCGGCACCTACCACGGCTCCGTGCACAACGGCCTGCTCCAGCCGCCGGCAGCGCGCTGGGCCGAAGCTATCGCGCGGACCGGCGTGCCAACCGTCATCACTCGCACCACGGCTTTTCTGGTCGATTTTCTGCCCATCATCCGCCGCACGCTGACCCGCACCGGCTTCGTCATCGACCACATCCATTACTACGCCGATGCGCTCAAGCCGTGGATAGCTCGGCGCGACCGCTTGCCTGCGTTCCTGATCCGGCGCGACCCGCGCGACATCAGCCGCATTTGGGTGCTGGAGCCGGAGGGGCAGCACTATCTGGAAATTCCATACCGCACCTTGTCGCACCCGGCTGTCACCCTCTGGGAACAACGACAGGCGCTGGCGAAATTGCGGCAGCAAGGGCGCGAACAGGTGGATGAGTCGGCGCTGTTTCGCATGATCGGCCAGATGCGCGAAATCGTGTCCACCGCGCAGAAAGCTACGCGCAAGGCGCGGCGCGACGCGGATCGACGCCAGCATCTCAAGGCAACGGCAGTTCTTTTCAAAACCACGCCACCACCGGACGCGGACATGGCTGACCCGCAGGCAGACAACCAGCCACCTGCCAAACCGTTCGACCAGATTGAGGAGTGGTAGCCGTGGAAGAATATCCCATCATCGACTTGTCCCACCTGATGCCGGTGGCCCAGGGCTTGGCCCGTCTTCCGGCGGACGAACGCATCCATCGCCTTCGCGCTGACCGCTGGATCGGCTATCCGCGAGCAGTCGAGGCGCTGAATCGGCTGGAAGCCCTGTATGCGTGGCCGAACAAACAACGCATGCCCAACCTGCTGTTGGTCGGTCCAACCAACAACGGCAAATCGATGATCGTCGAGAAATTCCGCCGCACCCACCCGGCCAGCTCCGACGCCGACCAGGAGCACATTCCGGTACTGGTCGTGCAGATGCCATCCGAACCGTCGGTAATCCGCTTCTACGTCGCGCTACTTGCCGCGATGGGCGCGCCATTGCGCCCGCGCCCACGGCTGCCGGAAATGGAGCAATTGGCGCTGGCACTGCTACGCAAGGTCGGCGTGCGCATGCTGGTGATCGACGAATTGCACAACGTCCTGGCCGGCAACAGCGTCAACCGCCGGGAATTCCTCAACCTGCTGCGTTTCCTCGGCAACGAGCTGCGCATCCCGCTGGTCGGGGTCGGCACACGCGATGCCTACTTGGCGATCCGCTCGGACGACCAGTTGGAAAACCGCTTCGAGCCGATGATGCTGCCGGTGTGGGAGGCCAACGACGATTGCTGCTCACTGCTGGCCAGCTTCGCGGCTTCGCTCCCGCTGCGGCGACCCTCGTCGATTGCCACGCTGGATATGGCCCGCTACCTGCTCACGCGCAGCGAGGGCACCATCGGCGAGCTGGCGCACCTGTTGATGGCGGCGGCCGTCGCTGCCGTGGAGAGCGGTGAGGAAGCGATCAACCATCGCACGCTCAGCATGGCCGATTACACCGGTCCCAGCGAGCGGCGGCGGCAATTCGAGCGGGAACTGATGTGAAGCCAGCGCCACACTGGCCACTGCATCCGGCTCCCAGGGAAGGCGAAGCCTTGTCTTCGTGGCTCAACCGCGTGGCCCTTTGCTATCACATGGAGGTGTCCGAGCTGCTGGAGCACGATCTTGGTCACGGCCAGGTTGATGACCTGGACACCGCGCCACCACTGGCGCTGCTGGCGATGCTCTCCCAGCGGAGCGGCATCGAGCCGGACCGGCTGCGTTGCATGAGTTTCGCCGGCTGGGTGCCTTGGCTACTGGACAGCCTTGATGATCAGATTCCAGACGCATTGGAAACCTATGCGTTCCAGCTCTCGGTGCTGCTGCCGAAACTCCGCCGTAGGACGCGATCCATCACGAGCTGGCGTGCCTGGCTGCCCAGCCAGCCGATACATCGCGCCTGCCCGCTCTGTCTGAACGACCCGGCAAACCAAGCCGTACTGCTTGCATGGAAGCTGCCCCTGATGCTGAGCTGCCCGCTGCATGGCTGCTGGCTGGAATCCTATTGGGGCGTGCCTGGGCGGTTTCTCGGCTGGGAGAACGCCGACACTGCGCCGCGCACCGCCAGCGACGCGATTGCGGTGATGGACCGGCGCACCTGGCAGGCACTGACGACCGGCCATGTGGAGCTGCCGCGCCGACGCATCCACGCTGGATTGTGGTTTCGGCTACTACGCACGCTGCTCGATGAGCTGAACACCCCGCTTTCGACGTGCGGAACCTGCGCGGGGTATCTCCGCCAAGTCTGGGAAGGCTGCGGGCATCCGCTGCGTGCTGGGCAAAGTCTGTGGCGACCGTATGAAACCCTGAACCCGGCAGTACGGTTGCAGATGCTGGAGGCGGCGGCAACGGCAATCAGCTTGATTGAGGTGAGGGATATAAGCCCGCCGGGCGAGCATGCAAAGCTGTTCTGGTCCGAACCCCAAACCGGTTTCACCAGTGGCCTGTCGGCGAAAACGCCGAAGCCCGAACCCGTCGATCACTGGCAACGGGCAATCCAGGCCATCGATGAGGCCATCATTGAAGCGCGGCACGACCCCGAGACGGCACGCTCGCTGTTCGCGTTGGCTTCCTATGGTCGGCGCGACCCCGCTTCCCTGGAACAGTTGCGCGCCACCTTCGCAAAGGAAGGCATCCCCCCGGAATTCCTGTCACATTACGTGCCTGATGGACCCTTTGCATGTCTTAGACAGAATGACGGGTTAAGTGACAAATTTTGACGACCAGAACTTTCCGGTGCACACTGTCACATAATCGAACGTATATGTGACAGGTGCAAGATGCTGATTGGCTACATGCGGGTGTCGAAGGCGGACGGCTCCCAAGCAACCGATTTGCAGCGCGACGCGCTGATCGCCGCCGATGTCGATCCGGTGCATCTCTACGAAGATCAGGCATCTGGCAAGCGCGAAGACCGCCCCGGCTTGGTGGCCTGCCTGAAGGCATTGCGGCCGGGAGATACGCTGGTCGTGTGGAAACTGGATCGGCTCGGGCGCGACCTGCGGCATCTAATCAATACCGTGCACGACCTGACCGGGCGCGGTATCGGCCTGAAGGTGCTGACCGGGCACGGGGCGGCCATCGACACCACAACCGCCGCCGGCAAACTGGTCTTCGGCATTTTTGCTGCGCTGGCCGAGTTCGAGCGCGAATTGATCGCCGAGCGCACGATTGCCGGTCTGGCATCGGCGCGGGCACGCGGCCGAAAAGGCGGCCGGCCGTTCAAGATGACCGCCGCCAAGCTGCGGCTGGCGATGGCGGCGATGGGGCAGCCTGAAACCAAGGTCGGCGATCTCTGTCAGGAACTCGGCATCACGCGGCAGACGCTCTACAGACACATTTCCCCAAAAGGCGAATTGCGCCCAGATGGGACGAAACTACTCAACCGTATCTGAGCGGTCGGCATCAACCTGACGGCGGCGAATCGCAAGTGTTTTGTTCGGCGCTGGTTTCGGTCGCGGCCTTGGCGCGTGCCTGGAAGCGCTGATAGCACTCCAGTCCGCAGAAGTGCTCGACGTACTCCACGCCTTCCGGGGTAAAGGCGGCATCGAGCGGGATTTCCTTGCAGCACACGCAGCAACTGGTGGCAGTCGGATCATTTGCATTCATGGTGGCACCCCTCCATTGACTGACAAAGGCGGCGAATGCCGCCGCCGGCATTGGCTTGGCGAACAGGAAGCCTTGTCCCGTATCGCACGCCGCTTGCCGCAACAGTGCGAGACTGGTCGGCGTTTCCACGCCCTCGGCCACCACGTCCATGCCCAGCCCGTGCGCAAGCTGAATGACGGAGCGCACGATGGTTCGGTCGCGGTGGTCGTCGGCGAGTCCGGCGACGAAGGACTGGTCGATCTTGAGCGTAGTAATCGGGCAGCACTTCAGGTGTTGCAGGCAGGAATACCCCGTCCCGAAATCATCGGCGGCGAAGCGCACACCGATTTGTCGCAAGGCTTCCAGGGCGGGGAAGATCGCCGGATCACCGAACGCGACCGATTCGGTCAGCTCGATTTCAAGAGACTCGGCGGGCAACTCGGCGTCAGCCAGCACGCCCTTTACCCATCCGTCGAAATCCGGTCTCACTTGGCTCGCCGAAACATTGACGGCCAGCCGGAACGGTTGCCATGCCAGCATCCGCCACTCGCGCATCTGGCGGCAGGCTGCGCCCAGCACCCAAGCACCGATTTCAGGCATCAAGCCGGACGATTCGACCAAGGGGAGAAACTGGCCCGGCAGCAACAAGCCGAGCCTTGGGTGCCGCCAGCGCAACAGGGCTTCCGCACCGACAATCTGGTCACTGCGCAGATCGACTATCGGCTGGTAGTGCAACTCAAGCTGCCCGCGCACAACCGCCTGCGCCAACTCGGTCGCCGTCCATCCGGCGGGCTGCGAGGTCGTCATGATCCGCCCCGGAAGGCCCGCAGTAGCCGCGTCACGGACAGAGCAAACAAGCCGGTCAGCGTGAGGGCTGCAATACCCCAATGCTCCCCGATGAATGCGCCGGCTGTCGTTCCGGCCAGCACAACGGCGAGAATCGGCAAATGACAGGGACAGGTGAGCACGGCCAGCGCGCCCCACAGGTAGCCGGTGAACGGCTTGCGTGTCTTGGTCGGCAGGCGTTCCGGGCCGTTCATGGCAGACTCTCCGCGTGCTGTGCCGGCTCGGTCGGCAGGGTGGCCAACTGCGCTTCCAGATCGGCCAACGCTTCGCGCCGGTGTTCGACGAACTGGCGCAGCACGGCAAGCTGCGTGGCCGCTTCGCCGCCGTCCGCTGCATCCAGCGCCCGGCACAGCCTCGCCAGCGCATCGAGGCCGATGCCCGCTTCGAAGGCGGATCGCACGAAGCACAGACGCTGCAAGGCCGCCTCGTCGAACAGGCCGTAGCCGCCTGGCGTGCACGCCACCGGCCGCAGCAGTCCGCGCAGCAGGTAGTCGCGCACGATATGCACGCTCACCCCGGCATCAAGGGCCAGCCGGGACACCGTGTAGGCGTTCATCGAACACCTCCTTTTTCTCACCCGGCGCAGCAGGAAAGCTGCTTCACATCCTTGTTGAAGGTCTGCGCCGCGAGCTTCAAGCCCTCGACCATCGTCAGGTAGGGGAACAACTGGTCGGCCAGTTCCTGCACCGTCATGCGGTTGCGAATGGCCAGGGCCGCCGTCTGGATCAGCTCGCCGGCTTCCGGTGCAACCGCCTGCACGCCGATGAGCCGTCCGCTGCCTTCTTCAACGACCAGCTTGATGAAGCCGCGTGTGTCGAAGTTGGCGAGCGCGCGCGGCACGTTGTCCAGCGTGAGCGTACGGCTGTCGGTCTCGATGCCGTCGTGGTGCGCTTCCGCCTCGCTGTAGCCCACGGTGGCCACCTGCGGGTCGGTGAACACCACGGCCGGCATGGCGGTCAGGTTCAGGGTAGCGTCGCCACCGGTCATGTTGATCGCGGCACGGGTGCCGGCCGCCGCTGCCACATAGACGAACTGCGGCTGATCGGTGCAGTCGCCGGCGGCGTAGATGTTGGAGCTACTCGTGTGCATTCCTTGGTCGATGACGATCGCACCTTGCTTGTTCACCATCACGCCTGCCACGTCCAGTGCCAGGCTGCGCGTGTTGGGTGCACGGCCGGTGGCGACCAGCAGCTTGTCGGCGCGCAGTTCGCCGTGCGCCGTGGTGAGCACGAATTCGCCGTCCCTTTCACCATTGATGTACGCGACCTGGCTGGCCTGGGTGTGTTCCCTCACCTCGATGCCTTCGGCACGGAACGCGGCCGTGACGGCTTCGCCGATGGCCGGGTCTTCGCGGAAGAACAGCGTGCTGCGCGCCAGGATCGTCACCTTCGCTCCGAGTCGAGCGAACGCCTGCGCCAGCTCCAGCGCCACCACCGATGAGCCAATTACGGCCAGGCGCTTAGGGATCGTTTCGCTGACCAGTGCCTCAGTGGAAGTCCAGTAAGGGGTGTCTTTCAGGCCGGGAATCGGCGGCACGGCCGGACTCGCGCCGGTGGCGACCAGACAGCGGTCAAACGTCACCATGCGCTCACTGCCGCCGTTGAGTTGCACGACCAGGTTGCGGTTGTCTTTGAAGCGGGCAGCGCCATGCAGCACGGTAATGGCCGGGTTGCCCTCCAGGATGCCTTCGTATTTGGCGTGACGCAGTTCATCGACGCGGGCCTGCTGCTGGGCCAGCAGCGCCGTGCGCTGGATGACCGGCGCTACCGCTTGGATGCCGTTGTCGAACGGGCTTTCCCGGCGCAGGTGGGCGATATGGGCGGCGCGGATCATGATCTTCGACGGCACGCAGCCGACATTGACGCAGGTGCCGCCAATCGTGCCGCGCTCGATCAGCGTGACGCGTGCGCCCTGCTCGACGGCCTTCAGTGCTGCCGCCATTGCGGCCCCGCCGCTGCCGATCACGGCGACATGGAGCTTTCCACTATCCCCGCCAGCCTTGTCATCACTGCCCAGCCATTCGCGCACCTTGCCGAGCAATCCGCCGCCCGCCGGAGCCACGGGCGCATCGGCAAGCGTAGCCCGATAGCCGAGTCCGGCCACGGCAGCGGTCAGCGTATCCGGCAATGTGCCGGCCTCGATGGCGAGCCTGGCGCTGCCCTTGGCATAGGAAACCTCCGCCGATTGCACGCCGGGCACTTTCTCCAGAGCCTCCTTGACGTGAACCGCGCAGGAGTCGCAGGTCATGCCGGTAATTTTGAGGGTGGTCATTAATCGTTCCTTTTCTGTATTGGCTGCCGGCTCCCGCCGTCAGCCTTGTTTCGTGGGAAGTTCGCAACCGTCCGGGCCGCAACGGCGATTTGCCGGCGAAACCAAGTCCCAGATCGACACGCCGACCATCAGCGCCAGGCCGGTGTATACGAGGTGTGCTGCCCACCAGTTGCCAAGCAGCCAGACAGTTCCGGCGAACACGATGGCTGGCCCGATCATGCCGAGCAGACTGCGGTGCCATTGGCGATGACTGAGCCAGCCCAATGCGTTCGCCAGCAAAGCCACGACAGCGAACAGCGGCAGCAGCTTGGAGATGAACAATCCTTCGTATTCCTGTAGAAAGCCCAGGCCGATGGCCGCGCCCAAGCTGGCGATGGCCGGAAAGCACGCGGCGCAACCCATCGCGGAAACAACGCTGCCGAGCGCCCCAGGTTCGGGTTCAGTGGTTCACTGCTTGACGCTGGAGGGATAGCCCGCATCGGTGGTTGCTTTGGTGAGCTTCTGGACGCTGGTCTTGGCATCATCGAAAGTGACAACCGCTTCGCGGGTCTCGAAGGTCACGTCAACCTTGCTGACGCCTTCGACCTTGGAAATCGCCTTCTTGACGGTGATCGGGCAGGCGGAGCAGGTCATGCCCGGTACGGACAGCGTGACGGTCTGAGTGGCGGCCCACACGGGGGCAACAATGGCGGCGAGGGCGAGGGAGGCAAACAGTTTTTTGGCTTGCGCCGAAACTTGCGTTTTCATGGTGAACTCCGATCAGTAGAAAAATGGCATGACGTAGGGAAATCCGAGTGCGACCAGGACCAGCACGGCCACGACCCAGAAAATGAGCTTGTAAGTCGCTCGCATTTGGGGAATCGCGCAGACCTCACCCGGTTTGCAGGCTTGCGTAGGGCGGTAGATGCGCCGCCAGGCGAAGAACAACGCCACCAGCGCTGCGCCGATGAAAATCGGGCGATACGGCTCCAGCACGGTCAGGTTGCCGATCCATGCCCCGCTGAAGCCCAAGGCAACCAGAACCAGCGGCCCGAGGCAGCAGGTCGAGGCGAGGATGGCAGCTAGCCCGCCAGCGAAGAGCGCGCCGCGCCCGTTTTGTGGTTCAGACATGCGCTTGTCCTTTCGAATTTGAATTGGATAGCGTAACCTTACTTCCGTAGTCATGTACGGAGTCAAGTGGTATGGAAAAGAATTTGGAAAACCTGACCATTGGCGTTTTTGCCAAGGCGGCCGGGGTCAATGTAGAGACCATCCGGTTCTACCAGCGCAAGGGCTTGTTGCCGGAACCGGACAAGCCTTACGGCAGCATTCGCCGCTATGGCGCGGCGGATGTAACGCGGGTGCGCTTTGTAAAGTCGGCCCAGCGGCTGGGCTTCAGCCTGGATGAGATTGCCGAGCTGTTGCGGCTCGACGATGGCACCCACTGCGAGGAAGCCAGCAGCTTGGCTGAGCACAAGCTCCAAGACGTGCGCGAAAAGATGGCCGACCTGGCGCGCATGGAGGCCGTCCTGTCTAATCTTGTGTGCGCCTGCCATGCCCGAAAGGGGAATGTTTCGTGCCCGCTGATTGCGTCGCTACAGGGCGAAACAAGCTTGGCAAGGTCGGAGACGCCTTAGCGTGCTTTATTTTCCGCTTTCTGAAACATCCCCAGCATCAGAAAAGACCGTGCAGCCGACTTTTGACATTGTGTGCAATCGTCTTCTGAAAATGACATGTTTTCACGAGAGTAAATTCCTCAAAATGTGTCGTATACTCGTCTATTATTCAAAGTCTAGAAACAGTCTATGAATCAACGTGTTGGGTATGCTCGGGTTTCAACTGACGATCAGCAGTTAGATCTGCAGCATGATGCGTTGCAAAAGGTCGGTTGTGAGCTGATATACAGCGAATTGGCAAGTGGTAAAAATGCAGAGCGACGTGAATTGGCCCAGTGCCTGAAGGCATTGCGTCCAGGCGACATCTTGGTTGTTTGGAGATTGGATCGCTTGGGCCGAAGCTTGACTGACCTTGTTCGCATCATCACAGAACTCGAATTGCGTGGTATCGGCTTTGAAAGCTTGATGGAAAAAATAGATACGACGCAGGCAACGGGCAAACTGGTATTCCATATATTCGCTGCGTTAGCTGAGTTTGAACGTAATCTGATACGAGAGCGAACCCAAGCGGGCTTGGATGCTGCGCGAGCCCGTGGACGGAAAGGTGGGCGACCACGCAAGTTGAACGATAAGCAAATCCGAGAAATTCAACGGTTGATGTCTGATCCAGAGATACCCGTGACGCAAATTGCGGAGCGTTATAACGTTTCTCGTGCCACCATCTATAAAGTGGCGCCGAGACGGCTGTGATCGAGAAGCATTGGTCAATACACAGTCACTGGATGCCGAATAGCGGCTTTTCGTGACGAGGCGCGGTCAGTGTATTTGCAGCGCTCTTTAGGGTGGGCATATGGCCGATTTAGATATGACAGTGCAGTAGCCAGAAGAACAGATAATCAGATGAATGTGAACACATGAACGCAGTAGAAATCGAAGCCGCCGTATCAGAATTAGCTGTCCAGCCGTTTAACCAGGCTGAATTTCCGTTCGCCTTTCTTGCCGCGTTTGGGAACAAGAAAACAACAATTGATCGCTTACGCAAGGGCAACACGAATTCATCCGATGTGCCGAATGGCGTTCTACAGCGCAACAATATTCATATCGCAACATGTGACGTTGATACGGTTGGTGAAACCTTAACGGCTCTGCGTGAAAGTCCAAGGACTGTTGCTGCTAAAGCCAAGTTCGTTTTGGCTACAGACGGTCAGACTTTGGAAGCCGAAGACCTCACCACGGGCGAAACTATTGCAGCCGACTATCCGAATTTTGCCCGACACTTTGGTTTTTTCTTGCCGTTAGCCGGTATTTCGACAATTAAAGAACTGAAAGACAATCCCATAGATGTGCGAGCTACGGGGCGGCTGAACAAACTCTATGTTGAACTGCTGAAGGATAATCCCGATTGGGCATCGGATGAGCGTCGCGAAGAAATGAACCACTTCATGGCGCGCTTGATTTTTTGTTTCTTTGCCGAAGACACCGGCATATTTAACGAGACAGGACTTTTCACGCGTACGGTCGAACAAATGAGCGACCGGGATTCTTCGAATACGCATGAAGTGATCGGCGCAATATTCCACTCGATGAACCTGAACGGCCTTGAGCGTGGTGATGCCAAGCTACCTAACTGGGCAGATGCGTTTCCTTATGTGAACGGCGGTCTGTTTTCGGGTAGCACCGATGTGCCTGTGTTCTCGCGGATGGCGCGCACCTACTTTTTGCATGCCGGGCAGCTTAACTGGCGAGAAATCAATCCCGATATCTTTGGCTCCATGATTCAGGCTGTGGCTGACGAAGAAGAACGCGGCGCTCTTGGCATGCACTACACCAGCGTGCCTAACATATTGAAAGTATTGAATCCGCTGTTTTTGGATGATTTACGCGAGCAGCTGGCGACGGCGGGTAACAATGCGCGTACCTTGCTTAACCTACGCAAACGCATGTCAAAGATACGGATTTTTGACCCAGCGTGTGGGTCGGGAAATTTTCTGGTGGTTGCGTACAAACAGATGCGCCAGATCGAAGCCGAGATCAATGCGCGTCGTGGTGAAAAAGGCCGTAAAACAGACATCCCGCTTACCAACTTTCGGGGCATTGAACTGCGTAGTTTTCCGGCTGAAATTGCTCGCCTGGCGCTAATCATTGCGGAATACCAAAGCGATGTGCTGTATCGAGGGCAGCGAGAAGCGTTAGCCGAATTCCTGCCATTGGATGCCATGAACTGGATTACGTGCGGCAACGCCTTGCGACTGGACTGGCTAAGACTGTGTCCACCTACGGATCAAGGTGTAAAGGTCGTGGCCAATGATTTATTTCAGACCCCATTACATCAGGCTGAAATCGATTTTGAAAACGAAGGCGGCGAGACCTATATTTGTGGCAACCCACCTTATTTAGGCTCAACTTGGCAAAGCGCCGAACAAAAAGCGGATTTGGAATCTGTGTTTGCGGGCCGCACTCGAAGCTGGAAATCGCTAGACTACGTGACGGGCTGGTTTATGAAGGCCGCCGACTATGGCACCAAAACCAATACTGCCACTGCTCTCGTGTCGACTAACTCTATCTGCCAGGGTCAGCAGGTACCGATTCTTTGGCCGTTGATATTCGACACCGGCCACGAAATAAATTTTGCGCATACGTCGTTTAAGTGGGCGAATCTCGCCAGTTACAACGCGGGCGTGACCGTCATCATTGTTGGGATTTCGAGAAATGCAGGATCTGTTCGTCAACTGTACTCAGAGGCGAATGGCCAAGATGGCGCCCGTGTTGAGGTCAAAGAGGCGGACAACATTAATGCCTACCTGGTGGCTGGGTCGAATGTGATCATAGATCGATCTCTACGTCCTATATCTGAAACGCAAGAAATGGTGCGTGGGAACATGCCCTATGACGGTGGACACCTCTTATTGTCCAAAGACCAGGTGCTCAAACTAGGGCTTTCCCCACAACAACGCAGTCGCTTTCTTCGTCGTATCTACGGGTCTGCCGAATTCATCCGCGGCTTAGAAAGGTATTGTCTGTGGGTGGAGGATCAGCACCTTGAAGAAGCCTTGAGTATTGATTCAATTCGCGCGCGCATAGAGGGGGTTCGAGCCATGCGTTTGGCCAGCCGCGACAAAGGTGCCAATGAAATGGCGACACGTGCCCATCAGATGCGTGAGATGAACATTGGCACAACACAAACCATAGCCATGCCGTGCGTGTCCTCAGAAGCACGGGATTATCTTCCCGTAGGCTTACTCGATAATCGTTCTACTGTGACTAACCTCGCTTTTGCATTGTTTGACGCGCCACTCTGGAACATGGCTATTATCGCCTCTCGTATCCACTTAATTTGGGTGGGGACGATTTGCGGAAAATTGGAAACGCGTTTTCGCTATTCCAACACACTCGGTTGGAATACGTTTCCGCTTCCGTTTCTCACTGAACAAAACAAAATTGACCTGACGCGTTGTGCCGAGAACATCCTTCTGGCCCGCGAAGCGCACTTTCCGGCAACCATCGCAGAACTGTACAACCCTGAGAAAATGCCCGACAACCTTCGTCACGCTCATGAGCAAAACGACGAGGTGTTGGAACGCATCTACATCGGTCGTCGTTTCCGCAACGATACCGAGCGGCTGGAAAAACTGTTCGACCTCTATACCAAGATGACGGAAAAACCGTCACCTGCCCGTAAAGCAAGGAAAGTAGCTCAATGACAATGGCCGACAACCCCACAAATAAAAGAACGATTCCAGCGGTTTCGATCACGACGGCACGCACCGGTACGTCAAGCCGTTCAAACGCATTGGGAATGCGCCCCATGCAGGAACGTGCCTATGCCAAGCGCGGTGAACAGTACTTGTTGATCAAATCGCCGCCTGCGTCTGGTAAATCGCGTGCGTTGATGTTTATTGCACTCGATAAACTGTACAACCAAGGCGTGAGGCAGGCCATCATCGTGGTGCCGGAACGCTCCATCGGCGGCAGTTTTGCCAATGAGCCATTAAGTGACTACGGCTTCTTCGCCGATTGGACAGTTGAACCGCAATGGAATTTATGCAATGCCCCAGGCATAGATGAGCCGCGTGTAGCCCGATCCAAAGTCAAGGCGGTGGGCGAGTTCTTGGCCAGTGACGACCACATCCTTATCTGCACCCATGCCACCTTTCGCTTTGCCGTAGATGAGCTTGGCGTTTCTGCTTTCGACAATCGCCTGATTGCTGTCGATGAATTTCATCATGTCAGCAGTAATCCGGATAATCGGCTGGGCAGCCAGTTAGGACAGTTTATTGAACGTGACAAAGTGCATGTCGTGGCCATGACGGGATCATACTTCAGGGGTGATTCGGTCGCCGTTCTGGCACCCCACGATGAAGCCCGTTTTGAAACGGTGACCTACACGTATTATGAGCAGCTCAATGGGTATGAATATTTGAAATCACTCGATATTGGATATTTTTTCTATACGGGTCGCTATTTGGATGCTGTCATGCATGTGCTTGACCCGTCATTGAAGACCATTGTTCATATCCCCAGTGTCAATGCCCGTGAAAGTCTGAAAGATAAGCACAAAGAAGTCGAATCCATTATGGATGCGCTAGGCGAATGGAAGGGCGTCGATGCCCAGACCGGCTTTCACCTGATCAAGCTGCCTGCCCATCAAGGTGGGCATGTGATCAAGGTAGCGGATCTGGTTGATGATGGTGATGCCGCCAAGCGCACGAAAGTTCTGGCCTCCCTAAAAGACTCGACACAGCGTCATAACCGTGATCATGTCGATATCATTATTGCGTTGGGAATGGCAAAAGAAGGGTTTGACTGGATCTGGTGCGAACATGCCTTGACCATTGGTTATCGCAGCAGTCTGACCGAAATCGTGCAGATCATTGGTCGTGCAACCCGGGATGCCCCGGGCAAGGAACGGGCACGCTTTACCAACTTAATTGCTGAGCCTGATGCATCAGAAGCAACCGTTGTGGATGCAGTAAACGACACCTTGAAAGCCATTGCTGCCAGCTTGTTGATGGAACAAGTCTTGGCCCCGCGCTTTGATTTCACGCCTAAAGATGCTGGGCCGCAGCCTGGCTTTGACTATGGGGAAGATGGCTACCTGGAGGGCGGTGCCAACGTTGGAGTGAATGAAAAAACGGGGCAATACCACGTTGAGATCAAAGGGCTGGCTATGCCTGAAAGTGCCGAGGCCAGCCGCATCTGCCAAGAAGATCTGAACGAGGTCATTACCGCCTTCGTACAAGATAACACTGTGCTGGAGCGAGGCCTGTTTGACCAGGAAAATACGCTGCCTGAAGAACTCACACAGCTGCGTATGGGCAAGATCGTACGTGAACGATATCCTGAATTGAGCGATTCTGATCAAGAAGCGGTTCGTCAGCATGCTATTGCAACGTTGGCGCTCACCCAACAGGCCAAGCAACAGCTTGCTGATGCAACGTCGGGCGAGGCTGGCGGGAATCTGGCTTTAATTCAGGGGGTGCGTAAATTCGTCAATGTACGCGATTTGGACATTGATCTGATTGATCGTATCAACCCCTTTGCGGCGGCTTATGCAGTATTGGCCAAAGCGATGGATGAAAAAACGCTGCTACAGGTGCAAAATAGCGTTGCCGCCAAACGTATTCGCATTCCGCCCGACGAAGCTCGTGACCTGGCAAAACGTGCCTTGTTATTTAAGCAGGAACGCGGTCGTTTGCCCGATATGAATTCGCCGGATCCGTGGGAAAAAAGGATGGCGGAAGGCGTTGCCGCTTTTGCTCGGTATTTGTCGCAGCAGAAGGCGGCTGAAGAAACAGCGGGAGGAAGCTGAATTGTCTAACCTTTCTGATGATGAACTGTTAGACGCTCTGGGCGTCGATATTACGCCAGCTAAGGCGGTTGAACATACCCCGCGTCAAGAACGTATTATCGCGGGGTTTGAGGATATACAGCGGTTTGTGGAAACGTATGACCGGGCACCACGCCATGACGACAGCGCTGATATTTTTGAACGCCTTTACGCCGTGCGTCTGGATCGACTACGCCAGTCGTCCGAAGCACGTGATTTGTTGAACGAACTGGATACCGACGGTTTGCTTGATGCGTCATCCGTTTTCGAGCCAGAAAAACTGGACGCCCTGGATGATGACGCCTTACTTGACGAATTGGGCGTCACGACGGAATCAGACGACGACATCACCGTGTTAAAACACGTCCGGTCACACGACGAACGTCGAACCGCCGAAGAAATTGCAGACCGTACCGTATGCAAAAATTTTGAACACTTCAAGCCTTTATTCGAGGCGGCTAAGGCCGATCTGGATGCGGGGCGTCGTCAGACACGTCGGTTTGGGCGCGATGCCAGCATCGTTGAAGGCAGCTTTTTTATACTAAGCGGCCAGTTTGTCTACGTGCATGAGGTCGGCGATTCCTTTAAAGCGCCTAACGGTGACACGGATGCCCGGTTGCGTGTGATCTACGATAACGGCACAGAAAGCAATTTGCTGCTCAGATCGCTTCAGCGAGCCTTATACAAAGATGAAACCGGCCGCAGACTGACCGACCCCAATGCTGGGCCGCTTTTTAGTGATAGCTGGGATGACGATGACTTAGAAAGTGGCACAATTTACGTGCTGCGCAGCCTGTCGGAGCACCCGTACGTGACCGAACACCGAGACCTCATTCATAAAATTGGCGTTACGGGCGGAAAAGTCGAAACGCGTATCGCCAATGCTGCCCATGATGCTACCTATTTGTTGGCTGATGTGGAAATCATCGCGACCTATAAGCTGGCTGGAATCAATCGTAGGAAGCTTGAAGGCATGTTTCATCGAATTTTTTCGGCAGCTCAAATTGACCTGACCATCGAAGACCGTTTCGGGCGCCCGGTTCGTCCTCGAGAATGGTTTCTGGTGCCTTTGCATGTCATTGATGAAGTCGTTCAGCGCATCGTTGACGGGACGATTGTTGATAAGGTGTACGACCCCCGCAGCGCTTGTTTAGTCACGTCTTCTTAAAAAATCAAATTCTACGTCTTGATCATCGGTTGGTGTCCGCGCATGCTCGTTTTGGATAAAACGCGGTTGTTAATGAGGCGTTGATTATGAAATAAGTTTTGCAACACTTCGCCGGGACAAAAAATGGTGTGCAAAGGACATTCGAACGGGGTTGCACAAGCGACCGTTAAATTGACAATTAGTGGAGAGCAGGAGTGAGGTGGTACGGTCAGCGTTTTTGGGCGAAGGGCTGACGGGGCGGGCAAGTGGGGCGACATCAGCTTGATTGCACTGACTATCGTCCGCGCGGCGAGCGCCCCTAGGTCGCGCCTGGCGTTAACTCTAATGAATAGGCAAACGAAGTGCACAGTACCACTGGTTTTGTTCGCTACGCTGAGACGGGCACAGGATGCTAAACGCGACGGTTCTGCTCATTTCATGCTAAGTTGCTTTCAAGATGAAATTATCTTATTGTTGTCACTGCCAACAGAAGGATAATGCGTTATGTCCACAGAAGATTATCTGGCCCGCGATGCCGAGGATTTGTATGAAGCACTTAACGATCTTATACGCGTTTATCAATTTCGAGATCGCGGCCATATTTGCTGCTATGACGTATCGGTAACACAATGCTATGCGTTGGAAACGCTGGTCAAGCAAGGATCATTACGGCTTCAATCGCTGGCCGAAGAAATGTATCTGGATAAAAGTACCGCCAGCCGGGTTGTTAACGCTTTAGAGCGCAAGGGATATGTTGTTCGTGTCGAAGACGGTGAAGACCGTAGGGCTATCCGGGTCCAGGCGACCACGGAGGGGCAAGAGCTTTATAGAACGATCCGATCCGATTTGATCGCAGAGGAGCGCAGCATGATTGAGAGCCTTTCTCCAGAAGTGCGTCAGGCCTCGCTGACATTACTACGGCAGCTTGCACGGGCAGCGGAGGCGCGCTACAGCACACAAATTAGCAGTTTGGCGGAAGCAAATAAAAATTCAGTGATACAGGAATCGTTGTTGAAGTCACGCAGTTAAAATATTTTTATCTTGAATGTTGGTACTACCAACTTAAATACATCGCGCGCAATAGAGATGTGTTTGTATTCAATATCAGGAGTGTTGTCATGAGCCCAATAGAGTACCCCGTCGCAGTGATTGGCGCAGGTCCCACTGGACTTGCCGCCGCAGCCCATTTGCTGAGCAGGGGCCTTACCCCAATTATCTTTGAAGCGGGCGACAAGGCTGGTGCCAGTATCAATGAGTGGGGACACGTAAGGATGTTTTCTCCGTGGCGCTTTAATGTCGATAGCGAGGCGAAACGTTTACTAACCGCCAGCGGCTGGACAGCACCTCAATCGGATATATATCCGACGGGTCAGGAGCTATTGGCGCAGTACATTCAGCCGCTATCTAAATTGCCTGAAATCGAACCGAATTTACACTTGAGCAGCCGTGTAGTGGCGGTGAGCAAGGACGAACACGATGTCATGAAAACCCATGGCCGAGATACTGCGCCTTTTTTGTTGCGTGTTACCAGCGCCGATGGGGATCGTGATGTGTTAGCCAGCGCGGTGATCGATGCTTCCGGAACGTACGCAACACCTAATTGGATGGGGGCAAACGGCATTCCGGCATTAGGAGAAAAAGAAAACGGTGAACACATCGCCTATGGTATTCCTGATGTACTGGGTGATGCACGCCAGCGTTATAGTGATCGGCGTGTTTTGGTGGTCGGTGGTGGCCACTCTGCATTCAACGCTCTGCAGGACCTTGTCACACTTGCACGTGTAGCGCGTAGAACCCGCGTGTTTTGGGCAATACGAGGTACTTCCTTAGAGCGTATTTTGGGAGGGGGTGAAAACGACCAACTTGAGCAGCGAGGCATGCTGGGCTTGAAAATACGTCAGCTTTTGGCCGATGGCGCAATCGAGCTTCATCAAGGCATCAGGATTAATAGGGTTGTTGCCTCACCGGAGGGGCTTGTCGTGCACAGTAAGGAACAGGCTCTGCCACCGGTAGATGAAATCATCGTTACCACCGGTTTTCGGCCAGACTTGCAACTGTTGTCCGAGCTACGATTGACACTTGATCCGGCGACAGGCAGTCCCGTTGAGCTAGCGCCTTTAATTGATCCTAATGAGCATAGTTGCGGCACGGTACGCCCTCATGGCGCCCATGAATTAAGACATCCTGACGGGGGCGCTTTTATCGTTGGCATGAAAAGTTATGGCAGGGCACCCACGTTTCTGATGCTGACCGGTTACGAACAAGTGCGTTCGGTTGCAGCAGCGCTGGCCGGCGATTGGGAGTCAGCCGGAAGATCCGAGCTCGTCTTACCTGAGACGGGCGTATGCAATACCCAATTTGTCGACGATGCTGACCAGTCCGGCTGTTTTCAATCGACCACCGCTTGTAATTCTTTAGCTGCTCCAGAGCGATAAGTCGGAGTCATGCGTTAGGCCAAAGTGATGGCACTTGACGTGGTTCGTGCGATGAAAGATGAAATACTTATACAACCATGAAGTCATGCAGTCATGCCCAATAGCCAGATAAACATGCTGGAAGAACCCTCCAAGTCTTTAGAAGCTGAAGATAGTGCGCGCCTGCTTATCACAGCGCTAGGCATCGGGCAAATATGTGCATGGGGATCGCTGTACTACAGCTTCCCCTTGATTGCAGAGGCGATGATGGCCGAGTTGGGGTGGTCCAAAACGGACGTATACGGCGCAGCGACGATTGGTCTAGTGTTGGCGGGGTTTCTCGCCTATCCGGTTGGCGTTGCTGTCGACAGGGGATACGGCAGAGTAGTCATGGGTGGATCATCACTCATGGCGGGAGTATTTCTGGCTTTGTGGTCTCAGGTGGATAGTTTATTGGGGTTTTATCTGCTTATTGCAGGCATCGGTGCTTTACAGGCGGCGGCGTTGTACGAGCCGGCGTTTGCCGTGATTGCAAGAAGAGTTGGTTCGAACAAGGCTCGAGCAGGCATAACAGCGATAACGCTTTGGGGCGGATTTGCTAGCACCGTCTTTATTCCTCTTGTGCAATTCTTGTTGGATAATTGGGGATGGCGTGATGCCTTGCTTGTATTGGCATTTGTCAATGGGGCAGTTTGCGCGGTGGCATATTTCGGGTTCATCCGACCTGAAAAAGACGCTATTCATCGTAGCCAGCCAGACCATGAAAATAGAGATACTTCCGACAAGAAGGCTGTTAGGACGGCTGTTCATACACTCACCTTCTGGTTATTGATGCTTGCGCTGACTGCTTACGCAGGCGCGTTCACCGCTTTTACTTTTCACATGTACCCGTTGCTGCTTGAAGGTGGTTTATCGACCCGCAATGTTGTCTGGGCTATCGCCACCATAGGCCCCGCACAGGTGACGGGTCGGATCTTGATCAGTCTCTTAGGTTCGGCAATGTCCGTACGACGTATTGGAATCATTGTGGTGGCGGTGTTTCCGTTGGTATTCACTGTTTTGGCACTACGGCCTTCCAGCGTGTGGGTCGTTATAGCGGTATGTGTTGTCTATGGCGCCGGCAACGGTATCTTTACGATTGTGCGGGGGTTGGTGGTACCGGAAATGCTCAGCCGCCGGGCCTATGGCGCGATAAATGGGTTGCTGACCTTTCCCAGTACGCTTGCCAGAGCTTTTGCTCCGGTAGCGGCCGCTTGGCTATGGTCAAGTACGATGTCCTACGACTGGGTGGTTTGGACGATTGCTGCTTGCGCTGCATTGTTAACTCTTAGTTTTTGGCTGGCAGCCTGGTCTAGTCAATCGGTGTCAATACGCTAGTTCATATTGAGACAAGGATAAGTCGCTTCAATCGGCAAAGCTGTGAATGCGCTCTTAGCTATGTCACGCTTTAAACCTGCTCGAGAAGAACAGGCATTTTGGTCACGTCATGCAAAAGGTTATTTCGTTATTTCAACTGTTGTTGTATAGTGTAAGAATGGAAAAGAAAGTAGCCACGACGATTTTCGAGTCATTGTCGTCCAGCGTTAGGCTGGATGTTTATCGCCTTCTCGTACGCAAAGGAATGGACGGTATGGTTGCAGGCGAAATTGCTACCGCTCTTGAGATACCGCCAACTAATTTGTCTTTCCATCTGAAGGCGTTGACGCAGGCCGGAATGCTTACGGTTGAACAGGAAGGGCGCTTCCAACGCTACCGAGCGAATATCTCGCTCATGCTTGAGCTGATTGACTACCTGACTGAAGAGTGCTGCATGGGGCATCCTGAGCAATGCAGTGACTTACTGGCAACTTCTCGCTCCAACGCAACTCTATCGGCACTTACCTCCGCCCAAAAGTCCCTTGAACGATGAACGTCCGGCTGGGCTTCAAACCAGCCGTTGTCTCCACATCGGAACGACAGACTACACAGAAAGCCAAAATGCCAAAGCCGCCAGAGTGGCTACCAGAACCGGCAAGGTCAGGATGATACCGACTTTAAAATAGTAACCCCAAGAAATTACCAGGCCTTTCTTCTGCAGTACGTGCAGCCACAATAGCGTTGCGAGGCTGCCGATAGGGGTGAACTTGGGTCCCAGGTCGCTACCTATCACATTGGCGTAAACCATGGCTTCTTTGATCGCACCGGTGGCCTGACTGCCTTCAATGGATAATGCTCCAATCAGAACAGTGGGCATGTTATTCATGACGGATGATAAAAAGGCGCTTAGCAGTCCTGTACCCAGCGTGGCAATGAAAATGCCTTGCTCTGAAAGATTGGACAGCAGATTTGCCAGGTATTGGGTGAGTCCAGCGTTACGCAGCCCATAAACAACTAAATACATACCCAGCGAGAACACAACGATAGCCCACGGTGCATTAACCAGCACCTTGTGGGTGTTGATCACGTGGCCCCGACGTGCAACCACATAAAGAATGAGCGCACCCGTAGCGGCCACTGCACTTACCGGGATGTCAAACGATTCCAGTCCAAAAAAGCCGATCAGTAAAATGGGCAATATGGTCCAGCCTGCGCGAAACGTGGCGTGGTCACGAATGGCTTCGCCGGGTTTGCGCAGCTGACTGGCGTCGTAATGCGTGGGAATATTTTTACGGAAATACAGTAATAAAACGACAAGAGAGCTGGCAACTGAAACCAAGGTGACTGGCATCATCACCTTCGCATACTGCGTAAAGCCGATATCAAAGAAGTCGGCCGAAACAATATTGACCAGATTGGACACGATCAGGGGCAGGCTTGCCGTGTCAGCGATAAACCCGGCGGCCATGACGAAGGCTAACGTTGCAGTCGCGCTGAATCCCAGGGCCAGGAGCATGGCCATCACGATAGGTGTCAGAATAAGCGCAGCACCATCGTTGGCAAACAAGGCGGCAACAACGGCTCCTAATAGAATAATCAGTGCGAATAAGGCGCGACCGTTGCCGCTGCCCCAGCGGGCCACATGTAAAGCAGCCCATTCGAAAACACCCGCTTCGTCGAGTATCAAACTAATGATGATGATGGCGACAAATGTTGCCGTCGCATTCCAAACAATATCCCACACGACGGGGATGTCGCTCAGCTGTACCACACCAAGTAAAAGCGCAATGACTGCGCCGATGCTCGCGCTCCAGCCGATGCTCAGTCCCTGCGGTTGCCATATCACAAGGGTCAGCGTGAAAACAAAAACTGCGATTGCTGCGATCATTTACCAGCCTTTGATATACAGGTAACGGGATAAGCTCCGACATGCCATCATGTGAAGCGATGGTGGAGCTAGATAGAGCGCTGATTGACGCGCCGACTTAGCTCGTCAGCACTCTCTTTACGTTCGCTATAACGGTCCACCAGATAGGGCACAGCGTCGCGTGTAAGCAGCGTGAATTTCATAAGTTCTTCAACGACATCCACAATACGGTCGTAATAAGGAGAGGGCTTCATTCGGCCTGCATCATCAAATTCTAGATACGCTTTAGCGACGGATGATTGATTCGGAATGGTTAGCAAGCGCATCCATCGACCCAAAAGTCGCATTTGATTGACGGCGTTAAACGATTGTGAACCGCCTGATACCTGCATAACTGCCAACGTTTTGCCTTGCGTGGGACGAACGGCGCCTAGTGTAAGCGGCACCCAATCGATTTGAGTTTTCATGACTCCCGTCATTGCGCCATGGCGCTCGGGCGAACACCAGACCATACCTTCTGACCACTGAACCAGTTCGTGTAACTCGGCAACTTTGGCATGGTCGTCTGCTGCGCCATCAACAAGGGGCAAGCCGTGTGGGTCGAACGTGCGTGTGTCACCACCTAAAGCGCGAAGTAGCCTGGCGGCTTCTTCGGTAACTAATCGACTATAGGAGCGTTCTCGCAACGAGCCGTACAGTAATAAGAACCGTGGCGCATGAGTCGCTCGGCCCACTGGTGCAAATAGCCGCTCCGGATCCGGTTTTTCGAATAATTTGCTATCGTGCTGATGCATCGTCTGCGGCGATTCAAGCATGATTGGCTCTTGCTTCGACGATCCTTTGTCCGTCTTCTTTCGTAAATGTATCGCACTGCGGTTGCGGCAGGATATCCAGTACAGATTCAGACGGTCTGCATAGACGTGTGCCAAGAGGTGTCACTACAATTGGGCGGTTGATCAAGACAGGATGTTTGAGCATTAAGTCAATCAATTCTTCGTCATTCCATTTGGGGTTACCAAGATCCAGCTCATCGTACGGGGTGCCTTTGACGCGCAGCAGGTCACGCACGGCGATGTTCATGGATTTGATCAGCGCTTGCAGTGTGGCGCGATCAGGTGGTGTTTTCAGATATTCGATGATGGTCGCTTCTTCGCCACTGTTTCGAATCAGCCCAAGGACGTTACGGGAAGTTCCACAGGCGGGGTTATGGTAGATGGTAATAGTGTTCATGGGTGCTCTTCAGTCAGATCGAAACCGGATAAGGCATGTCGTTCAGGTTGCACGTCCTTCGATGCCTTGCGAGAAGCAATTATAGCGCCATCGTTTTGATAGTTCAACTCTAGTTGAATAGTCGTATGGAGACAGAAATCAGCACATTGTTTCTCACCTCGTTCAGGCTTCAACGATGTCGTGGGGTTGTTGATTTGCTCTTTGAAAGTTTCTGTCGGATCCTTGTAGACGTGCCGCATTTTGTTCATGATTTCCGCTTTCCTGCGAGTGTCACTAGCTTCGGCCTCTCATGCGTAGCGTTCTCCGTGCAGCGTTTCATGGAGGCAGGTGCGGTCGTTTGTCCGATATTTTCCGGTTGTTTTAGCTTTCTGTTCTAGCCGCCCATAATGTGTGACGGGGCATACCAGCACTGCCACTTTTCGATGGCCAGGTGCCTGTATGACGATGTCGGGTATGTGTAAAAATGCCATTTGCACGTATGTATTTCGCTGTCAAAAAACGTTGGTATTCCTGTCTCTACACTATCTCATCATCTCAGCCGCATGGCGAACGTCGGCTTGATACAGCAACAGAAAACTGGACGCACTATCACGTGCCTGTCTATATACGGCCACCTTGAAAGTATGGTTGAATATCTGCGCGAAGAGTGCTGGCTGGGTGTTGGTTAGGGTAAACCCCGGGCTTGTTGATTGTGCGTCTATATGTCGATAAACTCAGACATATGGACATAATGAAAATAAGCGATGCTGTTGCAAGCTTTGCGGCGCTATCACAGGAAACACGTTTGAAAGCGACGCAACTTTTAGTTCGCTGCGAACCTGAGGGCTTGCCCGCAGGGGAAATTGCTGGCCGGCTTTGTGTACCCCACAACACGATGTCAGCCCATTTAGCAGTGCTTGCACGTGCGGGATGGGTCACCTCCCGCAGAGAAGGACGATCCATAATTTATCGAGTGGATCTGGAGCACATAAAAAGAACGATCTGGTTTTTGATGAAAGACTGTTGTAACGGTCATCCGGAAGTGTGCACTCCACTACTGGCATCGCTGAATCAATGCATACCTGAAGGAAAAACAAAAAACGAACTGGATCACACTCTCACTCGGCATAGATCGTAAAAAAACGCAGAGTATTACAACACCAAAATCAACCACAAATAGGAGGATTGTTCTTATGAAAACTGTCGATCTTAGGAGGCGCAGGTTTCTCCAGGCCAGTGGCGGCGGGGTCGCCGCAGTGGTTACATTGACACCACTGGCCAACGCCAATGCGCAGGACACCGCTTCTGAGGTAAGCCGTACCACACTCAGCTATCCCAGCGCCCATATCACTGATGCAAAAAAGTTAACGGCTGATGCCCCGATACGCTTTACGTATCCTGATTCTGCATCGCCATGTATTGCAATTAAGTTGGGCAACCCAGTGCCTGGCGGCGTAGGCCCTGATAATGACATCGTTGGCTACAGCGTGCTTTGCACGCACATGGGTTGTCCAACAAGCTATGACAAAGACAGTAAAACGCTAAAGTGTCCTTGTCATTTTACGGAATTCGATGCTGAGAAGGCTGGCCAAATGATTTGTGGTCAAGCTACGCAAGACTTGCCAAGAATTCTGCTGCAATATGACGAGGCATCCGATAAGGTGACAGCCATTGGTATAGATGGCTTGATATACGGTCGTCAGGCGAACATCATTTAATCAGGAGATACCATGTCAAAACATATTGATCGCATTACGCTTCCTCCGACGCGTGCGCAGTCCACCAACATGATTTGCCATTTTTGTATCGTTGGTTGCGGCTACAAAGTGTACAAGTGGCCCGAGCTTGAAGAAGGCGGACGAACCGCTAACAAAAACGCTCTTGGACTCGATTTTACAAAACAGTTGCCTCCGCTCGCGGTTACTTTATCACCTGCAATGACTAATGTAATTACAGAACAAGACGGCAAACGCTATAACATCATGGTCGTGCCCGACAACGATTGTGTAGTAAACAGCGGCTTAAGCTCTACCCGAGGCGGCAGGATGGCCTCGTATATGTACACACCACACGGCGACGGCAAGCAGAGGCTTAAAAATCCACGTTTCTATGCTGCTGATCAGTGGGTAGATACGACCTGGAGCCACGCTATGGAGCTATATGGTGGTCTGATTAAAAAAATATTAGACAACGATGGGCCAGAAGATGTGTTTTTCTCATGCTTCGACCATGGTGGCGCCGGAGGTGGTTTTGAAAACACCTGGGGGACAGGAAAACTAATGTTTTCAGCGATCCAGACACCTATGGTGCGAATACACAATCGGCCCGCGTATAACTCCGAATGCCATGCTACCAGAGACATGGGTATAGGCGAGTTAAATAACTCCTACGAGGATGCAAAGCTGGCTGATGTCATTTGGTCTATTGGAAACAACCCCTACGAATCACAGACCAACTACTTCCTGAATCACTGGGTCCCTAACCTACAGGGCGCAACGCTTAAAATGAAAAAAGAGCGTTTCTCGGGCGAGGATTTTCCGGAAACACGCATTATCTTTGTTGATCCCCGCGAGACGCCTTCAATAGCGATTGCACGGCAGGTTGCCGGAAACGACAGGGTCCTTCATCTAGATATTGAGCCTGGCACTGACACCGCGCTGTTCAATGGGTTGTTTTCTTACGTAGTAGAGCGAGGGTGGATTGATGAACAGTTCATTAAGCAGCATACAAGAGGATTTGATGAAGCATCACAAAGTAATCAAATGTCGCTTGATGAGTGTAGCAAAATCACCGGCATTTCAATAGAAAAACTCAAGCGCGCTGCCGAATGGTCATACAGGCCAAAATCCAGCGGACATGCCCCAAGAACTATGCATGCTTATGAAAAAGGCATCATATGGGGTAATGACAACTACACCATACAATCGGCACTATTGAACCTGGTGATTGCGACCCATAATGTAGGCCGTCGCGGCACGGGATGCGTTCGCATGGGTGGGCATCAAGAGGGCTACACTCGCCCGCCGTATCCTGGCAATGACAAGATATATATTGATCAAGAGCTCATCAGAGGTAAAGGTCGCATCATGACATGGTGGGGCTGTAACAACTTCCAGACTAGTAATAACGCTCAGCAATTACGTGAAAGCGTTCTAGAGCGAAGTGCTATTGTCAAAAATGCGATGCAAAAAGCACGTGGTGCAAGTACAGAAGAAATGATAGATATTATCTACGAGGCAACACAACAAGGAGGTCTGTTTGTCGCCAATATCAACCTATATCCGACAAAACTGGCAGAAGCCGCACATCTTATGTTGCCAGCGGCCCACCCTGGCGAAATGAACCTGACGTCCATGAACGGCGAACGTCGCATCAGGCTCTCCGAAAAATTTATGGACCCGCCAGGCACTGCGATGGCAGACTGCTTAATTGCTGCCAAAATTGCTAGAACGTTGAGCGCTCTATATCGAGAAGACGGGAATACAGAGATGGCCCAACGTTTTGACGGCTTTGATTGGGAAACTGAAGAAGATGCATTTAATGACGGGTTTCGCCGCGCTGGGCAGCCTAATGCGCCTGAGATCGATAGTCAAGGCGGCTCGACGGGTCACTTAGTTACCTACGAGCGCCTTAAAAAAAATGGTAATAATGGTGTGCAGCTGCCCGTCGTTTCTTGGGATGATTCGTCAGGCTTTGTAGGTACCGAAATGCTCTATACCGACGGAAAGTTTGATACGGAAGACGGTAAAGCGCACTTTAAATCGGCCTCATGGAATGGTTTGCCGGAGACGGTGCAAAAGCAAAAAGACAAATATCGCTTTTGGCTAAACAATGGTCGTAATAACGAAATATGGCAAACGGCCTACCATGATCAATACAATGCCATGATTCAAGAGCGCTACCCTATGGCATACATTGAGATCAATCCTGATGACTGTGCAGATTTGGCTGTTACAGCAGGAGACATTGTAGAGGTATATAACGATTTTGGATCGACCGTTGCCATGGTCTATCCAGTGGCGGAAATTAAGCGTGGCCAGACATTTATGTTATTTGGATATGTTAATGGTATTCAGGGCGACGTTACCACCGACTGGACCGATCACAATATCATTCCATATTACAAGGGAGCATGGGGAGATATTCGAAAAATCGGCTCTATGGAGGAATTCAAGCGTACAGTAAGCTTTAAAAGTCGTCGTTTTGGATAATTGAAGCGCGCGGATTCACACTTACTTTGTGGACTCACGGCATCTCAAACTAATTCTAGGCGATCCCGTATCGCCTAACCGCTGTTTACCAACGTGAGTTTTGTCAGCTTTTTTGGGTTGTTCTAGCTATATATACAGCTAGAACGTCAATGTTGCCAGCAGGGCGAGGAGCGTCAAGATGATGCCAGCTCCAAAAGAGTATCTCTAAAAAATTATCACTTCCTTCTTCTGCAGAACATGTAGTCATAAGGCGTTGTCAGGCTGCGGTCGGGGGTGACATGGGTTCCAGGCCGCGACTCGCCGCCTGGCTACCTTCAATAGACAGTGCCCCGACCAAATGCTTGGGTATGACTGGAAACTACCAAAGTCGTATTTGCTTGACGGCATTAAACGATTGCGAGTCGCCTGATACTTACTACAGTCAATGTTTGACCTTGCGTGGGGAGAATCGCGCCTATAAAGGAGTTTATTAACTTAAGTCTCTGGTCTAGGTGTCTGCAGCTCTGGCCACATTTCCCACCAGTCATCCGGTCGTAGCATCTGTCGTGTCACATCACCGTTAGTTAGTTTTTCAATCTGTACGCAGCGGATATGCGGAATTTCTTGCTGTCCGCTGGCCCAGCGGTGAACCAGTTGAGGTGAGACATCCAATAGGCGGGCCAGGGCGGTGATACCACCGAAATATTCGCATGCTTTACGCATGGGTAAAAAGTGGGACATGGCGTTCTAGTATCGTTCGGTTTCAAATAGGATGTTGCATATCATCAATTTTTTGTTGATAATGCTGACGAACGTTGTTTACCAGCGTTTGTTCTTTAACAAACTGGTCGATGAATACCGTGCCATACATTATTTTTGATGTGTTGTGAGTAGCACGGC
>Ga0209487_1000592_pt1 | contig 32549 bp, 31 predicted proteins | sample Poulit2012_FD_187524 | JGI IMG/M metagenome (GOLD analysis project Ga0209487, IMG submission 187524) | Agricultural soil microbial communities from Georgia to study Nitrogen management - Poultry litter 2012 (SPAdes) (version 2) | ecosystem: Environmental > Terrestrial > Soil > Agricultural land...
TTCACGTGCGGCACGACCGGCACGTTGGATCATCGCTGCTTTTGCTGCCCCCACGGTGACCAGCCCGGCCACGCCGCGTACGGTATCGAGCCGGGATTGCCGATCTAGCCCCGCATCAACCACAATGCGTACCCCGGGAACGGTCAGGGCAGATTCGGCAACGTTGGTGGCCAATACAATACGCCGGCGTTGCCGGGCAGGCTCCGGTCGCAGAATATAGTCTTGTTCGTTTGCGGGCGTGGAACCTAATAGCTCAAGTATTTCTACACCATCGTGGTGACTGAACTGTTTGCGTAATCGTTGGGCCACCCGGCGAATTTCTCGGGCACCCGGTAGGAAGACCAGCAGGTCACCATCGGACTGATGCTGTGTTGTTTTTATTACTGTGTCTGCAATGTGATTGAGGAAATTATTGGTTACCCCGCGGGCGTCTAGGGCTCGTTGGGTGCCGTGCAGCGGAGCCCACTGTTCGCGTAGTGGATGGGTTACGGCCTCAACGCTGAGCACCTGGGGCGTTGCGTTGTCTTGCTGTAGTAGATCAGCCCAAAACTGTGCCTCCAGCGTGGCTGACATGACCACAACGTCAAGTGGATTATCGGTGTCACGCAACTCACCAAGCTGTTGGACCATGGCAAAGCTCAGATCCGTATCCAGGTGTCGTTCGTGGACCTCATCAAGCACTATGGCCGAGACCCCGTGAGCTTCGGGATCGCCGATGAGCCGCCGCAATAATACCCCGGTGGTCACAAATTCCACCTTGGTATCTGGCGATACTTTTTTATCTCCGCGTACTGTATAGCCAACCTGCTGGCCCAGCGTGGTGTTGGAAAGCTGGGCCAGCCGTCGTGCTGCGGCACGGGCGGCCATGCGGCGTGGCTGTGTGACCACGACTTTGCCATCACGGGCAAGGTTCTGTAGCCGATTAGTCAGGGCGGGTGGTACTACGGTGGTTTTACCGGTGCCCGGTGGGGCAACCACCACGACCCGTAAGGGCGCATGGCTAGGTGCCTGCAGCAACGGGTCGATCAGTTGTGCCGCAGGAAGACCACTGGATACGGCATCAAGATTAAAAGCATGGTTCATCGCTTCTACTCTAGGACCCCAATGCGCTCCAGGCCCTATTTCTTGAGGCCATACGGATTTGTCGGGATATTAAACATCTTGGCGGTGGCACCGATATCGGTACCACCGCCAAGAGATGAAATATTGAGCAGTTTAGTAGCGAGCCACCGAGTTCATTGGTGGGTTGTACTGCTTGTAGTGATCCAGCGAATCAATACTGATGCCGGCCTGTGGGTTGCGAGCCTGGGCAATCTGGCCGTCACCGATGTATACAGCGACGTGGTAGATGCCTGAAGACGAACCGTTGTTTGACCAGAAGACTAGGTCACCGGGCTGAACGTTGGACAGGCTGTCATGTGCTGGCGCCTGTGCGTACTGGTCAGCGGACACCCGTGGAATGTCAATGCCGGCAGAAGCAAAGGCAGTCTGAGTCAGCGAGGAGCAGTCGTACTGGTTGGGTCCATTTGCCCCCAAACGGTAGGTAGCTCCTGAGTTGACAATCTCGGTCGCTTTATCGATAGCAGCAGCTTTGCTGCCAGTGGCTGAAGCGGTGCTGTAGGTTGCAGAAGCAGTTTGTATATGGCTGCTTCCACCATCAGTTTGGCTTGTTTCTACGGCAGTCTCGCCGGTGTTTTCGGTGTTACCAGCTTCTGGACCAACCTCGGCGTCTTGGTTGCCAGCTTCTGGACCAACCTCGGCGTCTTGGCTAGCTGCTTGGGAGCTGCCACCGCTTAGCTGGAGGACATCTCCAGGGTAAATGGTGGAGGAGGCCGACAGATCGTTGGCGCTTAGCAGTTCGTCGACTGATACGCCCTGTGAATTGGCGATCGATGACAGGGTATCGCCAGCCTGGACGGTGTAGGTACCTGCTGAACTTGAGCTAGTGGAGCTAGCCTGAGCAGGAGTATCTTCAAGTGCAGCATTAGCCGGAGCCATACCGAATACGGTGGCGCTTGCGGCGGTTGCCAGGCCTGCAAGGCCCATAGAGAATTTTTTGTTCCGACGCGACCGCAGTGCCAGCGCTTCGGCTTTTTCGGCTTCAATGCGTGCTCGGCGAGTGGTGTAGGTCATTATCGTTTCTCTCAAAAGACGGCGTGTTAGATTTGGATGTCTGGAAGAACGTCGTCAACTTCCGGACGTTCCGTTATCAGAACGTTATTAACCGTGACATTCTTGTTATCGGACTGCAACCTGAGACAAGGTGTGTTTGGGTAGGTTCCGCTATTCCCGTCAGTTCGATCCGCTCCATGGCAGTGATTTAGCAAATTCCTGATAATTTACTGTTATTATCCTGTGATCTGCCGTTTTTGCCGATTTTGTCTTGTGCATCACAGGTGTCGCACCATATTGCACCGTAGCCTTAGGGAGCCGGTATACCCGCAGTACTCCGGTGCCTTAAAGGGTGATTTCAGGTTTGCTAACAGGCACAATGGACATCATGGCATCGCAGCAAACATCAGATCAGACAGTGGTACACCCAACGCTTTCGCAAGTACTTCAGGCAATGGAGTCGCTATGGCCGTTGGATTTGCAAGAGCAATGGGATGCTTCAGGTGTGGTTGCTGGTAGACCAGACCAAGTCATCAAACGGATTCACTGGGCTGTTGACCCGGTTCAGGCTGTTGCTGATGAGGCAATAGCTTATGAAGCAGATTTGGTTATCACACACCATCCATTATTTCTTCGTCCGGTGACTTCAATGGCTGCTACAACATTTAAGGGTAAAGTTCTGCACACTTTAGTGGAAAACTCTTGTGCGCTGATCACGGCACATACCAACGCCGACTCGGCGGTGGGAGGCGTCTCTGATGTATTGGCAGAAATTCTAGGACTCGAGCAGGTGGTGCCTTTGGCGACCTCTGCTGACGGTCTTGAAGAAGAAGGCATCGGAAGAGTAGGCACACTAGCAACAGCCATGCGACTCGATGAGTTTGCTGCCAGAGTCTATAGTGCACTGCCCGCTGTTGCAGGTGGTGTTCGGGTAGCTGGAGATCCCACCGGATTGGTTTCAAAAGTAGCTATTACCGGGGGAGCCGGCGATAGCTTATTTGATCAGGTTCGCAAGCACCAAGCCGATGTGTACATCACCGCCGATTTACGCCACCATCCGGCTTCCGAAGCCCGCGAACAAGCCATGGCAGAAACAGATAGGCCCTATTTGATCGATGTATCCCACTTCGCCTCCGAATGGCTATGGCTGCCGGCCGGAGCCAATGCTCTAGAGCGCGCATTAGCCGATGAAGGTTTGACCGTAACCACTGCGGTATCAGCCATCAACACCGACCCGTGGGACTTCATTTTGACCTCGGGAGACGACACACACAAGCTCGAAAGTGAAACGGAATAACTGTATGAGCATTACCGCAACTAAAGAGCAACAACGCCAGCTTCTTGATTTGCAAGCCCTGGATACCCAGCTGACCAGAGTGCGAACTCAACTCAACGCAATACGTCATGATGACCAGTTGAAACAACTACGACACGACGGTGCCAAGGCTGTTCAACGTGCAAACACAATGAAGGCCCAAGTAGACGAACATCAGTTTGCCGTTCAACAGGCTGAACATGTCGTAGCAGAAACCACGAAGCGAAGAAATAATTTGCAGGCCCGGTTAGATGCTGATGATGTTTCATCCCGTGATATCCAGGCAGTCACCACAGAAATCGCTGAGCTGACCATTCGCATTGAACAGCTTGAAGACGATCAGGTCACGGCTATGCAAACACTTGAAGAATCGCAGCAATCTATGGCACAAGCGGAGGCGAATGTTACCGAAGCAGAACAGGCCGTAAACGTTCGCATCACCACTCTGAATGAGCAGGGACAACAACTTTCTAAACAAGGTAAAGAACTTACTGCTGAGCGGACAGCAATAGCTAATGACCTGCCGGCCGACCTAGTGACCGAATACGAGCAGATCAGAGATCAAAACCACGGGATTGGTGCTATGGAACTTAGACCAGACGGCTTATCTGGTGCAGGGCTTCCGATCGCTCCGGCTGAACTAGCAGCCATCAATAATACGCCGGCCAACGAGCTGGCTTATTGCCCCGACACCGGGGCAATTTTAGTGCGAAACTGACTAGTCCAATACGATCCGCAGAGAGCCTGGTTTTTTCGACGTAGGACGGATCAGTTCCACTTCATATAACTCACCTACGGTCTCAGCAACTTGGTCCAAAGATCCGATCGGCTGTTTGGCATGAGCCAGCAAAAGTTGGCGTGCCACATATCCTCGGGCTTGCTTTGCCCAATGCGAGACCGTTTTCAGTTCACCATTGACACGTTGAAATACATCAATGGTCACGGTGCGTAGTGGTGGCGCTTTCCAAAACGACTTATATGGGGTCGAACGGCAATCAATAATCGGTCCGCTGGCGTAAGCATCCAACGAGCTGGTCAGCCGCTCCCGCCACCAGGTTCCTATATTGCCGATTGCCGGTAGTTTGGCTGTTGCCGGATACCGATAGTTTGGGATCGCATCACTTAGTCGCGTGACACCAAATAATGCGGAAAAGACCACCGCAGCGTCACTATCAACTTGGTCTAGGGTGCCGTAATCCAACGCATCAAAAAGTACCCCGGTATATACCTGCCACGCTGGGGCCGTAGCTGCCTCTAACAGCTGTTGGTTGGCGGCTATTTCGTGCTGCAAGGTTTTGCCGACCTTCAACACTTCGTGAGCATTCGCCAGACTAGAAACCACTTGCAGTTCGTGTATCACCGTGCGGCGTTCACCAGAAAGACCGGGAAAAACCAGATCATTAAAGTCAAGTGAGGGGCCGTCTTCTGGCGCGGTCTTGCCTTCGGAAGGGGGCAACAAAATGAGCATGAGTTTGAGTGTAATAGCTGAAACTACATTCCTTGGACAAAATTCGCTAAACTGAGAAACTCGGGATGGAGATGCGGATGACCGCGACAACATGTCGAGGAAAGTCCGGACACCACAGGGCATGATGGTGGGTAACACCCACTCGGAGTAATCCGCAGGCTAGTGCCACAGAAAGCAGACCGCCTCTTAAAGAGGTAAGGGTGAAAGGGTGGAGTAAGAGACCACCAGCGGACGTGGTGACACGCCCGGCTCGGTAAACCCCATTCGGTGCAAGATCAAGCAGAACACGCTATGAGGCGGCCCGCCCAGTGTTCGGGTTGATTGCTTGAGTGCTGCGGTAACGCAGACACCAGATAGATGGTCATCAAGCCCACGATTTATAATCGTGAGCTGACAGAATCCGGCTTATAGCACTCCATCCCGTCCATCACTCATTTTGCCGAAAGTTTTGCCTTGCCTCAGCGTCGCCGTACTGCAACCAGACTTGCCAAAAAACTGCCCTGGCCTATCGCTTTGGTCCTTGTTGGGATCTATCTGATCGCCACATATGCTTTTCCAACTCAAGAGGATTATATTCCACAAGAAGGCACTGCATTAGAACAGTTGGAGACATTAGAAATAAAAGGCCGCGCTCCGCGCACTGGGTATAGCCGGGAAGAATTCGGCAACGGTTGGTTAGATCCCGATGGTAATGGATGTGATACCCGGAATGATATATTACAGCGTGATTTGGATCAGGCTGTTTTGGGGCCTGATGATTGTCAGGTGCTGTCCGGGGTCTTAGATGACCCATTGACCGCAACCACGATCGAATTTACCCGGGGCCCCGAGACGTCTATGGAAGTTCAAATCGACCATATCGTGGCATTATCCGACGCCTGGCAAAAAGGCGCCCAAGAGTTGTCGCAGGAGCAACGCCAACGAATCGCCAATGACCCGTTAAACCTTTTGGCAGTAGATGGTACCGCAAACCAACAAAAATCCGATTCGGATGCAGCCACTTGGTTACCAGCTAATAAAGCGTTTCGCTGCGAATACGTAGCCATGCAAACAGCAGTAAAAGCCAAATACGAGCTGTGGGTGACCCAAGCAGAATATGATGCGATCCGGGATACTTTATTACAATGTCCATCGGAGCCGACCTACACTACCGATGATGAACTTCCAATTCTTCGCCGGTAGCGGCAGAAACTTTATGCAGGCTTAGTTTGGCTGTATCCTTTGCCGTGTAACGCTAAGATAAGAGTGTTTTCAATAGGTTGGCCGTCCGCCAACCGCCCACTATGCAGAAAAGGACCACACCGTGGCAGATATCACCGCCAGCACACAGGAGACTCTACAACAGTGGAGTGAACGTGAGCAGTTGGCTGAACAAATGGTTCCGCTCATCGGTTCGTTGTACCGCAACAACAATGTCGTGACATCCATTTATGGTCGAAGCCTCGTTCACCAATCGGTAGTCGACATCTTGAAGGCACACCGTTTTGCCCGTCAGGTCGATGAATCCATTCTCCCGGTTGAAGATTCATTTGCGATCCTTCAGGCAATGTCGCAGCTCAACCTCGGTGCTGGCTCAGTGGACTTGGCACGGATGGTCAAAAAATTCCGTGACGTAGGTGGCGATGCCACAGCATTTGTACGCGATGAACTAGCTAGCATCGTTGATAAGGGTGGCGAAGGCCTAGGCGAGACCACAGATGTGGTCCTGTACGGCTTCGGACGTATTGGCCGCCTATTGGCTCGCATTCTGCTGGACCACGCTGGTGGCGGCACTAAACTTCGTTTGCGCGCTATTGTTGTGCGTCCCAAATCTGCCGATGATATCCATAAACGGGCGTCGTTGTTGCGTCGCGACTCGGTACACGGTGCCTTCAACGGCACCATCCAGGTGGATGAAGAAGCCAGTACCATCACTGCCAATGGCACCCAGATTCAGGTCATTAATGCATCTGATCCAGCCTCTATTGATTACACGCAGTACGGCATCAACAACGCCATTGTCGTGGACAATACCGGTGTGTGGCGCGATGAGGAAGGCCTGGGCCAGCACCTCAAAGCCAAAGGGACATCCAAGGTACTGCTGACAGCCCCGGGTAAAGGCAATCTGAAAAACATTGTCTTCGGTGTGAACACCGAAGACATTACCGCCGAAGATTCGATCCTGTCTGCTGCTTCGTGTACCACCAACGCCATTACCCCGGTACTGAAAGTTCTCAACGACGAATACGGTATTCATCACGGACACGTGGAAACCGTACACGCCTATACCAACGACCAGAACCTAATTGATAACTTCCACAAGGGTTCACGTCGTGGTCGTGCCGCTGGGCTAAATATGGTGTTAACCGAAACCGGTGCTGCCACCGCTGTAGCCAAAGCGCTGCCAGAGCTATCCGGAAAACTCTCAGGCAATGCGATTCGTGTGCCAACCCCCAATGTTTCAATGGCGATCTTAAACCTGGAGTTAGAGAGCACTACCTCGCGTGAAGATCTCAATGCTCGACTGCGCCAAGAATCACTCACTGGCCAACTGCGTAACCAGATTGACTACATCTACTCTCACGATGCCGTCTCCACCGACTTTGTTGGTTCCAATCGTGCAGGTGTTGTTGATGGTCTAGCCACGATCGTCAACGAGGGCTCCCACGGTTCTAGTCTGGTGCTCTACGTTTGGTACGACAACGAATACGGCTATTCCTGCCAGGTCGTTCGGGCCATTGAAACTATGGCCGGAGAAAACCTGCCGGTGTTCCCAAAAGCTGAATAAAATATGTGCTGGGTCTAAGCCTTTAGACCACCACAGAGCTGGGGCCGCCCCTAATCAGGGCGGCCCCAGCTATGTCATGGCCAAAGTTATACGGTATAAGCGAGGCGGAAAGTGACCACTACGATCGCTGCGGATGTTTCAGCAACGAAACGTATCTCTAAAAATCTCCCAGCACGCCGCTACCGACCAGAGCTCCATGGGGTACGCGGGCTTGCCATCCTGGGTGTGGTACTCTTCCATCTTTTTGGTAATGGGCGAGTCTCGGGCGGCATTGACATTTTCTTGACGATTTCTGGCTTTCTCTTTACCGCCATGTTGCTGCGAGAAGTTACCGAACGTGATGGAGTCATCAACTTCGCTCGATATTTCGGCAGACTCTTCCGCAGAATTTTTGTCCCTGCGGCTATTGTCATTGTGGCAACCGTTGCTATCGGCATGGTTATTTTCCCATTCCCTCAGCACAACCAAATCTGGACAGAAGGTCTTGCCTCGCTGCTGTACTTTGAAAATGTCGAACTCATTCGCTCACATTTAGCCTATGAGGCCGCAGCACAAGACATCTCGCTATTTCAACACTTTTGGTCACTTTCTATTCAAGGACAGTTTTATCTTGTCTGGCCGTTGGTAGCTCTGGGCGCGTATTGGATAGCCAAACAATTCAAAACCAACTCCACCCGTATTATGGCGGGTCTACTAGCCCTCATTCTTATTGCATCCCTCGCGTTCGCGGTCTACGTGGGAGGTTTCGCACAAGACGAGGCATACCTGATGACGCGCACACGAGCATGGCAGTTTGCCTTCGGCGGGCTCGTCGCAATTGTTATTGACCGTATTAAAATAGCTAATAGCCTACGTTTTATCTTTGGCTACATTGGGCTAGCGCTCATTGCGACCGTTGGTTTTGTGCTGGATGCCGGTCAACTCTTTCCTGGACCGTGGGCATTATGGCCGCTGCTTGGCTTTGCACTGGTGCTGCTTGCCGCACCACAAGAGCCAGAGGAGACTCCACAAAAATGGTCTGTTCCGCACATCCTGTCGAACCGGGCCTTTGGCTGGGTTGGCGATCATGCATACGGTTTATATCTTTGTCACTGGCCGTTACTCATTTTTTACCTGGCACTGCGGGATCGCGAAGCAGTGGGTGTTCGTGGCGGTGCCGTTATTTTTGTTACCGCAGTTGTACTGGCCGTGGTGATGCACCAATTTATTGAGAAACCATTAAACACACTCGGCCAACGCAAACGCGGGCCAGTACTTGATTGGGTATCACTTGGTGGCGGAATTACTGCGGCAGCAGTGGGCGTACTCCTAGCGTTTCCGTACCTTCCAAAGGACGGCGACAGGGTCGCCAATTCACTGGACTTTGACCAGACAACACACCCCGGTGCATTGAGCATTAGCCATAATGTCAGCGTAGAAGAAACGACACCGATACCTGAGCTAGCAGAATTAGCGCAAGACCACCCAGACTATGTGTTCCGTAAATGCCAACAAACCATGGGGGACGCACCAGGAACTGATGAAGTAACCGTATGTGACGACCCGGATGCGCCTGAGCAGCCAAGTGCGCGTGTAGCGCTTGCGGCAGGGTCTCATTCGGGCCACTGGGAGGCCGCGGTACGTTCGCTTGGTAAAGAATACGGTTGGGAAGTCTTAGGCGTGACGAAATCCGGGTGTGTGCTCCAAGACGGCCAGAAGCCTGAAACCTCAATGTGTCAGGCCTGGAACGATAATTTCATTGACTGGGTTGCTGAAAATGACATCGATATGGTGATCACACCGGGTACCAGGGTTGTTTCTACCCACAGCAATGAAAGCGTTACCCAAGGGGCACCTCACCGCTGGGAGCAGCTGAGTGATCTTGGCGTGGATCTTCTTCTAGTGCGGGGCACACCCAGACCAGTAGACGGAGGCGGTCCGTGTTTGGCTGAAGGCACTCCGGTACAGGACTGCGGGGTGGTTGCCGGAGATATTACAGAGCCGAACCCACTTGATCAAATGACCCTGCCTGCAGGGGCACAGACCATCGATATGAACGACTATGTGTGCCCGAACAGAGCTGAAGGTGCCGACGCCCAATGTTCTGCGGTCATTGGTAATGTCATCGTCTGGTATGACGAATCCCACCTATCACCCGAGTACTCTTATACCCTGGCGCCGGCATTTGAACAAGAGATGCACGAAGTGTTCCCGGAGTACTTCAACTCATGATCTAGGCCTGGTTGACCTCTTGGTCGTCATGTTCCTCGTCGTGCCCAAATGGGTCGGCGTCTTCACCGGGCATCCAGGTGTTTCCTGGTTTCGTCCAGCCGTGTTTACGTAGTTCTTTCTTCCACCGTTTGGCCCAACGAGTATTGAGCCGGTTGACGTATAACGTGGCATTGAGGTGATCAAACTCGTGTTGCAGGATACGTGCAAACCAGCCGTAGGCTTCAAAATCTATGGTCTCACCATTGACATCAAACCCTTGAAGTCGCACATGATCGGAACGCTTTAGCGGAAAACCTAAGGCAGGTACTGATAAGCAACCCTCGGTTTCGTGTTCAGGATCCGGATCTTCCTGCGACACCTTGCCTAGCAGGGTCAAAACCGGGTTAAGTACCTCACCTTTATTCGGGGCATCTCCGGTTTTTTCATATTCCCAGGTAAAGATGCGTAAGCCCACACCAACTTGGGGCGCGGCCAACCCGACACCACGAGCGGCCTCTTGGGTGGTATGCATATCGGCAACGAGCTGGCGGACGTCGTCATTAATTTCTTGGACTTCTGCTGCTCGTTGATGTAAGACCGGATCGCCATGAATGACGACCGGTAAAATTTTGCCTTCGAACGCCACTTATAACTCCACGATATCGAATTCAAGTAATTCAGCACCGGTTGCAACAGGTTGACGTGGCGTGCCGTCCTCCGAAGCATGCGCAGCTGAGCTATCACGTGAAGATCGCCAATTTTCGAAATCTTCACGCGAGGCCCACTGGGTATACACAAAGTATTGGTTATTCTCACCGGTGGGACGCAACAGCTGAAATCCTTCAAAACCCGGTGACTTATCGACGGCATGTTTACGTGCCGCAAAGCGTTTCTCAAGTTCGTTTTCCTGGCCTTCTGGGACGCTGAGCGCGTTAATGACCACAATCGACACGGATGTCTCCTTTATCCAACTTTCGTGCTTCACATCGGTATTCAAGCTATCCTCGACGAGGATATGAAAGAGACGACATGAGCCACAAACCACGTTTATCAGCAGGGTTGCTGACGGTACTGGGATTTATTGCCACCATCGGTGCATTTGCCACCGATATGTATTTGGCTTCCTTTACCGACATTACCGAATCATTGGGTGCCACACCAACGCAGGTACAGTTTACGCTGACTGCCTTTCTGTTTGGTTTAGGCTTTGGACAACTGCTGCTGGGACCAGCCTCGGACCGCTATGGGCGCCGTCGGGTGATGGTCCTAGCACTAACGGTGTTCGCACTAGCTTCTATCGCGCTGATTTTCACACCAAACATCACATATTTCATTGTGCTGCGCGCTCTCCAAGGACTATCCGGTGCCGCAGGTGGTGTACTGGGACGTGCCATTGCGGTGGATCTTTCTGAAGGGGCCACGGCCGTACGTGCGCTGAGTCTTATTGCCACCGTGATCGGCTTAGGTCCATTAATCGCTCCACCGGTGGGTGGTCTTATTGCCCAAACCTTTGGCTGGCGCGGTGTGTTAGCGGTACTGGCAGGTATTGCCGTGTTGATGTGGGTCCTAGCGCTATTGGCCGTACCCGAATCATTGCCACCTAATCAGCGCGCTAGTGGGCCACTTCGGAGTGCTTATAGTTCGCTGTTTCGTATTTTGGCGAACCCGGTGTTTGCCTTGTCCACCATTAGTTTTAGTTTCGGTTTTGCCGCAATGATGTCCTATATTTCGGCTTCGCCGTTTGTGGGGCAGACCATTCTTGGCATCGGCCAGGTGCCATATGCTTTGAGTTTCACTGCGGCTGCCTCGGCAATCATCTTGGCAAACCTACTCAACTCACAACTAGCAGTACGGCTGGGTGTGTCAAAAATGTTTGCTGCCGGATCCTTCTTGTTAGTGTGTGCCGCTGTGTCATTTGTGGTGATGGAAATCACCGACACACTATCGATCCCAGGCTTTATTGCCACTGCATTTATTCTCACTGCAGGAGCGGGGTTGACCATGTCGAACGCCAACGCGCTGGGACTGGCCGAAGCCACACCGGCCACCCGCGGGGCAGGTGCCGCCGTGATGGGTGCCGCACAGTTTTTGGTCGCCTCTCTGGCCACCCCACTGGTTGGTTTAGGCGGTGAAGCCTCGGCGACACCCATGGTGGTCACCATTGCCGTGCTAGGCGGCATTTCGGTTGTTGCCGGGATATTTGCGCGTTGGCGGTTGCGTCACCGTTAGCGACTAAGGCTTTGAGCCGCATCGGAGAAAAAGCCCAGCGTTTGGGTTGTTAGCTCTGCATCTAACTGGTTATCTAGTGAAGCATTTGGGGAGGCAGCCAGTAGGCGCTTCGAGGCGGTAACGGCATATGGTTCAAAGCTGGCGATGTGTTCACCCATTGATTGGGCAGCAGCCACGACGTCGTCCTCAATTGCTGAGACTAATCCGGTTTCTAGAGCTGTCTTGGCATCATATTCTCCGGCGTTAAGAATGAGCTCGGTTGCTCTCGACACTCCAATGATTCGCGGTAGAAACCAGGAAAGCCCGAGGTCGCCTCCGGAAATGCCCAATTTGATAAACGGTGCCGAGAAGACTGCTTGGGGTGCAGCAAGTCGAATATCGCAGGCTGCGGCAAATGATATTCCCGCCCCGATCGCATAGCCATTGACCGCTGCAATCGTGGGCTGGGCAACCCCGGCTAGCGTCCGAATGAAATCTGTACCGTATCGCAGCGCTTTGGCCAATCGGGTCGCCTGGTTGCGGTCCTGGCTCCACGGCATATCATCACCGCCATCGAAAGGTTGCTTTAGATCTAACCCGGCGCTAAATGAACGGCCAGCACCGGTTACAACGATGGCTCTAACGTCAGGATTATCGGCCAGTTCCCGGATGCCGTCCTGCCATTCGGTGAGAATTTTTGCGGTAATCGAATTCATCGCATCGGGGCGATTGAACGTTGCGGTACCGACATTATTGGTCACAGAGATTTCCATGGACATAGAGACTCCTTATCAGGTATTTGGTGTGGTGGAATTTTTGATTCGACTATGGTGGCGCACCTGTGCAGCTTCAGACTCGCGTTGGCGTAGTTCGGTCAGAGCTTGTTCATAGCTGCGGGTCAGTGCGGCGATAGATATGGGTTTGAATAATTCGACGAAGCGTTGAACATCGGCATCCGTCATCTGTTGGTCCGCCAGTTTGGGTTGCAGCATACGCGTATAGGTATCTTCTAGATCGGTAGTTAGGCGTGTGCCGGCGGATTGGATGGCTTGAGCAATTTGTGCCGAAGAATCCGGGGTGAGCTCAAAGTCAATCAGATCGACTGCCACAGAAAGCAGCGCGGTGGCAGCAGTGAAGCGTCCCGGGGCCGTAGTTTGGATGACGCCCAAGTTTTCTAACATGGTGATGTCATCATCAGATAAAGGACGATTCGTGCGAGTGTTTAGCTCCTCGCGCGTAAGATGTTCTGGTTGGTCGGCCAGCCAAGGCGCCAACATTGTGGAATGCAGGGCTATTGAGGTAGCTGAGACGTCCTGGGGGAGACGGTCAAGGTGGGCTTTGATTGCAGCCAACCCGAACCCGTGGGTCTGTAATTCCCGGATCAGTTCCAAGGTGACAAGATGCCTGGATGTGTAGACGGCTTCGCGGCCTGCTTTCCCCGGGGCGGCAAGCAGACCTTCGGTGGTGTAAAACCGAATAGTCCGCGGTGGGAGGCCGGATCGTTCGGCGAGTTCAGCAAGCCCGTATGTTGTTTGGTCATTGACCTGGCCTGTGGGCACCCGGGCACCTCCACGATGGTGAGATAAATTACATAGGTGTCCAGACTAGACTACAACAACAGTGACACTGTCAGCGTCATTTATCTTGCGGTATTGTTTGCTGTGTTTGCTAACCGGGGGAGTAGCAGCGCACACGTTGTCCAAACTAACCTAAGCGTTTTTGAGCTAGTGCTTTCCAAGAGCCTGACTCATAAGGTTGAAACTACGCTTTACAATTTGTAAGCCGCAACAAAATAGCTTCCTTTCTAAGGAGTCATGATGGGTTTCATCGGTTGGATAGTTCTCGGGCTTATTGCTGGTGCGATAGCTAAGGCCATTAAACCAGGTGAACAAGGTGGTGGCTGGTTTGCCACCTTACTGCTGGGTGTACTAGGCGCAATTGTCGGCGGCTGGTTAGGATCGGCGATATTTGGTGTTGGCGTCGAAGAATTCTGGTCTATTTCGACGTGGGTACTGGCCATTGCCGGATCATTAATTGTGCTGGTGATTTGGGGCTTTATTACACGAAAGAAAGCCTAAATCTTATTCTGTGCGGGCTGAGGTGCCTGCTAACAAGCGCTGTAGTCACCGTCTGGCATGGAGGCCAAAAAGTAGAAAAACCCATACCAAGACTTACATCTCGTGAGAACAAAACATCCATAGATGTATGACAAGTTCGGCCACAGTGATTTAGCGCTTTTGCAATAGTGATTTCTGTCAGCACGGTTTGTACAGTTTGTAATAAGAATCGCTCTTTGCACATGGCAAGATATCTTGCCTCGAAGGAGTCATCATGGATGGCGTTATCGGTTGGATAGTTTTCGGATTTATCGCTGGTGCCATAGCTAGGACCATCAAACCTGGCCAACGAGGCGGGGGTTGGCTTGCCCCGATACTATTGGGAGTGCTTGGCGCGGTTGTTGGTGGTTGGATTGGGCATAGCATCTTCAGTGTTGGAGTAACCGAATTTTGGTCTTTATCCGCTTGGTTATCGGCCATTGTTGGATCACTGATCGTGCTGGGCATCTGGGGTATCGTCACACGCAAGAAAGCCTAGCCCCGCATACACCGCCCAGGCGGCCTATCGCTTTTTTTTCGATGCCCAAGATACCGCCTGATCTGTTCTGTCAGACCATCTCGGAGATGCTAATGGCAGCAAAGATGCAGCACCTGAGGTCGTTCCTCAATAAGGGTGACGGTTATGGTCGCCGTCGATTTACACATGGTCACGAACTGGGCCACTATATTAGGCGCAAAGAACGGGAAAATGAATAACGTATAAGATGCCGTCTTTTGCTGCAAGGACCCTATGGTGTGGAGAAACGAAATTCGCCCCCGGATTGATAACCGGGGGCGAATCTATCAGGGTGAGTGACGGGGATTGAACCCGCGACCTTCTGGACCACAACCAGACGCTCTGCCGACTGAGCTACACCCACCACGTTGAGAAAATCTCAACGGTGCTTGCCATTAGGCAACGCGTATTACTATAGCCCAGATTTTCCGATTTGCCTAATCCTGCTTGTGAGTCTGCTCTGGCTCGGTATATAACACCAGTTCGTCGCGTATTTTGCGGGCTTGATCGACCGAGGGGCCCGGGGGAGTGATCATAATCGCTTCGCGATAATAGCGCAGCTCGTTAATGGAGTCGGTAATGTCGCCTAGGGCTCGGTGGTTGCCAAGTTTATCTGGTGCTTTGGCATAGGCATTAGGGAACCAGCGCTTGGCAAGCTCTTTGATAGAAGAGACATCCACAATGCGATAGTGCAAGTGTGCCGCCAGATCTGGCATCTCAGCCAGTAGGAAACGCTGATCTTGGCCAACAGTATTACCAGCCAATAATGCGGTGCGTGGTTCTGGGCAGTACTGCTTGACATAGTCCAGCAGCCGTTGTTCTGCTTCGGCTGCATTGACACCGTGTTGCCACTGCTCAGCTAGCCCATTATTGCGGTGCATTTCCACGACCACCGGATCCATCTGTTCAACGGCCGCTGCTGGTGGTTTGATGATGATATCGATGCCATCGTCTAAAACGTTGAGATCGGCGTCGGTAATAATAATGGCGACTTCAACCAGCGCGTCAACGCCAGGGTAAAGCCCGGTCATTTCGGCATCGAGCCAAACCATATTACGGTCTTGATCTTTTGCAGCTTCAGAGGCTGGCTCGAATGGTTCGGGCGTATTGGGGTTGTCCAAGATATTTCTCCTACTTCAGGTGTCGATGCTAAGCCTACCGACCTGCGGTGATACATTTATGCCCAAAGTCATTGATATCAAACTGTCCGATGGAAAGCTGTTAATGACCACCTTGGAACATGGCCGCGCCAACACCAAAGGGTTGGTTTGGCCTGCTATCGCAGTGGGTCTTCTGGGCTCGGTGTTGTTGACCATCGGATCGTTATCGGTCGGGTGGGTCGCACAAAACTCCGTTATTAACGCTACCCAATGGTTGGCACCGTTTCGAACAACCGAAACCGGGGTGATTATTGGGACTGTCCTGTTGACCGTGGGGGCCTGGGGCATGATCTGGGGCTGGTTGCGGCTCGGCCGGGTCCTACGCCGTCCGGCAAATCAGTTTCGCGGCAAATATGAATTCGCTGCCGGCGGGATGCGCACCATCAACTGGGCTGTAGTGATATGGAGTGTGCCACAACTTTTTGCATTAACCATTTTTTCTCGCGATATGTTGGCCTACCTGAACCAAGGCCGCCAAGTATTAGCCGGACAAAATCCCTACGCAAGTGGCATCTCGAATCTACCTAACTGGTTCCAATTGGGCACCGACACCATGTGGGCTGAAGACGCTACACCCTATGGGCCCATGTTCCTGTGGATTGAAGCCGCCGTTGTACGTATAACGGGTGTTGATCAACCCGATGTGGCAATTTTCCTCTTCCGGTTGGTCTCCCTAGTCGGCGTGGCCATGATCATGTATTACGTGCCCAAACTGGCTGAAATGCAAGGCTGGGATCCGGCGCGTGCCCAATGGATAGCTGCGGCCAATCCGCTATTCATTATTTCGTTTGTGGCCTCCGGGCACAACGATTCGCTGATGATCGGGTTCATGCTGGCGGCCATATACGCCGTCTGGCAAGGTCGTGGACTATTAGCGGTCATCCTGATGAACATCTCCATCGGCATGAAACTCATTTCCATTGTGCTGCTGCCGTTTATTGGGCTGTGGTGGGCCGGCCGCAACGCCTCGTGGCACAGGATCATCGGGTATTGGGCTATGACTCTAGGCTTGACCACCGTGATCATGGCCTTCGTTGGGTGGCTCAATGGTTACGGGTTGGAATGGGTCAAAGTGATTGCCGGAACCGGATCCATCTTCAGCTATTGGGCGCCGGTGGGGGCATTAGGCGAATTGGCTAGGATAATAATCGTAGAACTGGGTTGGGGCGACGGCGAACTGGTGATGTCTATGGTGCGGGTAGCCGGTCGTGTGCTATCCGTCGTCGTGGTAGTGATCCTAATGTTTTGGGGCAAAACCGAGCACATTCTGGCCCGAGCCACCTGGTCCTTTGCCGCCATTGTTGTGTTGTCGCCGGTCATTCACCCCTGGTATCTACTGTGGTTGCTGCCGTTATTTGTGTTGTTGGGCATCCGCTCCAACTGGCAACTGCGGTGGGTCATTTTTACCGCCGTCTTTTTCATCTCCTATGGTGCCGGCGACCAACTCTATGTCTGGCAGTTTCTGGACATTGGCGACTCGATGAAACTACTGTCCTGGCTGATCTCGTTGGTGTTGGCCGTCTGGGTGCTCTACTATGACCCCTGGACCTCACCGATGTTCAAAAACCAGTGGCACATGCGTCAGACCTGGCGGCGCGGTATTCTTACCTATCAACGGTGGAAAACAAACCGGGAACACTCGAGGCAATAATGCGCAAGCGTTTCGTCGCCACCACACTTGGCCCCGATATCAGACGCTACATCCGGATGGGCACCATCGCTGCCAGCCTAATCATGGTCTCCTCCTGGGGCGTGGGATGGCTACCACAGGCACAAAACTCCTGGTTCGCCGGCTCCACCATCCCCAACCCCCTGCGAGCTTGGACCGCTGGCGTGGTCATTTGCGCTGCCGGCCTGGTACTGGGCGGCTTATGGCTAGTGCGGTGTTGGTTACGACTCGGCCAAATCCTGCAATTACCATTTACCGGCGTCGATACCAGTGGTATCAACGAAACGCCCGATGAACACAGAGTCCACGATCAAAAATTGCGGGTACTCAACCGCGCCATCTGGTGCTGGACCGCCCCGCTGATACTGACTTTCCCCATCATGTCCCGCGACGTGTTCTCCTACCTGGCCCAAGGGCGACTGCTCCACGCCGGTCACGACCCCTACGGCGATGGCATCTCGGCGGTACCCGGTTGGTTCATGACCGGAGCCGATACACTATGGGCCCAATCGCCATCACCCTACGGCCCGGCCTTTCTGCTTATCTCACGCCTGGTCTGGTTCCTTACCGATGGCGGCCCCGAATGGGCAATTCTGTTCTTCCGGCTACTGTTTTTAGCCGGGATGGCCATGTGCATGTGGGCGGTACCGCGGTTAGCACGCCGATTTGGGGTCCGGAGCGACTGGGCCCAATGGATCGTTATTACCAACCCATTATTTGGCCTCTACATGATCGCCGGCACCCACAACGACACGCTGATGCTGGGACTTTTACTGACCGGCCTGTACTTCCTCAACCCCGAATTTCAACGACGGCGTATCCTGTGGGGCTTTATCCTGTTGGGCGGTTCCATCGCTATCAAACCACTGACCGTGCTGGTGTTACCCTTCGCCGGGCTATTGTTGGTGTGGCAGCCCGGTCAACGTATTGGGTATCGTGCCCGGGTGAAAGTCTGGGCCGCTTCCTTGCTCATCGTTGGAGCGGTATTGACGATCTTCGGCGCCGTCACCGGCCTGTGGTTTGGTTGGATTCAAGCGATGACGACCTCCGGGCAGGCCGCCTTTCCTTACGCCCCCTTTGGCCTGTTGGGACTTGGTATCGGTTGGATCGTTGATGCCGTATTACATACCGGTATCGAACCGGCAGCCCAAGTGTTTTATTCGCTGGGCACTTTGATCGCCGCCGCGATCACCGCGTGGCTGGCTTTGCTACCGCGACCACAACATCCCGTATTCCTAGCCGGTATCGCCCTATCCGCCGCCGTCGTCGTCGCCCCGGTATTTCAACCCTGGTATGTCCTGTGGGTGCTGCCAATTTTCGTCATCGTCGGCGCGTGGCGTGCTTGGTGTTCGGTGCTGCTATACCTTTTGGTTGCCGTGCTTATCGTTGCCGGCGTGGTGGACCAACTGGCTGTGGCCCAATGGATTCCCATCCTGCCATTACGTATCTTTACCGCCGCCCTGGGAGTGGCCGGCATTGCAACACTAGTTTTTGTTGACCGCCATACCCGCGACGCGTTCCCGCGGCTCACTAAAGCCTAACCTGGCAACAGCACCGGTATAGCCGACATCAGCCCCAGTGTGCCGGTACCGCCTGCTGCCTTATCTTCGACGGCGGACTGACACCAGCCAGGTGCAATGGGATGGTATACCAGAATACGACGCTGCCCATATTTCACCCCGAGAAAGAGGACTCAATGAGTAATTTTCATCAGTCGACCCGTTCAATTCACGGGAGCAGTCTGAAAGACCAACACGGTGCGCCTCATCTACCTACGTACAACACCACTACCTTCACCTTCGAATCGACTGATTCACTTCTTGAGGTGATCGATGGTAAAAAACCAGGCGCACTTTATACACGATATGGGATGAACCCCACGATCTATTCCCTTGAAGAAATAATGGCTGCGATAGAAGGGGCCGAAGCCTGTCTTGGGTTTTGTTCCGGCATAGCCGCTGAGGTGGCGGTATTTACACAATATGGACGTGACGGTGCTGTGTGCCTGGGGGATGTTTATGGCGGGACCTTAGAGCTGCTGACCGATCAGCTGCCTTTATTAGGGATTGAGACTTCCTTTTTATTGGGCACCGAATTGGAGAAGCTGGAAGGCTTACTTCAAAAAGGTGCAAAGTTGGTATTCTTCGAGACGCCAACAAATCCTGCTCTTGAGATTTTTGACATTAGAGCAATTAGTAATCTGGCGCATAAATATGGCGCACTGGTGGTTATCGACAACACCTTTGCTTCGCCAGTGAATCAACGACCGCTAGAATTCGGCGCGGATCTCGTGGTGTATTCTGCTACGAAATATTTAGGTGGCCATTCTGATATCACAGCCGGATTTGTGCTTGGTTCTTCAGACCTTATAACGCCGATTAATGGATGGCGTAAAAGCCTAGGGTCCGTAGTCGCACCGGAGACGGCAGCGTTGTTAGCACGGAGCCTACGTACTTTGACCATACGAGTCCGGGCCCAAAGCGAGTCGGCTCAGGTTATTGCAGAAGCACTGGAAGCTGATCAGAGAGTTAGACGCGTGTTATATCCAGGTTTGAAATCCTTTCCGGATCATGCATTAGCGGCTCGGCAGATGTCGGGTTTTGGCGGCGTTTTGACCATCGAAGTTGATGGAGACGCCAAGACTACCGCCGACGTCGCAGATCGGCTTGAGCTTTTCGGGTTAGCGCCAAGTCTTGGCGGTACCGAAAGTCTTGCTACCCAGCCGGTAACGACCACCCACCACGATCTCAGTGCAGAAGAGCGTGAGCGTCGAAGCATCACGGACTCTATGATTCGGCTGTCGATTGGCTTAGAGAACCCAGAAGATTTAGTTGCGGATCTCACTCAGGCATTGGATGCAGTTGAGCAATAGTATCAATTGCGACCAGCGTTGTTCGTTAAAACAGTATCTGACAGAGGCCTAGCCTTGTCAGATACTGTTTTGTCGCGCCCCAGGAGGGACTCGAACCCCCGACCTACGGATTAGAAGGCCGTTGCTCTATCCAGCTGAGCTACTGAGGCAACATCGAATAGTCTACCCAAAATGCTATCCACATCCCCAATTGCACAGGGGTGTTATGCACAATTCTACGATCTGGCCGTCGATGATCGCCAGATGGTCGTTGACTGGACACTATTCGAAGCGTATTTCGGATAGCCCGTCAATGAAAGGTATACAGATGAAAACCCAACTGACTGTTCGAGGAAATGTCGCCACCGCCCCACGCCGAGTAGTCACCGACTCCGGCACCGTCATCGTAGAGTTTCGTCTTGCCGCTACCGAGCGGATACTCAATCGCCAAACCCAAGAATGGGAGGATGGCAACACTTCTTGGTATTCGGTCACAGCGTTTCGTCGTCTTGCAGAGAATATTTTTCGGTCATTTTCACTGGGGGATCCGGTCACGGTGGCCGGCAAAATTGCCATCAAGCAATGGGTTTCCAAAGATGAGTCTAAACGCGGTACAACCGCCGAAATTATTGCTGAAACCGCCGGACACGACTTGATGCTTGGTTTTAGCGAATTCACTCGGTTGACCAAAGCCAAAGCACAACAATCCGATGGTTCCTTGGATGACAGCCCGCTGGTGAACCACGGTTGGCAAGGCCCGGAACCCATGACCGCTTAGTGTTCGCTATACAGTGGAAGCGATGCGGCGGCAGGATTACGTTCTGCTGCCGCAACCGACTACTGTAGTGAGCATGGCCGAATTTATTTATCAAATGATCAATGCACGCAAAAAAGTGGGCGACAAGGTCATTCTCGACGACGTAACCATGTCCTTTTTCCCCGGAGCCAAGATCGGTATGGTCGGACCAAACGGTGCCGGTAAGTCCACGATCCTGAAAATTATGGCGGGTCTGGACGAGCCTTCCAACGGTGACGCCTGGTTGGCCCCGGGCTACTCGGTGGGCATCCTGTTGCAGGAACCACCGCTATCTGAAGATAAAACAGTTCTAGAAAACGTGCAGGAAGGTGTTGGTGAGCTCTACCAGCAGCTGCAGCGTTTCAACCAGATTTCGGCTGAGATGGCGGACCCGGATGCCGATTTTGATGCCCTGATGGAAGAAATGGGCAAACTGCAAGAAGCCATTGACGCCGCTGACGGCTGGGATATTGACTCGCAGATCGGCCAGGCCATGGAAGCTTTGCAGCTGCCACCTGGTGATGAACCAGTTACCCATCTCTCCGGTGGTGAACGCCGTCGGGTTGCCCTGGTGAAACTGTTATTAGAAAAGCCAGACCTGTTGCTGCTTGATGAGCCGACAAACCACTTGGACGCCGAATCCGTGGCTTGGCTTGAAGGCCACTTAGCTAACTATCCGGGTGCGGTTATCGCCATCACTCACGACCGGTACTTCCTGGATCACGTTGCCGAATGGATCGCCGAAGTCGACCGCGGTCGTTTATACCCATACGAAGGTAACTACACTACTTACCTAGAAAAAAAGCAGGAACGTCTGGAAGTTCAAGGCAAAAAAGACGCCAAACTTGCTCGCCGTCTTAAAGATGAGCTCGATTGGGTACGTACCAACGCCAAAGGCCGTCAGGCCAAACAGAAAGCCCGTTTGGAACGCTACGAAGAAATGGCCGCAGAGGCCGAGAAAACTCGGGTGCTGGACTTTGAAGAGATCCAAATTCCACCCGGACCACGGCTTGGTAGCCAAGTCATTGAGGCCAACAACATTACCAAGGGTTTTGATGGTCGCACGCTCATCGACAACTTGAGCTTCTCGCTACCACCAAACGGCATTGTTGGTATCATCGGGCCCAACGGTGTGGGAAAAACGACGCTCTTTAAGTCCATTGTCGGAATCGAGTCGATTGATTCCGGTGATCTAAAGGTCGGCGACTCGGTAAAAATCTCCTATGTCGACCAAAACCGTGCCAACATTGACCCCGAAAAATCCCTGTGGGAAGTGGTCTCTGACGGTTTGGACTACATCCACGTCGGCAACGTTGAGATGCCATCGCGCGCTTATGTTTCAGCTTTTGGGTTCAAGGGCCCGGATCAGCAAAAGAAAGCCGGGGTGCTTTCCGGTGGTGAACGCAACCGGTTGAACCTTGCCCTGACACTGAAAGAAGGCGGCAACCTATTGCTGCTTGACGAACCGACCAACGACCTCGATGTGGAAACATTGACCTCATTGGAAAATGCACTACTGGATTTCCCAGGTTGCGCCGTCGTGATTTCCCACGACCGTTGGTTCCTAGACCGCGTGGCCACCCACATTCTTGCTTGGGAGGGCACCGAAGAAAACCCGGCAAACTGGTACTGGTTCGAGGGCAACTTCGAAACGTATGAAGAAAACAAGATCGAACGTCTCGGCCCCGAGGCTACCCGCGAAGGACGAGCAACCCACCGCCGTCTAACCCGCAACTAACCTTCCACACCTGCAACGCCCGCATATTTGAAGTATGCGGGCGTTGTCCGTTAACTAAACTGCTGTAATCGAAGCATGCCTTCTTGCGCCACGGTGGCAACTAAATCCCCGTAGATCGTATAAATCCGGCCCAAGCCCAAACCGCGCGATGATTGTGCAGACGGCGACTCCTGGACAAATAACAACCAATCATCCAAGTTGAATGGCCGGTGAAACCACATGGCATGGTCCAGTGAGGCAATTGACTTATCGGGCTGCACCCAGGAGATCCCGTGATTACGCATTATTGGTTCCAACAGCGTGTAATCCGACCCATAAGCCAAACCCGCCGCAGCAATATTGCGTGACGTTTTCACCGGTGTGAAAGTTTTCATCCACACAATATTGCGGTTGACTTTCTCAGATCCGGGGCGCAGGAAAATCGGTTCATAGGCATAACGAATATCAAAGGGCCGGTTATAGGCTAAATCCTGGGCATCCGGATCATCAATCATGCCCACTAACGACGATACCGGTGGCAGATCGTCGGGAAGCGGGATCCCGTCGGGCATAGGTTCTTGATGTTCGACGCCGCCATCCGCCGTCTGGAAAGAACAAGTTAACGACAAAATGACTTTATTATGTTGCGTTACTTCCACGTGGCGCACCGAAAATGACCGGCCATCCCGGTGATGATCAACGGTGAAATGTAACGGTTGGGTAGCATCACCCGGACGAATAAAATAACAGTGCATGGAATGCACAAACCGGTCGGCATCAACAGTATGACTGGCCGCAACCAATGATTGGGCCATCACTTGGCCGCCAAATACTTGCCCGCGGGTTTGTGGTGGCGTGTATCCAGTAAACGTGCTGGCCGTTTCATCAGCATCGATGCGATCAAGTTTCAACACATCGCGCAAAATGTCGGTGGGATCATCCGGATAAGACATAGATTCCTTTCATCAGAGCTGAGTCATACTCTAGCGCTATCAGCTCAAATCCTGGCACTTATGATGAACCTCCGGCCCAGTCCGGGCATAATTGGGGCCATGGAACATGTCATGGCCTTTGCGACCCTGAACGCAGTAAAAGATTTACAACGTTTCGTCACCAGGGCTAAAGCATTGGACACCACCGGGATACGCCTGCAAGTTGTGGGCGATGTACTGGCCGCATCCGTATCGGTTATGCATCCTGGCGGGCTGGGCGATAAGGTACCAATGGTTATTGGCATGCGAACCTTCGCATTGGATTTTTCTGTCACCCCACGATTCGAGATGGACTCGGTATTTGAAATGGACGCCATTACCGATCGAACCCACCGCATGATCGCTCAAGGTTCCACGGAACTTGCGCTGCCACCGGTAGAGATTTCGGTTATGTGGTCGGCGATGAAAGCGCCACGTTCGGGTTGGGCTGCCAAAGCCGTCGTCGACGACGTCGATATCCGTAAAGTTGCACGTGATGGCATCAGTCGCGTGGGGGAGTCGTTACCCGAAGATGCCGGGGCACCGGTGTTAGCTAAAGTTCGTGCCGATGTTTGGGCCGAAACCATCGGAGATCCCCGCCAAGTTGAATTTCCAGCTGGTGCAACCCTGGGTGCCCACAGTTTGGGCTTCTTAGCTCCGCGCGGTGAAACCACCGTTTCGACCTCGGGTAATTGGATCCGGTTATCTAGTGCCGGTGGGCATGTGCTGGCGCGTCCAGCCGTAGCCATCTAGGCCTGATTTTGCATGGCCCGTGCAGCCCGCTGAAAATAATCCCACATGGTGTCATAGTGCAACGGGGCCAAACCTAATGTATCCATGGCATTGCCCATATAGGTTAACCAGGTTTCTCGGGCCTTGGTATCAATGTGGAATGGCATATGCCGCGCGCGCAACCGCGGATGGCCACGCAGCTGCGAGTAGTCTGTTGGCCCACCCCAGTACTGCATCAAAAATAGCCGTAACCGTTCTTCGGCCGGGCCCAGATCCGTTTCCGGATACATGGCTTTGAACTCTGGGTCTGCCTCGACCTGTCGATAAAACTCGTGGGCGAGTTTGCGAAACGTTGGTTCCCCGCCCACCTGTTCATAAAATGAGGTCTGCTCGGCTGGCGCATTGGTCTGCTGTGCTTCGGTGGCTTGTTGACGGCGCTGGTGCTCGGCGGTGTGCTCAGCCTTAATGGCATCCAAGCGAGCCTGGTCGTTACCGGAAACCTGTGAGGGTTTTTTCGACCGCCGAGGCTTCAACACGGCAATGGGTGCCCCTAGCCGAGACGAGAACTTGGGCAACTCGGGCATTTGATGCTGATCCGGCAGCTCTAAAGTGATTGGAAAGTTCATGCTCCGGGCAATAAAACATTGCCGATGCGCTTCCTCATGCAGTTCACGAGCACGCGGCATTTGCATGGTGTCGGCCACCCACACTTCTGGGTAAAGCGTGGCAGCACTAATTTGGCCACCTTCCGCGCCAGCCTGCAATGTGAGCTCGCCACGAACCGAAACTTTCTCAACTTCAATTTCGGCCTGACCTGCCACATAAAGATACGACAAGATGTGGCACTCTACTAGCGCTGCGAGCACCAATTCTTCAGGATTCCACCGGGCAGTATCACCGTGGAAGGCCTTAGCCGCCGAACCCTGCAACTCGCCTGGACCGTCAGATTGAATGACCACATCCCGACTAAACCCGCGTTGCGGGTGCGGATGCTCGTCGGCATTATTCCATTCGGCGCGTAAAGAAAACTCGTGTTGCACGGCACCATTCTAATCCAGCAGGCCCGGTGAACCGCTGAATTGCACCGGGCGGCGAACACGTAGACTAGTGGCTATGGATTTGGTTGAACTTTCCGTTGTAACACCCGACCCGCTAGATCCCGGCCAACTTGAAACCGCCGTGGCAGCTGCCGATGCCGGGGCCACCGTCGTTTTTCAGGGTGTGGTGCGCGACCACGATCCGCAAGCTACCGGCACGGTTACCGGCCTGGAATATTCTGCGCATCCGGATGCCACCAGATTTCTACGCGACGTCGTGGCAGAGGCCAATATCTCAGTTCACAACCCGCAGGACACCGAACCACTACCGGTCCGGGTGGCCGCCGCCCACCGGATTGGTCCACTCAACGTTGGTGAAACAGCCCTGGTGGTGGCCGTTTCGGCGGCTCATCGCCAAGAAGCGTTTAGCGTGTGCAGCGCCGTCGTCGAAAATATAAAATCAAGTGTGCCCATTTGGAAGCAACAATTTGGTCCCGACGGTAGCCACTGGGTGGGGATTTAACCGCCGGCAAATGGTGGCAGCACATCGACGGTTGCCCCGTCTGATATCGGGGTGTCGGGTTGTGCTGTGGCACCGTTAACCAAAAAAGAGCACCGCGAAATGACCTGCGTGGTGGTTTTCGAATCGGATAGCTGGCTGACCACGTCTTGGATAGTATCGGCAGCTAGTTCTAATTGTTTGGCGCCGACGACGTCAGCGGCCGCGGCGAATAGACGAACGGTAATCATAGGGAAATATAATCGACAATCTGTTGGGCTTCGATGCTCTGGACTTGTGCGGGCACATGGATCAGACCGGTGGCTTGGGCCATTTTCACGGCCAAATGTGAATTGGACGGTAACGCGGTGACGCTATCGCCGTCGCGGGTTGCCAAAATATAGTAATTGACCTCTTTGGGCGTGGATAAAGACTCAGTAACATGCACCCGATGCTTGTGCGGATGTGGTGCCTGACGTTGCATTTTGGCCAACCCCGGGGCCACAAACACGTGTAATGACACCAGCACAGCCACCGGATTACCCGGCAGCGACCACACCGGTGTCCCGGCGGGCGAAAGCCCAAATCCCTGGGGTTTACCGGGCCGAATATCAACTTCATGAAAGGTGATGGCGCTTGCTGGGTCTTTGTGTTGCCAGGCGGTAAGTACATAATTGGAAATATCATGGGCGCCCACCGAGGCCCCGCCGGTCAAAATCATCGCATCGACGGTGTGTTCCAACTGGGCAATCGTATGTTCCAAACTGGCCGCCGAATCACGGATGCGCAACTGATGGGTTGGCTCAGCACCCAATTGGCGCAACGTGGCGGCAATTAGTGGCGCATTAGAATCCGGGATTTGCCCGTACTCCGGCGGGGTACCCGGAGCAATAAGCTCATCTCCGGTAGAAATAATCGCCACCCGAGGACGACGTGCAGTAAACACCGTGTCGACACCGGTGGCTGCGATGGCCCCAATATGTTGTGGGGTTAAGACAGTTCCCGCCACGGCCACGATTGCACCGGCAAGGGTATCCTCGGCGCGACGTCGAATATTTTTATCGGGCACGGGCACCGCGTCGAAGGTAATCTGGCTGGGCAGCTGTTGGGTGGGTTCGTGAAATTGTTCTAACGGTACGATCGTATCGGCGCCGGCTGGCACCGGTGCACCGGTCATAATTGCTGCGGCCTCACCGGGAACGATGTGCTCCGGAGTGGTATGTCCGGCCGGTAGCACCTTGGTAACCGGCAGCGTTCCGGGTTTAAATCCCTCCAAGGCCACCGCATATCCATCCATGGCCGCAGCATCCCAGGGTGGTAGATCCATTCTGGCCGTCACATTGGCGGCCAAAGTGTGCCCCAGTGCCTCATTCAACGCTACTTCTTCCACCGGTAGGGGCGCGGTTAAGTCCAGGATCCTGGCCAGGTGGTCTTGTTGGGTGATCATTACACATTCGCCTCACTTTGCAGGGCTTGCATCCCACCATCAAGATACCCCACCACATTGTGCCCGGCAGCAGCCAGCTGTTGTGCAGCGCGAATGGAACGCGGACCGGTACGACACAATGTCACAATGGGCCGGCCCTTTTCTAACAGAGCCAACTGCGTTTGATCGTTCAGTTGATCAAACGGAATATCCACGGTGTCTAATTCCACTGGTTCTTCGGCAATCTCTTCGGCACGACGAACATCCAACACCACTGGCGGATCATCCTGGACCAAAATTTCGGCGGAAACTGCTGGAATATTGACCCATTGTGACTGTGCAGGCTGATGCAACGCAATTTCGGTAATCTGCATATCCAATGCATCAACCACCAACATCCGACCCACCAGGTTCTTGCCGGCACCCACAATCAGCTTGATGGCCTCAGTGGCTAACATTGTCCCGACCATGCCGGATACCGAGCCCAAAATGCCCATCTCCGCACACCCAGGAGTGGCACGTACCTCGGCTGAATCTGGGAAAATATCGGTCAGCCGTACCGCTGGCCCATACCGGCCGGCGGCATCAAACACGGTCACCTGGGCAGACCACTGCATTAACGCCCCAAAAACCACCGGCACACCAAGTTTAGCTGCCCCCTCATCCACCACAAACCGGGTGTCAAACGAGTCTGATCCATCAATAATTATATCGGGGCGCAACGGATCGACGACGTCGGCAAAATCAGTGCCCAATCGCATCTGGTGTCCCACCACTTGCACCTCAGGGGCAATGCGCTCACCGGCGGCCTTGGCCGAAGCAACTTTCGGCTGGCCCAGCGTGTCCACAGAATGTAAAACCTGCCGGTTCAGATTTGAAACCTCGACGACATCGTCATCAAACACATCGATGCGGCCCACTCCGGCAGCGGCGAGGTACGGAATTGCTGTCGACCCCAGCCCACCGGCACCAACCACAACAACGCGTGCACCGGCAAGCCGGTCAGCACCGCCGTCACCTATCTCAGCTAATCGACGATGCCGTGCGGTGCGTGCGCGAATAAAATCTGGGCTTACCTGCATGCCACTAGCCTAACCAATCACCCTGCCATTAAGGCAGTACCCCGATTAGACTAAAGTTATGCGATCTTCCCAAGCTCGAGTCCGTGTAGCCCGCGTCCATGCCGACACCGGGCGCAGCCACCGTGCCGATACACTCGCCGTTGAAGAACCGCTGGAGATCCGAGTTAATGGCACGCGTTTAGCCGTCACCATGCGTACTCCCGTCCACGATTTTTCGTTGGCGGTAGGTTTCGCATTATCGGAAGGCATCATTCATGCCGCCGACGACGTCGTCAGCGTCCGATACTGCCAAAAAGATCAGGGCCCTAAGGGCTTAAACTCACGCTTGCCGCTGGGAGCGTTTTCCGGTGCGGAGACAACCGTTGACAACACCTCGGACAACGTTGTGGATATTACTTTGGCCCCGCATGTTCCACCACCGGAGGCCATTGTGCAGCGACAGCTGGTCGTAAACTCCTCGTGCGGGCTGTGTGGACGCCAGTCCTTGGACGAAGTTCACCAGAATGGTTGTTATCCCATCGAGGAAACGTCGACGTTCACGCTCGATGAGCCCACGGTTATGGGACTTCCCGACTTACTACGCGAAGAACAAAAAGTTTTCGCCAAAACCGGGGGACTTCATGGGGCCGGCCTCTACGATATTGACACCGGCAAACTGCTGGCGGTTCGGGAAGATGTGGGCCGCCATAATGCGGTCGACAAAGTGCTCGGGTGGGCTTTACTAGAGGGGTTACTGCCATTAAGCCGTACCGTACTAGTCACTTCATCGCGCGCCAGTTTTGAATTGGTACAAAAGGCCGCAATGGCAGGCGTTCCGATGTTAGTAGCGGTATCGGCGCCCTCGTCCTTGGCTGTGGAGCTCGCCAAGGAATCTAACATGACCTTAGTAGGATTTACCCGTGGCCACCGTTGCGTTATTTATGCAGGTGAAGAGCGTATCGTAGCACCGAAAGCTGCGGTAGTCACAGAAGCTGACACAAAACCTGACACAGAATCTGACACAGACACGCAAATATCTTCGGCCGTCGACGTCGATACCGCCTCGTAAAATACCCATACGGCGCTCATAGCTTCCCTTAAAGGGCAGGCTGAGTTGCCTTATGGCTGAGTTGCGTTATGACCGCGTTAATATCACCGAGTTTAGTTTTGCCAGAAGTAATTTTTCCGCGCTTCTTGGGCAGGGTCGATCATCGGGTGAAGTTTGAATCGGATTTCCCCGTTGACACGTTCGATCTGCAACATTTTTGCATGTAACGCTTGGTGATGATGTGCACAAATCATGACGCCGTTCTCAGTGCTGGTCTTGCCGTTTTGTGACCAGTATTTGATATGGTGCAGTTCACACCATGCCGCCGGCCAGTGACATCCGGGCACAGCACACCCTCGGTCCCGGGCTAAGATAGCTCGCCGCAGGGATTCGCTAAATTGTCGTTGTTTTCGTCCAATTGACAGTACTTGTCGATTCCCGGTCAGTGTTACCGGTGACACGCTGACATCACAGAGTAATCGCAACAGTACGTTTGGTGGAATATACGGTGTATAAATGCCCTGTGAAATTCTGGACTGTAGCCGGTTGAGATTTTCATCCTGCAAAATCTCATCGGTATTGTCAGTTTTAGGCGCCGGTAACTTCACTGTAGCGTCATTAAGAAGAATCGACGATGTAGGCTGTGAGGTATTTGGCTCAAGCAATGTGTCAGCATCAGCCTCAGCGCTTTTACCTTCAGCCAGTAATGCCAATAGCTTTTCGCGTTTTTCTGCCTGAATTTCGGGCAGCACGTCTGCCATTTCGGTACGCAGCCCCTGAATAAGTGTTGGATAATCACCAATAATTACCATTTGGGTGTGGGCACCATTGGCCCCGCGAAGCTCAGAATGCTCCAGGTTAGCCAGCGCAAACTTTAACGCATCCCGAAAGGCATGCATGGAGCGTTGACCGCGGGTGCGCGAATCGAAGGTGTCGTCGTCTTTGGCCCGCGGATTATTGGCCATGGCCTCGATGGTACTGAACGTTTCGTTGCCTTCAGCATCCGTTATGATCGACCATTTGAAAGCATTCGGGTTGCCCCGTACCGGACCCTCGCACCAAACATTATGCATCGCATCGGTCTGACGTTTTGTGAACTGTTTGTCTACCGGGTCCAGTGCGGCCAGCAGGTCTTTCTTGCGCCGACCCACATAGCGACTGAATTCTTCGGGTGTGGTGTGCTGGATTTTTTCGACGAGATCTTTTTCAATGACTGACCGCAACTGGTCTCTGTAGCCTTGGTCCTTACCGGCGACTTCGGCGGCTTGATCAATGTCATCAATCATGTTGACAGCCGAAGCAAGTTTCGTCGGATGCACTCGACCTTGACTTTGCAGAGCACCAAGCAGTGGTAACAGGGTTTGGCCAACTGAAATATTCTCGTCACGGTTTGGATCAGAATCCCGCGCGGGTGTCATTGCCGCTGCAATCTTTGTTCTGCCCGAAGCTTCGTAGGCCCGGATCCCGTGAGTTTTGGCGATCAGATCGTTACCATCCCGAAATGGGGTTTTGCCTTTCGGCAAGCCGATCGTGGTCCGTAGGTCGGCGGAGTTATATGCATCTTGTAATAATCCGGCGTACCGATGTTGTAGTGCCGTAGCTGTCCGCCAGGTTTCTTCCAATTGCAACGAACGTTGTAACACCCCGTCGGTGGGTCTATCCGGTTCACGACTATCTAACAGTCGATAAATATTCCTGACGACGTCGAACAGCTCATCGGAAGTCAAACTATCCCAATCTACGCGCCCGTCAACGCACGGTAAATCTAAGTCATCGAGCAAATCGGTTGCAGTAGTCATCGGGACGTCGCCTCCTTTCACCTGGGTCCATCATGCTAAATATTTCTCGCCCTGTTCCTCGTGGCGTCGTCGATGTGGATAACTGCGACGTTCTCGACACATTGTGGAACTTTTCCCCACCCTGTAGATGAGACCTGGATTACACCGCTCCGACAGGCTACTTTGTTGTGACAGCTCTAATTCTTCACTCAATTGAAAGCGCCTTGATGTCCTTATCGAAGCAGCCTGCCCTGGCACGAATTTTTGCAAGTTTGGCGGCACTGTCCGTAACTGTGTGCTTGGCCGGGTGTACCAACGACGACGTTCAGCTTGACGAAACCATTGATGCATCAGATGTGGACCCCACCGAGTACATCCCGGCTTCAGCTGAGGGGCCTGCCCAAAACGTGCCCGAACCTAATTTGCCGGCCGTGGCCACCGAAAACACTGAAGAAGGTGCCAAAGCCACGCTCGAATATTTCTGGGAAGCTGTTGATTTCGCACGCCTAACAGGAGAAACTCAAAATCTTGAGTTGGTGTCATCAGATAACTGCGATTTCTGCCACGATTTTATAGAAGACTGGGAAGCAACCTATAAAAACGGTCAGTGGGCGGTGTCTTCCGGCGAAGTCCGAAACGAAATCAAAGACGTCTGGACCGATTTTGACGGGGGATACGATGCTCCCAGCGCCGATGTTCTTTTTTACGTAACCGATCCTGCGATAGACATTTATGGTAGCGACGGTCAGCTCGCGCAGGAAAGTAGTGGCAGCGACGATGCCACTGAGTGGTACGCGTTGATGATATTTGATGGAACAGCGCAGCACTGGAGAGCTGAATGGATCGGTGTTGAAGAGCTCGTCGACTGGGAGGACAAATGAGAGCTTCGCGTCCGATGCTAATACGAGCATTCATTGTGTTTCACGTGCTGATGCTCGGTGCGCTTATTCATGTGCCGACAGCTACTGCCTCATCGGATGTTTCTGATATGAGCAATCAAGACTCGCTGATAATCGAAGTAGACCGACGTTCGACTGAAACCGGGACTCCTATTTCACGTAGCCGAAGGAATCCTACGTTGAATTCTCCTAACCAAAACCGCAGCACAAACTCTGACGGTGGCGGCGGTGG
>Ga0209487_1000593_pt1 | contig 32541 bp, 22 predicted proteins | sample Poulit2012_FD_187524 | JGI IMG/M metagenome (GOLD analysis project Ga0209487, IMG submission 187524) | Agricultural soil microbial communities from Georgia to study Nitrogen management - Poultry litter 2012 (SPAdes) (version 2) | ecosystem: Environmental > Terrestrial > Soil > Agricultural land...
TCGAGCGGGACTGGGGTGGGGTGGGCGGGAGCACGACGGGGCACTAGCGCCCCTCGACCCATCGATCCTGTCCCGCAAGAGGACAACAGTGTGCCAGTCGCCGCTCAACGCCGGCTCTGGCACCCGGGTTCCAGGGGAAGGCCCGCCAGATCCGCCTCGGCCACGCAACAAGTTTTGTTGCGAAAGGGGTGTTTGCGCGAGAGGGCGGGCACTCCAGCGCAGTTCGCCTCTCTAGTTCTTCCTCGCCGCGACCTCCGCCGCGAGCTTGAGCGCCTGGTAGGCGTTGACGACGCCCCCCGTCGCCGAGAGCTCGGCGAACCGCACCACCTCGCCTTCGTCCCCGCCCGGGCGTGCGACCATTCGGTTGCCGACGGGGGTGGCGGAATCGAGGATGACCTGCTTGACCTCCGCGGCCGAGAGCTCCGGGTAGTAGCTCATGATGAGCGCGGCGATCCCGGAGACGACGGGGGCGGCCATTGAGGTCCCGGAGAGAGCCTCGCAGCCGTTTCCGGGAGTGGGCGCCATGATATTGTGGCCGGGCGCGAAGATGTGGACCCGCTGGCGGCCGAAGTTGCTGAACGACGCGGCGAGCTGGTCGGGGCCCTCCCAGGAGGAGGCGCCCACCTCGATCCAGAGGGAGGCGGAGTCGCCGTCGAGGAAGTAGCGGTTGGGGAAGTTGGGCTCGGTGTCGATATCCTCGGCGTCGTTGCCGGCGGCGTGGACCATGAGGACGCTCTTCTGGTCTGCGTAGCGGACGGCGTCGTCGACGGCGGACTTGTAGGGGGAGAAGCCCTTGCCGAAGCTCATGTTGATGATCTGGGCGCCATTGTCCACGGCGTAGCGGATGGCGTTGGCGACGTCCTTGTCGCGCTCGTCGCCGTCGGGCACGGCGCGGATCACCATGAGCTTGACGTCGGGGGCGATCCCGTCGGTGCAGACCCCGTTGCCTCGAACGGCGCCCACGATCCCGGCTACATGGGTCCCGTGCTTGGCGTCGGGGCCGACGACGTCGGCGTTGCCGTAGTAGCGCTCGGATGGGTCGTCGTAGTTGTCGCCGACGATGTCGCGGGGATCGAACTCCGGGTTGAGCCCGTACTCGACCAGCCCCTCGAGTCGCTCGAGTTCCTCCTTGATGATCGGGCGGGTCACGCCCTGCGCGGCGAGCTGGAGGTAGACCTGCCGGGCCTGTTGGAGGTCGCCGCGGGGAGTGCGGATCGCGGAGACCTTCTCGATGGTGAGGGTGTCGGTCCGCAGGTGGTTCATGAGGAGGCTGTAGAACTGATCGACCATGTAGTCGATCATCCGGACCTCCTGGAGGTCCCTGGCAGCCTCCTCCCGCTCGGCCTCGAATGCCTTCTCGACTTCGAGGTACTCGTCGAACTCGGCGCGCGCCGCTCCCGAGAGGGTGTCCGGGTTCGCGTTGGCGAAGCGGGCATGGTAGCGGGCGTAGAGGCGAGTCACCTCATAGGTGTCCTGGTTGATCTGGCTCCCATCCCGGCCCCCGATGAAGTTCCAGCCGTGGACGTCGTCGATGTAGCCGTTGCCGTCGTCGTCCTGGCCATTCCCGGCGATCTCGCGGGTGTTGACCCAGAGGTTGGGGGCGAGGTCGGGGTGGTCGGTGTCCACGCCGGAGTCGATGATCGCGACGACGACGCTCCGGCGGGGAGATTTGCCGGAGAGGAGTTCGCTGTAGGCGCGGTCGACGCCGGCGCCGAGGACGCCGTCGTAATCATTGTCGAGGAGCCACCAGCGCTCGGGGGCCATGGCTATGCCGGCCTCGGCGGCGGGCCCTTCGACCTCCGGGCGGGTCGGGGGCCGGGGCTGGTCGGGGCTCGTCCCGGCGCGCTCGGGGGCGGTCGCGGTCGGCGGCGGAACGGGTGCCGGCCGCTCGGTTGGCTGGCGAGCAGGCGAACAGGCGCCGAGCGCGAAGAGGGTGACGAAGAGCAGGGACGAGAGCCTCATCTGGATCCTCCGACCAGTGGTTGCCTGGCCGCTCGGCCCCGGTCCGGTGGTGGGGCGCGGCCTGGTTTGCGGAAATAAGGATGTAGGTGCTACCGCGGCTGGGCAAGTTTGGGTCCGTCTGAGGCCGGTGGGTGGGTGTCGGGGCGGATTGGGGGGCGGCCGCGCCCGGCGGGGTGAGTGGGTGGCGAGGTGGCGAGGTGGCGAGGTGGCGAGGTGGCGAGGTGGCGAGGTGGCGAGGTCTGCGGCGACCGTGAACTGCACACAGATCGCGCTTCCAGCGGATCCGTGGTCGATATGCCTGCTATACGCAGGTAAACTGCACACAGATCGAATTTCGGGCTGATCTGTGTGCAGTTGACGGACGAAGATGCCGCTCAAAAGTGACCTTTATCGTGCTGAACTGGCTCAAACCGGAAACCAGGCCATGACAGGTAGCCTAGATTCCGATCCCGTCGCGCAGCTAAAGGCCCTCGCGCTCCGACAGCACGGGGTAGTCTCTCGGTCGCAGATGTTGGGTGTGGGGCTCTCAGGTCACTGGATCGATCGCCACCTGAAGAAGGGCTGGCTCGAGTTGGTCCACCGAGGCGTCTATCGGGTGGGTCCGGTAGTGGCGCCGCACCAGCGCGAGATGGCGGCACTCCTCGCCTGTGGTGCCGGTGCGGTCCTCAGCCATCGGAGCGCGGCTGCGCTCTGGGAGATCGTTCCACACCCCGGGGCGAGGGTCCCGGTGGCCGTGAGCACCACTCGCAACCTCCGCAGTCGTAGCTCGGGGATCCGGATCTATCGCTTCAGGAGTCTGGGTAGAGACGAAGTCACCAGTCTCGGTGGTCTGCAGCTCACCACTCCAGCGCGCACCCTGCTAGATCTTTCCGGTACGCTCCCGTCGCGCGACCTGGAGCAGGCGGTTGCCCGGGCCGACCGGCGTCGTCTCCTACATAGGAGTCGACTCGAGTTGCTGCTCGCGCGCTACCCGAGGCGTCCCGGCCGGAGCCGCATTCGAACCGTGCTCGCGAGCATGGACGGCCCAATCCTGACCCGGTCCGAGGCGGAAGAGCGCTTCATTTCGCTGATTCGAAAGGTGGGTCTCCCCCTTCCTCAGACAAACGTACTTGTAAACGGCTTCGAGGTGGATGCCCTCTGGCAAGAGGAGCGGCTCATTGCGGAGATCGACGGCTTTGCCTTCCACTCGACACGCGTCGTATTCGAAAAGGACCGGCACCGGGATGGAGTTCTCACCGCTGCGGGATACCGTGTGCTAAGGATCACCTGGCGCCAGCTCACAGAGGAGTCGGAGACCTTGCTGGTGCAACTGGCCCAGGCACTTATCATAAGTCGTGGTCCGTGAGGTCGGCACGTCGTTCACGCTCTTTGGGATCGTTGCGCTCAGGCCGTGCTCATGCTAGAATTCGCATTCTTGATCCGCTCGAGCAGCGGCAGATATTCTACCCCGTCGAGTTACGCTCGCCGTACAGGTTGCAGGTATGCCTCGATTCCGACGCAGCCGGTGCTCCTGGGGTCTCGCCTTGTCCGGCCACCGAATCTCGCTCCTGGTATTAGCTGTACTCCTGGTGTCCTCACCCTCGAGGGCGGTGGCTCAGGTATGCTCCGACTGCACGATCGAGCTGGAACGGGTCGTCTCCCTGGGCGGCGGCGAGGATGGGTGGGTGGGCGCAACGTACAACGTCGTCCGCGGGACCCGTTACTACTATGTCGCCGGCGCCACGGCGCAGGCCGATGAGATCCACGTATTCGATCTCGCTGGCAATTTCGTCCGTACAGTCGGGCGCCGGGGGCAAGGGCCGGGGGAGTACGGCTGGATCCGCGCGTTGCGGATAGCGCCGGGAGACACCCTGCATGTCTTCGACATTCGGAACGCGCGGCACACCGTCCTAGCCCCCGACTTCACTGTCGCTCGAACCCGGAAGATCGATGGTGAGGTCTTCGATGGCGGAGCGCTCTGGTTGGGTGGGGGGAGCTTCGTTCTCAATGCCGCGATGCCGACGGCCAATGGAATCGGCATGCCGCTCCACATACTCGATCATGAGGGCGGGATCGCGCGATCTTTCGGCAGCGACGGCGCACTGCCCGAGCTCCACGCGTCGCCCACCGCGCTCAGACGTATCATGGCGCCCGCGCACGATGGCGGCGTCTGGACCCTGCACCCCGGTGAATATCGGATCGAGCGGTGGAACACGGCCGGAGAAATGGTCGCCGAACTCCGGATCGAGGCGGAATGGATGAGCCGGGAGCAGCCCCGGGTCCGTGTGGACGGCGCCCGGCCGGGGCCACCGCCGCCAGGTCTCTTCAGCATCCGGGAGGATGATGACGGCCTGCTCTGGATTACGGGCCGAGTGCCCGCGCCGAATTGGGAGCAGGCCGTAGATGAGCGGCGAGTCACGGACTGGAATGGCTGGGCGCACACCGTGATCGAAGTGATCGATCCGGGCACCTCGACCCGGATCGCGCGCCGCACGGTCCCGTCCTTCATCGGGCTCTTCGTTCCTGATGCGGATCTGTTATATACATATCGGGAGGGTGAGGATGGGGTCCCGATACTGGATTTCTGGCGGGTGGGGCTCTCGCCTCGCCGGAGGTGATCGGGCCCCCGCCAAGGCCGCCTCACTCCACTATCCTTTCCACAGGAGCCATCATGACGCCCCAAACCCGAGCGCAGACACGATCTTCCGCGGAGACCGCCTAAGCCGCCGAGGCAGTGGTCCGTACCGCCTTCGCGGAGATCGAGGCGATGCGGTGGGACGCGGTCGCCTCACTCATGCACCCTGTGACGCTGAAGCGATTTCGGGAGTGGCAGATCGATCTCGCCCGGACCTCGGAGCGTCAGCTCGATGAGGGTTCCCGGGACCATGAGAGGAACCTGCCGCCGGAGGTCGCGGCGTGGTTCGACGCGCAGCGGAAAAAGGAGGAGGAGTACTGGGAGCAGCATGGCCCGCGGCTCTCCCACACCTTCGCGGGGATCGAGACCATCGAGGAGCTGGAATCGCTCTCCGCGGCTGAGCTCTTCGCTCGCTACCTGCAGGCGCAAGATCCCCGTGAGCAGGCCCTGCGGCAGGCGCAGAGAGAGGGGAAGGAGATCTCGATCGCGGGGATCGAGAAGAAGTTGATGGTCGAGGAGCGGGTGGTGATCGGGTCGGTGGCGGAGGATGACTCCACCGTGCAGGTGGTCTGTCGGACGCGGAGCAAGCTGAAGTTGATCCCCGAGGACGACGAGGGGCGCGTCGAGGTCATCACTGTGCGCCGCACGCCTGAGGGGTGGCGCATCCTCGCCGGTCCCTCGGACTCCATCTTCCTCGAAGGCCCCTCCTACGGCATCTACGGCCTGCAGACCGAGGAGGAGCAGGAGCAGGCTCTCCGCGAGCTCGCCGAGAAGGTAGTCACCTGGCCGGTCGAGGGGGGTGGAGAGGGGCGGGCGTTCATCACCGGGTACACGGAGGACAAGGAGCCGCCGAAGGGCCTCGTGGCCGAGGTCGCCCGCCCGGATGGAATGGTGGAGCGGATCGAGATCCCGGTCACGGGCTTCGGCGCGATCGCGGAGCTGATCAGCTGGTGGTCGCTCTCGCCGGAGGGGGAGAAGCGCGCGACGTCGTCCCCCTCCTCACGGTCACCAGAAAACCGCCGGCGAGTCAGCTCCCCGGCAGATACAACCCCGCCCCCGGCCCCACCGGCAGCCCGAGGAGCATCCAGACCACGAGGAGCGCGGTCCAGACAAAGAGGAAGACCACGGTGTAGGGGAGCATTGTGGCGATGACGGTCCCGATCCCGGCCTTCGGCTCGTAGCGTTCGACGAAGGCGACGATCAACGCGAAGTAGGTCATCATCACTTACCTGACTTCATCTGGAAGGTCTATCTGAAACCCACGCATGGGAGGGGGTGAAGATACCAATCAGGAACCCATAATAATGCTCTATCCCCCTCTCACCCGTCAAGGGAGTCCAGGCATCTGATCCCCCCGCCCGATATTGGCCTTGCACTATGTCGGAGGGGGGGATTAGCTTCCCTCACTCACACGAAGCTCCCTTCGTGTCCGCTGTAGTTCTATCTGAGATGGTGTGAGGTGGGATGAGTGAAGATCTGAGAGGGGGGACCCCCCTCGGGGCCACCCAGGTGGCAGTCATCGGTACGGGTTATGTTGGCCTCGTGGTGGGGAGTTGCCTCGCTGAGACCGGTAACACAGTGATCTGCGCCGATATCGATTCAGAGAAGATCGCTGCCCTCAATCGAAGTGAGATCCCCATCTACGAGCCCGGCCTCGAACCGATCGTCAGACGAAACCTAGCCGAGGGACGCCTCCACTTCACCACTGATGTTGCTGCTGCGATCCGCTCATCTCGAGTGATTTTCATCGCCGTCGGTACCCCTCCCGGTGAGGATGGGAGTGCCGATCTCCAGTATGTTCTCGCTGTGGCTCGTACGATCGGCGAGAATATGAATGATGAGAAGGTGGTGGTCACGAAGAGTACCGTGCCCGTTGGTACCACCGAGCGGGTCCGTGAGGTGATCGCCCAATTCACCGAGCAACCCTTCCATGTCTGCTCCAACCCTGAATTCCTCAAGGAGGGGGCTGCAGTCGACGACTTCATGAGGCCTGACCGTGTGGTGGTAGGAGTCGAGTCGGAGTATGCGCGCCAGATCATGGCTGACCTCTACGAGCCCTTCGTCAGGGGCGGCAACCCGATCCTCTTCATGGATATTGCCTCCGCCGAGATCACGAAGTACGCGGCGAATGCGATGCTCGCGACCCGGATCTCCTTCATGAATATGATCGCTCGCCTCTGCGAGAGCGTAGGCGCAGATGTACACCTCGTCAGGAAGGGGATCGGAAGTGATACCAGGATCGGTCAGGCCTTCCTCTACGCTGGGATCGGATACGGAGGGAGTTGTTTCCCGAAGGATGTCAAAGCTCTGATCAGGACCCTCCACGAGCATCAGATCGAGGCGGGGATCCTCGAGGCAGTGGAGGAGGTCAACGCCTCTCAGAAGCGGCTCCTCGTCGATGCGGTCATCGATCGCTTCGGTCCAGATCTCTCGGGCAAGACTTTCGCGGTATGGGGCCTCGCCTTCAAGCCAGAGACCGATGATATGCGTGAGGCCCCCTCACTAGTGGTGATCGAGGAGCTCCTCGAACGTGGCGCCAGGGTCCAGGCGCATGATCCAGAGGCTTCCGAAGTCGCCCGCCGCTATCACTTCGGCGACCGGATCGAGTATCACGAGCAGAACTTCTCTGCCCTCGAGGGGGCTGATGCCCTCCTGATCCTTACTGAGTGGCAAATGTATCGGAGGCCCGACCTGAAAGGGATTAGGTCGGCACTCGGTGAGCCGATCATCTTCGATGGCCGGAATCTTTTCGATCCACAGAGGATGGCTGAAGCTGGTTTCGAGTACTATAGCGTAGGTAGGCAGCCCGTACGCCCAGCCCACGTTACCGTATAGGGCCTATCTAGAGAGCCCTCGCCACCGCTCCCTCCTCCTCTACGAGTTTCTTGAAGTAAGGGATCGTTCTACGGAGTCCCTCTTCGAGAGTTATCGCAGGCCTCCAATCGAGGATCCGCTCTGCGACGGCTATATCAGGTTGCCTCACCTTCGGATCATCACTCGGGAGGGGGCGGTGCTCGATCGGGGAGTTGCTCCCCGTCAACTCGAGCACCAGTTCTGCCAATTCCCTGATCGTGAACTCATCGGGGTTCCCGATATTCGTCGGTTCGGTACGGTCTGAGTGGAAGAGACGGTAGAGTCCCTCGATCTGGTCATCCACATAACAGAAGGAGCGGGTCTGGGAACCATCCCCATAGAGAGTCAGGGGATCACCGCGTAGCGCCTGGACTATGAAGTTCGAGACCACGCGTCCATCATCTGGCCGCATCCGCGGTCCATAGGTATTGAAGATCCTGACGATCCTCGTATCGACCCCATGGTATCGGTGATAGGCCATCGTCATAGCTTCGGCGAAGCGCTTCGCCTCATCGTAGACCCCCCTTGGACCTACTGGATTCACATGTCCCCAGTAGCTCTCCGGCTGGGGATGTACCTGAGGGTCACCATAGACCTCTGAGGTCGAAGCGAGGAAGTACCGTGCACCCTTCGCCTTAGCCAGACCGAGGGTGTTGTGTGTCCCGAGGCTCCCGACCTTCATGGTCTGGATCGGGAGTTCCAGGTAGTCTACAGGGCTCGCCGGGCTCGCGAAGTGGAGTACTCCATCGAGTGGACCCTCTACGTAGATATAGTTCGTGACATCGTGCTCGATGAACCTGAACCTGGGGTGGCCGATCAGGTCCGCTATATTATCGGGGTTGCCAGTCAGGAAGTTGTCCATCCCCACCACCTCGTGCCCATCCCTGAGGAACCGGTCAGAGAGGTGTGAACCGAGGAAACCAGCGGCACCTGTTATCAATACTCGCATGATCACCTTTCGGTTGGGGACGTCCTTAGAGCTGGGGTCGCGGTCAGAGCGCAACTCTCGCGCCACTACCCTCCTACCCCTGAGCCTACATTCTCCTCTAGCCACTCGACGAAGCGCGGTATACCGATCTCGACAGGGGTCGTTGGCCGGTAACCGAGTAGCTCTGCCGCACGGGTGACATCGGCGTACGTCCTCCGGACATCGCCAGGCTGCATAGGTAGCCTCTTCAACTCAGGCTCGACCCCGAGTGCCTTCCCGATCAGTTCGACGAGTTCAGAGAGGGTCGTGGTCTCACTCTCCCCCAGATTGATGGTCTGATACTCATTCGGCACCTTTCCGGTCCGATCGATCGCCGCGAGCACGCCCTGGATGATATCATCGATCCAGGTATAATCACGTTCGGTGGTCCCATCCCCGAAGAAGGGGATCGGCTCACCTCGGAGGAGGAGCTCTGAGAACTTCCTGATCGCGAGGTCAGGTCGCTGGCGCGGTCCGTAGACGGTGAAGAAGCGGAGAGAGATCACACTCATCCCGAAGAGGTGGTGGTAGGTGTGGCAGAGGAGTTCGCCTGACCTCTTCGTCGCCGCGTAGGGCGAGATCGGGTGTTCGACCGGATCGTCTTCTGCGAAGGGGACCTTCTCATTATTCCCATAGACCGAGGAGGAGGAGGCGAAGATGAACCTCTCGATCCCACGCCGTCGGGCGAGTTCGAGCATCGACTGTGTACCAGTCAGATTTGCGTGCGCGTACCCGAGGGGATCAGCGATCGAGGGTCGAACGCCGGCCTTCGCGGCGAGGTGGACTATGGTGTCGGGGACCTGGCCCCCGAGCGCCTCCTCCAACCCCTCGAGATCGGCACAATCGAGCTCGATCAGCTCGAAGTTCGAGTTCTCTTGCGCCGAGGCGAGGTTGCGCCTCTTCTCTTCTGGTGAGTAGAAGGGATCGAAATTATCGACTCCCGTCACCCTATCACCCCGGGCGAGGAGGTGTTCGACGAGGTGGCTACCGATGAAACCAGCGGCACCAGTGACCAAGTGATGCTCCGACCCCTGCGACATAGCTCTCCTATCTGGTTCTGGATTGGTGGTTAGATCGATCGAGGGCGATCTGCCAGCGCGCAATCTGGGGTGGGAAGGCCGATAAGGGAAGGGATGGCGAGAATCTCCGCGCACTTTCCCACCGCATCCTGGTACTAAGATCAGGTGCTCGACCACCCTCGGGTTGCGCCATCCGGGATCTAGGCCAGTATATTGCCATGATTCATGGCCGTCCCTGCAACTTTCTCTGGCCACCTGGAGTAGGAGACGCCGCCATGCATGAGCAGGCCACATTGGAGATCGAGATGGATCCACGCTATGTGGAGAAGCCCTGGGGCCATGAGCTGATCTGGGCTGTCACAGAACGATATGTCGGAAAGATCCTACACCTGCGGGCAGGGCATGCCCTGAGCTTGCAATACCATGAGGAGAAGGACGAGACCCTCTTCCTACTCCGCGGCTCGGTCCGCTTCTGGGTCGGGCCACTAGGCGGCGAACTCGAGGAGGTCGAGCTCCTCGAGGGGCAGAGCTACCATATTCCACCCGGGACCGTACACCGGATCGAGGCGATCACCGACTCCGATATCCTCGAGGCGTCGACCCCCGAACTAGATGATGTGGTCCGACTCGAGGATCGATACGGGAGGGCGACGGTAGCGCGCGAGTGAGGGCTCGGTTATCTTGAAGGGTTATGGAAGCGAAGAGTATCTACCTGGGCCGACGAGGGGGCATACTACGCGCGCGGATCACTATCTTGGTCCTCGCGCCGCTCCTCTTCATCCTCACCGCATGTGAGGCGCCCGAGGACCCGCTCGAGCGGGGTGACCGGCTCTGGGCCGACTCGAGCTACGATAAGGCCCTCGCTGAGTACCGGCTCGCACTCCTCCAGGGTACGAGAGAGCCCGGAACCTATCTCCGCGCTGCACACGCCTACGCCCGGCTAGGTCGTCTCGATGAGGCCCAGGAGATCTACTCGATCCTCCTCGAGCGCTCTCCTGAGTACGCGAACCAGGCGGTCTTCGATTACCTGATGATGGCGCGCAGGTCTCTCGCCCGGGGCGACCGCCATGGGGTCGCGCGCGGTGTCGAGGCGGCACTCGCCCTCCAGCCCGCGGTCCCCCTCGGTGAACTCGCGCCCGTCCTCGCCCGCTACTATGGCGATACTGGCGACCCGGAGAGGGCGCTCCGCTTCTACCAGAGGTCCCTCGCTTCTGCGTCACCCGATTCGGTGCCCCGACTCCTCTTCCAACTCGGGATGGTGCACCTCCGCCGCAACAACTGCGTCGAGGCGATCGACTTCTTCGGCGCGGCGCGGACCCGTGAGCGTGACCTGAGCCGTCGGGACGAGGCGAAGTGGCAGATGGGCAACTGCGCCTTCGAACTCGCCCGTGAGGCCCGGAAGGAGGGGCAGGTCAGGGAAGCGCTCGAGTACCTGGAACTCGTCCTCTCTCTCCAGGCGCCCTCGAACCTGATGGACCAGGCCTGGTTCGAACATGGCGAGGTCCTCTTCACCCTCGGCCGTTTTGATGAGGCACTCGAGTCGTATCGACAGGTGGTGGAGCTGAACCGTTCACGTGGTGGGCTCCTCCTCGACCGGGCTCGTCAACGTATCGATCAGATCCGCTTCGGGACCTGATCCCCATTTTGTCCCGATCTGACATTGCCTTGCGCGATGCCTCGCATGAACTTTGAAACCGGTTGACGGCGCTAGTGTACGGAGTGGTGGCCGTGAACCGTGATGAGTGGAAGGGTATGTCTTGGAAGTCTAGATCGTGGGATCGTCTGGGAGCGCCCCTAGGAGTTGCGCTCCTCCTGGCTTTGGGCCTCGGAGCCTGTTCTGCACGGGGTCCTCAACTCTATCAGCTCTCTGCCGACCCCCTCTACGAGTTGGCGGTGGAGAAGTTCGAGGCGCGGAAGTGGTCTGATGCGATCAGGGCACTGGACCAGTTCACGGGCCGCTTCCCTGGTGATCCCCGGAATGAGGAGGCTCGCTTCAAGCTCGGACTCGCGCACTTCGAGAAGAAGGAGTTCATCACCGCGGCCGCCGAGATGGTGCGCCTCGCCTCTGACTACCCGCGCGGCCGCTACGCCGCCGAGGCGCGGTACAAGAGCTGTGAGGCCTACTACCGCCTCTCGCCGAAGCCGCAACTCGATCAGGAGTATACGCACGCGGCGATCGATCACTGCGAGTCGCTGATCGTGACCTTCCCAAACTCAGAGTTTGCGCCGAAGGCGGAGGAGCTGATCACCGAGCTGACCGAGAAGCTCGCCGAGAAGGCTTTCCTCAACGCGGATTACTACTATAAGAGGAAGGCTTACGACTCGGCGATCCTCTACTACGAGGCTCTCCTCAGGGAGTACCCGCAGACCGGGTCGGCACCGAAGGCTCTCCTTCGCCTCGTCCAGATCTATGAGCGGCTCCGTTACGCCGAGGAGCTCGAGGCCGCGAAGGACCTCCTCCTCACCAACTACCCCGACAGTAAAGAAGCACGCGAGGCGGTGGAGATAGAGGTCGGGTGAGGGACGAGAGGTCGAGGGGGAGGATTGGGATCTTCGGTGGGACCTTCGACCCACCGCATATCGGGCACCTGATCGTCGCCCAGGATGTCTGGGAGAGGGTCGGGCTCGATCGGCTGATCTTCATACCCGCCGCGGTACCACCACACAAGGGCGGGACGACGATCTCGCCTGCACCACTCCGACTCGAGATGCTCGAGGCCGCGGTCGGCGATGATCCCCGCTTCGAGGTCTCGGACCTCGAGTTGCATAGGAGGGGGCCATCATATACCGTCGATACCCTACGTGAGCTCGGAGGGCGGTATCCCGATGCCGAGCTCTATTTCATCCTCGGCGTCGACCAGTACCTTGGTTTTCCGGCCTGGCGCGCTCCGGAGGAGATCGTGCGCCACGCCCGACTCCTCGTCATGACGAGGGATGGCGAGAGGCCTGAGGTAGACGACGATAGGTTCCCCTACCAGCTCGTCGAGGTCACGAGGATCGACCTCTCCGCGACCGAGATCAGGAGGAGGATCGGAGTGGGTGAGTCGGTCAGATACCTCGTCCCTGACCCCGTCCTCGAGGTGATCGAGCGTGCTGGGCTCTACCAGGACCGGGAGAGGATCGGGCACGATGCGGGGCACAGAGTGTAAGATGTTCGAGGGCGGTTCATATCATTTGGCGATTGACGATTAGATGCTCAAGAGACTCTTTACCGGCATTTTCGGGACCCGTCACGACCGCGAGGTGAAGCGGCTACAGCCACTCGTCGCGGAGATCAATGAGATAGCGGAACGACTCCAGTCCCTCTCCGAAGAGGAGCTGAAGGGCCAGACCGAGAAGCTCCGCGCGATCGTACGCGAGAGGACGAGCGAGCTCGAGGAGAGACTCGCTGAGCTACGGGAGAGGAGGAGCAAGACGGAGGATCCCGACGAGAGAGAGTCGATCGTCCTCGAGCTCAGAGAGGTAGAGGACGCCCTCAAGGAGGAGTTGCAGGACGTCCTCGATGAGATCCTCCCCGAGGCCTTCGCTACGGTCAAGGAGGCCTGCCGTCGACTCGTCGGGACAGAGATCACCGTGACGGGCCAGAAACTCGTCTGGGATATGGTGCCCTACGATGTCCAGCTGATCGGTGGGATCAACCTGCACCAGGGCCGGGTCGCCGAGATGGCGACCGGTGAGGGTAAGACCCTGGTCGCGACGATGCCCCTCTACCTGAATGCACTCGCTGGCCGAGGCGTCCACCTCATCACCGTCAACCCATACCTCGCCCAGCGAGATGCAGAGTGGATGGGCACGGTCTACAACTACCTCGGGATGACCGTCGATTGTATCGACCTCCACGAGCCGGGCAGCCCTCAGCGCCGCGAGGCCTACCTCGCCGATATCACCTACGGGACGAACAACGAGTACGGCTTCGACTACCTCCGCGACAATATGGTCCATACCCTCGAGCAGAGGGTGCAGCGTGGACATGCCTACGCGATCATCGATGAGGTCGACTCGATCCTGATCGATGAGGCTCGGACGCCCCTGATCATCAGTGGCCCGGTCGCGCAGGAGCAGTCCGATATCTATCGGGTGCACAACCCCACCGTCGCGACCCTCTACCGCCAGCAGACGCGTCTCGTCAATGAGTTGATCGCCTCTGCCGAGCGTGATCTCGAGGAGGGCGACAATGCTGCGGCGGGCGAGAAGCTCCTCGCAGCACGACGGGGCGCGCCGAAGAACCGTCGTCTACAGAAACTCTTCGCCGATGACCCTGGGCTCCAACGTCTCGTGCAGCAGACCGAGGCGAACTTCATGCGCGAGAAGAGGTTGCATGAGGTCGACGAGCTGCTCCTCTTCGCGATGGACGAGAAGGGACACAATGTCCACCTCTCCGATAAGGGGCTCGACGCACTCTCACCTGGTGACCCTGAGGCCTTCGTGGTCCCAGACCTCTCTGAGGCAGTAGGTGAGATCGAGAGGGATGAGGAACTCTCCGTCGACGAGAAGCGCGCGAAGATCCAGGAACTCGAGCGGGAGTATGCCGAGAAGAGCCAGAAGATCCATGCGATCCACCAGCTCCTCAAGGCCTATACCCTCTTCCACCGGGATGAACAGTATATAGTCGAGGATGGCCAGGTGGTCATCGTCGATGAGTTCACCGGTCGTAAGATGGCGGGCCGCCGCTGGTCCGATGGGCTGCACCAGGCGGTCGAGGCCAAGGAGGGGGTCAGGGTCCAGGGCGAGACACAGACACTCGCTACGATCACGATCCAGAACTACTTCCGGATGTACGACAAGCTCGCCGGTATGACTGGTACCGCCGAGACTGAGGAGGGCGAGTTCCACCAGATCTATGGCCTCGAGGTCGCCGTCATCCCGACGAATCGACCCGTCGTCCGTGAGGATCGGAACGACCTCGTCTACCGGACCAAGCGCGAGAAGTACAACGCGATCCTCGACGAGATCATCAGGCTCAAGAAGATGGAGCTACCCGTCCTCGTCGGGACCGTCTCCGTAGATGTCTCCGAGACCCTCTCGAGGATGCTCAAACGACGGGGTATCGAGCACAACGTCCTCAACGCGAAGTACCACAAGCAAGAGGCCGAGATCGTAGCCCACGCGGGACAGCCGGGCGCTGTCACGATCGCGACGAATATGGCGGGCCGTGGGACCGATATCAAACTCGGGCCTGGGGTGACTGAGCCCCGCACCGTCGGCTGGCTCAAGGAGAAGGGGATCGACCTCTCCGAGCTCGTGCCCGCCGATCCGGGCGCCGCAGTAGATCTCAATGGCAAGCCCGATGACTACGTAGTCGAGGTCGGGGGGCTCCATATCATCGGCTCGGAGCGGCATGAGTCACGGCGGATCGACCGCCAGCTCCGAGGACGTGCAGGACGTCAGGGTGACCCCGGCTCCTCCCAGTTCTTCCTCTCCCTAGAGGACGACCTGATGCGCCTCTTCGGCTCCGAACGGATCGCCTCGATCATGGAGCGGATGGGCGCCCAAGAGGGTGAGGTCATCACCCACCCCCTCGTCACTAGATCGATCGAGAGGGCACAACGACGGGTCGAGCTCCAGAACTTCGAGGCCCGTAAGCGCCTCCTCGACTACGACGATGTGATGAACCAGCAACGTGAGGTCATCTACGACCTCCGCCTCTTCGCACTCGAAGGAGGCGAGGACCTCCGCGCAGAGGTCTGGGAGATGGTCGAGGCTGGGATCGAAGGGGTGATCCCCGAGTATCTCGACGAGAGTATGCACCCCGAGGAGTGGGACCTCGCGGGGCTGAGGAACCGACTCGTAATCGATTACTTCCTCGTCGTCGACAAACTCCCGCAGAAGAACGATGTCGAGCACGATTTCGACTCGGCCGACGAGATCTACGAGCTCGTGATGAGCCACGCCCGAGAGGCCTTCAAGGAGAAACTGCAGACCTTCGGTGAGCTCGAGCAGCAGGTCCTCTCCTATATCCTCCTCGGGGTGATCGACGAGAAGTGGAAGGACCACCTCTACGACCTCGACCACCTCAAGGCCTCGATCGGCTTCCGTGGGTGGGGCCAGAAGGACCCCCTCATCGAGTACAAGAAGGAGGCCTACGATATGTTCGTAGACCTCATGGCCGATATCAGGAAGTCGGTCTCCTCACTCGTCTTCCGCGCCCAGATCGCGGTCGAGCCACCCCCGGCACCCCGGCCGATGGCAACCCGCCTCGTCCCGAGTGGACCGAGTGACTCGCCCGACCTCGGCGTCGGTGGCGTACCACACCCCGAGCCACACCCAGAGAGAGCTGGGCCGATGACCGGGGGTGGGCTCGGTACCGGCGCGGGGACTGCAGCCGATGGCGGCGCCCGCGCTGGACGCCGCGGTGGCCGACGTGCCCCGGTACAGGAGGGGGCCCTCGCAGGACTCCGACCGGTCGAGAAGACCGATGTCAGACGCCTCCAGACGAGCCATGGCAGCGAGGAGGGCGGTGGACGACGTCGGCCGGCACCAGTCACCGCCGAGAAGACCGTCGGCCGCAACGACCCCTGCCCCTGCGGCTCCGGCCGGAAATACAAGAGATGCTGCGCTAGGGTAGGGGGCTGATCGGCCGCGGCGCACCGTGCGCGGGGTGCGGTGAGACATGCGCCGCGGGACGCGGGGCGCGGTGAGACCTGCGCCGCGGTGCGCGGGGTGCGCGGGCTACGCGGGGTGTAAAACTGCGCACTCATACCACCCCTCAGAGGGCGATGGTCGATTCTCCACCTCTAGGGTGTAATACTGCGCAACACGTCGCCGGCCGTAGCGACCTCTGGTCGATCGACCACCTCTGAGGTGGTAAAGTGCGCACTGGTCGAAATAGAGACCGACCAGTGCGCACTTTTACACCCTACGCACCTCTACCACCCGGCTCTCGAAGCCGACTCTCCAACCCTAAACCCTGATCACCGGACAGCCCGATCGGTATCCAGAGAACCGGGTCCAGTGCACACAAGTCGCTAACTACCACCCCAACAATACTTTACACCTAGGACCCCAAAGGAACTTGCAAAAACCCCCTGTGCGCCCTATAGTATCCAAACTTGAATTCGGCAGGCGGTCCAATACTGGATACGCGCCTGAAGATTCGGGGTTTTGAAATGTGCTGGGCTGCAGGAATCCTGCGTTGTTCTTTCCAATCGTCCCAACTGACCTGGTAGCCTTTCCCTCCGGGGGTTGGGGTCCGACCTGCATTCAGATCCGGCGCACGATATAGATACGATTCACCAGGTTGGCGTTTCAGCCGAGTCTTGGTCGGCTAGATCTCACTCGCCAACTGGATAGCGGTTCTTCTTAGATATAGGTACTCGAGGCAGGGGGATCGACCCCGTCGTCGAGTTCTGCGATAGAGTCGAAATATTCGGCTTCGGCCGGTGGTCCAACCCCACTCTGGGGTCCCAGTAGGGCGAGTTGTACCCCTGCAGCTAGGCGGGCTGTACTCTCCTCCCCTGGTCCTTCCCCTATGGTGTTGGCGCTGGCCTGCGGCGTCGTTCGATCAGTTCGGCATCGGCGTAATCTTCCTGGCCGGTGTCTATCGTACTCTAAGGAGGATCGGAATGTCACCACGAGCTGTTCAGCGACCCTCGCTCTCACGCCCGTCGTCTTGGATACCGGTCATCGTTGCGGCACTGATGATCTCTCTGAGCCATGACGCTCTGGCGCAGGGTGCGGGTCGGATCTTGGGCCAGGTCCAGGGTGGTACTGGTGAGCCACTCCCTGGCGCATCGGTGATGGTCGTTGGGACTGAGCTGGGCACTGTCACCGATCAGGAGGGGCGCTTCCTCCTGATGAATGTTCCTGCAGGTGAGCATCAGATCAGGGTCGAGAGACTCGGATTCAGGTCTTATACCGAGACGGTAAATATCAGTGCGGGACAGACGGCTACCCTGTCGGTCCAACTCCGTGAGGCTCCGCTCCAGCTAGATGAGGTAGTGGTCACCGGTCAGGTCGCTACCTCTGCACGTCGTGAGATCGGTTCCTCGATCGCGACGGTCTCCTCTACGCAACTGGAGACTGCTCCGATCAGCAATGTCAGCCAGATGCTCCAGTCCCGTGCGCCTGGGGTCACGATCATGAGTGGTGGTGGCCAGGTGGGACAGGGTGCGCGGATCATCCTCCGGGGTGCGACGAGTGTCTCGCAGAATGTCGAGCCGGTCATCTATGTAGATGGGGTTCGGATCACGAGTGATGCGGGTGGTGCGGTCAGCTCTGATGCGGGGACCTCTGGTCTCGATGAGATCAACCCTGCCGATATCGAGAGGATCGAGATCATCCGTGGCGCAGCGGCGGCGACGATGTATGGGACCGAGGCCTCTGGTGGGGTGATCCAGATCTTCACGAAGCAGGGTGCCCAGAGCCCGCAGAGGTGGACACTCCGAAGTGAGTATGGGCTCCTCCATACGACCCGAGACCTTTGGGACATCGGTGTCTATAGTGATTGGTTCTATGACACGATCGTCCGAACGGGGTACCGACAGAGCCAACACCTTGCAGTTCGAGGCTCCCTTTCAGGATTCAGCTACAATGCCTCTGGGACGATGCGATCTGCAAGTGGAGTCCTTTCGAACGACAACGAAGATTACCGAGCCTTCCGCGCAAATATGCGCTTCACTCCCTCCGAGACCTTCAACCTCAATATCAACACCGGCTACACCTGGCGTAAGGTTCAGTTCGCAGAGAATGGTAACAATACCCGTAATGTCGTCATGAATGCGATGCGGGGTGGGCCACGTGGTGTGAACTACCCACCAGAGGAGCTCTTCGTCAGGGAGGATTTCCAGATCAGTGGCCGCTTCGTCGCGGGGGTGAATGCGACCTGGACGCCGATGCCGAACTTCTCACACCGGTTCATGTTCGGGACCGATATCGTGAACTGGGACAACCGGCGCCACTGGCCCTACGGCGATGAGAACTATCCGATCGGCCACCTCTATAATGTGCGCCGCCTAGTGAGGACCCTGAACTTCGATTACCGGGGCAGCTACGAGACCGACCTGAGCTCTATGATCAGCTCGAGGACCTCATTCGGGTTCCAGGGCTATGACCGGGCACGGAGCGCGAACCACGCGCGCGGCTGGCGCCTCGATGGGCCAAATATCCGGGTCGTCGACGGAACGGTGAACCGAGGCTCGACTGAGTCGAGGAGCTGGCAGAAGCAGGCGGGTGTCTTCGGTGAGCAGCAGTTCGGGTTCAATGACCTGGTCTTCGTGACCGTCGGGGCCAGGATGGATGGACATAGCGCCTTCGGTGCCGATGCGGGCTGGGCACGCTACCCGAAGGCCGATATCTCCTGGAACCTCTCCGACCACTCCTTCTGGCCGGAGCACTTCGGAACGCTCCGCCTCCGGGCGGCATACGGGACCGCTGGCCAGCAGCCGGGTGAGTTCGATGCCGCACGGACCTGGCAGTCGGTGACCGCCTTCGATGGGGTGGCCGCAGTCACGACCCTCAATGTCGGGAACCCTGACCTCAAGCCGGAGGTCTCGCATGAGTTCGAGTATGGACTCGATGCCGTCCTCCTAGATGGAAGGATCGGGGTCGAGGTCACACACTACAACCAGCGCACGAAGGACCTGCTCTTCGCCGTTCGGAACCCGCCCTCACAGGGGGTCCTCGGCACACAGCTGATGAATGTCGGCGAGATCCAGAACCATGGGATCGAGATCGGGATGAATGCTGGCGTGATCGAGGGGGATTGGTTCTCCTGGGACGCGAATGTCAACTACTCGACGAACCACAACAAGGTCCTCTCCCTGGGTGGGGGGGCGCCACTACAGGTCCACTGGATGCAGTGGGTGAGGGAGGGCTACCCTGTCGGGGCCTTCTTCGATGACCGCTGGATCGAGGTCGATGGAAGGGTAGGACTCGCAAGTGAGCTCCTCGCCGACGAGAATGGCGAGCTCCCAGAGGGGTGGGACTATATCGGTCCTGCGTTCCCGACCAAGAACTTCAACTTCAGCAATACCTTACGGTTCGGCCAGAACCTCTCGGCGAGTGTGCTCGTCGACTTCAAGGGGGGACACTTCCTCGAGAGTGCGACCACACGCTGGATGTCCGATATGCTCGTCCAGGCGGGTGAGCCACTCTACGACCCCAACGATCCAAAGAAGGCTCGCTTCGCACCAGAGACACCGGTCGCGAATTGGTGCCAGAACCCGACCGACCCGATAACGATCAAGGTCTGTGAGGAGCCCTGGGATATGGCGCGCGGTAACCATGCGCACCCTGCCGACAACTGGCGGCTCCGTGAGGTATCGGTCGCTTATCGCTTCCCCGCACACCTCGCCAATAGGATCGGCGCGCGGAACGCGACTCTATCGATCGCGGGACGTAACCTCTGGCGGCACCAGAAGTATCCCGGCCTCGAGGCCGAGGCGAGCTACCTCTCGACGAGGAAGCTCAGTAACCAGGCGTACTTCGATACTCCACTGCCGAGGGAGTTCGTCGCCCAGGTCAATGTCACCTTCTGATGCCTAGAGTCGAGAATTTCTGTCGGAGATGGAGTCATAGGATGATGAATCGGATAGACAAGATGCTCGGGGGGACGGTCCTCGCCCTCGGCCTCGCACTCGGGGGGTGTGACCTGACTGTCCCAAACCCTGGCCAGATCCTAGAGGATGATATCAGACACCGGGATATCCTCGACGCCGTACTCGTCGGCGCGGAGAGTGACTATGGCCGAGGCCTCACCCAGCAGGGTGGGGGCGGCCTCGCGATCGCGGGTGGCGTACTGACCGATGAGCTCGTCCATAGTGGGAGCTATGTCGGACTAGCGGGCCCGAGCCGGGGCCTCGCGGGCGACCACTGGAATGAGGCACAGTCGAGGTGGTCGGAGCCGAGTAGGGGACGTTTCACCACGGAGAATGCGATCGTGGTCGCACACGATGTCCTGACTGAGATGGGACTCGACCCAGATGCACACCCTGGGGTAGCGCGCGTGACCTTCTTCGCCGGGATGGCGCACCGGGCTCTAGGTGACAACTTCTGTAATGTGGTCTACGATGGTGGGCCCCTCCTCGACTATACCGAGGCGTACCCGCGTGCGATCTCACATTTCGAGGACGCGATCATGCGCGCTAACAAGAGGATCGCCGCTGTCCAGGAGGATACCTCGATGACCGCTGGCCAGATCAATTCGGCGATCAATGCGATGGAGGAGATCATTACCGCCTCGCATGGCGCTATGGCGCAGACCTATCTGATCATGGCGAGCGAGGGGATGGGCGAGGAGTACTGGGATCTCGCCAAGGAGTATGCGGGCAGGGTCCCGACCGACTTCTCCTTCGCCTTCAATATGGTGAGTGGGGACCGGAACTCGAACCGGATCTCGGCCTGGACGAGGTCGCGCCGGGAGACGACGATGTGGCGGACGCCCTTCGCTGAGTGGGGCTTGAATGTAGACAAGCCCCTCGAGGGGGGCGACCCCAGGGTCCCCTACGAGACGCCGATGGAGAATGGGGACCACGAGAGGGCGCATGACAACCGTCGTCCAGTCTTCATGCAGCGGAAGTTCACAGGCGTCGGTAACAACCTGCCCCTCGTCAAGGGGACCGAGATGCGCCTGATCGAGGCCGAGGTCGAACTGGTCAAGAACCAGGATTTCGATACCCTGATCGAGAAGATCAATGAGATCAGGCAGTACCACAACGAGAATGCGCCCGCCTGGTGGCGAGATGCGCTCGGACCTGACCCACTCCCGCTGCTCGACCCCGTCGACAACCTGGAGGACGCTTGGATCACCCTGATCAAGGAGCGGGGAATCGAACTCTACCTCGAGATCAGACGTGTGGCCGACCTGAGGCGCTGGCAGACGACGCCGGGACGTGAGTTCGTCTCCCGCGATGTCTTCCGCGTCACCCGTCGTGATTCAGGACTCGCCGATCCCGAGACCGACCCGATCGTCTGGGTCTATGAGAGGGAGCGGGGTGAGGAGGAGATCCCACCGCACGAGATGTGTCTCCAGGTCAGTCGGGACGAGAAGATGTCGAACCCAAATATCAGGTAATAGCCATCATAGCATACCGGCCAGGGCGCGCCTCTGAGCGCGCCGACCGGAAGTGACAAGCACCCTAGATGATCTGAAAAATGGAAAGAACGGGATTCGAACGATATCTCAGGGCAGCACTGGCCAGGACCGGTGGATGGCTACTCGCACTCACCGTCGGTCTCGCTCTGCCCCAGAGCCTCAGTGCACAGGAGGAGCCTGGTGGGATCCAGGGTGTCATCACCGAGACACGGACGGGGAACCCGATCGCTGGGGCCCAGGTCATCCTCCATGGGACCGCTCGCGGTGCGCTCACCGGCCCGAATGGGCAGTACCGGATCGAGCATGTCCAGCCGGGGACCTATACCCTCGAGGTCAGGTCGATCGGGTATCGAGCGGTCAGGGAGGAGGTCCGCGTCAATAGTGAGATCATCACCGAACTCGACCTCGCCCTCGCCGTGACCGCAGTACCACTCGATGAGGTGGTGGTGACGGGACAGGCGGGTGAGATCGCTAGACGACGGGTCGCGACCTCGATCGCTGCGATCGAGGGGGCCGAACTCGAGAATGCGCCCATCAACTCCTTCTCCGAGTTCATGCAGGGGAGGGCTCCAGGGGTCACTATCTTGCCGAGTGGGGGGATGCCAGGACAGGGGAGCCGGATCATTCTCCGGGGACTCGGGAGCCTCCAGCGAGCGACTCAGCCTGTCATCTATGTCGATGGGATCAGGATCGATAATGGGGGCGATACCTTCATGGGCGAGACCTCCTTCGGGGGCCACGCCTGGATGGGACTCGACGATATCAGCCCTGAGGATATCGAGCGCGTCGAGGTAGTACGTGGCGCCTCCGCCGCGAACCTCTATGGGGCCGAGGCGGCGGGTGGAGTCATACAGGTCTTCACCAAGGAGGGGGGCGCCGCCCGACAGAGCTTCTACCTCAAGTCGGAGTACGGCGCAGTCGATACGCCGCGCGATTGGTGGAGCCTCGGTGGGAGGGCACCACTCGCGGGGTCGTTCTACGATGACTATGTCTCCTCGGGTAACCAGCACCGCCAGCATATCTCGGTCAGGGGCGCGGTCAACCGCTTCTCCTACTATGCCTCGGGTACCTTCCGTGAGGTCGATGGGGTGCTCCCGAATACGGGGCTGCAACAGGCCGCCTTCCGCGCGAATATGAAGATCTCGCCGCGGCAGGATTTCTCCTTCTCACTCTATACCTCCTTCTCCTCCCGGGATATCGATTTCCCCTACGATGGGGATAGCCCGCATGGACTCGGACTGAATGGGCTGGCCCTCGAGGAGGGGGTCAATGTCCACCCCGACACGAGCCTGATGCTCGATGTCGCGCTCGCTTCGAACCGCTATACCGCAGGTGCACGACTCGAGTGGACACCGACCCCGAAGTGGTCGCACCAGCTCCTCCTCGGCCTCGACTTCTTCACCTCGGACAATACCGATCACCACCCCTTCGGCGTCCCGACCGCGCCCAATAGGCAGGGCAGTAAGTCGAATGCGCGCCGGAACTCTAATACCTATAACGCCGACTACCGATCGACCTATACCACTGAGCTGAATGATCGGATCGGCTCGCGGACGGCCTTCGGTATCCAGGGCTACGACCGGGATATCAACTGGAACTGGGCCTTCGGCGCCGGGTGGCCTGCGCCGGGGCTCTCGACGATCAATGTCGCGGCCGACCAGACTGGAAACGAGAACCGGTACTACACCGAACAGGTCGGGTTCTACCTCGACCAGCAGTTCTCGATCGAGGATTACCTCTACCTCTCGATCGCGGGTCGGTACGATGGCCACTCCGCAGCGGGGAAGGATGCGCGCTGGCAGTTCTACCCGAAGTTCGGGGTCTCCTACCTCCCCTCCGAGCAGGGGATCCTCCCCGAGAGCCTAGGGACCCTCAGGCTGAGGGCCGCCTACGGTGAGGCGGGTCAGGCACCAGCCGATTACTCGGCACTCAGGACGATGAGGGGTGTCGCCGTCATCGCCGATATCGCGGGCGGGATCATCCCGCACCAGCTCGGTGACCCTAACCTCGCACCCGAGAGGACGAAGGAGATCGAGCTCGGAGCCGATATCGGGCTCTTCGACAATCGTCTCTCACTCGAGGCGACCTACTACAACCAGCGCGTGGGGAATGCGATCTACCCCATCTATGATATCCCCTCGCTCGGCTTCATCGAGCCGCAGGTCAAGAATGCGGCGGGACTCAAGGCGCATGGCTTCGAGTTGGGTGCCAATGCACTCGTCGTCAACAATCCATCACTCAGCTGGAGACTCTCGGCGAGTATCGCGACCCACTCGAGTGAGGTCCTCGAATTCGGTGATCCGACTGCGGTCCCAGAGAATATCTATGGGAGCCAGTGGATCAGGCCGGGATACCCTGTAGCTGCCTTCTTCACCGATGATGGCGAGCTGATCGGCCCAGCATACCCGAAGCTGACGATGCAGCTCGGGACGAATATGATCCTACCCGGAGGCTTCTCCTTCCGGGCACTCGTCGACCACCAGGGTGGCCACTACGTCCAGAGCAATACGCTCCACCAGATCGAGGCGGCCCTCGTCCCAGCAGGTGAGACCTTCGATGCGCCTCTCTCAGACTATGTCTTCGAGGCCGACTTCTGGAGACTGCGCGAGATCGGGATCGATTACCAGGTGCCCGAGCGACTCTTCAGGGCACTCCCAGTCCAGTCGATCACACTCAACCTCGCCGGACGTAACCTGTTCCGCTCACAGCGCTACCCAGGGATCGAGGTCGAGGCTAGCTACGACCCACTCCTCCAGCGCGCGAACCAGACCTACTTCGGAGCACCACTCCCAAGACAGGTCGTCGTAGGGCTGAGCGCGAACTTCGGGACGCTGAACTGAGGATGGAACTCCAAGGAGGATGGCAGGAGATGTCGATACAGAATCAGAAGCGCAAGGACCTGAACCATGCGCCACGAAGGTGGTGGGGAGTCGCCCTCACCATCACGACGATCGGGCTCGCCGCCTGTGATCTCGATGTAGAGAGCCCCGCGACCGTCGATATCGAGTCACTCGACTCCGAGAACTCGATCGAGGCGCTCTGGAGTGGGATGCTCGCCCAGGTCTCGCATCTGGCGACGGGGAAGGCAGGACCAGGTGGGTTCTTCACCTTCGGCGCACTCAGGACCGACGAACTCGTCCACTCGGGACTACCAGAACAGTTCCCACACCTGCGCCCGATCAGTGATGGCGCACCGATCGATCCCGACCTGGAGGGGATCGGACAACTCTGGGACCAGTCGATGCTCACCCGCTATGTGGTCGATTTCGGCGTCGAACGCGCCGGCGAGATCTACGAGAAGTACAAGGACGACCCACTCAGTAAGGTCCGCGACCGGGTCACCCGCGACCGGATGAGGGCCTTCGCCTGGGGTGGAATCGCCTACCGGATCCTTGGCGACAACCTCTGCGAGGCGGTCATCGATGGTGGGCCACGGGAGCCGCATACCCTCTTCTACGAGCGCGGGTTGGAGATCCTCGACGAGGGGATAGCATTCGCCGAAGCGAACGACGTCATCGAGGTCGATCAACTCGGGGTCCGGTCCGCATACGCCGCTCGCGCCCAGATCAGGATGATGATGGGCGATTGGGATGGCGCCGTAGCCGATGCGGCGATGGTAGAGACTGGGTTCACCGGGCTCAGGACGGGGCATACGACCGTCGAACCGAACCGGAGACAGTACAACTGGCTCCGCTTCCTCGACCACCTCGCCAATCCCTTCGCCGATGCGAATGGGGGAGCGGGCCGGAATATGACCCTCTGGGGCACGCCCTTCCTCGAGTGGGGCTACAATGTGACCGCCGATACCGGTAACGATATCAGGGTCACCTACTCGACCCACAAGACGAATGCGAATCCGCACCGGGAGTTCGGAGGCGATGATAGGAGACCCTGGTTCCGCCAGGACAAGTACCTCTCCAATACCGGAGCATCAGTCTTCCGACTCGCTACGGGCGCCGAGATGCGTCTGATCGAGGCAGAGGCCCGACTCCTCAACGGAGACTGGCAGGGCGCCGTCGACAAGATCAACGAGCTCCGCGAGTGGTGGAACGACATCGCAGGCGGAAGACTCGAGAGGGATGGGCACCCACTCCCACTCGTCTCCGCCAATAGCGAGGAGGAGGCATGGGAACTCCTCATGAAGGAGCGCGGGATCGAACTCTGGCTCGAGGGCCGGCGCCTCCCAGATATGAGACGCTGGAGTGTGACCCCTGGTCATGTCCCCTTTGAGGTGGTACGCGAGGCGGTCGGAGAGGACCCAGAGGACGATCTGCGACGCAATGTGCTCGATATCGCCGGCGACTTCTGTATCCCAATCGGCGCGACCGAGCGGAGACTGAACCCGAACCTCTAGAGTAGATGACCAGGCGCTCGATCCATTTGGCCGGGATCCTCTTCCTCACCCTGCTCGGGGCCTGCGCCTCGAGTGGGGCAGGGGGCGGCGCGAACCGGGACCTGATAACCCTCGAGGAGATCAGGGAATCGACCGCGACCGATCTCTACCACCTCATCAGGAGCCTCCGGCCGAGGTGGCTACAGACACGGGGCGCGTTGACCGCAGCGGTGGTCGAGACCGACGATGGGGCGGCACTAGCCAACCCGGAGATAGTCGTCTACCTCGATGGCGCACGCCTCGAGGGGCTCGCCGAACTCGAGGGGATCCCGACCGCCGGGGTCACCAGAGTCGAACGACTCAATGTCAGAGACGCGACTCAGCGGTTTGGGACAGGGCACCCGCGAGGCGCGATCGTCATCTCTAGGGATCCTTAGACAGGAGGACAGGAGGACAGGAGGACAGGAGGACAGGAGAGAGGGGTGGGGGTCGGAGGGTTACGGGGTGGGAGTTATTCTGTGCCTCTCCAGTTCATGGCCTCCACCCTAATGGTGGTTGGGAGTGAATCTGTAGAGAAGGGATCGAAGATCAGGTAAAGGCCAATAACAACCGATCATAGGAGGAATGTCGAAGGGATTGGGAGAGGGGATCAGTGAGGTTCGTGAGTATGAGTGTAGGGCGGGATGGGGGGTGGGGTGGGGGCATGGGTGTCCGTACCTTGCGCCCCATTTTTCGCTCTACGAGCAGATCTCTGGCCCCGGAATCCTGGTTTCTAGGACCCAGGACTCAGAATCCCAAATCGAGAATTTTGAATTCTAAAGAAAACTTGACAGATGCGTTTTGACTCTGTAGCGTCGAGTATACAATCCATCCGAGGCGAACCGCGCGAGGTCGCGGACTCTGTTCAGCGAGTGGTGAGCACCCTCTCACCCACCAACCAACGAGCGGTTCTCTCGATCATCCAACGTCTGGGCCGTCGTCTGCGCGAGGGACGCAATGGCAATGTCCGGATAGATCTTTTCATCAAGTCCGGGAGTATCGCGCAGAATATCAGTTATGAGGAGAGCGAACGCCTCGTTTTCTGAGTAGAGTAGGCCTTGGCCTAGATTAGGCCAGTCGATACCCGGCCCCGAGCGGCCGACCCGAGAGACCCTCGGGCCCCGCAGCTGGGTGGACGACGAACTGAAAAGAGAATCTTGTCGGCGGGCGACCTAGGAACCTGAGCCATCGAGATGATGGGCTCAGAAGAGCCAGGACCCTGTCGGGCTGACCGAACTGTATGCCCGATAGGACCCTGGCTTTTTTGTCATCTGCCGACATGAGGGTCCCGATGGAGGATGTCACTTTCAACAGAGTAGGGGAGACAAGTGGGATGAAGGTAGTACAGAGACTGCACCAGTTGGCACTACTCGTCCTCCTGGTCGCCTTACCCTCATACGCCCATGCGCAGGACGGGCGTATCGCAGGTAGGGTCACCGATCAGGAGACGGGCGCACCGATCGCTGGTGTCCAGGTCCATATCGAGGCGCTCAACCTCGGCACAGTCACGCAAGAGGATGGACGCTTCCTCCTCCTCAACGTGCCCGCCGGCTCGCATACGGTCCGCGCAGAACATATAGGATACGCGAGCTCGACCGAGCGGAATGTCGAGGTCGCCTCGGGCGCCAGCGTCGTCCTGAACTTCGAGCTCAGGATGAGAGCTCTTAGGCTCGACGATATCGTCGTCACTGGTGTCGTCGACCCGATCGAGGGGGTGAAGGTACCCTTCTCCGTCGGCTCACTCAGCAGGAGTGAGATGCCAGTACCGAATACCCACTCGGCACTCGCCGCACTCCAGGGTAAGGTCGCCGGCGTCAATGTCATCCGAAACAGTGGAAGGCCAGGTACAGGCGTCACGATCCAGCTCCGGACCCCGACGAGTATCACGCACAGCAATACACCACTCTATGTGGTCGATGGCGTGATCCTCGGTGATGTCGGGACGAACACGATCGATATCGAATCGCTCGACGTCGAGAATATCGAGGTCATCAAGGGCGCCGCAGCCTCCGCGCTCTACGGCTCCCGCGCCGCTGGAGGGGTGATCGCGATCACCACAGCGAGTGGCGCAGACCTCGACCAGGGCACGAGCCGCTTCACCGTCAGGAGCGAGATCGGGACGAGCGCACTACCCGAGGGACTACCCCTCGCCAATGCGCACTTCTACGAGCTGAATGAGGACGGTGACTTCATCAATGAGCATGGCGGACTCGCTGCCGATCGACGGGAGAGGATCATCGCCTCCGACCGGATGATGGACAAGCCATATCCAGGCGAGACCTACGACAACCTCAAGACCTTCTACCGCCCCGGTCTCTTCATGACGAACTCGGTCGCCCTCGCCCATAACTCAGGGCCGACGAACCTGAGGGTGACCTTCAACCAGTACCGGGAACGCGGGATCGTCGCCACTAATGATGGCTTCGAACGGAAGAATGTCCGGCTCAATATCGGACACCGGATCTCCGACCAGCTCAGGCTGACCGCGACGATGTACCACAACCGTGGGCACCGCGATAACCTCTCGGGCTCACCCTTCGAGGATCTCCTCCGCTTCGACCCCGATGTGAACCTGAACCAGAAGGACGATAAGGGGATGTACGTCGCCAAGCCCGACCCCCTCGTCAATCGGGCGAATCCCCTCTGGCGGCTCCAGTCCCGGAACAACTACCAGGACCGCTCCAGGACCCTCGCCAGCGCGACCGCGAACTTCCAGCCGACGCACTGGTTCAGGCTGACCGGTAATGTCAGCTACGACCGCTCCGACCGGATGTCACAGATCTATGTCCCACTCGGACTCGAGGTCCCAACGACCGCGAGTGAGGAGGACCTGACCGATGGTCGACTGCAGCGGCAGCACTATATCACCGAGGCGATGAATGCCTCGATCAGCGCGCAGTTCATCTGGCGCTTCGGAGACCTCAATACGAGGACGATGGTCCGTGGCCTGATGGAGCGTGAGACCTATGATAGGACGACCGCAAACGCGACGAACTTCTGGGTCCGCGATGTGCCACGCTTCGATGTCGCGCGCACACACGAGACGACGGGCCTCTCACGGAAGATCCTCGCCAATGGCTGGTTCCTCCAGACAGGGCTCGATTACCAGGACAAGTACATCGGTGACCTCCTGGTTCGACGCGATGGGAGCTCACTCTTCGGACCAGAGGAGAGGTGGCATACCTACTACCGGGCTAGCCTCGCTTACCGGATGGGTGAGGAGGATTGGTGGCCCTTCGAGTCGATCACTGAGTTCAAGCCCCGCTACTCGGTCGGGACCGCCGGTGGTAGACCTAGCTTCACTCGCCAGTACGAGACCTGGAGCGTCTCCTCGAGTGGCGCGGTCAGTAAGTCGAACCTAGGGAACCGTCACCTCAAGCCCGAGCATACGACCGAGCATGAACTCGGCCTCGATATGATCATCAAGGACCGGTTCCAGGTAGAGCTCACCTACGCAACCCATGAGTCGAAGGGCCAGATCCTCCAGATCCCACAGCCCGCTGTCACCGGGTACAGTAACCGGTACGAGAACTCAGGCACGATCTCAGGTAGCACCTATGAACTGACCCTCCAGGCCCTCCTCCACCAGGGCGAGAGGACCTCGTGGACCACGACCTTCATCGCCGACCACTCGAAGAGCGAGATCACCGAGTGGAACCGGGACTGCTACACCGCATCCGACACTGGGAGCCTGGTCCAGAGGTGTCAGGGCCTGACCAGGACGAATATGCACGGGAGCAGGTTCTACACCAGCCCGAACGAGCTACCCGAATGGCTCGCACCATATAGCGATCACTTCGTCGTCAACGACGATGGCTACCTCGTAGCAGTCGGAAAGGATGGCGACTGGCGCGATGGGAAGTGGGGCGAGACCATGACCATCGGCGATGAGACCTTCGAGTGGGGGATGCCGATCGTCGAGACCGACGAGGAGGGGAACCGGATCATACAGCAGATCGGTGATAGCCAGCCCGATCTGAACCTCGGATTGATCAACCAGTTCAACTGGGGAAGGCTCACCCTGCACGCTCACCTCCACGCACAGATCGGAGGGAATGTCTACAACCAGACGAAGCAGCGCCTCTACCAGCACCACCGGCATGGAGATGTCGACCAGACAGGGAAGGCGCCCGAGAGGAAGAAGCCGATCGATTACTACTCGAACCTCTACGATGGGAACAACAACAACCCACACTTCGTCGAGGATGGGACCTATCTCAAGTTGAGAGAGGTCGCAGCCCGCTACAGGTTCGATGACGAAAGACTCGAGCGCTGGGGGCTGAAGGCGATTGGGATCGAGAGGATGACCCTCGGAGTGATCGCCAGGAACCTCTTGACCTTTACCAACTACTCGGGCTTCGACCCCGAGGTAGGATCGGTCGCACTCCGTCGTGATAGCTGGGATTGGCCACATGTACGGACCCTGACCGCCAATGTCGAGATTCAGTTCTAAGGCGAGGTCGAGAAGATGAGACACAACTTGAAGAAGATCGTATTAACCGCCTCCGTCCTCGCAGTAGTAGGGTGTCAGGACCTCGCGGTCGAAAACCCGAATGCGCCCGACCGAGAGCGAGCACTAAATAACCCAGAAGATATCGAGACCCTGGTCGCAAGCTCCTGGATACCATACTGGGACAGGACACAGGCCAAGGGATGGCCCTACCATGCCCTGACCGCGGTCTCGGGGATACACCAGACCTCGGTCGGAAATAACGCCGCACTAGAACTCTCGGTCATACCTCGACCGAGATACGATAACAACCCCGTCTCGAAACATGCCGGCGTCGCCCGCTACCCCTGGTACGATTTCTATAAGGGACTCGATAATGCCAATATCGGACTCCGGGCGATCCAGGATGGGCTAGAGATAGGGAAGGATGGCGCGAATAACCATCGTGCCATTAGCTTCGCAACCTTCTCACAGGGGCTGATGCTAGGCTATATCGGCCTGATGTACGACAAGGGCTTCATCGCCTTCGAGGACGCCGACTTCGAGGATCCGGCCACCCTCGATCTCCACCCCTACGAGGAGGTGATCGCCGCCGCGGTCGAGAAGATGCAAGAGGCCGCAGAGATCTCACTGCAAGAGGAGTTCACGATCCCCAACTACTGGGTCAATGGGATCACACTCAGCAATGAGGACCTCGCGAAGCTCGCCCACTCCTTCGCTGCTCGTTTCCTCGTCTACTCGGCTCGCTACCCAGAGGACCGGGAGGACGTCGATTGGGAGAGGGTGATCTACCATGTAGACAATGGGATCACCGAGGACTTCATACTCGAGCACAACCGCGAGGAACTCGAGTCGCCCAACTACAAGAGGAGGATCCAGAACAATGCCTTCAATGGCTTCTTCGCCGATAACTGGTTCCTCGGGCGCGCCGATGTCTCGAACAACTTCCAGGAGTGGCTCGATACACCCCTCGAGGATAGGAGACGCTTCCATATCACCACACCAGACCGTCGTCTGACCGGTGAGGAGCCGGACTCGAGAGGGAAATACTTCACCTACCGGGCGACACACAACTTCAGGGATGAGCGCGGGACCTGGCGCCAGTCGTACTACCAGTTCCGGCGCTGGAATGGCGCATGGCGGGATGCGCCGACCCTCCTGATGTCGGTCGACGAGATGAACCTCCTCAAGGCCGAGGCCCTCGCTCGCCTCGGACGCCTCGATGAAGCGGCCGAACTCACTAACCTGACTAGAGTCGAGAATGGTGAACTCCCACCAGTGACCGCAGAGGGTGTCCCTGTCAGTGAGGATTGCGTCCCGAGGACCCATGAGGGCGTCTGCGAGGACCTGCTCGGTGCGATCATGTGGGAGAGGATGATCGAGACGACGGGACTCGAGTCACCACTCGACTGGATGGACAACCGTGGCTGGGGCGTACTCCAGCCGGGGACCTTCGTCCACCTCCCGATCCCAGGACGTGAGCTAGAGATGCTCCAGATCCCGATCTACTCCTTCGGTGGCGTAGGCGGCGAGGGGGCAGCTCGGTAAGGATCACTAGAATCGTATTGCGAGCTCGTCAGGAGCTCCTTACGAGAAGGATGAGCCTGAGAGGCTCGCCTATGAGCAGGTAAATCCCATTCTAGGGAGAACAGCTGGCACCGGTCGTCAGGGCAACTCGTCGAGGGTCGCCGGACGATCGGTGCCTTTCTCTACCACACCAGATATCGAGGTCTTTCATGCCAAGACGAATCGTAAGGTCCCACCTACCCCTCGGCCGCGCTCTATCCATCGCCCTGGCACTCGCCCTGACCCTGGGCACCACCCTGGGACTCCAGGGCTGCGGTGGACTGGATCCTGGATCGGCACATGGAAGCTCGAATACGATCGAGCAGGCCGATGCACTCGAGATCGGCGCCCGAAATGCTTACCAGGCGATCGAACGGCTCCGGCCGAGATGGCTCAGAGTCAGATCGGCACGGAGCTTCGAGGAGACGACAGGGATCGTCGTCTTCCTCGATGACGATATGCTCGGGGATCTCAGTGAGTTGAGGGATATACCAGTCGAGGTCTTCTCCGCGATCCAATGGCTCGACTCGGCTGAGGCTGGACGGCTACCTGGGCTCGGGTCGGTCCATGTCGAGGGGGCAATCCTCGTGCTTACGGGAGGACAGGATTTCAGGGAGTAGTTTGGACAGGAGGACAGGAGCTCAGGGGTGGCTTAGACAGGAGGACAGGATTTCAGGGGGGGGTAGACAGGAGGACAGGAGGGCAGG
>Ga0209487_1000594_pt1 | contig 32536 bp, 20 predicted proteins | sample Poulit2012_FD_187524 | JGI IMG/M metagenome (GOLD analysis project Ga0209487, IMG submission 187524) | Agricultural soil microbial communities from Georgia to study Nitrogen management - Poultry litter 2012 (SPAdes) (version 2) | ecosystem: Environmental > Terrestrial > Soil > Agricultural land...
GGAGGAGATCGACTTCTTGAATCTAGAGTCCCTAGACCTCGCACTCGCCTTCGAGAGGTTCGAACTCAGGAGGAAGATGACGAAGACGGGGGTCTTCACCGCGGTGGAGCCCTTTCGGATGATAGAGAGATCATAGTGGTTCTCGAGGAGAGCGCGTTCCTAGTTGAAGGCGACGCTCGAGGAGGTGATGCCAAGCCGGACCAAATTCAACCGAGCCATTGCTGTCAGACCATCCTATTTGCATGCCGACCTCGGTCGGTTTTTCGATTTCGTCGCACTGAGGACGCAGTTCCGGCTGGCCTCGCCTAAGAACCGAGCCTGGCCTGGCGCAGAATCAACCAGCAGGTTGGTCGATAAGCAACGAGAATGCGGAGTGGCCCCGCTGCGATGATCCAACGACATGGAAGAGAGTCAGGTATGGTGTCTACTACGAATGCGCTGTGGAGGGAAGGTCGATCCGCGGCCAAGGAATAACCGCCAGAAATCGCAATCCGGCAACCGTTAGCGGTATAAGACGGACGGGAGTCATGCGCGAGCCGCCACAAGACGAAACTTGATAATGAAAAGAGTGATGAATGCGAGATTTTGTTGAGCGTGGCAAAGAGCTAAGGCGCCTCGCCAAGGATCTGGTCTATGATTTCATGCGGCGATCCCCCGAGTGTAGCCCGACGGGAGAAGGCATAAGACAAGCGGTCATATTTCGGAAGTGCGGCTTCGATTGGGGGGATTATAGTAAAGCGTCTTCCACCAACCAGCAGTATTGGGTGGTGGCCTTGCTGCGCGAATTGGAGGCGGAGGGGTGGGTAGAACGGGTCTCGCCATCTGGACCGTGGCGTCTCCGAGACTCGACTGGAACAGTCTCATAGCTCCACCCTGCCCCCAGCGGATTTCAGCACTGGGGACAGGGAACGGGTGCACGCTAGCGTATCAAGGCGATCGCCTCAAGATTCCCAGTCTTCTCCCAACTGGGATCCGGCCGGAGTACGACACCAATGTAGGTTACGTCTTCAGAGGTTTCGATAGGCTGTTGGGCTGCTCCGTACCCCTATCGCCTACGTTGATCCTATATGCGATGCTATTACAGCTATCAAGCGCATAGGGAGACAAATACCAGTACTCTCCAGGCTACATTACGCAGCGCCGGCATCATACCTGTCTCCATTTCGGGGTGTGTAGCTTCCGGCGCCACCGGGATACCGAACCGGCCAACAGAGGGAGAGGATCAGACAAGGAGGTATCTTTCTTGGGTGCGGGATTGAGCGTGTTTCCCCCCCCCCGACTCCTTTTTCATACCCCCGGCGTCCCGCTGCCTCTCAGGCGCCTTCCATCAAACCATCCATATGATCTACGCTGACCACCTCCAACCCTTCACCCCTGCAGATAGTCCCTGAGTGCCTCTAGTTCCGGCTCGAGTTCGGTGACCTGCATGGGCTGGTCGAGGAGCTCGGCGAGGGCGCCAGGGATAGGGATTCGGCGTCCGATCAAGGGCTCTACGACCCCTTCGAACTTCGCAGGGTGTGCTGTCGAGACCACTATCCAGTCGTCCCCACCGATCCTCTCTCGCACTGCGACCGCCGTTGCGGTATGCGGATCCCAGACCTCGCCCCAACGGTCGGGGCCATGCCGGATCTGGTCGCGGATCTCGTCGTCTGAGATGAGGAAGGCGCGTAGCTCGCGGCGGACTGCGTCCTCATCACCGAAGAGGTGGAAGACGCGCTCCATATTGCTCGGACTCCCTACATCCATCGCCGTTGCGAGTGTGGGCACCGTCGGCCGTGGGCACCATTCGGCGCCGGCTAGGAAATCGACGATCGGGCGATTCTCATTAGTTGCGATCACGACCTCACGGATCGGGATCCCCGACCGTTGGGCCCAGAGCGCCGCGACTGCATTCCCTAGATTACCCGTCGGCACGATCACTCCCGGCTCGACCCCGAACTCTCGCTCGTATTCGAGGGCTGCGGCCGCGTAGTAGACCATCTGTGGGAGGAGTCGTCCGATATTGATACTATTCGCGGAGGTCAGGTGGTGCGTCTGGGTGAGAGCCGGGTCAGCGAAGGCCTCCTTGACGAGTCGTTGGCAGTCATCGAAGTCGCCGTGCACGGCGAGGGCCCGGACATTCCCGCCCCAGACGGTGAGCTGCCTCTCCTGACGCGGCGAGACCATCCCCTTGGGGTAGAGGACGACGACTTCGACCCCCGGTCGTCCATGGAAGGCCGCTGCGACGGCGCCCCCCGTATCACCTGAGGTCGCGGTCAGGATAGTGAGTGGTCGGTCCCTCTCGCGGGCGAGTCGTGAGAGGGACTCGGCGAGGAAACGGGCACCTATATCCTTGAAAGCCGCGGTCGGGCCATGGAAGAGTTCTAGGACCGAGGTCGTCCCCTTCAGCCGTCGGAGAGGGATCGGGAAATCGAAGGCCGCGCGGCAGATCCCAGCTAGGTCGTCGGCCAACCTGTCGTCCTCGAAATAAGGCGCGAGTATCCATTCCCCGACCTCTGGTAGTGCGCCCAGGTCGAGGTGATCGGCCCCCTCAGGTCGCACGAAATGTGTCGGCACGTAGAGTCCACCATCGGGCGCGAGGCCCTGCTCGATCGCCTCCGAGATGGAGACCAGGTCGGGATTGGTGTGGTAGACGACGTCGTCCACCCGATCTATCTCAGCTCGTGTACTCAGGTACCTCATTCGACCTCCAATAGGTGAGCGCCCCGTGCCATTATCGGCGAGACCCACTGATCTGCCTCGAGCCCTCGTTCTGCGAAGGCCTTTACCATCGCTCCCGCGATCTCGGTTGCAACCCCGTCGTCTACCGACCAGGCAAAGAGGCTTGGGCCTGCCCCAGAGATCGAGGCGCCGAGTGCACCCGCCTCGAGTGCCGCGCGCTGTGCCTCGGCGAAGCCAGGGATCAGGTGTGCCCGGTGCGGCTCGATGATCAGGTCCTGCAGCGAGCCCCTCACGATATCGGGATCGCCCTCGTAGCACCCCGCGATGAAGCCAGCGAGGTTCGCGGCCTGTCTGGTCTGTGTCTCTAGAGATACACTCTCTGGGAGGACCTCGCGCGCACGACGCGTATCGATCCGGAGGTGCGGCCGGACGATCGTGCAGCGCCAGGGCTCGGGGACCGGGACCCTTACGATCTCGAGTGGCTCGAGTCCCCTGACGAGGACGAGTCCTCCGAAGAGGGCAGGGGCGAGGTTATCGCCGTGTGCTGCCCCACTGGCGATCATCTCACCCACGAGTGCGTAGTGGAAGAGCTCGGACTCATCGAGGGGCATTGGAAGGAGCGCATTCGCCGCGGTGACAGCTGCGACCGCAGAGGCGGCCGAGCCCCCGATCCCCGAGCCGAGTGGGATCCCCTTCGAGATCTCGAGTTCGAAGCCAAAGTCGAGGCCGAGGTCATCGATCATCCTGATCAGGCCGACGGTCGCCGTATTGGTGGTGGGATCGAGTGGGAGTTCTGTGGTGCATCCCAATATCCTCTCGATCCTGACCTCTGGCCGTGGTATCCTACGCACCGTAATCCTATCCCCCGGCTCCTCGAGTGCATGTCCGAGGAGGTCGAATCCGACGGCGAGGTTCGACGTACTCGCCGGCGCGAAGGCGGTCGCCTGCTTCGGCTCACTCATTGTGCACCCCCTGATAGAACTCGGCGTGCACCGCGCGGAGCGCGCGGACCGCGTCGGCACGTGAGACGACAGCCGAGATATTCCGTTCTGAAGAGCCCTGTGCGATCGCCCTGATATTGACATCGACCCTCCCGAGCGCTCCGAAGAATTTGGCCGCTACCCCTGGCCTTCCAGCCATCCCATCCCCGATGACGGCGAGGATACAGCAATCTGGGTCGACGATCCTGACCTCGATCGTCCTCATGCCGCGCTCGGGTTGGAAGGCAGCATCGAGCGCACGCAGCGCCCGTTCGGAGAGGGCGGCTGGTATAGCGATACAGATAGAGTGCTGGGAGCTACCCTGTGAGACCATGATCGCGGTCACCCCAGCACTTTGCAGGGCGGAGAAGAGGCGCGCCGAGGCCCCTGGCGCAGAGGCGAGGGCCTGGCCCTCGATACTGAGGAGAGCTAACTCCTCGATCGAGGTGATACCCTTTACGAGTTGGGGTGCGGAACTGTTCCGATGGATCCTCGTGCCCGGCCTCTCGGGCTCGAGAGCGTTCCGTATATGGATCGGTATCCCATGCTCGATCGCGGGCCCCATCGTCGCCGGGTGGATCACCTTCGCGCCGAAGTAGGCGAGCTCCATCGCCTCGTCGTACGAGAGTTCATCGAGGAGTACGGCATCAGGTACGAGCCTCGGGTCGGCACTCATCACCCCATCGATATCGGACCAGATAATGATCGAGCGCGCTTTGAAGAGTGCGGCTATGGCCGAGGCCGAGTAGTCCCCACCATCGCGGCCGAGGGTGATCGGTACCCCGTCTTCTGTAGAGGCTATATACCCAGTCACGACGAGGACCTCCGGCCCATCCCTCCGAGCCGCCCGCCACTCCTCGAGTCTTTCGAAGGAGTGCTCGAGATCGATCCGAGCGATCCCCTCACCCCTCTCGGCGGTCAGTATCATACGCGCATCGAGCCATTCGGAGGCGAGCCCCCTCGACCTAAGGAGGGCAGCGAGGATCTGCGCTGACCAGAGCTCTCCATGTCCGGTGATCAGGTCGAGGACCCCCCGCGGCTGGGACCGGAGGAGCCAGAGAGCGCGAAGGAGTTCGCTGATCTCGGCGAGGTCGTCCTCGACCCTGGTCATCAGTATCGTAGCGCACGAGGTTGGGAGGAGCTCCGTCACGATAGCATGGTGCCGGGCATGTAGGCTCTCGAGCTCGACTCGGTAGCCCTCGTCCCGGGCGGCGGCGAGTTCTGCGGCGCGGAAGAGGGTGTCGGTCACCCCAGCGATCGCTGAGACGACGGCGATGCGCCTCCCCTCTCGGCGGTGCGCCAGGATCTCGGCGGCCGACTCGATACGCGCCGCATCGCCGATACTCCGGCCACCGAATTTGTGTACGATCAACTCAGAATCCATGGTACTACCAGGCGGTGGTGTCATACAAATAAAAAGAGCCCGACCCTCTCGTCTGGAGAGGGTCGGGCCGGGGATCGCGCGAGTCCGATTCGCTCGGGCGCCCGCTATCTGGTTAGTAAGACCTACGCGAGCACACCCCCAGCCGCCCCTCCAGGCGGAGTGGTGGTAGTGTAGGTCTTAGTCCACTTAGCGAAGCGTAGCATCCCGTATCCGTATCAGTGAGTCGCGCTCTGGCTCTCAGGCCGGCCAATCGTTGGCCAGCCAAGCGACAGCATATCGTAGTGGAGTGGAGGGAAGATGGCAAGGGCATGATCCTCGCACGCAGGTGCTCACCTCGAACCAGTGTCCCGTCAGATCTGGATATAGAGCTTTCCAGGTAGGAAATACCACGCTATGGTCCGAGAGATGGAGTTTCGGTGGCTCTCCTGGCCCTCCTACCTCCTCGCCTTTCTCCTCGGAGTCGGAGGTTGTGGTGAGGGAGTGGTCGAAGAGCCGGCGGAAGGGGTAGTCGATGGGATGGAGGTAGACTCGGAGAGTAGGGCGCCGGGGGAGCGTACTACCAACCGCTGGCCCCTCGCCCTTACCTTCGACGACCTCCCCTGGGTCGGTGCTCTGCCACCAGGTGAGAGCCGGGTCCAGCCGACCGGCCGGATCCTAGCCGCGCTCCGCAAACACGATGCATCTGCCGTTGGCTTCGTCGACTGTGCGCGGATCGACCCTGGAGCACAGACCCTCCGCCTCTGGCTCGATGATGGCCAACAACTCGGGAACCATACAGCGGACCATGTCGATCTGAACGACGCCCCGATCCCCGCCTGGATCGCCGCCGCCCGGGAGTGCGATGCGGAGCTCAGGGAGCTTACGGGCGATACCGTCGTCTACTTCCGGTACCCCTACCTCCACCGGGGTCCGACACGCGAGCGGTTCGAGGCGGGGAAGAGGACACTCGCCGGGCTCGGCGCCCCGATCGCACCGGTCACGATCGTGACCCTCGATTGGCTCCTCAATGTCCCATACACGCATGCGCTTGACGCCGAGGACGACGTGCGCGCCCACGAGATCGGTAGGGCTTTTGTCGAGCATGTGCTGAGGGCTACAGCACATTACCGTGGGATCGCGCGCGAGCGGACAGGGGGTGAGATCGCACAGGTCCTGCTCCTACATGCCAATGCCCTCGTCGCCGACTACCTCGACACCCTCCTCGCACGGCTCGAGGAGGATGACGCCTACTTCATCACCCTCTCCAATGCCCTCGAAGATCCCGTCTACTCCCGTCCTGACGATTATATCGGGCCTGAGGGGCTCTCATGGCTCTATCGTTTCGAGCCAGCGATGCCCGAACTCGCGGAGTGGGATAGGGAAGAGGAGGCGCGGTTACGGAGGTAGCTGACCCGGACCCCGTGATCCTGAGTATCGGGTCTTAGATCATCGATCTTCCCTGACTCCCATCGACAGGTATAGATGCCCCAGTGATCAGGCTCGCACGCGGCGAGGCGAGGAAGACGACGAGGTTGGCGACCTCCTCGGGCTTGCCGAACCGTCCGAGTGGGAGGTTCTCCTCGACGAAGCGAGCCATCTCCTCGGGCCTTTCCTTGACGCGCCGGTCCCAACTCCCACCGGGGAAGAGGATCGATCCAGGCGCGATCGAGTTGACCCTGATCCCGTCCTTCGCGAGTTCGACCGCCATCACACCTGCTGCACTGATCGCTGCTGACTTCGCGGCATTGTAGAGGGAGAGTTCGGGTCCACCGATCTCGCGGCCGAAGATCGAGGTGTTGAAGATGATCGAGCCACCGCCCCTTTCCCTGATATGTGGGATCGCCTCGCGGGCCAGCCGGATCCCTGAGAGGAAGTTGAGCTCGAGCATCTCGTCCCAATCCTGGTCGGTCGTCTCCTCGAAGGGCATCCTCCGCCCACCGCCGACATTGTTGACCACGATATCGATCCCACCGAAGGCTTCGAGAGTCGACGCGACGAAATGCGCAGCGGCATCGCGCTCGGTCAGATCGAGGACCACAGGGTGGATGCGTTCGGCCCCGTCGTCTTGACCCTCTGCGAGCTCAGCGGTTGTCTGGCGGAGTCCATCCCCGCCACGTGCACAGATCGCGACCTGACAACCCTCGGCGAGGAGTGCCGCGGCGATCGCCTTACCTATACCACGACTCGCACCACTGACGAGTGCTACCTTGTTCTTCAACTCCAGATCCATATCCTGGCATCTCCTGTGAGAGTCCTGAGTGGTGGGACACCCTTACCTTGTGCTCCAATGGCGAGTGTTGCAATGGCACGCCATGTCTTGCCACCCTCCCTCACCCTCGCCTCAGGAATTGACCTTGGCCTATCGATTGTTTTACCTTTCTTGTAAACCATTGACATCTGAAGGGATACCATGCCGTCGTGCTCGGAGTGGTAGTCCCTGGCCAGAATTCGGTTTGGGGGGAAGACCAACCGAGTGGTGTCATTGTACGTCGAGGCCTCATCCCCTTCGGCGATGATCAGGAGTTCAACCTAGGTATGGAACGACGCGGGGTGTCCCTGCGGTGCGGGTAGCGATATGGTAAGCCGTACAGCGCTGGATCGGGCCGATTTCGCCCGACTAGTGAGGGGCGAGCCATCCGCATTCGCCGCCCTCTTCGAGAGATACTATGACGCGCTCTGCGCTTTTGCCGAAGGTTTTGTCGCCTCAGCCGATGAAGCGGAGGAGGTAGTCGCCGAGGTCTTCGTCAGGATCTGGGAGCGTCGTAAGCGGCTCGATATCCAGATCAGTGTGAAGAGCTACCTCTATTCTGCGACCCGGAACCAAGCGTTGAATCATCTACGACGACGAGGGACCGAGGAGCGTTGGCTCGACCAGGCGAGCTCGAGTGGCGAGCTCCCTGGGATGAGTCGCTCTTCTCGCCATGGAGTCCTCGCCGAGTTGCACGCTGTCGAGTTGAACCAGGCACTCGAGCGAGCGATCGAGACCCTCCCTCCCCGGCCTCGAGAGGTTTTCATCCTACATCGTCGTCATGGTCTGACCTATGCTGAGATCGCCGAGACCCTAGGCGTAGCAGCGAAGACAGTAGAAAACCATATCGGGAGGGCCCTCAAGGCTCTCCGCACTGAACTCGCCCCTTTCCTCGACGACTGAGTCAGGGCTCATTCTCCTGAGACCCATCGACATTCTCACCCCCTACGAGCTCTAATCCGAGTGAGCGTCCCTTCTCTGAGGCGGGTATACCCTCGATCAACCACTGTGGTGCAGGTGCGCCCTTGAGGTAGTGGTCGAAGAACTGCTGCATACGGATCGCGAAGTCTCTCCTATGTGCCCAGCGGTTGAGTCCATGCCCCTCGCCGTTGTAGTTGAGCAGCCATACTGGCCGCTCGAGCCGGCGGAGGGCGAGGTAGTACTCGATCCCCTGGTACCATGGCACCGCGCCATCCTCATCATTGTGTAGGATGAGGAGTGGGGTGTTGACCTTGTCTGCCCAAAAGACTGGGGAATTCTCGAAGTATCGTATTGGCTCTTCCCAGAGTGTGGCCCCGATTCGGCTCTGGGTCTGTTCGTACTGGAACTGTCGTGGCCTACCGGTTGCCCAGCGGATCGCACCGTACGCACTCGTCATATTGACTACAGGAGCACCGGCCACGGCGGCGGAGAAGAGGTCTGTCTTCGTGATCAGGTAGGTGATCTGGTATCCGCCCCAGCTATGTCCTTGGAGGCCGATCGCATCCCTATCGACGAAGCCCCGCCCGATCAGTTCGACTACACCAGGCAGGACGGCGTGGAGTGAGCTCTCACCAGGGTAACCGATTCGATAGGGTATATCTGGGACGAAGACGAGATATCCTCGGCTGGTATAGAAGCTGAAGCTGATCGTCGCGACCCCGGCGACTGGTGAACTGTACCGGTTCAGTTCATCTGACATCCGCTCGTAGAAGTAGACGATCATCGGGTACTTCTTCGAGGGATCGAAATCCTCTGGTTTGTAGAGGATCCCCTCCAGGGGGACCCCATCGAGGGAGGTCCATTCTACGAGCTCCGCTGAGCCCCAGAGGTACTCCTCCTGTTGTGGGTTCGCATATGAGATTCTGCGCGGCCTAGTGAATTCGGCGTCTGCGACCCAGAGGTCGGGGAAAGCCTGGAAACTCTCCTTCGTGTAGAGGTAGAGATCAGCGTTCCGCGCCCGGGTTGGTGTGGAGAAGTGGGCGTCATCGATGAGGAGGCGAGCCGGTGGCTCCTCCCCTGGGGCGGTGAGCTGGTAGAAGCCACTCGCCTTCGTCTGGGTCTCGAAGGCGGAGAGGAGGAGTGGTTTGCTGAGGTCCACCGCACCGCTACGCCGTTCTGGATCGATATACTTGAAGGTGATACCCTCCCTGCGGCCGAGGCCAGAGGTCAGGTTCTGGGGCGGACGTTGTGCCTCTGGATCGATGGCCCAGATATCGTACCGGTCATAGATGAGTAGCCATTCATCATCCCTAGTCCAGCCAGCGGTTCCGTAGCTACCTGGCGCATTTGGCCGGTCGTGTAGCTCGTCGTGGACCGGGTAGGGGATCTCAGCCGTCAGCATCCTCCTCTGGCGACTCTCGATATCATGAGCGAACCATGCGCGAGCCCCGCCATCGTACCAAGCCAGGTACTTCCCCCCTGGGGAGAGGAGGGGATACTCACCGAGATATCTTTCCAGGACGAGTTCTCGGTCACCAGTCTCTAGGTCGATAAGGTAGAAGTCGGCGTAGTAGTCGTCCCAGTCGACGAGGTGTCGGTAAGGGCGATCAGTCCGCCCGACCGCATGCGCACGGTCGGCGTCCAGGGGGAGCAGTATATCGGGCACTTCTGGCGTAGCGAGTTGCACGATCTTTCCCCTATCGAGGTGGACGACTGCGGTATAACTCCTCCTCCGTTCCCGGGCCAGCTCCTTGAGTTGCATCGGTTGGACGAGGGGGTCTTGCCAGCCCCAGAGGTCGAGTTCGACTCGTTCGTCCTCCTCTGCTGTAGGAGCCTGATCAGGCTCGGGGGTAGGGCGCGGGACCGTTCCAAAGAAGAGTCGTCTCCCACTATCAGAGAAGCGCGGTGCTTGACGGCTACTCAGGACCCACCCCTCGGGGATCCCCGGTGCGCCTGACCGGGCGACCGGCTCTGCCTCCTGATCACCGAGACGCCAGTGGTAGAGGGTATAGGTCGGGTCCTCTGAGTCCTGATCATCGCGGTCGGTGAGGAAGGCGAGTTGGGTGCCCTCCCGATCGAGGACGAGGTTCCGGTAATCACCCTCTCCAGTCAGTATAGGGATCGCCTCACCGGCCAAGGTCTCAACTACATAGATACCAGCCTCTCGATCCTCTGACCCTGAGCCGATGAAAGCGAGCCACTCGCCATCTCCAGCAAAATAGTGCGCGCCCACATCTGGGAAGGTGAGCTCAGCCCCGCTATCGAGGTTGCGGAGGACGAGTGATTGACCCCGACGACGTCCTCTGGCCGTTGACTCAGTGGCCTTGCCATCGGTGCTATCCTTGGCGGCGGGTGTCTGTACCGTATATGCAACCCAACTCCCACCCGCCTCTGGAAGAGTGAACGACCGCGCACCCTCGACCCTGGTGATTGCGCCTGTCATCAGGTCGAGGAAGGCGACCGAATCCTCTCCCTGCTCATCGACACTAGCTCTGATCCGGAAGACGAGGTGACGAGAGTTACCGGTGAAGGTGGCATTGGTACCGCGTTCGATGAGGCGGACCTTGGGAGAATCGAGGTCATGGAGATAGAGCTCTGCATCTCCTCGACGGGGCGCTATCGAGTAGGCCACCCAGCGGCCGTCGGGGGAGAGTGTGCTCCCCTGGATCGATTTCCAGCTCTCATAGGCCTCATGGTCGAGGGGGCGCTTTCCCTCCTGGGCGCGTGCCTGCGAGGGAGCGACGGAGACCAGAGTCGCCACGATCGCGAGTAGCGAGGCGAGACCAGAAGCGCCCCTGCCTTGGCGCGGTAACCAAGTTGACATGATACCCCAAGTCCTGCTGTGCTATGTGTCTAGAAGATCTTTGTGCTGGCAAATGATAGCTGCTATGTGAGCAATGTCAACGATTTTACACCGAATTGGGGGGGGACCCCCTCCAGAGGTGTCAGAGTGGTGGAGCGACCTCTCATCCAACGGCGTTGGAGATATGAAACCGGACGATTTCGACTGGCCACTACTCGCGAGAGTTTTCGCAGGCGAGGCTAGCCCAGAGGAAGAGAAAAGACTGATGGGCTGGCTTGAAGAGCATCCTGAGAGAGCACGTGAGTATGAACTCCTTCGACTCGCCTGGAGCAGAGCGGGGGAGTTCTCGCCTACCGAACGAGCTAGTGGGGCCCTAGAGAGGGTTGCTCGTCGTGCTGGGGTCAGACTCGAGCGACGAGGCGGCTGGCAGGCAGGGCTCGTTCGGATCGCTGCACTCCTGGTTGTGAGTGTCGTGCCCCTCCTCATCTGGTGGGGGGTGCTCAGAGATAGCGATATCAGCTGGTTCTCGAGGGATGGGGCACGGGCAGGGGTGATGGCCGAATTCACGACTGACCGTGCTCAGCGCTCACGTATCACACTCAGCGATGGGACGGTGGTCACACTCGCTCCTGAGAGTCAGCTCCGCGTCCTCGAAGGATTCATGAGGAGGAGCCGGACGGTATCCCTGACCGGTAAGGCCTTTTTCGAGGTCGAGTCCGATCTGCGTCATTCCTTCATTGTCGAGACCGAAGGAGCGCGGACCGAGGTCACGGGGACCTCATTCGTAATCAGGTCTGGGGGTGAGGGTGGAACCGAGGTCGCCGTCATAGAGGGTAGCGTCTCATTTCAGCCCCAGGGCTGGAGTGCCGTTCCACTGAGTAGTGGCGAGGTAGTTCGTCTCACCCAGGAGGGCCAGCCGCGGGTCCTCAAGGGACGCGATATGACGAGCTATTTGGGCTGGACCGAGGGCCGACTCTCCTTTGCAGCGACTCCCCTCTCTGAGGTCGTCCTCGAACTCGAGCGTTGGTACGACGTCACGATAGAGTACCCAGAGGAGCTACTGGGTCAGACGGAGGTGACGGCGACCTTCGACAATGAGACACTCGACGAGGTGGTCGAGAACCTTGCCCTCATCCTCGACCTCGAGTTCGCGAGGAGTGGTAGGTTGATCCGATACGAACTCGACCCACAACGCCGATAGAGCGTAGCACGAGCTGTTTTGAGAGCCTGATGGAGGGATCGATGACAGTAGTACGAGGGTGTTTACGACTCGTCCTCGCCCTGATCCTTGTGCTGGGGATGGGTAGGATGGGCTATGCCCAGGATTCGAGCGCCGTGCGGTCTACGGAGCTGAAGAGTGATTTGGGGGGGACGGTCTTCGATCAGAGTGATCGTTCGACGGTCGCGCCGATGTTTCGCACCCTCTCACTCGACCTCCGGGGTGAGAGTCTCGGTGCTGTGCTGAGCACGATCGAGAGTGAGGCAGGGCTGGAGCTCCAGTATTCGAATAGGATCGTGCCGGTCGATAGGAGGGTCGATGTCCGGGGCGAGGGGCTGACAGTTCGTGAGGCTCTTGCACAGGCCCTCGCTGGGACCGGTATAGTGCCTAGAGTGACAGACTCGGGCCGAGTCCTCCTCGTACGAGAGGTCATCAAAGAGGCAGGCGAGCAGAAGGGGACGATTAGGGGATCGGTCGTTGATGCGACGACGGGTGAGCCGGTCGCGAATGCCCATGTCGAGGTCAAGGGGACACGGTTCTTCGCGATGAGTGACCGTGACGGCAATTTCGTGATCGAGGCCCTCCCAGCTGGACGCTATGTGGTCGAGGTCGCTACGATTGGTTACTCCCCGATGCGGATCGAGGATGTCGTCGTCGGCTCGGGAGAGGTGACCCTGACCTTCGAACTCCAGACCTCGATCATCCAACTCCAGCAGTTGATCGTGACTGGGGTCGTCGATCCTATCGCTGCGGAGAAGATCCCCTTCTCTGTGGGGAAGGTGACGAGTGAGAACCTCCCTGTACCTTCCGGTGATGCGACGACTCTGGTAACTGCCAAGGTTCCCGGTGTCTATGTGATGAATGCCGGGACGCCTGGAGGTGAGCAGCACATCCAGTTGCGCACGCCTACTACGATCACGAAAGAGGGCGCGCCAATGTACGTGGTCGATGGTGTCATCCTCGCCGATGATAGTAGGCCGATCGATATCGATGCCCTCGATGTCGAGAGTGTTGAGATCATCAAGGGTGCAGCAGCGGCATCACTCTACGGCTCCCGTGCTGCTGCTGGGGTCATAGCGATTACGACCCGGCGCGGTACCGATCTCGAGGAGGGCGCAACCCAGATCACTGTGCGCTCGGAGTATGGGGTGAACGCGATCGGCCGGAAGATCGACCTCAATGACTCGCACTGGTTCGAGACGAACGCCGATGGCGATTTCATAGACGCGAATGGGAATGTGGTCAGAGCCGCGAACCGTAGGGTCGTAGCAGCTGATCGGATCTCCGACAAGGCGTATAAGGGCCGCCTCTACGACAACTTCTCAGAATTCTTCCACCCCGGCCACTTCACGATGCACTCCGCGAGTGTGGCGCAGCGGGGCCGGTCGACCAATTTCCTCGCCTCGTACTCGAACCATAGCCAGGAGGGTGTCCTCAGGGGGCATGGTGGCTATGACAGGAACACCTTCCGTCTAAATGTAGACCACTATCTGAATGACGATCTCGATCTCTCTCTGAGCGCATCTCATATACGGGCCGTGCGAGAGGAGGTCATCGGCAGTCCCTTCTCGGATCTCCTGGCCTTCCCGCCCGATATCGATCTAGGGGCCCGAGATGAATCTGGGGAGTACATCCCTTACCCCGACTCGACGATCAATACGAGTAACCCGATCTGGCGTCAGGGCTCAGCACAACAGCATACGAACCGGATCCAGACTCTCGCACGAGGCGAGATAAGGTACCGGCCGACACACTGGTTCCGTCTCGAGTCACAGCTCGGTTATAACCGAGCCGATTCAGATGCTTTCACCTACATACCGCGAGGCACTCCTTCGGGGTTGACCGGTGAGTCTACAGGTAGCGTGCGGCGGGATGTGAGTTTCTCTGATGCGCTGAATGCATCGGTCAGTGCAAGCGCCTTCCACAACTTCTTCGATCGGCTCAATGCTCGCGTTACCCTGCGCGGGATGCTCGAGCGGCAGGAGAGTGTCTCCTTCCACGCAACGGGCCGGGATCTCTATGTCCGAGGTATCCCGCGCCTCGAGTTGGGCCAGCAGAGGCCTATCGTTGGCTCATCGCAGATGGAGATCAGGTCGAGTGCCTACTTCGTCCAGGCTGGGATGGACTACGAGGGTAAGTATATCGGTGACTTCCTGATACGTCGGGATGGTAGCTCCCTCTTCGGTCCCGATACCCGTTGGAACACCTACTATCGTGCGGCCCTCGCCTACCGTCTGACCGAGGAAGAGTGGTGGCCCTTCGGTGTCTTCGATGAGTTCAAGCTCCGCAGCTCGATCGGTACGGCTGGAGGCAGACCTGGATTCAATGACCAGTACGAGACCTATCTCGTCTCGTACCTCTCAGCCACGAGGAGCACCCTCGGTAATAGGCGACTCCGGCCCTCCCACACCCGTGAGGTCGAGCTCGGTGCGGATATCGTAGCTTTTGGCCGCTTCGGACTCGAGTTGACCTATGCTCGCCAGATCAGCACCGACCAGATCATCCAGGTTCCACAGCCCGCCGCTACGGGCTTCAAGAATCGGTGGGAGAATGCTGGTACGATCGAGGGCTACACCTACGAGGCTACCCTTCGCGCCGATCTCTATCGGGGACGTGACCTGAGTTGGTCGATGCAACTCGTCGCTGATCGGTCGAGGAATGAGATCACGAAGTGGGATCAGCCCTGCTTCATCGCGGGCCTGACTCGTCATTGTGAGGGGGTCCAGCGCGGCGATATCTATGGTTACCGCTACGTGCGAGATGCGGCTCAGCTCCCTGAGTTGCATGCGAACTCGGCCGATCACTTCCAGGTCAATGATGATGGATTCCTCGTCCCGGTAGGTGCTGGTAATAGCTGGCGAGATGGAATCGACAGTGATCTCTGGGGAACGAAGGTCGAGATCGATGGCGTCGAGTACGACTGGGGCCTCCCAATCACGATGAAGAATCAGGCCCTCGATGCCGATTCCCTCGTCTACCTCGGGAGCATGGCACCGAAGGTACGGCTCGGGTATGGAAATACGATCAACTGGAAGGGCCTCACTATCTATGGTCTGATAGACTGGCAGGTCGGGGGCAAGGTCCACAATGTGACCAAGCAGCGGCTCTATCAGACTCTCCGCGCAGGGGACGTCGATCAGACTGGCAAGGCGCCTGAGACAAAGAAACCGATCGATTACTACACGCGTCTAGGGTCTACCGGGAATACGGTCATCGACCATTTCATCGAGCCAGGTGGGTTCATCAAGCTCCGTGAGCTCTCACTCCGGTACCGTGTGCCGGATAGCTTCCTCCAACAGGTCGGGTTTGGACGCCTCGGCGCCGATCGGGTGAATGTCGCGCTCATCGGACGCAACCTCTTCACGTATACCAAGTACACAGGCTTCGACCCGGAGGTCGGATCGATCTTCTATCGCTCCGACAACTTCGGATACCCGAACTTCCGTACGGTCACCGCTAATGTCGAGATCGTATTCTAAGTGTGAGGGCGAGTGAGATGCATAGATTCGTGAAGACTACGCTATTCGTTGCCCTGGTGGCTGTCGGCCTCGCAGGGTGTCAGGAGCTAACAGTACCCAACCTAAACAACCCTGAGCGCGAGCGTGTTCTCTCCGAGCCACAGGATGTGGAGGCGCTCATCGCGGGGACCTGGACCCAGGTCTGGGCACTCTGGCAGGGTGGTAACTATCCAGCATTGCAACTCTCGGCGATCGCCGATGAGTTCACCACTACCCATGAGAACTGGGGTGGCTGGACACTCTCGTCGGAGCCGCGTACCAGGTTCGACAATCATCCTGAGTATACCTACTCTGCGCTTGCGGAGAACCCGTATTACAACACGTACGATGCTCTGGCTAGTGTACACGATGGTCTAGAGGCGATCCTCGAGCGGGGTATCGAGATAGAGTATTCGGGTGCGGATCACACTCCGCGGACACTCGCCTTTGGGAAGTTCACCCAGGGGGTACTTCTAGGGTACCTAGGTCTCCTCTTCGACCGGGCGATCATCGTGACGGAGAACACCCCGATCGCCGATGGCGACCTGGTCCGAGAGATGGAGTTTGCGCCCTACACCGAGGTGCGAGACTCGGCGATCGCGAGCCTCGAGGAAGCGGCACGGATCGCAGCGTTGAATGGGGTCAGAATACCTGGTGATTGGGTCAAGGGGGCTGATCTCGATACCGAGTCCTTCATCCGCCTGATCAATACCTATATCGCCCGTCTCATGGCGTATACTCCGCGCACACCGGAGGAGCGAGCGACCGAGGTCGATTGGGAAAGGGTCAGGCAACTTACGGTCAATGGGTTGACTAGTGATCACACTGTCGATGGCGGGCTCGGTGTTCGTAGCACCTACAAGCAGTATGCACAGAACAATGATTGTGCGACCTGTGTGACCTACTATGCTGACTACCGGCTGATCGGCCCAGCGGATATCTCTGGTCGCTATCAGGAGTGGCTCGCGACCCCCGTCGCCCAGCGGACACCTTTCGAGATCACGACGCCCGACCGGAGGATCACCGGTCCCGAGGGCCCTCAGAGTGATGGGACCTACTTCCGCTATCGGGCGACGAGTAACCTCAAGCCAGAGCGCGGGACCTACCACTTCTCACGTTATCAGTTCTACCGCTTCGAGGGGAACTATGGAGTAGGTGCTGGCGAGAAACTCCTTGCTATCAGCGCTGCGGAGGTCGACCTCCTACAGGCTGAGGCGCTTTACCGGCTCGGCGACCTCCAGGGTGCTGCCGAGCTCGTGAACCGTACACGGGTCGCCAATGGTGGGCTTCCACCTGTGACTCCTGCTGGGGTCGTCGAGTCGGACGACTGTGTGCCGCGCAGGGCAGATGGTAGCTGTGGTGACCTATGGGATGCTCTCGTCTATGAAAAGAGGATCGAGACAGCGGGCGGAGACCAGATCGCATTCTTCGATGCGCGCGGGTTCGGACTCTTGACCTCCGGTACCTTCCTGCACCTCCCGGTGCCAGGTCGGGAACTGGGTGTCTATGGCATGCCCGAGTACTCCTTCGGTGGGGGTGGGGAGGGGAGTGCCCCCTGAGGTCTGACGGGGGCACAGGGCCCACCAGATAGTACAGCGTAGTTACGAGATCGTAGTTGTCAGGAGACTGAGTTAGTAGAATGACGAAGTATCTGGGTTATCCACTCCTTGCTCTGGCCCTGGCCCTTGGTGCCTGTTCCAGTAAGAAGGTACCAGTACCAGCACCACAGCCCTCCGCAGCGAGTTCTTCTAGCGCGAGCGGGAGTAAATACAAGCCGTACGATAGGGTCATCACCGATCGGGCAGTCACGAGTGAGGGCTTATTCAAGACGCACCTCATCGATGACAAACTCTTCTTCGAGATCCCTGACTCCGAGTTGGGGAAGGAGATGCTCCTGGTCGGGAGGATAGTAAAAGGCGCCCCCCAGGTCTTCGCCTACGAGGGGTACGGCGGCGATAAATTCACTGAGCAGGCTGTACTATGGGAGAGGGTAGGGGATCGGATACTCCTCCGACGCCTCTCGTATCAGATCACGGCTGATCCCGAAGAGCCGATCTGGCGCTCCGTCGAGGCCGCGAACAACCCCGGGATCATAGCCTCCTTTGCGATCGAGACATTCGGGCCCGATAGCTCAGCGGTCATCGATGTCACTCGGATGTACACAACAGCTACCCCTCATGTACAGGCTCTTTCGGGGAACATAGACGAAAGGCGCAGCTTCATCGAGGGCGCCCGCGCCTTCCCCGACAATGTCGTCGTCGAAGCGACCCAGACGACGCCTGTCAAGGTGAATCCGCAGGCCGCCTCCCTGGGCCTACCGCAGATGCGGAGTGTCCTTGCGCATTGGAGTATGATCCGTCTCCCTGAGGAGCCGATGCCTATGCGCCTCTTCGATGAGCGCGTGGGTTATTTCTCGATCGGCCAGTATGATTTCAGCTCGAAGGAGCATCGCGCACTCCGTAAGACATATATCACTAGGTACCGTCTAGAGAAGAAGGACCCGACCGCTGAGCTCTCGGAGCCCGTCGAGCCTATCGTCTACTATATCGACCCAGCGACGCCTGAGGAGTGGGTACCCTATGTGAAGGCAGGGATCGAGGATTGGCAACCGGCCTTCGAAGCAGCGGGCTTCAAGAATGCGATCATTGCGAAGGATGCCCCGACCCCTGAGGAGGATCCCGATTGGTCGCCCGACGACGTCCGCAACACCGTAGTCCGGTGGCTTGCTTCCACTATGGAGAATGCACAAGGTCCCAGGATCGTCGATCCCAGGACTGGTGAGATCCTGAATGGCTCTGTCAGGATGTTTCACAATATCCTGACTCTCCTCCGGGATATGTATATCGCGCAGGTCGGGCCACTCGATCCCGACGCCCAGCAGTTGCCACTCCCTGACTCATTGATGGGCCGGTTGGTACGCTATGTGGTTGCGCATGAGATCGGACACACTCTAGGCCTGCAGCACAACTTCAAGGCTGCCTCGACCTTCCCGGTCGATAGTCTGAGGAATGAGAGCTGGCTCAGACGGATGGGGCATACGCCCTCGGTCATGTCTTATACGAGGTTCAATTATATCGTTCAGCCAGAGGACGGGATCGATCCTGAGTATCTCGTGCCCCGAGTCGGGCCCTACGACCACTTCGCGATCAGGTGGGGATACGCGCCTGTCCCTGGCGCGCTAACTCCGGAGGAGGAGCGTCCAATCCTAGATGAGTGGGCCCGGGAGCAGGATACGACACCCTGGTACCGCTTCGCGACAGCGGCGGCCCGCGGCGCCGATGTCGGAGAGCAGACCGAGGCGGTCGGTGCTAGTGATCCGATCTACTCGACTGAGCTCGGACTGAAGAATATCCGGAGGGTGGTAGAGATCCTGCCGAAGGTGGTAGAGGGGGTCGACCGGGATCAGGTCGAGCTCGCTCGTCTCTTCCAGCGGACCCTCCGGCAGTGGGGCACAGAGTTGCGACATGTAGCCCATATCGTGGGTGGGATGGAGTCGCAGGAGAAGTATGGTAGCCAACCGGGTCCAAGGTTCGAGCCGGTATCGGGTAAGAAGCAGAAGGCAGCAGTCGCCTTTCTAAATCAGCACGCCTTCAAGACACCGAACTTCTTACTCGATACCGGCATCCTTCGCAGGATAGAGGCAGATGGAGTCCTCAGCCGGATCAGGTTACGGCAGGTCGATGTCCTGACCGATCTCTTCAACAATGGCCGGATGCTTCGCCTGATCGAAACAGAGGCACTAGCCGATCCGGGCGCCGATATATATCCACTCTCTGAGATGGTACGGGATGTAAGGCGCGGGATCTGGACCGAACTAACCGCTAGTCGGGTCGAGATCGACGCCTTCCGCCGCAACCTCCAACATGCATACCTCGATATCGTGCGTGGGAAGATCGATCCCTCGAAGGACAGGAGGACCACACCATATGTAGAGGTGCCGGTAGATGCCACTTCGCTCTTCCGCAGTGAGCTGATCGCCCTCGATAGAGAGATCGAGCGTGCGCTCCCGCGCGCGGCCGATCAGGCTACACGTAGTCATCTGATCGGGATCAGACACCGGATCGAGACGATCTTGGCAGGAGATGTAGAATGAGGTTTCCGTCGATGAATAGATGGTCGAGCCGGCTCTCCGTCGGAGCGATGATACTCACCCTGGCCAGTGGGTGTTCGTCTAGAGGAGGAATAGGCGAGTTAGACCAGCGCGAGCCCAGTGTCGAGAGGGCCTTCAGTGTCGAGAGCCTAGAGCGGCACCTCTACACGATCGCAGACGACTCGATGATGGGTCGCTTCCCCGGTACCGAGGGGGACAGGAAAGCGACCGAGTATATCGCTGCCGAGATCGAGGGGTACGGCCTCGAGCCGGCAGGAGAGGATGGGACCTATTTCCAGAGGGTGCCCCTCCGGCGCCGGGTACTTGTCGAAGAGGATACGAGGGTGGCGACCTCTGATGAAGAGTTCACCTTCGGCGTCGACTATGTGCCTGCCCTCGCCTTTGGACCCGTCAGGCCATTCGATGGACGGGAGATAGTCTTCGGCGGGACGACGATCGAGGGGCGTCAGCAACTCGAGCCTGGTGATGTAGCGGGCAAGGTCGTCGTCATGCTCTCGGCTAGAGGGGGTGAGGGCATCGGTGCGCGCGGGATCAGGATGGCAGCGAGTGGGCCCTTCACCGATGTCGCGGCCTTCGTGATCGTCGGTGGGGATGAGCTCCCCGCGGTCAATGTCGAGGCCCAGCGCCGGGGCTCCGGTCCGACTCTCCCGCGCCCAGAATCAGAGCCAGAGCCACTCACGATCCTTATCACTCGTGGGATGGCTGCTCGCCTCTTCGATGAGCCCCTCGAGGAGCTGGAGATTGGCTCGGCTGGCAAGAATCTGGAGGGTCAGGTCGTCTTCGCCGATCATCCCGTCATGGCACGGAATGTCGTCGCGGTCCTGCCAGGGAGTGATCCCGAGCTCAGGGACGAGTATATCGCGATCGGCTCGCACAGTGATCATATCGGTGTGCGTCGGCCCGCCGACCATGACTCATTACGTGCTTACAATGGTGCCCTCTGGGATCTGCAGAACGAACTGGATAGGAGGCCGACGGCGGAGGAGCGGGCGAGTATCGAGGTCGATATGGAGGCGCTGCGCCAGGAGTTTGGGCCGGCCCGTATCGATTCGATCGCGAATGGTGCTGATGACAATGGGTCGGGCACGGTCGCGATGCTCGCGATCGCCGAGGCACTCGCCAACTCTGAGGTGAAGCCCAGGCGTTCGATCCTCTTCGTCTGGCATACTGCCGAGGAACTCGGGCTCCTCGGCTCGAGGTGGTTCACCGATCACCCGACGGTTCCACGCGAGCAGATCGTCGCACACCTCAATATGGATATGGTAGGACGGGGTGCGGCTCAGGATATTCCAGGGGGTGGGCCGGCCTATCTCCAGCTCGTAGGCTCACGTCGTCTATCGACCGAGCTCGGCGACCTCGTCGAAGAGGTCAATGCCGAGTGGGAGGAGCCCTTCGAGTTCGACTACACCTTCGATGCCGATGGTCATCCCGAACGTATCTACTGCCGGAGCGACCATTGGAGTTATGCCAGGTACGGGATCCCAATCGTCTTCTTCACGACGGGGCTGCACAAGGACTACCACCAGGTGACCGATGAGCCGCAGTATATCGACTATCCGCATATGGGACGCGTCGCTCGGCTCGTACATGATGTCGCTAGGAGGGTCGCCGACCTAGACCATAGGGTCGAGATCGATGGCCCTGTCCTCGGGCCCGATGCCCGTTGTGTGCAGTGAGCTCATAGGATCGGGGCGCGGCAGGGTATCCGAGGCGATCGAGGACGACCCGTCCAGACCCTTCCGCGCCCGACTCTAGAGCTGAGGCTAACGGCTAACCCCTGCAAGCTCAGCCCTTGAAGTAGCAGGGATCGCAGATCGCATAGCGGTGGCGCCGGGGCAACTGTGTGCCGCACCTCCTGCACGACCGCCCCGGTGTCCGCCCCGCGAGTGTTCGTTCGATGAACCGGTCGAGCTCAGCCCTCTGGAGCTGGCACTCCTCGAGGTCGGGGAACTCGATCGGGAACCGGTAGGCGAGCCAGGCATAGGTCGTCAGCCGTTTCGCTTCCTTCTCCGCATTGTGCAACTCATCATCGCTCGCCGCCCTCTCCTTCAGGTAAGCGGGCGGTAACTCTGGGAGTCGCGAGGGTCGGCCATTCGCGTAGTTGGCGATCCAATTCCCAAATACTGTGGTATGCCAATCACTTCGCGCATCGATAGGTGCGCAGGCGAAGGTCAGTCTCTCCTGTATCGGAATCTTCCGCCGGTGCCGGTCGACGATCTCAGCTAGGCGGATCATATCATCGGTGACTCCAGGTGTCAGGAGGGGCGAGTCGAAGCTCATCCCGCGCTGGAACGCAGCGAGGACCTTGTGGAGTCGGTCGGTCCCGAGACCCGCCGCGATCGCCTCGATATGGTCGCTCCCAGGTCGTACACTCGTGCGGAGTGGGCGCGCGGGCGCATCGAAATCAGGGGAGAAGACGCGCCTGATACGTCTAGTATCAGAACGACGTAGCGCACCGACGAAGCCTTCCTCGAACTTACCGAATCTTCCCGCCCGGCCCCCAATCTGGAGGAGCTCGGCGGGTGAGAGGTAGACCTCCTCCTTCCCATTCCACTTACGCAAGGTAGAGAGGAGGACCGTCTTGATCGGTAGATTTAGCCCCATAGCGATCGCATCGGTCGCTACTAGGATATCTGCCTCACCTGACCTAAAGCGCCGTGCCTCCTCCCGCCTGACCTCCGGGGTCAGGTTCCCATAGATCACCGCGACCTTGTACTTTCGCTCGAGTTGTGAGCGGAGGGAGAGGACGTTCCGCCGCGAGAAGGCGATGATCGCCGTCCCCGGTTCTACATCCATCAACCTGATCGGTTTGTGAACTGGCGCGATCGGGGTATGTCTCTCGAGGTGCTGGATGGTGAGTGGCTCACCGAGGTACTCGGCGAGTGCCTCGACGAGGGGGATCGCATCGGCGGAGCCAGTCATATAGATCTTCCGGGCCGGGACACCGACGAGCGCCTGGCACCAGGCCCAGCCCCGGTGTGGATCGGAGAGGAGCTGGACCTCATCGATCACCGCAGCCTCGACGATCCGGCTCGTATCGAGCATCTCGATCGTCGAGGCGATGAAGTCGGCGCCCTCCCTGATATCCCTCTCCTCGCCGGTGATATAACTAGCGACCCGCCCCCTCTTCTCGATCTCCTCTTGGCCCTCGAGTGCGAGTAGTCGAAGTGGCGCGAGGTAGACACCGGTCTCGGCCTCGGTCAGAGCATTCAGAGCGTGCCATGTCTTCCCACTATTCGTCGGGCCGGCGAAGAAGATCAGCTCACGGTCGAGCTGTCGGGCGAGTGGGAAGTATTCGCGGTAATCGACGAGGCCCCGGTCAGCGACCATCGCCCTGACTCGCTCCCTCTCGCGTGCCCTGGCATCTAGGGGCCGGAGCTCGAACCGGATCTGTTCGATCACCTCATGGATCCCGATTGTATCGACGAGTTTCAGCGCCCGTCTGACGACTCTCCGGAGCCCGCGCAAGTCATAGAGTGGTCTCTCTGCGCGTTCACGTATCATCTCATCGAGATCGTCGGCGGCCTCTAGTACATTGGCACGCATCAACTCGAGCTCTTCGGCGAGTTCAGCGAGTGCGACCTCGAGGAAGCTCTCGATCGGTGCGGTCAGGAAGATCTGTTCGAGTCGGCCCCCGACCCTGATCGCGCGAGCGGGCACGGTGATCTCCTCCTCCCAGACCTCTATGGTGAGGAGTTCTCGGATCGAGAAGCGGATCGTGCCGCCCAGGTCATCGACCTCTAGCCCCGGAGCTCGTGTTCTGACCTCAGCCACTCGCTCGTCGAGCCGCTCGGCGATCGACCTCTGCCTGATCCGCTTCTCGAGCTTACGTAGTGAGGAGGCTGGGTTCTCGAGGCGCTCGACCGCGTAGTCGAGCGCCTCGTCCTGCGCCCTCTCGGGCAATTCCTCTATCAGTGCAGCGATCCTCTCGACCGCATCTTCTACCGCCTCGGGTTCATCCCGGACCAGGAGTCTGGTGAAGGGCCTGCCGAAGAGTTTGCCTTCGACCTGATCTTCCCGGGCCGTAATAGTGAAACTCAAAGAAACAGCGTCCTCCAAGGAATAGGTTCCGGCCTCTCAACAAAGATATCATACCCGCCGGATCGGTCGAGGATCGGATCTAGGGGTTACAATCGTGGACTCACCCCGAGTCCTCCTCCTCCTCCTTCATACGCCACCTATCGAGATCCTTCATGACCTCGGCCCTTAGAGAGCCATGCACGAGGAATACCTCATCATGCCCCTCGAGCCGGAGATAGTAGCTAGGGTAGGGCGAGCCCGCCTCTCCGATGAGGAGTTGGAAGCCCTCCGTGGGCCCTGCCGACCACTTCGCCGGCACCTCTAGGACTCGGGCCCCCTCTTCATCGACTCCGAGCCGAGGGTGGTTAGAAGGGTTAGTCGAGGCGAGTTGTCTTATCCGTGCCTCCCTGAGTGCGGAGTGGAACGCCTCGACCTCTGACGAGTCGGCAGCGTCACCATTGACGAGCCAGCCATCTGGTCCGAGCTCTAGCTCTATCACCTCATCGCCCTCCCTGATCCTGTAGCGACTGGCCTCAGCAGCGGTCTCGAGTGCAGCCTCGAGGGCCTGGGCCGGAGCGCCCCCATCATCTGAGCCCCTAGAGGAGAGTGCAGTAGCGAGAAGGTAGAGGACGACTAGGGCTACGACCCCACCGATCAACCGATTCAGGGCTCTCTTACTCATATGGCAACCTCCTCCCACCGGCGCTGGCCGAGCCGCCGCCGGTGCGCGACCCGGAGCATACCGATCAGGATGAAGATGAGTGGTACACCGATCAGGTTGCCCCACCTGAGGAAGGCCTCACCAACCTCTGACTCGAAGGTGAGGGGTGGGGGCGTCCGATTCTTCGACCTGATAGCGATCAGGGTCTCGTCCTGAGCGAGCCAATCGATCAGGTTCGCCGCAAAGACGAGGTTGCGCGGGTTGCCCTGGACGAAATCGTCCCGAGCGAAATCGGCATCAGCGACTACGACGAGGCGTCCCGCCCCCTCCTCCGGCTCAGCGATCGCGGCAACGACCTGCGTCTGTAACTCCTCCGGCTCCGGATCGAGAGCGAGGGCATCGGGCTGGATCGTGATCGGCTCCTCATCGAGACCCGCGGCAGAGGTCGTCTGCCAGAGAGGTCGGACCCGTGTCGTATCGAGGATCTCGAGTGCACTCGCCCATCCGAGTGAGAGCGCATCGAGACCCCGGGTGGTCATATGCTCACTCGCCGGCCGGACGATCGGCCAATAAGGGTAAGGCGAGATGACCGGGAAGATCCCGCGCTGACCGAGTGAGACCCTTTCATTCGAGCGGAGGTCATAGACGAGACCCGAGCGGAGCCGGAGCCCGCGCGCCTCGAGGAGTGAGTCGAGCCCAGTCGCGACTGGAGAGGCGAAGGGCATCCCAGGAGAGACCTGATGCGACTCGAGGAGAAAGAGGCCCGCGCCCCCAGAATCGAGATACCCCTCGAGCGCCTCGATCGCGTTGTCAGCCAACTCCCGTGTCGGAGCCGCGAGGACGACGAGGTCAAAGGCCTCAGGAGTAAGTGTGAAGGCGGTATCCCGCTCGAGGTTGAAGCTCTCGATCGAATAACCATCCTCCAGAACACGCTGGAGGGTCGGATAGGAGAAGACCGATTGCGCGCCATAACCGGTCAGGAAAGCTAAGCGCGGCTTTGATTCGGTGGTCAGCCCTGCGATCATCGAGGTCAGACGGTATTCGAGGTCATCGGTCCGGCTGATCATCGGGATCACCTCTCGCTCAGCGGTATACTCGACCGCGAGCCCGAACCAGCCCCTTTTGAGTTGTACTTCATCGCCCCTGAGCACATTGAACTGGATCGACTCGATCCCAAGAGCTGAGGCCTCACGAGCCGCCCCCTCGTCCCTGTCTGGATTCAACTCGATGAGTCTGACCTTCCCATCCCCCGCAGAGCGATAGTCGGCGAGGAGATCACGTACATCCCGGAGGGTGAGCGAGACCTCGGGAGGCAGTTCACTCGAGACGACGAGTTTGATGGTCACGACGTCGTCTAGCCCCTGCAGGACCTGGCGCGTCCCATCCGAGAGGGTGAAGAGCTGTCCCGAGGTCAGATCTAGCCGTCCCCTGATATGGGAGCCGAGGAGGTTCAAGACGAGGACCCCGACTGCTGCGACCGCGACCCCTGTCCTCAACCGTGCGAGTGCGCCCTGTGTCCGGCTGAGTCGCTCCCCGGCGAGGGAGAGGTAAGCGAGACCGAGGAAGAGCGCTGCTGTCGAGATGAAGTAGAGGAGATCGCGGAGGTCCAGTACACCCCGTGCGATATTCTCGAAATGGCTGATCAGGGAGAGGCGAGCGAGGCCAGCAGCGAGGGCAGGGGGCAGACCGATAAGGGTGATATCGAGCCCGATCAGGATCAGGCCGAAAGAGAGAGCCGCGGCCAGGATGAAGGCCGTTATCTGGTTCTTGGTCAGGCTCGAAGCCAAGATCCCGAGGGCGACGAGTTGTAAGGCGAGGAGTGCTGCGCCGGCGTACTGCGCGATCATCACGCCCAGGTCGGCGTCGGAGGCGAGTAGGATCCCCAATGCGGTCGGTATAGAGCCCGCGAGTGCGACGAGGGCGAAGAGCCAGTTGCCGAGGAACTTACCACCGATGAGGCTCGCCTCGCCTAGGGGCTGCGCGATCAGCCATTCGTAGGTTCCAGTCCGTCGTTCCTCGGCGAGTGACCGCATCGTGATCGCAGGTACGAAGACGATGAAGAGCCATGGCAGGAGTGAGAAGAAGAATCTCATCGTCGCCGCGCCTGTAGCGAAGAGGGAGCGAAAGGCGAGGAATAGACCCAGTACGAGGAATGCTACGACGAGGATATATGCGGTCGGGTGATCGAAATAGCTTCTGAACTCCCGCCGCGCGATCGTCCAGATCTCTCTCATCAGGCCACCTCCTCGACGAGCTCGGGGGTTGGCAGCTCCTCGGTCTTCGGCTCCCCTGTGATCTCCTGGAAGACCTCTTCGAGACTCGCCCGTTCGCGGTAGAGCTCCCAGAGTATCCAGCCCCGCTCGGCCGCGAGGCGTGAGATCGTCGGTCTGAGCTCGGTCCCTGCTGTCGCGGTGAGGTTGAGTCGGATCCTCCCGTCGATCTCTTCGGTGGTATGGTGTGAGACTCCTGGGAGTGTGCCGATCGTCTCGACGATATCGTCACCCTCTGCCTCGACGATGTACCTAGTGCCCGTACTCCGCCCTTCGATCAATTCGGCGACCTTGCCATCGGCAGCGAGTCTGCCCCGGCTGATGATCAGGACCCGATCGGCCATCGCCTCGACCTCACCGAGCACATGTGTGCTGAGCAGGACGGTCCGCTCTCGCCCGAGCTCGCGGATCAGGCGACGGATCTCGACCCTCTGGTTCGGATCGAGCCCCTCGGTCGGCTCGTCGAGGAGCAGGAGTTCGGGGCGGTGCAAGATCGCAGCTGCGAGTCCCGTTCGCTGACGGTACCCCTTCGAGAGTTGGGATATCGGGCGGTAGTATACATCTCCGATCCCCGTCTCTTCTACTGCAGCGGCGATTGCCCTATTCCGCTCCTTGCCCCTGAGTCCACGCAATTCGGCGGTATAGGTTAGGTATTCGGCGACGAGCATCTCGGTGTAGAGCGCATTCGATTCGGGCATATACCCGATCCTCGCCTTTGCATCGACTAGGTTTTCATCGATCGGCTCGTCGTCGAGTCTCACCACACCCTCATCGGGCTGGAGTGTCCCCGCGAGGATACGCATCGTCGTCGTCTTTCCGGCTCCATTCGGGCCGAGGAAGCCGACGACCTCTCCACGGTCGATCTCGAAGGTGAGAGAGTCGACCGCCACGAGCGGACCATACCGCTTCGTCACACCATCGACGGAAATCATGACTCCTCCGAATCTCGCGTGTTGTCAACGTTTTTTTGGTAGGAAGAGTGGGCCGCGTAGAGGGTGACGCGGCCGGCGCGAATATTTTAAAAAGTGGTCGTGGCGTGGTCAATCCTCCCCGAGCCGACGGTATAGTGTCCCCCTCCCGATCCCGAGGAGTGCAGCAGCTCGTCTCTTGTTCCCACCGACCTCCTCGAGGACATAATGGATATACCGATTCTCGATCTCCCTCAGTGTGGGTAGCACACCAGTCCCGATCAGCTCTTCTGTCAGATCATCGGCACCGGTGAGTGAGCCCGGCTCCTCGGGCTTGAGGGCGCTCCTGATCTTTGCCGGTAGGTGCCTTGGCTCGATCAGCCTCCCCTCGCAGAAGGCGACGGCCCGCTCGACCGTATTCATCAGCTCTCGTACATTCCCAGGGAAGGGGTAGTCCCTGATCCTCTCGAGCGCCTCAGGGGTGAAGCCACGGATATCCCGGTCGAGTCGAGCGGCGAAACGGTGCAGGAAGTAGACGGCCAAGAGCTCGAGGTCCTCACCTCTATCTCTGAGTGGCGGTACTCTGAGCTGGAAGGTCTCGAGCCGATAGTAGAGGTCCTCACGGAAGCGGCCGGCGGCGACCTCGTCCTCTATATCCCGATTGGTTGCGGCGATCACCCTGACATCGGTCGGGAGCTCATGGTTACCACCCACGGGTCTGATCCTCCCATCTTGGAGGACCCGGAGTAATGTCGCCTGTAACTCGAGTGGCATCTCTGCGATCTCATCGAGGAGGAGTGTCCCCCCATCGGCCTCGAGGAAGAGCCCCTTCCGTGATTCGGTAGCGCCGGTAAAGGCACCCGCAGCATGCCCGAAGAACTCACTCTCGACGAGCTCGCTGGGTATAGCTGCACAATTGACGGCGAGGAAGGGGCCTGAAGCCCGAGAACTCTCCTGGTGCACCGCACGGGCGATGAGCTCTTTGCCCACGCCACTCTCGCCGATGATCAGGACCGGTCCATCGGCACGAGCGAGGCGGCGCACCGTCTCGTAGAGGTGGAGCATAGGACGGCTCCGGCCGATCATGCCGTAGAAGTCATCGGCATCGAGGAGCTCGCGATACCTCCTGACCTGGTCCCTGAGCCTTCGATTCTCTAGTGCCCTCCTGATACTGAGTCCGAGGTGGTCGAGATCGAGGGGCTTGGTGAGGAAATCATCGGCCCCCGCGCGCAAGGCCTCGACCGCCTGCGGTATGGTTCCAAAGGCAGTGATCACGATGAATGCAGGTGGTGGTTGGAGCGCCCTCGTCCATCGTAGGAGTTCGAGCCCACTCGCGCTCGGCAACCTGAGGTCTGAGACGACGATATCGACGCCAAACTCGCCCAGTATTCCGACAGCCTCCGCAACGGTACTCGCCGACTCGACCTCGAGTCCTAGTTCGGAGAGCTCGTCTACGAGTAGGCGACGGAGCGCCTGGTCATCCTCTACTACGAGTGCACGTTCAGTGGCCATATCCTGGGTCCTGCTCTCTGACTCTGAGGGTGAACCGCGCGCCCCCTAGTGGACTCGCACTCACCTCGAGGCGCCCACCATGTTCCTCGACGATGCCATGTGCGACTGAGAGGCCGAGACCGGTCCCGGCGCCGACTGGTTTCGTGGTATAGAAGGGCTCGAAGATCCTCTGCCTCGAGGCCGGTGGGATGCCTGGTCCATCGTCGTCTACTATGAACCCCAGTTCATTGCCATCTTCGAACCAGCTGAGCTCGACCCGTCCAGCGTCGGTCGCCTGGATCGCATTGCGGAGGAGGTTCGTGAGGACCTGTTCGATCTGGATCGGATCGACGGTGAGGGTCGGTGAGGGGATTGGACCTTCGATGCTCAGCTTGGTACCCTGCGCCTCTGCCTCCTCTTCGACTGCGGCGATAGCGGAGGAGGCCAGGACCTCGGCCAGGACAGGCTTGCGCCGGATCTGGCTGCGTCGGCCGAAGTCTAGAAGTTGACGAACGATCTCTTCTAGACGACGGACTTCGGCCCGTATCGTCTCGAAGCCGATCGCAGCGGGGGAACCAGACTCGAGCTCGCGGAGTAGGCGTTGCGCCTTACCATCGATCACACTCAGGGGGGTCCCGAGCTCATGGGCGACACCGGTCGCCAGTCGTCCGATCGCAGCCAGCTTCTCGGCGTGCCAGAGGCGGCTCTCGAGCTCGATCTGCGTCTCTTTCTGCTCCGCGATCTCGGCACTCGCCTCGGCGAGGCTGTCCAACATCGTATTCAAGCCAGTAGCGAGAGCGGCGAGCTCGCGGGGCCCGGCCGGCTCAGCACGGTGCTCATGATCGCCACCCTCGACCTGTGCCATACTCCGGCTCAGCCGGCCTAGGTGGCGTCCTATCGCGCCCTCATGACCATAGATCACGAGAGCGATCATCACGAGTGCGCCGAGGGAGAGGAGGAGGACGGTCTGCAGACGGAGTCGCCGGAGGTATGACTCGATCTCACTCCGTCGTCTGGTGACCTGCAGGAGGCCTACACCACTCCCATCACCACTCGTCAGAGGGATGAAGTATGAATAGACCTCACGGCCACCCACCTCACCATACTCGCCTATCCTACTCTTCCCAGAGGCGAGCTCGGTCAGGTGGTCAGGACTCGGAAGGGGGTCGGTCGCACCGGCGGAGGCGACGATCGTGCCGGAGGGGTCATAGACATAGACACCATAGACGCGATCGATACGGAAGACGGAGCGGAGGAGGTGCTCCAACTCACTCTCGAGACCATGGTCGAGGGCGCGTCCGAGGGGTAACCTGATCGCACGGGCGACGAGCTGTACCTCTTCTTGCATACGCGTCTCAGCCCGTCGTTCGAGGGTGCGTAGACCGAGATAACTCGCTGCTACGAGAGCAGCGATCAAGGGGACTACGACATAGATGACGAGTGTCGTCCTGAGCCTGATACCTTCCCCCTCTCTGGGTCGATTCTCATGTACTATTATGACACATGCGACGAAATGGTTCAACCGGTTTCAGGGGGCGCGGCTGGGATCGTGGGGCTTTCTCAAGAGGATTGAGGGTGGCGGAACGCTTTGTGCCGCAAGGCTCTAGGTCATTGTGTGCTCCTTCGGTCCGATCTCTTGGTAGCGTACGGTATAGGCATTGCCCCAGGGAAGAGGCCACCTGCGCCGGCATTGGTAGCTGGTGCATCATGATCGATAGAATCGATAAGGAGGAATTGACGTGATCAAGAGAATAGCCAAGGGAGCACTCCTCGCCTCACTCCTAGGTCTCTTTGCGGTTGCCGATCTCTCGGCGCAGCAGAACCCGACTTCGCCCCCTCAGCAGGTCGAGCTGACCGACAAGGTCCTGAAGGAGTTCGCAGTTGCCTATCTCGAGCTCGATGAAGTCAGACAGGAGATGGAGTTGGAACTCCAACTAGTCCAGTCTGCAGAGAAGGCGCAGGAGATTCAGCATCAGGCGAACACGAAGATGCTCGCGATTCTCGATGAGCATGGCTTTTCACAGGAAGACTATGCTATGATAGTCGGTGCTCTCAATGCTGATGAGGAGGCCCGTGATCGTTTTGCGGCTATCCTCGAGGAGTTGAAGGAGGAAGAGGATACTGACACCGGTGCATGACCTTCATGTATGAAAAGATTCTCGTCCCCCTCGATGGCTCTCCCTTCTCCGAGGAGGTCCTGCCCCTCGCCTTGGGGGTGGCCGAGCGGTGTGGCGCTGAGATAAGGTTGGTCCATGTCCGGCGCACCCGTGAGCGTGGGATCTTCCTCGGCCGGGTGGTCGAGGAGGAGACCGCGGTCGAGGAGGGACTCGAGGATCTGGCAGCTGAGTTGAGCTCCGAGAGTGGTATCAGCACGAGTATCGGGGTCCTCGATGCCGAGGAAGTAGTCCCCGAGCTCTGTGCTGAGATCGAGAGGGAGGGTATAGATCTCGTAGTCATCGCGACCCATGGTTGGGGCGGGCTCAGGCGAGCTTGGCTAGGTAGTGTTACCGACCAACTGGTGCGTGCGGCTAGTGTACCCGTCCTCGCGGTCAGACCACGCGGCGATGAGCCTCGGCCTGACCCGCCTAAGGACTCAGTCATAGTGGGCTCGCGGCAACCGATCTACCCTGAAGAGATCGAAGAGGCTCTGATCGCCCTCGATGGCTCTGATCTCTCGGAGGAGGTCATCGAGCCCCTCCTGGATCTGGTCGGGCCTGAGGCGCACTGCACCCTAATACGTGTCGTTCTGATCCCCGTCCCTGGCGATATAATGTCGGCGAGTTGGGACCCAAGCCTCTGGCGGGATTATCTGCCGAGCCTCCGCTCGGAGGCTGAGCGGTATCTGGAAGGGGTCGAGGAGCGTATCGCTGGACGGGTCGCTGGGGTAGAGGGGGTCGTACTGGCCGAACTCAATGCTGCCAACGCGATCATCGAATATGCCCGGGAGAAGGGGGTCGACCTGATCGCGATGGCAACACATGCCCGCCGGGGCGTCGAGCGGCTCGCGCTAGGGAGTGTGACCGATAAGGTGCTGAGGGGGGCTGATGCGCCGGTCCTCATGGTCCGCCCCACTCGGAGGTAGAGACAGGAGGACAGGATTTCAGGGGATTAGAGACAGGAGGACAGGGTTTTAGGGAGGGGTTAGAGACAGGAGGACAGGTAGACAGGAGTTAGGGGGTGTGGGGGAGGGGGATAGCAGAAATGTCGATGTCCCCGCCTGCGCTAGCCTATTTGTGACGATAGTAACTGTTCTTCTCCCCCTGTAATCCTGTCCTCCTGTCTCTACCTTTCGACCCTGTCCTCCTGTCCCTCTCCCCCCACCCCCTGCAATCCTGTCCTCCTGTCCAGTCTCCCAACCCTGTCCTCCTGTCCCTCTCCCCCCA
>Ga0209487_1000595_pt1 | contig 32518 bp, 23 predicted proteins | sample Poulit2012_FD_187524 | JGI IMG/M metagenome (GOLD analysis project Ga0209487, IMG submission 187524) | Agricultural soil microbial communities from Georgia to study Nitrogen management - Poultry litter 2012 (SPAdes) (version 2) | ecosystem: Environmental > Terrestrial > Soil > Agricultural land...
AACCCGGTGGAAGCCGACGATCCGTCGATCACGGGCCGATGGTCGGGCCAGACGACGATCCAGGGCACGCCGCTGTCGATGGATGTCCAGCTCATGGAGAATAACGGCTCGATCAGCGGCGCCGGCACTATGGTCCTCGTGGAACCGCTTGCCATCACCGTGACCGGTGTCTACAACTTCCCGAGCATGACGATGACCGTTCGCAGCAACGACTTTGACGACATGAGCTTCACCGGAGATCTCGGCGCCGACGGAAACACGATCAACGGAAGCATGCGGGGATCGGGTTTTGATAACTTCGGATTCTCGTTGCGGAGGCAGTAGCAAGGGAGGCCGAGGGGTCGGGGGAGGATTGAACAAGCTTCAGCGCCATAAATGAGCGGACAAGGCTCCCGATACGCTTGTCAATAGATGGCTTTCGATATATCTTCATCGTCACTCGATTCCATGTGCCACCCAACGTTGGTCCAGCAAAATGGTGCTTCCAGGAAGCAAGGATGTGTCCATTCTGCTGCAGGCAGCCGGAGAAGGCGACGCCGAGGCGATGGATGCGTTGCTGCCCTTGCTTTACGACGAACTCCACGAGCTCGCGCACCGGCAGCGCCGTCGTCAACACGGCCCGGCCACACTCAACACCACCGCCTTGCTTCATGAGGCGTATCTAAAGCTCGTCCGCGCCAACAGCAGTTACGTCAATCGGGCGCATTTCTTCCGTACCGCCGCGCAGGCGATGCGGCACATCCTGACTGACTATGCGAGGCGGCATCTTGCGGCGAAGCGTGGTGGATCGGCCTCGGCAGTGACGTTCGATGAGGAGTTCTTCGTCCGGGCGGATCGCTCGGAGGAAGTACTCGCCCTTGATGAAGCACTCGAGCGTCTGGGCGAGCTAAACGAGCGTCAGGCCGAGGTCGTCAAGATGCGCTACTTCGCGGGCTTTACGATTCCTGAGACAGCGGAAATATTGGGATTGTCTCAGGCGACCATATGGCGCGACTGGGCAGCGGCGCAGGCATGGCTACAACAGCAGTTGCCGTCTTGAACGCGCAGACTTTTTTCCATCGAGTGTCCTGAAGTGCGTTTTCCTTTGAGTGAGTCGACGACCATCGTGAGTTCCGGGCGTCCTCGTTAAGACCATCACGTCGCATGGATTCCTACACGCCGGAACGTTGGAGCTTGCTTTCAAACCTGCTCGGCGAGGCGCTCGAACGTTCAGAGGTCGATCGCGAGGCCTTTCTCGACGAGGCCTGTGCGGGAGACGAACAGCTTCGGCTCGAAGTTGATCAGCTGCTTCGGTCGTACTACAGGGCCCAGGCAACGGAGCGGTTTGAACGTGGTGCGCTCGATCTGGTGGAAGGGGCGTTCCCGCAGATTGCACCGTCGAAGCAAGTAGGACCGTACCGTCTGATCCGTGAAATCGGACAGGGTGGGATGGGCAGCGTATGGCTTGCCGAACGTGCCGATGGAGTCTACGAGCAGGAGGTGGCCGTCAAGTTCATGCACGCCACCTGTATGCACGACGAGTACCGCACGCGCTTCGATACCGAGCGGCGGATTCTCGCACGCCTCAATCACCCCAACATTGCACGCATCTACGACGGCGGCGTGTCTGAGAACGACCAGCCGTACCTCGTCATGGAATACGTAGATGCGGCTACGGTGGTAGACCACTGCAACGCGAAGAATCTCGATGTTGATCAGCGGCTGCGGCTTTTCCTGACGATATGTGATGCCGTCGGATTTGCCCATCAGAATCTTATCGTTCACCGGGATCTTAAGCCCTCAAACATTCTCGTCACCGATAGCGGCGGGGTGAAGTTGCTGGATTTCGGCATCGCCAAGATGCTCTCTGATGATGATGCGGGTGATGATGGGATGCCGGTGACGCGGGCGTTGGGCGGGGTCCTCGTAACGCCTGAGTACGCCGCGCCTGAGCAGGTCAAAGGTGAAGCCGTCACGACGGCTACCGACGTCTATTCACTCGGCGTGGTGCTTTATGAGCTGCTGACAAGGGAACGCCCGTACGATATCACGTCTCGCACGCCCAGTGGGATAGAAGAGACGATCTGTCGGACGGTGCCGGTGCGTCCGAGTACGGCCGTGAAACAGAAGAGTGCGAGAACGACGGATGATGAGACTCCGCTTCGGACGGCGCGCCAGCTTCGCGGTGATCTCGATACCATCATTCTCAAGGCACTCAGCAAGGAGCCGGAGCGGCGCTATGCCGGTGCCGCACAACTGGCAGACGACCTGAGGCGGCACCTGTCCGGCCTGCCGGTAGAGGCCCGGCCCGATTCACCCTTTTATCGAATCCGGAAGTTCGTCCGCCGACACACCCTTCCCGTTTCCGCGGCTGCCGTCGTCATCATCGCCTTGATCGTCGGTCTCGTGGTATCCATCACGCAGACGCGTGTAGCGAATGCTGCGCGCGAGCGTGCCGATGTGGTGAACGAGTTTCTGAGGGAGATGCTGGCGTCGGCCGATCCCTATGCAGACGGCCCCGACGTGCGCGTAGCCGACCTTCTCGAACGCGCCGGCGCCATGTTGCCGACCCGATTCGCAGACCGACCTGATCTCGAAGGCCCGCTCCGCTACACGCTCGGCACCTCGTATATGGAACTCGGCATGTACGACGAAGCCAAGGAGCACCTCGGCCACGCCCTCGAACTCGTCCGCGATCACCGCGACGGCGATCTATACGTCGATGCTTTGGCTACACTCGGCAGCCTCCACCGGCGCCTCGGCGATTATCATGTTGCTGATTCGATGATGACCGATGCGCTTGAACGAGATATCGCACGGTATGGCCCCCGCCACCGCCGGGTGGGAATCCGCTACGGGGAACTCGGCGCCATCAAATGGGAGAGCGGCGACTACGAAGGTGCCGATGAGTTCTTCACACGGTCGCTCGACATTCACCAGGCAACCGACACGCCCGACAGCCTGAACGTGGCTGTGGCCCTTGCTCATATTGCCGTCCTTCGGGCCGATCAGGGCCGCACCGCCGAAGCCGAGGGACTGTACCGGCGCTCGCTTGCTATCCAGCGCGTCGCATATGGCGATTTGAGCCCCGAGATCCCACAGCTCCTCAGCCACATTGCCATCATCCGCGACGACCTCGAAGACTACGATGAGGCGCATCAGCTTCATACCCAGGCCCTTGAGCTCTACCGCAGAATCAGGGGCGAGCGTCATCCGGATGTAGCTTACGCCATGTCGAACCTTGCGTCCGTCGAAACGCAGCTTGGCAACTTCGAGCGCGCGGATTCACTTCAACGCGCGGCTATCGACATCAATATTGAGGTCTATGGCGAGGACCATACGGTCGTGGGCATCCTGTACAATAACATGGGGGCTCGGCTAAAGGCCGAGGGGAATCTCGATCGCGCGCTGGATTCGTACCAGCGCGCCGTAGCAACATGGAGAGCCGGCCTGCCGCCGGGGCATCCGTACCTCGGCTATGGCCTGCACAATCTCGGCACAACGTTGCTGGCGCTAAACCGCGATCACGAGGCGCTGCCTATTCTAAAAGAAGCGTACGACTTACGCGTCGCGCTCCTGGACGAAGACAACCCCGAGCGAGCGGCTACAAGCAGTGTGTACGGTGAGGCGCTTGCAAGGTCGGGCAACATCGCCCAGGCCGAGTCGCTCATTGTGGCATCGCATGCATCGCTTCAACGCGCTTTCGGTGATGAACACTCAGCCACCGTTGCAGCCGCCGAACGTATGGCCGACTACGTGAACCGCCCGACCGTCGCATTAAGCAGCGAATAGCAGCAGCTCCGAGCGTTCTGTGCGGGCACGGATTCGGGCGAATCAGCGATGGGGACCATGCTATCTGCGTCACTGCGGTGTCAGCTTCAAGAGCATCCCGGAGCCTTCGCGGGTGCCGTCTTCGAGCAACCAGATTGCACCGTCAGGTCCTTGCTCAACTTCACGGATGCGGCGTTGCATCTCGAAGCGCTCGGCTTCGCGGGCATCATCTCCATCAAACTCTACCCGCACGAGTGCCATCGACGAAAGGCCTCCGATTAATCCGCTGCCGTTCCAATCGGAGAACATGTTTCCGTCGTAGATAATTAAGCCCGCAGGCGAGATCACGGGGGTCCAACTGATGACGGGCGCGGTGAACTCCGGCCGTGTCGAATGGTCGGGGATGGGCGTATCGTCGTAGTGATTCCCATCTGAGACGATCGGGTAGCCGTAGTTGGCGCCGCGCTCGATGAGGTTGAGCTCGTCGCCGCCCTTGGGTCCCATCTCGTGTGCCCATAACCGCCCGGCTGAATCGAACGCGAGGCCCAGAATGTTGCGGTGCCCGAGTGACCAGATCTGCGCCGCAATCTCGCCCTGGTCCACAAACGGATTGTCGTCAGGCACGCTGCCGTCGTCGTGCAGGCGGACCATCTTGCCGAGATTAGTATCCATTTCCTGCGCCGGATCAAATTCACGTCGATCGCTCGAGCTGATCCACAGCATGCCGTCGGAATCGAATGCGATGCGGTAGCCGAAGTGTCCTTCGTCGGACGTCTTCGGCACCTGACGCCAGATCACTTCAACATTATCGAGCGATCCGCCGCCGTTGTCATCCAGTTCCAGATTCGCCCTTGCGACGGCAGCGCCCAGTAGGCCATCGTCTCCGCGCTCTACGAAGCTGATATAAACGATCCCGTTACTCTCGAAATCAGGGTGCAGAACCACATCGCCGAGGCCGCCCTGTTCAACATGGACCACCTCCGGCACGCCATCAATGGTCACGGCGCTGTCGTTCTCGACGTCGAAGAGGTGAAGATCGCCCGTCATCTCGGTGATGAGCAGACGCCCGTCCGGAAGGAAAGTCATTGCCCAGGGATAGTCGAACTGCATGACTTCCTGAACAGCGAAGGGGAGGCCCGTGGGTGCGGCCGACGTATCAGGCTGGGATACCATCCCGTTCGCCGTTCCTTCCTGACCATCACATCCGGACAAAAGACCAATCGCGACGGCGAATCCGACCACCTGATATAAACGAACCATGGTATCACTCCATCGAGCTAACATAGATGACGGCTGTACACGCGGCGTTACTTCATGCGAGTCTTAAAATCATGCGGGTTCTAGAATGCCGTGGGCAGCAATGATCTGCCGAAACTCTTTCGAAACTTTCCCGAGTTGTCGCCGGGATATCCTGGGGAATGCTGCCATCAGCGGACATGAGGATGAACGGAATTGAGGTGATGGAAAATGACGGACTGATGATGAGATCCTTCTCGACACCGCGTACTTCATAATAGAAGGGCCCACCTCGCCGTCGCGCAGTTCCAGTTGACGGGCAGTCGTGGTCCTTGCCGGCGCCGACACCTTTCAGCCACTCGTCCGATCAAGACCATGTACCGTCTTCAGACACTCGCTACCACGCTGGTGCTCATCACATTCGTGAGTGCCACCGCAACTGCCCAGGACACGCCGGAGCTGCCTCGACCTGTCGCCCCTTCCGTCACAGAAGGAACGTGGGTGGCGCCGGAGAACTTTGCGCCGGGTGCCGTGTCGCGCCCGGCGGCTCGGAAGCACAGCGCGCTGTCGGAGCTCAGCTTCATCTGGCCGATGCCTGGCGAGATCGATCACGACCATATCCTCACGGGATATATGGACCACGACACGACGTCGGGTTTGAGAGATTACATGGGCTATCAACACACCTATAACGGCCACGCCGGCGTGGACCTTGCCATCCGCAATTTCCGTGAGATGGATCGGGGTGTGCCCGTCTACGCGGCCGCGTCGGGGACCGTAGCCGCTACGGCCTACGACAATTTCGACCGAAACACGGCGTGGAATCCCGACGTCGCGAGTCTCATGAACGGCGCCGTCATCGAACACGGGGATGGTATCCAGAGTGCGTACTTCCACTTCCGGAGGAACTCGACCACCGTCGAGCCGGGTGAAGAGGTTGAAGCCGGTCAGTTCCTCGGATATGTGGGCAGCTCCGGTTTCTCCGACCTTCCGCATCTCCACTTTGAAGTGCGGAATGCCACCGACTTGATATTCATAGACCCGTTCGAAGGTAGCGCCCATTCTGGTGCGAGCCTGTGGATCGATCAACCGGAGTACGTAGGTCTCGATCGACTGAAAGTTTATGACGTAGGTGTGGCCACGTTTGCTTCGATGGGCGGCGACCCCAACGTGTTCGATTGGGCTGCGTTTCTCGAACGGCTGGCCGAGCCCGTCGTGTTCGGCGCCGACCAACCGGGCCTCGTCATGTGGTTTCAGACGCAGAACCAGGAGGGCGATCGGCTCAAGATCAGTGTCCTCAAACCCGACGGTACAGCCCTCCGGTCTTTCGATGCAAGCCTGAGCCAGAAAAGCGGCTATGGCATCTGGTATTATTACTGGCCGTTCGGACCGCAGATCACGGAAGCGGATTTCGGCACCTGGACGATCCGCATCGCGGGAGACGACGGCACGGGCGGGCTCGACCGCGAGCTCTACGCCCGTACGTTCGAGGTAGCCGCCGAGACAGAATGGGCACCGCGTTTCCTGCCGGCCGGAAAGTCGATCCGCATCGATGGTGAGTTGCAGCGCGATACACTGCGGATGGACCGGTTCACGGGCGATGTTACGTTCCATCTCATCGATCAGCCGTCGTTTGTATCCGTCGAGCAGGATACGATTATCGTGTTTGAGGGGCAGTCAGACCAGCCGTCGCGCTCGGCTTACTTCCAGGTCGTCGCCACCGACCAGCACGCCCGCACCGATACGATGTGGTACCACGTCGTCGATCCGACGAAACCACTCGATGCCATCGAGTCCGGGACGTCGAACGTGCGGATCGCCGGGATCCCCGACGGAATCCATCTCTCGAAGAACTACCCGAACCCGTTCAGCGGTGCGACGACGATCGAGTTTGAGCTTGTACGGGCGGGTCGCGTGCGGCTTCAGGTGTTCGACGTGCTCGGGCGTGAAATCGCGACCGTAGTCAACGAGCAGCTCCCGGCAGGCCGGCACCGCGCCGAATGGCAGAGCGGCGACGCGCCAAATGGATTGTACCTGTATCGACTCTCGGCAGGCGGTTTGGTCGAGACGCGGAGCATGATTTTGGCCCGGTAGGCGATATGTGAGCGGGGGCAGGCAAGCGGCCTACTCAAAGACGGCGCATTGCGGAGTGGGTGGAGGTTTGCAGGAACAAGAGTGTCCGTCTGCGGTGCGGAGAACGCGGCTGCCGTTCCGGGCAGCCCGCGTTGTTCGCACGCTCTTTCACTGCATTCGTCATGACGTCCGTACCTGACATCCTTCTCAACGACGGCAACACGATCCCTCAGATCGGCTTTGGTGTATTTCAGATTCTCCCGGACGACACGAGTCGGGCCGTGGTTGAGGCCATTGAAGCCGGATATCGGCATATTGACACGGCCCAGATGTACAGCAATGAAAGAGGTGTCGGGGATGGTATTCGCGCCTCGGGTATACCGCGCGAAGAAGTCTTCGTCACAAGCAAGCTGAACACGCCGAATCACGAACCGGATGTCGCCCGGAGGACGTTCGACGAAACGCTCGATCAACTCGGCTTCGAGTATGTCGACCTCTTCCTGATCCATTGGCCGCTGCCGATGTTATACGGGGGCGATTTTGTGACGACGTGGCGCGTGCTCGAAGAGTTCAAGCGCGACGGGCGGGCTCGCTCCATCGGGGTGTCGAACTTTCAGGTACATCACCTCGAAACGCTCATCGCTGAGTCCGATACCGTGCCGGCGGTCAATCAGATCGAGATTCATCCTTATTTCGGGAATGAGGCGGTGCGTCGCGCCAACCGGCGGCATGATATCGTCACGGAAGCGTGGGCGCCGATCGCCAAAGGTCGGGTGACGACAGACGAGACGATCCTGTCGATCGCCGAGCGTCACGGTAAGACGGCGGCTCAGGTGGCGCTCCGGTGGCACCTGCAGCGAGGTGATGTCGTGTTTCCGAAAACGGCGACGCGCTCCCGCATGAAAGAGAACATCGATGTGCTCGACTTCGAGTTAACCCCGGATGAGATGGAGCAGGTGGGTGCACTCGACCAGGGAGACGCGGGCCGAATCGGACCGCACCCGGAAGTATTCGCTCGCCTCGGCTGACGATCCGCATATCAAAAGCGTCGAAGACGCGACGCGGCTTCATGAGGGAAATCCTGGTGCTCATTTGGTGCTTATTGACGGGATGAACCACGTGTTGAAGATTGTAGGCGATGACATGGCATCGCGAATGGCATCGTACGGCGATCCCACGCTTCCCGTCACGCCGGGTTTGATTGAGGCGGTATCGTCGTTTGTAAACGACCTTTGCTCCGAGTCGCGCTATCCAATGAAAAAGGGCCTGATCGGTATCGACCAGGCCCTTCGGTTATAGTTGAGCAAGCGTTCTTGTCCACGTGGCGCGACCCACGCGGTTACCCAATGCTAATTCTGCGGTGCCGGCTGGTACGCCTGCGGCACACGTGGCAGCTGCGGGTACGTGACCAGCGGAAACTCACCCGTTAGCGACTGCAGGAACGCGACGATACGCTGAACCTCGTCTTCGTTGAACGCGCGTCCGAGTTGTGCCGAGCCCATCACCGAGACGGCTTCCTCGAGCGTCGCGGCTGAGCCGTTATGGAAATAAGGTCCGGTTTCGGCCACGTTGCGCAGCGGCGCGATGCGGAAGACGTACTCATCCGCCTCACGACCGGTGACTTCGGCTCGGCCGAGGTCTTCTCCACCCTCCGCGTGTGTGAAGCGAGCGAATCCCTGGCCACCAAGAAGCACGCCGTTGTGGCATCCGGCGCAGCCGGACGACATGAACAGATCGAGGCCTTCGGCCTGCTCCGGCGTCAGCGCGTCGGTTTCGCCTTCGAGGTAGCGGTCAAACGGCGAGCCGGGTGTAATAAGCGTTCGTTCGAACGAGGCAATCGCTTTCGTGATATTCTCGAACGTCAGCGGGTCTTCCTCGTCGGGGAAGGCGGCTTCGAAATAGGGCAGGTAACCCGTCTGGCGCAGACGCTCGACGGCTTCGTCGGGCGTGAGGTCCATTTCAACGTGTGCCTGGATAGGCCCTTCGGCTTGCTCCTCAAGCGTAGCGGCGCGGCCATCCCAGAACTGCGAGCCGAGGAATGCGGCGTTGTACACCGTGGGGCTTCGGCGCGGACCAATGCGTCCGCCTTCGCCCACGGCGCGAGGCAGGTGGTCGACGCCCGCGGCACCAACCACGTGGCACGTGTTGCACGAAATGACCCCCGACCTGGACAGTTTCTGTTCGAAGAACAGCATGTGGCCGAGATCGATGCCCGCCTCGGTAAGCGGGTTGTCTTCAGGCACCGGCGCCTCGGGCGGGATAGGCTCGAACAGCTGTGCGACAACCGGATCGATGTCGCCATCCGATGTGCCGTTCTGAGCGCAGCCAACAAAGAGCAGGGCCAGCGCCAGGGTCGGCACGGATACGAGGGCCATCAGGCGAGCGAGCGGCCTGAGGTCGGAGGCAGAGCGTCTATTCATGGCTTCTGTTCAAGTAACGAACGGTTGTTCTGAGAAATCCGGTTACCGCCGGCCGGCTTAAATCAACGTCAGCGATGCCGACATGACCTGGTCGCTGTCTGCGGGGATGTTGCAGTGGAACGACACTGCTATAACATTAGCATCCCGAGGGGACGAATCACTGCAACAATCGGTGAAAATCGTTGGATCTGGCGATGAATCGGCCGAATCGGCGCGAACTTGCGTGCTCCGGATCGTCGGGGATGATCGCCGCGCTAAAGTCAGTGCGTCCGAAGGGTGGAGGAAAGGGCGATGGATCGTGGCACAGCCATGTGCGTCCCGGCGCACGGCGCAGGCGCGGAGCGGGGCCAAACCCGGTTCCCACAAAACCTGACACCCGGATGCCGCACGCCGGCCCTCAGTTCGAGCGCCGGCGCGGCGACACACGGTTATCCGTTAAAGCGATACCCGAGCCCGTACACGGTTTCGATGTATGTGGGCTCATCAGCATCCGGCTCGATTTTCTTACGCACGGACGCGATGTGTCGATCGACCGTACGCGTAATGATGTCTTGCTCGATTCCCCAGACATCGCGCAGCAGTTGTTTCCTGGTGACGGTGCGGCCGCGGTTCTGGATGAGGTAGCGAAGGATGTCGAACTCGAGTGCCGTAAAGGCCACGGCGCCATCGGTGTTTGTTGCCTCGTGCGTGCTGAAGTTGATCTCCACATTCCCGATGTGGTAGATCTCCATCGGCGCTTTGTCGGGCGGCTGCGTGCGATGCAGGATGGCCTTGACGCGGGCGGCGAGCTCTTCGGCATTGAAGGGCTTGGTGACATAGTCGTCAACGCCGAGGCCGAAGCCCCGCAGGACGTCTTCCTGTTCGCCCTTGGCAGTCAGCATCAGCACGGGCGCCGCGACGCCCATCTCCTGCGACTCGCGCAAGACGTCGTACCCACTCTTTTTGGGAAGCATGACGTCAAGCAGTACGATGTCGTACTTGCCGTTTTCGCCGAGCATGTTGACGGCTTTCTCGCCGTCGTTGGCGAGATTGACATCGTAGCCTTTCAGTTCAAAGAAGTCTTTCAAACCCATGCCGACGTCGGGATCGTCTTCGACGATCAGCATTTGGAAGGTTGGCTCGTTCATGATGATTTAGAAGTCGATGGAGGCGAGGGATGGTAACGGCGCTCCACCACACAGGATGGCCAAGCCGAACACACGCTGTGGGGTGTTTGATGGCCTGTCGCCAACAAGGCTCATGATGATGAACGTTTGCGATGGTGTGATGAAAACACCGGCCGACCAGACGATCGATACGAACGGGGAGGTCCCTCTCGGCGCGGTTCCAGCCGTTACACTTTCTGGATTATAGGCCGAAGGAATGGAAGAGAATAACACTGTTTTGTACCGTCTTCGAAACAGGTGTTACGTCGGCGTGCTCGATTGAGCTTGCGGCTGCATGCCGTTATGGGTTTTTTCTTCGCGACGACGGGCGAATCGGTACTCGTCGGGCAATGACGACAAATTCAGATTAGAGCATGAACGAATCAAGACAGTTACTGATCGACCTGCTGAATACGGCGAGTCCCACGGGGTTCGAGGTCGACGGTCAGCGTACGTGGGCGAAATACGTTGGGGAGTTCAGCGACGAGGTCGACAACGATGCGTACGGTAATACCTGGGCCACCCTGAGACCGCGCGGTGATACCGCGCACAGGCTGATGATCGCGGCTCATGCCGACGAGATCGGGATGATGGTGAATCACATCTCGGATCAGGGCTACATCTATGTGACGCGGATCGGCGGCTCGGACCGGGCAGTGGCGCGTGCCCGGCGGGTGAAGATTTTTGGGGATAAAGGACAGGTGCCCGGTGTCGTCGGTAATACGGCAATTCACCTGCGTGACTCGAAGGATGAGAAGGCGCCCGAGTGGCATGAGCTTTTCATCGACGTAGGTGCAGCGAATGCGGGCGAAGTGGCGGAGCTCGGCATCCGTGTAGGGCATCCGATGGTGATTGACGAGCCTGTGGTGCAGCTCGCGAATGATCGCCTGGTGGCACGCGCCATCGACAATCGAGTCAGCGGCTATATCGTGGCGCGCGTGCTCGAGCAGTTATCAACGCGGCGCGATGAACTCGATGCGCTGGTCTTCGGCGTCAATGCCGTCCAGGAGGAAATCGGTGGGAACGGCGCGCGGATGGTCAGCTATCGCCTCAGGCCGACCGTGGCCCTGGTATTGGATGTGACGCACGCGACTGACTCTCCCGGTATCTCGCACGAGAAGCACGGGCGGGTAACATTGGGTGGCGGGCCCACGGTATCCCACGGCACGGCAAATCACCCGCTTGTGGTCCAGCGACTCGTTTCCGTGGCGGAGCGGCTGGGGATGCACATTCAGCACGAGGCATCGTCGCGCTCAACGGGTACCGACGCCGACGATGTGTTCGTCTCGCGCAGCGGCGTGCCGAGCGCTCTGGTGTCGATTCCGCTGCGCTACATGCACTCGACGGTTGAGCTGGTGTCGATGCATGACGTGGAGCGCTGCATCGAGCTCGTGACAGAGTTCGCCGCCGAGCTCAAAGACGGGGACTCGTTCGTACCACAGATCGGTCGGCGTCAGGCCTGACGGCGCATCGCCTTGTACTTGCGGGCGATCGAGAACGCCATCTCGAGCGCCTGTTCGTAATTAAGGCGTGGGTCGACGTGCGACCGGTACGCACGCGTCAAGTCGGCCTCTTTGAGACCGCGGGCGCCACCGGTGCATTCGGTGACATCCTCCCCCGTCATCTCAAAATGGACACCGCCGAGGTAGGTGCCTTCGGCGTGGTGTATTTCGAAGGCCTGCTCAAGCTCCGACAGGATATTCTCGAAACGCCTCGTCTTGATGCCGTTTTCGGTCTGTTCGGTGTTGCCGTGCATCGGGTCGCAGATCCAGAGTACGCGTTTGCCGGTGGCCCGCACGCCGTCAATGATTTCGGGCAGGCGGCTGCCGATCTGGTCGGCGCCGAGCCGGGTAATCAGCGTAAGGCGGCCCGGCTCATCACCCGGATTGAGCGTGTTGATGAGGTCGCGTAGCCATGTACGAGACATGGTGGGGCCGACTTTGATGGCAAGCGGATTGGAGATCCCGCGCGCATACTCCACATGAGCACCGTCCAGCTGTGCGGTACGCATGCCGATCCAGGGGAAGTGGGTAGAGAGGTTGTAGACGCGGTCCGAGGTTGGGACGCTGCGCGTTAACGCCTGCTCGTACGGAAGGTGCAGTGCCTCGTGACTGGTGAAGAACGATACCCGGTCGAGCTCGTCGATGGCTCCGCCGGCAACCGTTTCCATAAAGCGGATGGCTTCGTCGATTGACTCAAGCAGTTGCCGGTAGTCGCGAGCGAGCGGCGATGATCGCATGAAGTCGACGCTCCAGTTCTCCGGGTGATGGAGATCCGCGAAGCCGCCTTCCGAGAGTGCCCGCACATAATTGAGCGACAGAGCCGACACGGTGTATGCCTGGAGCATCCGCCGCGGATCCGGGATGCGCTCTTCAGGCGAGAAACCGGTGCGGTTGATGATGTCACCGCGGTAGCTCGGCAGCGTCACGCCGCCACGCGTCTCGTACAGTGACGAGCGTGGCTTGGCGAACTGACCGGCGAAGCGCCCAACGCGGACGATCGGCTTTCGCATGCCGTAGAGCAGGATCAGGCTCATCTGGAGCATGATCTTCAGGCGGTTCGTGACCACCTGCGTGTTGCATTCGTCAAAGCGCTCGGCGCAGTCGCCGCCCTGCAACACGAACCGCTTTCCGGCGCTCGCCTCGGCGAGAAACGACTTCAGGCGCTCGACTTCCCACTGTGTGACCAGCGGAGGATAATCCTTCAGTTCGTCGATGACACGCTCGAACGCCTGCTGGTCTGGATACTCGGGTTGCTGGAGTGCCGTGCGTTCCCGCCAGGAGTCGGCAGTCCAGTCGTTCGGTCGCGTAATACTCGCCAAGGTTACAGCGGTGGTCTTTGAGAAAAGCCGGACGAACGCCCTGGGGACACGGTCCGCTAAGATGATGACAGGCAAAGCTCGTAGGGAAACGCCCTACGCTGCAAGGAAGGTAACGTTCTTATGCACCACCTGACACGGAATAATAAATTGCCAGCAGCACGGCGAGCACATAAATAAGTGGCGTAACCTCGCGCCGGCGGCCCGAGACAACTTTGATCGCGGCGTAGCTGCAGATTCCGAAGACAATGCCATTTGCGATCGAATAGGTGAAGGGCATGGCTACGATCGTCAGAAACGCGGGTACCGCTTCGTCGAGGCGCTCCCATTCGACATCGCGTGCGCCGACCATCATCATGGCACCGACTACAATCAGCGCAGGCGCCGTGGCCGAGGCGGGCACGGAAGTGACCAGCGGAAGAAAAACGATCGAGACCGCGAAGAGGAGGGCGACCACGACAGCCGTCAGGCCGGTCCGACCACCTTCTTCAATACCCGTCGCCGATTCGATGAATGTGGTTACGGTGCTTGTGCCGAGCGCCGCGCCGACAACGGTACCTGCCGCATCAGCGGTAAAAGCCTGATCGCTCCGCTCGAGGCGGCCCTTCTCGTCGAGAAAGCCACCGAGTCTGCCGATTCCAATGAGGGAGCCCGCCGTGTCGAAGAAGTCGACGAACAGAAATGCGATGATGACGATGAGCAGCTTACCCGTAAGAATCTCGCTGAAGTCGAACGCAAAGAGTGTCTCTTGTGGCAGGCCCGGAGCAACGACGAATTGATCGGGCATTGGGCTGGCCCCGAGAATCCACGACGTCACGGTGACGGCGATGATGCCGGTCAGGATGGCGCCGTGGAAGCGGCGGGAGAGGAGGGCGGCAGTAAGGATGAGGCCCCCGATCGACATCAGTACTTCGGGAGATGAGATGTTACCGAGCGCGACGAGCGTGGCTTCGTCCGAGACAATGAGCCCGGAAGAGCGAAAACCGATGAGGGTCAGAAACAGTCCGATGCCCGCCGTGATCGCTCGTTTCAGATTCATCGGCACGGCGTTAATGACTGCTGTTCGGACGCCGCCAAACGCCAGCAGCATGAAGAGGACGCCTTCTATGAGGACGGCCGCGAGCGCCATCTGGTACGATACCCCCATCCCAATCACCACGCCGTAGGTAAAGTAGGCGTTGAGACCCATGCCCGGAGCAATTGCAAACGGATACCGCGCCAAGAGACCCATCGTCAGCGTGGCCACAGCGGCGGCAAGCGCCGTTGCTCGCATCACGTCATCAGCCGGCATGCCCGCATCGCCCAGGATCTGCGGGTTGACGAACAGGATATAGGACATCGTCAGAAAGGTGACGATGCCCGCCCGCAGCTCCCTGCCGAAGGAGGAGCCCCGGGCACTTATTTCGAAGTAAGTGTCAAGTGTATCGCGCATCGGGCTAATTGTACTGATACACCGCCGAAATAACGAACCAGCCGTTGATAGGCGGCGTTTTATCAACTGCACTTGGCACGGCCTTGCGCCGAACAGAGCATTCGATGATGCGCCGAAAGATTAGTTTATGCGCAAACACTGCGCTTACTTTCCTTTGCAGTCCCGGGGCGCGGGCAGATTCGGCGAGAGGCGGGAGAAGACGTGGAGCCGGCAGGTGATGCCGTATTCCCCCTGGTGCGTAACCAGGTGCTTGTTTACACGACAATTCTTAATGAGCTACGATTTAAAAGCTTTCTGCCGCGATCTGCAGGATCGACTGTCTTGGCTTTTCAAGGAGGTGGCGCGACTTCAGGAGGAGAATGAGCGGCTGCTCCAGGAGAATCAGGCGCTCCGCGAAGAAGCCACGCTGTCAAGGCTTTTCCGCGAACTGGGCGACGAGGCTCAAACAGAGATGCCGGCGCCGGCAGACACGAATAATTTCGGGTCAGGTGTGCCGCCCGAGGCCATGGCATTTTTTCGGTACCTGCCAGAGTCGCTCGATTTTGCCAACTACTTCGAGGCTGCAGACGCCTACGGCATCGAAGGCGACCAGGCGCGCGACTGGATGCTGATCTTCTTCCGCGAGTCGCTACTTGAGCATCGGGGGCGTGTCCTGCGCAAGCTTGACCCGAACCCGTTTCCCGTACGCGTCGCTCGGTAAATCGACGACCGGCGCATATAGAATGAGGGGCCGCGCCCATGGCACAGCCCCTCCAGTTCTGCGACCTTCTTCAGTTTCTTACCGCTTTAAAGAGACATCGTCCTTTTGCGTGCGGTCGACCGTGCAACAAGGTTTTGCCGCACGTGCACTCGCGGCGGATTCATACCAAACGCCGCCGGCTCATAGCCTCGTCTTGAGAGCTCCTGCCTCACTCTTGTGACCTCGTCCGGACTGCAGGGCTCCTGCAACATCCGAAGAAGGGCGGCGTCTATCATTAGTTCGATCGGCAGCCTGCCGAAACCCGGTTCGTTCCTCATCGCGCCCTCCTTTCCGTAGTTTACTTGTATGACAAGCTACGCCCGGCGCCGTCTGTGAGGATCATCCGAACTGATACGATGCCGTTACTACGCCTCGATCATTTGACGAAGGCCTCAGTTTTGATTATGGGACGGACGCCGAAGGACCATCGACTCGGACAACCGGATACATATGAAACGAACGATCACCGGGTTCAGAGAAGACGATGAGGCGCATTGGGTGGCTGAACTTGAATGTGGCCACACGCGCCACGTGCGGCATAACCCACCGTGGGTCGAACGGCCGTGGGTGTTGACGGAGGCGGGAAGGCAAGGCTTCATCGGCCGGGCGATCGAGTGCAAGAAGTGCGATGAGGAGCGGGGGCTGACGACTGAGATTACCGTGGTGCCCGACCTGTAGGCGACACGCCGCGAGTTAGAGGATTAACGAGCTAAAGGGTCGTGAGCCGTAAGCCCGTCTCCGCGATGCCGGGCGTCCCCGCTATCTATTATCTCTCCCCATCCAATCGGTTAACCACGTTCAGGGTCTCGCGGCCGGGCTCTCCTGAGCGTTGATTCAGGGCGTCCGAACGGTGCGACGCAAGAGCCGTCGGCCGACGTGCCGGCCATCGGCGTCCCGGCGCACGGCGGTGAACGCGGGCGTGGCCTCGCCCGGTTCTTCCCCAGACAAACACCGTGTGGAACGCTTCACACGACCGAACTGAAATAAAAATTTATTACTGAAAGCGCTTTGTATACCTTAATAAATAAGGTAGTATTGACATAGGCCGACAATTATTCTTTCATGGGGCCCGTTATAGTTTCAATCACCAAAGCCCCAAGCTGCGATGCGACGAATCGCTCCCTTCGCTCTCGCCCTACTCTTGTTGTTGTTAATGCCACTGGCACTCGTGGCGGCGCCTCAGTCTCTCGGCGTCCAGTCGCCCGCCGGCGCCGCTGAGGCCGTTCAGACGAACTTGAACTTCGTCTGGGTGCTGGTTGCGACCATGCTCGTGTTCCTCATGCAGGCTGGGTTTGCGCTGCTGGAAACGGGCTTCACCCGCTCGAAGAACGCGGTAAACATCATCATGAAAAACATCATGGATGTTTCGGTGGGCGGCCTTGCGTTCTTTGCCGTCGGGTTCGGCCTGATGTTTGGCACGGGTTTGCTCGGCATCATCGGAACAGACGGCTTCTTTCTACGGGGGATCGCCGACGATCCCTGGACACTTTCCTTCTTCTTGTTTCAGGCGGTGTTCGCGGCGACTGCGGCGACGATTGTATCGGGTGCCGTGGCTGAGCGCATCAAGTTCAGTGGTTATCTGATCCTGACCGTTGCGATTACGGGCCTCATTTACCCGGTCTTCGGCGCGTGGGCGTGGGGCGGACTGTTCAACGGGAGCGGCTGGCTGGAGGCACTCGGCTTCATTGATTTTGCCGGCTCGACGGTGGTGCACTCCGTTGGCGCATGGGCCGCGCTGGCCGGCGCGCTTGTGATTGGTCCGCGCGTGGGTAAATACGGCATCGATGGGAGGCCACGGCACATCCCCGGGCACAACCTCCCGCTGGCGGCGCTCGGCATATTTATTCTGTGGTTCGGATGGTTCGGCTTCAACGCCGGCTCGACGACGGAAGGCACGACGGGCGTGGCGCTGATTGCACTCAACACGTTTCTGTCTTCGATCGCCGCGGCCACGGCTGCGATGGTGATCTCGTGGATCAAGAAAGGAAAGCCGGATGCTCCGCTCACGATGAACGGCGTGCTGGGCGGTCTGGTCGGGATCACGGCAGGCTGCGCCAATCTGACGCCCACGTTTGCGCTCATTGCGGGCTCCGTGGCCGGTGTGATCGTGGTCTACGCCAGTGAGTTTCTCGAACGCTACGTAGACGACGCTGTCGGTGCAATCGCGGTGCACGGCGTTTGTGGTGCGTGGGGTACGATCGCGGCCGGTCTTTTTGACAGCGCGGGGATGTTCAACCTTGGGACGGTCGGCGTGCAAATGCTCGGTGTGAGTGTGGCGTTTCTGTGGGCGTTTCCCACCAGCTACATCGTCTGCCGGCTCCTGGATAATTCGCTGGGGCTGCGTGTGAATGGCGACCTGGAGACCATGGGTCTGGATCTCTACGAGCACGACTACCGCGCCTATCCCGAGTTCATCCCGACCGACGAGCTCTCACCGGCCGAGGTCTGAATCCTGACCATCACACGCAATCCGAGACAACCGATGAAACGAATATCATCAGTGTACATCCTGGTATTTCTTGTGGCCGCGCTCTGTGCCACTGACGCAGAAGCCCAGCGATTCAACGTGGGCGCCGATATCGTGAGCCGCTATGTCTGGCGGGGTACAGATTTTGGCGAGTCGGTAAGCATCCAGCCGACGCTTTCGTTCAGTGCCGGCGGATTCGAGGCGGGAACGTGGGCGTCGTACGCAGCGTCGCCGCAGTCGGCCGCCTTCAACGAGCACGACTTGTGGATCGGATACGTGCTGGAGACGGCACGTAGCGGTTCGTTCTCGATCGGCGTTTTTGATTATTACTTCCCCGCACCTCCGGGGGACGGGTTGCCGAGAGATCCCGATACGGAGTTCTTCAATTTCGATGGGGATGGTCGAGGCGCCCACTGGATTGAGCCGTACGTAGGCTATGCGGGTCCGGAGGTATTCCCAGTGACCTTTATGGCCGCAATCATGGCCCACAACGACCCGGATAACTCCGTGTATCTCGAAGCCGGTTATCCATTTAGCATTGACGGCACCGAGTTGGGACTGACGCTGGGCATGGTGCCGATGGCGAGCTCTTTCTATGGAACGAGCGGTGTGGCTGTGATCAACATGGGGCTGTCGGCCGCGCGGACGATCCCGATAACCGACACGTTCGGTATTCCGGTAAGTGTGGGCTACGTGTTGAATCCGTTGACGGAGCGGAGCTTTCTCGTCTTTGGGATCAGCTTGTTCTAGCGGAGGCGATGAGCCGACGGGCTCGTCGCGGTGTGTCGTCAGCGCTCCAGCGAGGAGACTCTGACCGCTCCATCCATGAGGGCACGCCTGCGGTCGCTCGGAGACGTAGAGTCATGACTAGAGAGCAGGTAAATCGAATCCCGGCGAACTCGCCGGTCATTTGGGCCGGCGGGTAGAAGGGGAGCGGAGCGGCGCCCGGTCGGTAGACGGCCGGGCGCTGGCTTGTCTGGGAGAGGAGCAGATGCTCGGCGCGCAAGGCCGATGATGGTTGTTGCCGTTTCCATGACCATTGTCAATCAGCTCCCCATTCTCATCAAGAAGGCACACCTGCGGGGAATCCTGGCTCACGCGGGACTCGTTCGTCAACATCTGCGCACTCGCATGTCCACAGGTGGATGAAAAGCGAGAGCGATCTAATATCGGGCAGAGGACGAACGACTTACTTCGTGACGAACGACTTTACGCGCGGCTCCATCCCGCGCACGCTTTATAGATTCTCGCTTCCGATCCTGCTGGCCAACCTGCTGCAGGCGTCGATGCAGCTCATTAACGGGTTGTGGGTGGGCAATTTGCTGGGGAGCGAGGCCTTTGCAGCGGTGACGGTGGCCACGACGGTGCTGATGGTGGTGCTGGCGCTGATCCTCGGCCTGAACAACGCCACACTCACCATCTTTGCCCAGCTGCGCGGCCGCAACGACGAACGTGGCATCGACATCTACCTCGGCGCGTTCTTGATTCTGCTTGCCGGCTTGTCGGCTGTGATCGGTTTCGTCGGATACGTGCTGGCAGAGCGCCTTCTCGTGCTGCTCGACACGCCGGCGTCGATCCTCGAGCAGGCGATGATTTACCTGCGGATCAACTTCATCGGGACGTTCTTCCTCGCCGGCTACAACTTCGTCGGCACGCTGCTGCGCGCCTTCGGAGACAGCCGCACGCCGATGTATTTCGTCCTACTGGCGACGATTCTGGCCGCGGTGCTAGGGCCGGTTTTCATCGCCGTCGTGGATTTGGGCGTTGCCGGTGCCGCCTGGGCGATGGTCCTCGCACAGGGGATGGCCTTCCTATACAGTATCGTCTACCTGGCGAGACGGCCCGAGCGCTACCCTTATCGTCCGCGCAAGCCGAGCCTCGATTCGTTCCGCACGATCCTCGAGCTTGGCATCCCGTCGGGCATCCAGATGGTCGTGATCTACGCCGGGTCGGCCGTTATCCTCTCACTCGTAAACGCGTACGGCGACAGCGTCGTCGCCGGCTTTGGCGCGGCCCAGCGGCTCGACAGCATCATCCTGCTTCCGGCCGTGGCACTCGGGATGGGCGCAAACACGATGGCCGCCCAGAATATCGGTGTCGGCAAGTGGACACGCGTCGCGCGCGTTACCCGCGTCGGCGTGCTGTTCAACGTGAGCATCATGCTCGCCATCGCGATTGTCCTGATGCTCGCGGCCGGGCCACTGGTGAGGCTCTTCGTCGGCGGCGATGCCGCGAGTGTAGCCTTCGGCGTCTCGTACGTTCGCACGATCGCGCTCTTTTATCCCTTCATCGGACTCAACTTTATCTACAACGGTGTCGTCCGCGGCTCGGGCGCCATGTTTCAGGTGCTCGTCCTCAACATCATCTCCCTGTGGGTGCTGCGCGTGCCGCTGGCCTATTCGCTTACGACGGTCCTCGATGAGCGGGGTATTGCACTGGGCATCGGCCTCAGCTTCCTCGTGAGCAGCCTCTTCTCGTGGGGTTACTACCGGTGGGGCGGTTGGCGATCGAAGCGGCTGTTCCGCGAGGAGGTGAAGATGGCCGACGCGGAAGAGGAACGCGCCGAAGTGGCGGTGTAGTAAGCGGACATTCGAACTATATAACCTTGTAAGTGCGTTGAGGCCCGCGCAGGCACGGTGAAGCGATGATAGTGATGAGATCCGGCAGCCGTCCGGCGCGGTATCTCATACGTCCTCGGAAGGGCCTATAATGGCTGGGTGGAATCCGCCGAGAACGGAGCTTCCCTCCGCCGTCCTTCCGTCCATCACATATCCAGACTTGAGTACATTCAGCGCACGCCTGTATGGCGCACTCGTTACGAGTAAACCCGTCGATTTCGAGGACGAGCAGGCGGATGCCTTTGCTGAGGATGTACCCGGCAACGGCGTGAAGATCATTGGGGCGTCGGCCCTGCAGAACGCCGGGGACCAGGTGGTCAGTGCGGGTACCGTCTTGCCCTGGCTCCTGACGGCCCTGGGCGCACCGGTGGGGCTGGTTGGACTGCTCGTCCCGATCCGTGAGTCAGGGTCGATGTTGCCGCAGGCGGCGCTGGCGCCGCTTATCCAGCGCCGGACGATCCGGAAGTGGGTGTGGGTGACGGGTGCGGCCGTTCAGGGCGCGTCCGCGGCCGCGATGGCGCTGGTCGCTGCAACGACAACCGGGGCTGCGGCGGGCATTTTGATCTTGATCGCACTGACGGTCTTCGCCACTGGTCGTTCGCTCTGCTCGATATCTTCGAAGGATGTCATGGCGCGGACGATTCCCAAGGGTCAGCGAGGGCAGATTAACGGCATCGCCACGCTCGCGTCGGGCGTTGTCGCCGTAACGATCGGGCTTGGAATCCGCCTGCTGGGCGAGGGGGCGGTGAGCAACATCGTGCTCGCATGGCTTTTAATTGGTGCCGCCTTTGCATGGATTGGCGGGCTGGTGGTCTACTCTCAGATACGCGAGCCCGCTGCTGAGCCGGTCGAGGAGGATGCATTGAACTGGCTCGGCGACTCATGGCGCCTGTTACGCACGGATGCGCCCTTCCGCAGGTTTGTGATGATGCGAACGCTGTTGCTCGTCTCGGCTCTGAGTCCGCCGTTCCTCGTCGCACTCGCTGCTGCCGGCGGGGCAGGTTTTGGAGGTCTGGGGATCTTCGTGATGGCTCAGGGCATCGCCCGAATGATCGGCGGCCGCTACTTTGGCCGCCTTGCCGACCGATCAAGTCGGAGATTGATGGCGAACGGAGCGCTGTTCGCCTCCCTGCTGATAATCGCGCTATTACTCGTCGCGCAAATCCCGGGGATGAAGGGCTCCGTCTGGCTCTACAGCGGTGGTTTCTTCATGCTTGCCTTGATTCACACCGGCGTGCGCGTGGGGCGCAAGACCTACATCATCGACATGGCCGAACCCGACCAGGTTGCCGAGTACGTGGCGGTCTCAAATACGGCGATGGGAATACTACTATTTGTGACGGGTGCCGTGAACGCAGCTCTCGCCCTGCTCGGCGCCGAGGTTGCTCTCACGTTCCTGGCGCTGCTGGGTCTGGTCGGATTCGCAGTGGCCCGGAGCATGCCTGAGGTGAGTGCACGGGCGGGGAATTGACGGACCGCCTCTCCGCCGCTGGTCACCGCTGATGCTGCCATCGACGTGAGATAGTCGTTGGTCGATCGACGATGCGCGGGTTTGACCGCTGTGGGTTGAATCAGCGTTCCGATCGTCAATCGTCTTTCGTCCGCCGTCGAACAAAAAAACGCCCTTCCCACGTCGGCAGGAAGGGCGCTGAAGTATGAGAGCCAATGAGCGGACTCGAACCGCTGACCTGCTCATTACGAGTGAGCTGCTCTACCAGCTGAGCTACATTGGCCTGGTGTGCGCCTTTTTTGAGGCGGCACAGAAATTAGACCCGATCAGACAAGAGAGTCAACGCAATTGATCCGAGGAAGGCCGGGCGGAGGCACCTCTCACCGTTTCTTCAACGGCCGACGGATGTTGGCGATCGGGTTCTTCTCCGGATCCCACTTCTCGACGACCCGATAAACCCCTTCGAGGTGGCTCTCCATCCGCACGGCGGCAAGATCCGGCATGCGGCTGCGGAGTGCTTCGAAGATGTCGAGATGCTGCTCGTGGTCGGTGCCGCGCGAGCCGTGAACGCCGAGCAGGATGCGCTGCTCGCGACCGAAGAAATTGGTCAGCACTTCCTGGAGCTGAAGCAGCACCGTGTTGCCCGATGCCACGGCGATCTCACGGTGAAAAGCCATGTTCATGCGCGTAAGGATCGCATCATCCGAGAGATTCCGGTTCGACTCCTGTAAAAACTCCTCCATCCGGGCGAGATGACTGTCTGTGGCTTTCATGGCCGCCAACCGGGCGGAGGTCGTCTCGATGGGGATCCGCGCCTGAATCAGGTCGAGCAGGAGTTTCTTGGTGACGTCGCCCCCAAAAACTGGATTGGAGAGAAGCAGTGTGTTTTTCTTCTCGCCGACATAGACGCCCGAGCCGTGTTTAATCTCGACGACCCCAATTAACTCGAGCTTCATCAACGCCTCGCGCAGCGTCGGATGCCCCACACCGAGCGCCCGAGCCATCTCCATGATCGATGGAAGCCGATCGCCCGCATTGTATCCGCCGCGATCGATCAGCTCCATCACACGTGAGGCCACATCGTCGGCCAGGTTTGTTTTCTCGATCGGTGCGATGCCGTGCTTCATGCCGGTTCCCTCTTTGCTGGCTTGATCGCTCGATAGTTAAGTGATAATATGACTCGCCATTTTCGTCGACCTTCGTCTCCATGGCATGGCCGATGATAGCGTGGCGGGGTTCAGCTCACAAGGCTGCTCATCACAAATCCCATCACGATTCTAGGCATGCCGCCTGTACCTAACACGCGGTGCGCGGTGTAAATGTCTGAAGTAGGCGATAGAAGACGGTATATTATGACTTCGAAGTCCGTCGACCGCGAAGCGCTTCGCCTGGAATCCGACGTGTCGTCGGGCCAGGTTTATGCGTCAAGCACGCGCTGCATGCGGTCTATCGTACATTCCGTTCCTCACACAGGTCTGCGCGTCGTCGACCCGAACCGGCGGCGACCGTAGTACAGCAAAACCAGCATGGAAGCCAAGCAACAACCCGCCGTAGCCGCGACGTCGCGTGCCGACCTCGAGCGGCCGCGCCTGAGCATCAAGGAGAAGGTCGGCTATAGCCTCGGCGACGCCGCGTCTAACCTGTACTTCCAGACGTTCGTCGTCTTCCTGCCGATTTTCTATACCGACGTCTTCGGTATTTCGGCTTCGGCAATGGGCACGATGCTACTCGTGACGCGCATTTTCGACGCGGTCAACGACCCGATAATGGGCATGATTGCTGACCGTACGAACACGCGTTGGGGCAAGTTCAGGCCGTATATGCTCTGGGTGGCGGTCCCATTCGCCGTGGCTGGTGTGCTGGCATTTACCACGCCGAACTTCAGCCCGACGGGCATGCTCGTGTACGCCTATATCACGTACATGCTGCTCATCGTGGCGTACACGGCGATGAACGTCCCGTACGCGGCGCTGATGGGTGTCATTACACCGAACTCGGCAGAGCGGACGGAAGTCTCGAGCTACCGGTTCGTCGCAGCGTTCGTCGGGCAGTATATCATTGGCGTCACGGCACTTGGCCTCGTCGGCTATCTCGGTGGCGGCAACGAGCAGCTCGGCTGGCAGCTGACGTTTGTCGTGTATGGGCTACTCGCAATCGTACTACTATTCCTGACGTTCTTCCTTACTCGTGAGAGGGTGCAGCCGTCGACGACGCAGCAGGGCACCGTTGGCGAGGACATGAAGGACCTCTTTCGCAACGTGCCGTGGATGCTGATCGGCGCGGCAACGATCTTCCAGCTGACATACATCGTGATGCGTGGTTCGGCCACGCCGTATTACTTCCGCTATTTTGTGGAGGCTCAGGAGTTCTCGTTCCTCGGCATGTCGTTCGATATGGGATACGCCGGTTTGACGTCGTCCTTCCTGGCCGTCGGCACCACTGCCACGATCGTGGGCGCAGTTTGCACGAAGCTGTTCACGAAATTTGCCGACAAGAAGTTCGTTTATGGCGGTTTCCTCATCTCGAGCGCCACGCTGTCGGGCTTCTTCTTCTTTGTCGGACCGAGCGACATCATGGTGATGTTCGTGCTGAACGCGTTGGTGTCGTTCTTCTTTGGCTCGGTATCTGTGTTGCAGTGGACCATCTACACCGATGCGGCCGATTACGGCGAGTGGAAGTTTCATCGCCGCGCAACAGGCCTCATTATGGCAGCCTCGCTGTTTGCTCTCAAACTTGGATTGACGCTGGGCGGTGCGATCGTAGGCTGGATTCTAGCAGGCTATGGATTTGTAGAAGGCGGAGTAGCGCAGTCAGAAACCACGCTGAGTGGAATACGCCTCCTGATGAGCCTCTTCCCGGCGATCTTCGGTATTACCGGTGGACTCATCATGCTCTTTTATCCGCTCAAGGACAAGATGATGGTGACCATCGAAGAAGATTTGGCCGCTCGGCACGCGGCGGGTTGATCGGTCAGCCTCACCAGCTTTCATACGTCAACAGTCCTGTTTGAGCAACCCGTCGCTGAGCGGGATGCTCAAGACTTTTCCTCATCAAACGTCGTCATAATGTCGATTTTTCGAAGTCGCGTTCTTCTCTCTTTGATTGTCGGTGGTGCGTTGCTCATCGGCTGCAACGATGCATCCAGCGAGGATAACGATGGAGTAAGAGCCTCCTCAGCAAGGGCCGATGAGCCGGCACTTAAAGACTCGTTTGAAGGCTTGTTCATGATCGGTGCCGCCGTAAACCAGTGGCAGGTCGAGGGACGAGATCCGGAGGCGGTTGAACTGGTCAGGCATCACTTCAACTCGCTGACGCCCGAGAACGTGATGAAGTGGGAGCACATCCACCCGGAGCCGGGCCGCTACGATTTCGAGGCGGCGGACGCGTTCGTTGACTTCGCCACCGAGAACGATATGTTCATCATCGGGCACACGCTTGTCTGGCACAGTCAGACGCCGCGCTGGGTCTTCCAGGACGATGAAGGCAATCCGCTTACGCGAGAGGCGCTGCTCGAGCGCATGCGCGATCACATCCATACCGTGGTGGGCCGATATCGCGGCCGCATTCCTGCATGGGATGTCGTGAACGAAGCGCTGAACGAGGATGGCACGCTGCGCGAGTCGCCCTGGTACCGCATTATCGGACCCGACTTCATCCAGAAGGCATTCGAATTCGCACGCGAAGCCGATCCGGATGCCGAGCTGTATTACAACGACTATTCGCTCGAAAACGTACCGAAGCGACAAGGCGCCATCCGGCTGGTGCAAAGCCTTCTCGACGCCGGCGCGCCGATCACGGGCCTTGGCTCTCAGCTTCACGGGGCGATGGACTGGCCGTCGGTAGGTTTGCTCGATTCGACGATCGTCGAGTTTGGGGAGCTGGGCATCGATGTGATGTACACTGAGCTCGATATCGACGTCCTGCCCCGCGAGGATAGCTTTTTTACCGCTGAGGTATCAATCGACCTCGAGCGACGGCCCGAACTCAATCCATACGAAGACGGTCTGCCGGAGGAGCGTCAGCAGGCTCTTGCCAACCGGTATCGGGAAATCTTCGAGGTGTTCGTTAATCGGAGTGACATCATCGGGCGCGTCACGTTCTGGGGTGTTACCGACGGCGATTCATGGCTCAATGGCTGGCCGATCCGTGGCCGCACGAGCTACCCACTGCTCTTCGACCGCGACTATCAGCCGAAGCCGGCCTTCCACGCCGTCGTCGAGACCGTTGAATAAACAATCGCTACGCTGAAATGAAGTACAGACCGCTCGGCCGAACCGGATGGAACGTCTCTGAAGTCAGTTTCGGGGCCTGGGCGGTAGGCGGTAGCTGGGGTACCGTGGATGAGGGCGAAGCCCGTGGCGCGTTGCAGCGCGCGGCGGAGTTGGGCGTCAACTTCTTCGACACGGCCGATGTCTATGGCGATGGCCGTAGCGAACGTCTTGTCGGAGAGCTGAGCCGCGATTTTCCGGATATCCGCATCGCCACCAAGGCGGGTCGGCGGCTCGACCCGCACGTGGCCGAGGCCTATACGAAAGCGAACCTGCAGCCATTCATCGAGCGAAGCCTCCGGAATCTCAACCGTGAGGCCATCGACCTGCTGCAACTTCACTGCCCGCCGACTGACGTGTATTACATGCCGGAGGTGTTCGCTGCGCTCGACGACTTCGTGGCCGAGGGGAAGATTCTCCACTACGGCGTCAGCGTCGAGAAGGTGGAGGAGGCGATGAAGGCGATCGAGTACCCGAACGTGTCGACGGTGCAGATCATCTTCAACATGTTTCGTCACCGTCCGCGAGAGCGATTCTTCGGGCTTGCACAAGAAGCAAACGTCGGCGTCATCGTCCGCGTGCCGTTGGCATCCGGATTGTTGACCGGGAAGATGACGCGATCCACGAGCTTCGAGGCCGACGACCACCGGGCGTTCAACCGCCACGGGGAAGCATTCGATCGCGGAGAGACATTCTCGGGTGTCGATTATGAGACCGGGCTTGAGGCGGTGGAAAAGTTGAAAGCGGTCCGTCCGGATGGGGTGACGCTGCCTCAGTTAGCGCTGCGATGGATCCTGATGCACGATGCTGTTTCATGCACCATCCCCGGCGGAAAACGTCCGTGGCAGGTCGAAGAGAACATCTCCGCAGCAGATCTGCCGGCGCTCGGACCCGACGTCATGAGCCAGGTCGATGAGATCTACCGGACGATGATCGGGCCTCAGGTCCACCATCGCTGGTAGATGCAGCGGCCGTCAGGTTGTATCAATACGAGAAGACATGAGTCAGCGCCGCGTCCGCTTCGGCATCATCAGCACAGCCAACATCGGCACCGAAAAGGTCATCCCCGCCATGCAACGCGGACGTCTCACCGAGGTGACGGCGATCGCATCGCGCGACATCGACCGCGCGTGCTCGGCGGCCGAGAGGCTTGGTATCCCGAAAGCCTACGGCTCGTATGAAGAGCTACTGGCCGATCCGAATATCGACGCCGTTTACAATCCGCTCCCTAACCACTTGCATGTGCCTGTTTCAATCAAGGCGCTGCAGGCGGGTAAACACGTGCTGTGCGAAAAGCCCATCGCGCTCAACGCGGAGGAGGCGCAGCTGCTGCTGGATGAAGCCAACCGCCATCCAGATCTGAAAGTGATGGAGGCATTCATGTACCGCTTCCATCCGCAGTGGCGCCGCACCAAGGAGATCGTCGACTCGGGCGCGATCGGTGAGCTGCGGACGGTCGATGCAGTGTTCTGCTATCACAACACCGATCCGGCCAATATCCGCCACGATGCCGAGATGGGCGGCGGCGCGCTGATGGACATCGGCTGCTACGGGATATCCCTCTCCCGATACCTGTTCGGTTCTGAGCCGACGGATGTCTGGGGCGTGATGGAGGAAGACCCCTCGTTCGGCGTCGACCGTTTGACCTCCGGCGTGATGGCATTTGACGGCGGCACAGCCACGTTCACATGCTCGACCCAGATCGAGTCGTACCAGCGCGTCACGGTTCTCGGGATCAAGGGCAGAGTGGAGCTCGAAATTCCATTCAACGCGCCGCCCGACCGTCCGACGAGGATCTGGCACGAAGTTGATAGTGATCGAAAGGAGATCACCTTCGACGTGTGCGATCAGTACACACTACAGGGGGATGCCTTCGCTCGAGCCATCCTCGACGGCACCCAGGTACCCACGCCGCTCGACGATGCGGTGGCCAATATGCGCGTGATCGATCGCCTGAAAAAGGCCGCGGCTCATCACGCGATTTGAGGCCCCTTCGGCGGAAACGCCGAACAGCCACTTGATCAGGACCGTTTTTACACTAAAGGAAAGTTTGATGTTCAACTCGACACACCTACACGCTGCCCTTCGCCGGATGTCGTGCGGATTTCTCCCGTTGCTTATTGTCATGGCCGGTTTTACGGCCACAGCGGATGCACAGGTTCGGCCGGATGCCCAGGACTATGTCGTCAATGAGGCGGGGGAGGGGCGCTTCCCGATCGCATCTTCCGGCACACCGGCGCCGATCTTTGCAGACGATGCCGACTACCCCGGCGTGCTGCGGGCCGCGCGCGATCTGCAGGCCGATATCGAGCGTGTAACTCGCCGTCAGCCGTCACTGCATACGGGCGGGCAGCCTACCTCAGACGTTGCCATCATTGTCGGCACAATTGGTCAAAGCGCGCTCATCAATGATCTCGTCGACCGTGGAAAGCTGACAATTTCGGGCGTTGCCGGGCGGTGGGAGACCTACGTCATTGAGACGGTCGACCAGCCGTTTGAAGGCGTCGACCAGGCGCTTGTCATCGCCGGGAGCGACAAGCGCGGGACGGTGTTCGGGATCTACGACGTCTCGTACCAGATCGGCGTTTCGCCGTGGTACTTCTGGGCCGACGTCCCCGCCCGCCATCAGACGGAGTTGCACGTGCTCGCAGGGCGCTATGTCTCGAGCGAGCCGGCCGTCAAGTACCGGGGCATCTTCATCAATGATGAAAACCCGGCACTCTATGGTTGGGTCAACGAGACGTTCGGCGGCTTTAATGCTGATTTCTACGAAACGGTCTTTGAGCTCATTCTTCGCCTCCGCGGCAACTTTCTCTGGCCCGCCATGTGGGGCAAGTCAATCTATGACGATGATCCCCGTAGCCCCGTCCTGGCCGATGAGATGGGCGTCGTCCTCGGCACGTCACACCACGAGCCAATGACGCGCGCCCACGTCGATTGGGAGCGCTACGGCGAGGGCGACTGGAACTACGAGACGAACCCGGAGGTGCTGCGCGATTTCTGGCGGGAGGGAGTCGAGCGGATGGGCGATAAGGAAACTGTGCTCACCATAGGCATGCGCGGCGACGGTGATGAGGCGATGACTGAAGGCACGGCCACCGCACTGCTCGAGCGAATCGTGGCCGATCAGCGCGAGATCATTGAGGACGTGACCGGCCGGCCGGCTGAAGAGACACCGCAGGTGTGGGCCCTCTATAAGGAGGTTCAAGATTACTACGACCAAGGCATGCAGGTACCGGATGACGTGACGCTCATTTTTGCGGACGACAACTGGGGTAACATCCGCCGCCTGCCTGAGATTGGTGACAACCGCCCCGGCGGCTACGGCATCTATTACCACTTTGACTATGTAGGCGGACCGCGGAGCTACAAGTGGACGAACACTACGCAGATTTCGCGCGTGTGGGAGCAGATGCACCTCGCCTATCAGTACGGCGCGGACGAGCTCTGGGTGGTGAACGTGGGCGATATCAAGCCGATGGAGTTTCCCATCGAGTTCTTTCTCGACTACGCGTGGAGCCCGGAGCAGTGGCCGGCGGAGCGTCTTCCCGAGTACACACGCCGCTGGTCTAAGCGGCAGTTCGGGCCGGAGTTCGCATCGGAGATCGCTCACGTGATGACAAAGTACACCGAGATCAACTCGCGCCGGAAGCCGGAGCTTGTCGACTCACTGACGTATAGCCAGGTCAACTACCGCGAGGCTGAGCGCGTGGTGGCCGAATATAATGAGGTCGTCGCGCTGGCCGAGGATATTTACGAGCGCCTCGATCCGCAGTACCACGACGCTTACTTCCAGCTCGTGCTCTACATGGCGAAGGCGGCGGCGAACATTCAGGAGCTACACACGACCGTGGGCCGCAATCATCTCTACGAGAGCCAGGGGCGGGTTGCGGCGAATGATCTCGCTCGGAAGGCGCATGACCACTTCGCCCTCGATGCGGAGCTCGACCGGCAGTATCATGAAGACGTCGCCGACGGGAAGTGGGTCCACATGATGAGTCAGCCTCGCATCGGCTATACGACCTGGAGCGACCCTCCGCATAACATTATGCCGGAAGTACGCGAGGTTACGCCGGTGCGCGGCGCCGAGATGGGCGTGGCGGTGGAAGGTTCAACAGACTGGTGGCCGGGATCATCGGCAACGGCAGTGCTGCCCGAGCTTGATCCATTCGACGAGCGTCCTCATTACATCGAGGTGTTTAGTCGAGGCAGCGAGCCGTTCGATTACCGCGTCGAGGCAGGCGCACCGTGGCTCCGCGTAAGCCCCGCGAACGGGCGGGTGACAGATGAACAGCGGCTGCATGTGACGGTCGACTGGGACGCCGCACCTGCGGGCCGAACTCAAGTGCCGATAACGATCTCGGGCCCCAACGATCGTCCTGTGGTGGTACAGGCGCCGGTATTCAATCCGGCCGACAACTTCCCCGCGGGCGTCTTCGTCGAAAGCGATGGATACGTCTCGATCAATGCCGCCAACTACGCCCGCGCTGTCGAGCCTGCACCAATCCGTTGGCTCACAATTCCAAACCTCGGCCGCACGCATCACGCTGTCACCCCGACGCCGGTAACCTACGAGGACCAGACACCCGGCGGCGACAGCCCTCGCCTTGAGTATCGGATCTATGTCCACGAACCGGGCGAGGTACAGGTCCGTGCCTATTTCTCGCCGTCGTTCGACTTCAAAGGCGGCGACGGGCTCCTCTACGGTATCTCGTTCAACGACGACGAGCCGCAGATCATTAACATGCACGACGAAGGATCGCTGCTGCCCGACGTCTACCACGCCGATTGGAATCGGATGGTGTCCAATAATATGCAGCTGTCGACAACGAGCCACGTGCTGGATTCACCCGGCGAACACGTGCTCAATTTCTGGATGGTCGAGCCGGGAGTCGTACTTCAGAAAATCGTTGTCGACACCGGGGGCCTGCAGCCCTCTTACCTCGGTCCGCCGGAGAGCCATGTGGTGAGCGTCGGGAGGTGAGGTCGAGGTTGTGAGGGTAAATACAGATGAGCGGTGCGCCCGGCCGCGCGAGCATGTCCGTCACGACACTTGTTTGGAATGGACAGATATCATCGCCGGCGCACCGCGCAGAGCCCTCATCGCACCACTCGGGATCCCCATCCACCAACTTTATTTTTGGCGTAGCACCCAAGAATGGTGGGACGCCGCCCCCAATGGCCTAATAAGGCGGACGGGTCACACCGTTTATGTTGACAAGACCTCCGGCAAAGGGTACTATTCAAGTAGTCATCTGATGATTCACGGGTAAAGGCGCAGGTTATTTGTCGAAGCGCTTTTCGTACCGCTTCAACGTTTATTTTTGTAGGGCCCGATCGCCCGATCACCTCCAGAACCAACCGGTTGTCGTTGGATGTGAAGCGTCGTGATGATGCTGGAGACAAGATATGAGGAGATTACCTCTGTCTGTCTGAATCGCAGACTGACCACCCGTGCCTAAAAGGTACGGGTCTTCGTTTCTCATCAATCTGGAGGTGACCATGCGTCGACCTGTTACGATTCTGTCTACAGTCTGCTTACTGTTCTTAATGTTGTGGACAGTAAGTGACGCATCCGCACAGCGGGTGTTGAATGCCAACGGCGGTTTTGAAGACGCCGAGATAGGTGCAGCGATAGCTGACGTTGCAAACTGGGATCTATGGCTGTCTCAGGAAAACACGCCTGACATCGAAGTCGAAGTCATTGCGGATCCCGGGAATGCGGAAAACAAGATTCTCAAGGCATCGCTCATCGATATCACACCTGCAGCCGAGCCATATGATGGGCAGTTGGCGTACCTGAATATGCCACTTGTGGCTGGTACCCGTTATAAACTCGAGTTGCGTGTGCGCGCGGAGAATCCCGAAGCGGCGACGATCAATCTCGACGGTGGCCCCGGTGCGCAAATCTGGGGCCGCGGTATCTCGGGCTCCGACTGGACCGTGATTGAGACCGGGATTTTCACCGTCGACACCGATGGGACTCGTAACGCCACTGTCCATCTGGCGAGTTCCAGCAATGCCAATGGCCAGACGATCTACATCGATTACCTTCACCTCATCGATGTGGATTACGTCGAGCCGTCGGCGCCGCCTCTCGCG
>Ga0209487_1000596_pt1 | contig 32505 bp, 37 predicted proteins | sample Poulit2012_FD_187524 | JGI IMG/M metagenome (GOLD analysis project Ga0209487, IMG submission 187524) | Agricultural soil microbial communities from Georgia to study Nitrogen management - Poultry litter 2012 (SPAdes) (version 2) | ecosystem: Environmental > Terrestrial > Soil > Agricultural land...
CCATCTTTAACAAGTATATTTACATACTTGTTTTTTTTTATCACTTTTTAACAGTTTTTTACTATTTTACTAAAATTTGAGCGAAATTGTTGCATGAAAAAGGAAGCTTTGCTAATGTTAATACTATACAGAGGTTATAAACCTCATGAAATAAAATTAAGGAGGACGTTATTTTATGGCTACTTATGAATTACCAGATTTACCTTATGCATACGATGCACTTGAACCAACGGTCGACAAGGAAACAATGAATATTCACCATACGAAGCACCATAATACGTATGTTACTAATTTAAATGCTGCGCTTGAAGGACATGAAGATTTGCAAAAAAAATCACTAGAAGAACTCATTAGTGATTTAGATGCATTACCAGAAGATATTCGTACAGCTGTACGTAACAATGGTGGCGGCCATGCTAACCATAGTTTATTCTGGAAAGTTATGTCACCAAACGGTGGCGGTAGTCCAACAGGAGAATTAGCTGAAAAAATTGATGAAACATTTGGTAGTTTTGACAAGTTCAAAGAAGAGTTTGAACAAGCAGCCGCAACACGTTTTGGATCAGGATGGGCTTGGCTTGTTCTTGATAATGGTTCGCTAAAGGTAACAAGCACACCAAATCAAGATTCACCAATTATGGAAGGTCAAACACCATTATTAGGTTTAGACGTTTGGGAGCATGCTTATTACTTAAAGTACCAAAATAGACGTCCTGAGTATGCCGGAGCGTTTTGGAATGTCGTTAATTGGGATGAAGTTGCTAAAAATTATAACGAAGCTAAATAAATATCCCGTTACAAGAAGCACGAGATAAATGTCTCGTGCTTTTTTATTTTTGTTATAGATTAACATCCACCTTATATATATGAAAGTTTTATAAAATATTATCGCCTTTTCGTTCTTAAATGTTATAATAAAAGCGGATGATTTTTAGTTTGGAGGCAGCAAGCATGGACACGAAAAATAAACGTTCACAACTTCCGTTTCGTTTAAATATATTATTTTTTATTATATTTTTATTGTTTTCTATTTTAATATTACAACTTGGTGTCGTCCAAATTTTAGATGGGGCATCTTACCAAGAGGATATCGATAAGACGGTACAAGATACGACAAAAATTCCTGTTCCCCGAGGTATAATTTATGATCGTAATCTTAATGTACTCGTTGATAATATACCGCTTTATGCGATAACATATACACCACCAAAGGGTGTACAAGCAAAGGATAAATTAAAAGTCGCTCAAGAATTAGTAAAATATATTTCAGTAGACGATAAAGAAATCGAAAAAATTACTGAACGTAATAAAAAAGAATATTGGTATTTATTATCAGAAGAAAATCAAGAAGAAGCTTTTAGTCGATTATCGGAGAAAGAAAAAGAAACATTAGATGATGCAGAACAATATCAAAAGATGTTAGAACGAATTACTGAGGCAGAAATAAGTGATTTTTCAGAGGAAGATTTAAAAATAATCGCCATTAAAAGGGAGTTAGATAAGGCGTATGCATTAACACCGCATGTTGTTAAGAACGATGGTGTTACACCAGAAGAATATGCCCGTGTTTCCGAACATTTACATTTACTCCCTGGAATAAATGCAACAACCGATTGGGATCGTGAATATCCATTTGATAAAGAACTTTCAACGTTTTTAGGAACGATTACAACTCAGGAACAAGGGATTCCTAAAGAAAAGGAAGCATATTTTTTAAGTAAAGGATATAGTAGAAATGACCGGGTTGGTCGTAGTGGACTAGAAGATTATTATGAAGATATTCTTCGGGGAAGAAAAGAGCAAATTCAATATACGATGGCCAAAAATGGAAAGATCATCGATTCCGAGGTCATTGTACAAGGTGAACGTGGAAAAGATTTAATTTTAACGATTGATATGGATTTTCAAAAGAAAGTTGATAAAATTGTTGCTGAAGAATTGAACAATGCGATGCGCGCTCACGGTCAAAATCGTTATTTAGCTGATTATATCGATGCATTAGCTGTCGTTATGAATCCAAAAACGGGTGAAATATTAGCACTTTCTGGTAAACATTACAATAAAGATACACAAGAAATTGAAGATGCAACTCATAAGACGATTTATGATGCTCATCGTCCGGGATCTGCGATAAAGGGTGCAACAGTTTTAGCTGGCTTCGAATCGGGTGTTGTGTCTCCAGGAACAGTTATTTATGACGCCCCAATTAAAATATCAGGGACGAATCCAAAGGGGTCTTACGCCCGTCTTGGCCCTGTAAATGATATCGATGCTATTGAAAGATCGTCAAACGTTTATATGTTCCAAATAGCAATGCGTATGGGTGGAGAATTCAATTATTATTATGATAAAAAAATTGCGTTTAACCGAGAAGGTTTCCAAAATATGCGCAATTACTTTCACCAGTTCGGTCTAGGTGTGGAAACTGGTATTGACCTTCCGTATGAAGCAACAGGTTATGTTGGTAATGAATTAACAGCTGATGCAGGAAACTTACAAGACCTTGCTATTGGCCAATTTGATACGTATACGACTTTACAACTTGCCCAATATGTTTCAACTATTGCTAATGGCGGTTACCGGATGAAACCCCATATTGTAAAAGAAATTCGTGAACCTATCCCAACAGATGAGGGGCTTGGACCAGTTTATCGTACTAAAGATCCTGAAGTGTTAAATCGCATAGATATGAGCGATCAGGAATTAGCACGGGTGCAAGAAGGTATGCGGCGTGTCTTCCAAGGCTCTCGTGGAACGGGGGTTAGTCATTGGCGTGGAAAACCATACAATCCCGCAGGCAAAACAGGAACAGCAGAAAATGAAGTTTATATTGATTCAAGAAAAATTGATACGGAAAATTTAGCCCTTGTCGGTTATGCGCCCTTTGATGATCCGGAAATTGCCTTTGCAGTCATCGTGCCACATTTAGGTAAAGTTAGAGGGCAATATCCGATCAACCATCGAATTGGTACACGAATTATGGACACGTATTTTGATGCTAAAAACGATTAATCGGAGAATGATGTCAATTAAACGACTATAAATTTAAAACGGCTAGAATCTCCAATGTTGGGATTCTAGCCGTTTATTTAACTTTTATAATAACTTTAAACAATCTTATCTGTTTGTAATTTCTTTAGCTATTTGCTCCATTGACATATCGCTTTTTAATTTAAATTCACCAATTTGTAAATACGGACTGTAATTGTTGTCTTCCATATATTTATTAAACTTTGCGGCATCTTTAATAATTTTATTTTCTTCTAACTTTTGGCTAATCATTGAAGGGACCATGTTTTCTTCAACGACTAGTGTGTAAGTTTTCACTTCATTTTTCTTTTTATCATCTTTTTTCTTGCCAGTTTCTTTTTTCTTATCGTTATCTTTCTTTTCCTTTGTTTTGTCTTTATTAGACTTTTTGTCGTTATCTTTATTTTTATCGTCAGCTGCTTTATCGTTTTCTTTTTCCACTTCTTTTTCTAGAGCGTTTAACTCATTTTTAGCGGTTGCTAAAGATATGTATTCGGACTCCGAAATGACGCGATAACCTTCTTTTTCAATATTATCTATCATTTCATCGACTGCTTCATGATCAGATAACGTAGTTTTTGGTTCGAAAAAGTAATAGCCAATTAAAAGAATTAAACTAGCTGTAAATAAACCGATAGAATAATAGCGGATTGGGTATTTCATATAAACACTCCTACTTATCTGTTTTTTAAAATTGTTTGTATATCATAGTTCGTTAAATTTGTCTGATGAGCGATATCGACGATTGAATAGCCTTTGTCATAAAGTTCATGAACTTTACTAATGACCCGTGGCTCATTACCTAGGTTGTTTAAAGAATCATCTTCTATACGATCAGATAACAATTCTTCCTCTAATATTTCAATTTTTTTCTTTACACGATAATTTTCTTGCATCATTGAAATTGAAAATTGTTCAAATTCACTTTCTAATTCAGAAAACTTATCGTTGACGAAAAATGAAATAACAAAAAGAACAATTGCTGTAACGAAAAGTGCAATAATAACATAAATCATTCTTTTACCCCCATATTTTCCTTAAACTTTTTTTAAAATCAAATTATAATGTTGAAAACAATTGCACAAAAAATATTTGCTATTAGAACTCATTCTAGCGTATAATAACATAAGTATATGTAATCTTTAACATTGGAGGGAAGACACATGCGTGAAAACATTACATTAGCTTGTACAGAAACTGGAGATCGTAACTATATTACAACAAAAAACAAGCGAACAAATCCTGAGCGCATAGAGCTTATGAAGTATAGCCCACGCTTAAGAAAACATACGTTACATCGAGAAACTAAATAATTAAAGTATAGCTCTTATCAAAACTTTAATGATAAGAGTTTTCTTTTTATCTGTACGTTATCTATAATAACATATTTTTTTAAAAATGTTTGGCATAATTTAAAATTTAATCTTTTTGTAATGTAACAATAAATAAGGAGGAATAGTTCAATGAATAAAAGCGAATTGCGCAAATTGATGATTAGCATGTTAAGACGTTTAAATGAAATAGAGAAATTAGAGACTGAAAAACAACTAACAAAACGTTTATTATCATCAGAACAATGGGCAAAGGCTGATGTTATTGGTATAACGATTTCACAACCGCTTGAATGGTCAACTAAACCGATTATTGAAGCAGGTTGGAAACAAGGAAAAACAATCGTTGTCCCACGTTGTGTACCAAAAGAAAAAAAGCTTCAATTTTATAAATTTACTTCATATGATGAGTTAGAAGTCGTTTATTATAATTTAAAAGAACCGATAGCAGATCCTACAAAATACACACCAAAAGAACTAATAGATTTAATCGTTGTGCCCGGTTTAGTTTTCGACTATTCAGGATATCGCGTAGGTTTTGGTGCTGGTTATTATGACCGATTTTTAGCTGACTATACAGGGACGACGATATCTATCATTAGTGAATTTCAGTTAGCTAATAAATTACCTGTAGAATCCTTTGATATTCCCGTTGATCATATTTTAACTGATATGCGAACTTTTAAATAAAAATATTAATTAACTTTCGTTCGTTTTTCCATATTGAAAATAGATTATCATTTATAGAAGTTAACTGTTAAGACCTTTGTAATGATGTACATAGGGGGCAATTTCATGTTCGTTCACGATCAATATAAACTTTATCAAATGGCACATACATTTATAAATGAACATAATTACAAAATGTTACAAGTCGATTATGAAAAAGATGTTCTTTGGCTTGAAAAATACAAACATAATGTGTCACATGTCATTCGTTTAAGCTTAACAGGTTTTGATTGGAAAAATCATTTAAAACAAGATATGTTACATTCGTTACAACAAATCGACGTGAACCAGCGCTTAATTACTGGGAAAGTAGTAGAGTTTTACAATATATATGTATCATCCCATGCACCTGTTGATCATTGGACAAATTTACAACAACCTATAAGCGTAAATCGCCGTAAAAAAACAACGATGTATATGTTTTATTTTGATCGTGAAAACTTTTTTGATGAATATCATCGATTTTATGAATTAACAGGCATTGAAATGGATTGGATATATGATATTCCTTCCGAATCCTATGCTGAACAATTTATTTTAGCTTATAAAAATAAATTACGTTATTTAAAAAGAGCCGAGAAGGAGAGGGCACGGGAAATTTTTTCCTATGGTAAGCCACGTTTAACTTATCTTTTAATCGCCCTTAATGTCGTAATCTTTTTCATCGTTGAACTGACTGGTGGTAGTATGGACATTGAACATTTAATCGACTTTGGAGCGAAATACAATCCGTACATTGTTGATGGACAATGGTGGCGCATTATAAGTTCGATGTTTTTACACATTGGTTTTTTCCATATTTTTATGAACATGTTAGCTCTTTATTATTTAGGTCATGCAGTTGAACGAATATTTGGTACTTTGCGGTTGTTTATAATTTATATGTTAGCAGGTATAGGTGGTGGACTTGCAAGCTTTGCCTTTACAATCCAAGTTTCGGCGGGAGCTTCAGGAGCGATTTTTGGGTTATTCGGTGCCTTGTTGTTTTTTGGGACGATTCATAAACAATTGTTTTTACAAACGATGGGAAGAAATTTACTTTTCATTGTTGGTATAAATATTGTCTTTGGGTTTGTTGTACCGCAAATTGACAATAGTGCCCATTTAGGCGGTTTAATCGGTGGATTTATCGCAGCGGCAATCGTTCATTTGCCTAAGCAAAAACAATTGTTGAAACAACTACTTGCTTTTATTATATATATTGTAATGGCTAGTTTTTTAGTTGGATTTGGCATGAATGAACATAGTAACAGCTCATTTTATGAATTGCATAAGGTTGATGAACTTTTAGCAACCGAACAATATGATATGGCCATCGAGATTTCGACTGAACAAATTAAATTAAACAATGAACTTTTACCGCAATATTTATTTCAACGTGGCTATGCTTATATTCGAATCGGAGAGCTTTATTTGGCAATTGATGATCTTGAACAATGTATTTCCTTGACAGATGACATACCTGAAGCATATTATAATTTAGCCCTACTTTATTATGAAATTGAACAGTTTGCTTTAGCAGAAGAAATGATTACAAAAGCTGTTGAGTTGGAACCAGATAATCCTATGTTTCAAGATACTTATGATGAAATAATTGTTGATTAATCGTTAAGAAATATTTTGGTATAATTGTTCAGATTGTCCATTTATTTCATAAATTACGATTAAATGGGTTGCGTGTCGGTCAAGTAAAATAAGTGGCATATAATTTTTATGTGACAAAGGTTTTTGTTTACTTAATGGAATAATATAATTTTTATAAAGACCTTCCCACAATTGACCGATGGTGGTAGCGGTTTTCTCCTGTGATAAATTAGGAAGTGGTTCATCATTATATTTAACAAGTTCAATTAAAGGAATTAAAAAATAATCTCGTTCATTAATATTATAATTATCCATTAGTTTTTGCCAGTTTGTTTGCAGTTTTTCCTTTATTTGTTCATCAAATAATTGGGCTGTTTTTTCTTCCATAGGACTTTTTGGGTATTTGAAGGTCATTATTGTTGAATGGTCTTGACAGCAAAGAATATACAATTGATCATAAGTCATTTTTTGCGTACTTTTTATTGTTGAATGCTCATGAATTTCCCCGTGGTGAAATGAAATACTTTGTAACAACTTGTTATGACCTAACGTAAAGGTTTTATGCTGTTTAATTATATTTGTATCAGTTTGCCACGTATTATTAGCAGCAAGTAAATAACCATTTGCAAACAAAAGAGAAACATCTTGTCGCAAATAAAGGGGATACTTCGTTTTTGATTGAATATCCCAATTTAGTAATATTTTTTGTTTATCTTTCATAGAAGTTGCTTGTAGTGATGTAAATGCTTGTTCGATATTTATGTTATAATCAAGGGGAAAATATGTAATTGCTTCTTCCGTTTCCCTATTTACAATTAAAATTAAAATTGATACGATGAAATTAATTACAATAACAACAATAACTACTTTACGCATTAATAATTTCCTTTCATTATGTATTAATGATATTGTATTTTACAATTTAGTGTTATATGCTCTTGTAGGCTGTTTTTTTGAACTTTAACGGATGGTGGAACGTATGAAAACGATGTACGATGTCCAGCAAAAACTAAAACGATTTGGCATTTTCGTTTATACAGGAAATCGGTTAAGTGATTTACAATTAATGGAAATTGAGTTAAAAGAACTATTCGAATACGCTTTAATAACAAAGGATGAATTTATCGTTGCAAGGTTAGTTATTCATGAAGAAATTAATCGTATGAAAAATAAAGACATTTAGTCATAGCTTATTTATCGTTTTATACATCGCCGTTTATAAAAGTTTAAAAGGGGTTATATGTATGAAATAGGCATAGTTAATCAAGTTAATACCTTGACTATAAGCTAGTAGGAGGATCTATGATGAATGGTATTAAGCGGATTCAGTTGCCACTATATATAATTGCGAGCTTATTATTTGGATTAAAAACGTACATTATATATCGTTTTTTATTTACTATTGAATTAGTAAATTACATGCAAGAATTCATTCTCTTTTTCAATCCATTTGTTTCAGCATTTTTGTTTTTCGCAATTAGCATATGGTTTAAAAATCAGTCACGGCAAATGAAATTTATTCGCTATGCAGCATTGTTAGGAACAATTGTTTTATATTTTAATCTCGTATTTTATCGCTCGTTCACCGACTTTATTACAATTCCGCAATTATTTCAGACGAGTAATCTTGCTGATTTAGGGTCAAGTATCGCTTCGCTTATAAAAGTTTATGACGTTTTCCTGTTTATCGATGTTATTGTCATTTGGTATCTTAGTAAACGACAGCCGACTAAATTAGCGACGAACTATTTACGAAGTACGCGCGCATTTGTTTTAGTTGTTACGATGATGCTTTTAGTCGCTAATTTCTTTTTAGCTGAGATGGAACGACCACAATTATTCACACGTGCCTTCGACCGTGAATATTTAGTGAAAAATATCGGCTTGTTTAATTATCATGTTTATGATATTGCCGTTCATTCAAAGGTAAAGACACAGCGAGTATTTGCTGATGGTAATGAGTTACCCGAAATAAAATCATACATCAAAAATAATATTCGTAGTGAAGAAAAATCAGAACTATTTGGGATTGCAGAAAATAAAAACATTATCTTTATATTAGCTGAGTCTCTACAAACCTTTGTTATCGATAATGATGTTTATGGGGAGACTGTTACACCATTTTTAAATGAACTGAAAAGAGATTCTGATACGTATTATTTCGAAAACTTTTATCATCAAACGCAGCAAGGCAAAACTTCTGACTCAGAATTTTTAACAGAAAATTCATTGTACCCTGCTTCCCGGGGTGCCGTTTTCTTTACACATGGAGAAAATGAATATCATGCAATGCCAGAGATGTTAGAAGAAAAAGATTATACATCAGCTGTATTTCATGCAAATAACAAAAGTTTCTGGAATCGTGATCAGATATATAAAAGCTTGCACATTGATCACTTTTTTGATCAAAGCTCTTATGAAATTAGTGAAGAAAATTCTATCGGTTGGGGTTTGAAGGACAAACCATTTTTTGAGCAATCAATTCCGTATTTGCTTGAATTAGAACAACCGTTTTATTCGAAGTTTATAACGTTGACGAATCATTTTCCCTTTGAATTAGGGGAAGAAGATCGTACAATCGAGCGCTATGATTCAAATTCGAATACGCTGAACAATTATTTTCCAACTGTCCGTTATTTAGATGAATCCATTGAATTGTTTTTTGAGCAGTTAAAATTAGCTGGTCTTTATGAAGATTCAATAATCGTTATTATGGGTGATCATGACGGTATAAGTGCTAATCACCATCGCGCAATGAGTATGTATTTAGAAAAGGACGAAATAACACCATTTGATCACGTTCAATTACAACGCGTGCCCTTATTTATCCATATTCCAGGACATAATAAGGGAGAAGTCGTATCTAAAGTATCCGGTCAAATCGATATTAAACCAACATTATTGCATATGGCAGGTATTGAAACAGACCATGATTTATATTTCGGTAATGATCTTTTCCATGATGACCGAAAAGGATATATAGGATTTAGAAATGGTGATTTTGTTAGTGAACAATATGTTTCAACAGCTGGATTTTGCTACGATCGAGAAACAGGAGAAGTACTAGCGGATGAAAGTGATGAATTAGCTGATAATAGTCCTTGCCAAGAAATTAAAGAGAACGTTGAAACGGAATTACATTATTCTGATGCAATTATTTATGGAGATTTATTTAGATTTGTTGATTTTGACAAGGATAAGTAAATATCATCTAAAAAAGCCACTTCCAATATGGGAGTGGCTTTACTTTTTACATTTTAAATTGATCAATATTTAACCGAGTAGCATTCTGCAAACGCCACTTGCTGGTGCTAATTCACAAAAGATGGTTGAAACTGAGAAAAATCCAAAGGTAAGTGCCGCAATTGCTGAAAAAGCTAATGCAAGATAATTTTTATATTTGAGTTGGCGAAAAACAGAGATTACTGCAACAATCGCAACAAAGAAAAGAATAATTGCTAATACCATGTATGTCGGACCTCCTTATTCTCTAGCAAAATTATTGATTCAATAACTACATTTCTATATTATGTACATATCAGCTGACTATTATTTTATATGATTATAAACGTTTTGTCGAGCCTTTACTCTATTTCATAGGGAGAAAACAGAACAATTATTAGAGGAGATGAAAAATTTATGAACGTACATACATTACCACTTGGCCCGTTACAGACGAACTGTTATATTATTTATAAAAACAATGCGGCTTTAATTATCGACCCAGGTAATGAGGCGCATAAAGTAATTGATTTTATAGCAGAGGAATCATTAACACCAAAAGCTATTTTATTAACGCATGCTCATTATGACCATATTGGTGCAGTAGGTGAGTTAAGAAAACATTATAACATTGATGTATATTTACACGAAGCTGAAGCAAAATGGTTATCCGATCCGCCTTATAATAGTGCTGGATTATTTCCCCATACAGATGAACCAGAACATTTATTAGTTGAAGGGCAATTGTCGATAGGGGATTTTACATTTTCTGTATTACACACACCAGGACATTCACCGGGTAGTGTCAGTTTTATTTTTCACGATGAAAAGAAAATTTTTAGTGGAGACGTTTTGTTTAGATTTGGTGTAGGGCGCACAGATTTATTTCAAAGTAGTCCACAGGATTTAGTGTATAGTTTGCGTGAAAAATTATACAAATTACCTGATGATTTCACTGTTTATCCTGGCCACGGGACAACGACTACTATCGGTGATGAAAAACGACAAAATCCATACGTTCCTGCCTAAAAAAAGGTATGAAAAAAACCCTGCATGACATTCAATATGTAATAAGCAGGGTTTTTTTATTAATTGCCAAATCCTGGTACCAAAATAAATTCCGAATACCATGTGAAACCGATAAAAAAGACGACTAAGTATCCAGCGAACATGTACATATACATACGTTCAGACAATTTTAAATAGCTCAGTGTTAGGAAAAAGCCAGTTTGGATAAGGAATAAGAGGGCAGTGTTATACATTTCACCCGCATAAAGTAATGCTGTAAAAATTCCTGTCCAAAAGGCTAGCAGACGAAACATTCGATCCATGCTAATTTTCCCCTCCTTTATCATCCTGTCAAACATCATTATAAACGAGAACTCTTCACTTGTAAATGAAATACTAAACAATTGATAAATTAGCTACATATTTACAATTTTCACAGCCTGCAAACATATTTTTTTTCTCGATTAAATCAATATTATCAAAGACGGTTTCGAACATCCCTTTAATAAATGAATAGTGCATGTGACAAACAGTAGTTTGGTGTTGTTTGGCAACTTCCTTAAAGGGACAATTGTTTATTTCAAAGTGTATTTGTTTCTTTTGCTCTAAATAAGTAAATTTCGGATACATTCCTAAAATTTTACTCGTTTCTTCAAGTAGAGCAACTTTTTGCTCGTTTGTTAGCTCAGCTTTATTTACTATATTGTTATTTAATTGTTCCATCATTTTACGACCGTACTTCTGCCCCATTTCATACAGCGCTTGTTTACCGACATCACCCATATCGAGTAAAGTGTCAATAGCGACGGTTGAAAGTAGTTTATAATCACGGTGCGGAAAATTTAATTCGATGACATTGTCTGTTATTTTATATAATCGGCTTGGTCGACCACCTTTACCTGTTCTTTCAAAATCGGATGATACAATTTGAATATCTTCTAACTTTGTTAAATGTATACGTGCAACGTTAGGATGAATATCAAATTGTTCAGCAACTTCTAATACAGTAACGGGATTATTTTTTCTTTCTAATAAATACTGATAAATATTAAATCTTGTTGGATCACTAAAAACATTTGCGACTTTTAATGTATGTTCCATGAAAAATCCCCCAAATTATATTGTTACCTTTATTATAACGAATATGTTACTAAATGAGATACGGTTGTTTATTTTGTTATAAACTGTACACAAATTGTTAATTATTTAGTAACGAAATTGAAAAACTTGTTTGATATTGATGATTTTTATCGGTATTAATGCGCATATTTATTGTTATTAATTCATTATGTTTATTTTCAGTTGCTGTAACAGATACATCACCATAAGGGAAAGAATAACTTTTCTTATGAATAAAGTTTTCACTTTCTTGCAATTCAGCTTTATAAGTTTCTAGGCCTAATTGAATTAATGTTTCAATTTTTATTTGTTCGAAGTGATGTTCGCTCATTGAAAGTTCTAATTCGTATATAGAGACATTTGCTAGAAAAATAATAAACAACATAAAAATTAAAAAGGTTACACTAGGTAAAATGAAGCCAGTTTCATTTGTAAAAGATAATCGATTTTTCAAAAGTTTCACCGCCGTTTAACGTGACAATGACATGTAAACCATAGGGCAATTTTTTGAAAGATACACTTTTAACGTTACGTAAATAAATTTCATGACCCATACGATCAACTTGTCGTCTAATAAGTGTGCTATATTTTTCAATTGTTATCGTTTCACCTAATGTGTTGTACAGATACAATTTATTGTTTTTAACTTGATATGATTGGCTGTGGATTAACTGTTCACGGAGTGTGTAAAAGAAATGTTGTACTGACGTTAATTTATAGTTTGATTCATTATTTATGTTAGTTATTAAAACAGATAAAAAGGGGATCGTTAAACTTATGAGAGATAGAGCGAGTAACATCGATAATAATGTATGACCTAATTCATCATTTTTCATAGGCATAAAGGCAAAATGTTTCTCTTTCCTTTTTAACATTTTCCCAATTAGCACATCCTTTAATGAGCATTTGCTCAGCCGCTACTTCGAAGTGGACATGTTTTTCGTTAATTAGCTGAGTAAATGAATCGGGAATAGTTTGTTCATGGTCATGTATATATGGCTGCATTAAGTCGTGTAATTTAGTGACGATGATTTGACGATCATTTAACTTTTGTCGCTCACCCTTGATAAAAACTGTTGCTGGTAAAATAATACTTATAGTTACTAAAACAATTGAAAAAGTAATTAAAGTTTCAATAAAAATAAACCCACAATTATCTTTTAACAATATATTCCCTCCCTTTCCCAAGTGGAAAAACTACATCATAAGTATTTGCTGGAGTTACTATCGTTAACGTGCCACCTTGACGAATGGTCCCATTTTTACTAAATATAATTTCACTTAATGAACTACTAGAAATTTTCCAGTTTTCTGGTATGCTGCGCCTTATTGGAATATTACCAAAATGACCAACAATTAACTCATAATGATCTTGATAAAATCTCAAGCGTATATATATTTCGGGGTAGCTAAAGGCCATATTTTGTGTATAGAGAATGTCGTTTGATAAAACATTCAAAAATTGTTGTTCACTTATATCGTTCATGCGATGAAAAGTTATCGGTACAATTAACATAATAATGACTGTTAAAACAGTTAAACTTATTAATTGTTCGATTAATGTGAAGCCGACTTCACATTTTTTAATTTTATAAAGAAACTTTTCCATCTTTATATTTTAATTCAACACCATTTGGACACGTTAATTGATCATCTGTAATGTATTTATCGACTAAATTTGTCAATTGACTTGGGTAATGACCATGATCTAAATGATAGGCATTCACTTGAGTTTGGACAACTTTGACTAAAGCATCACAGCCTTTTTCATTCACCTCACTACTTTTTCCCGTTAAATTTGGGACAATTAAAATAATTAATACTGAAATGATCGCTAGGACAATTAGCATTTCAATTAAAGTAAATCCATTTTCCTTTTTAAACATATAATAAATCCTCCTTTAAATCGTTTGAATAAGTTGAAACATTGGCCACATTAATGAAACATAAAGAAAAATAATAAAACTGGCAATGATTATTAAAAAAATGGGTTGAATTAAACTAATAAATTTCATTACTCGGTCATGAATTCGTTCTTGACTCATTTCTACATACATGTTTAAGTCGGCTTCTAATGTCTCCATATTTGGATTTTTTCTTAAAATATAAGAGAATTGTTTATCAATTAAAAGAAGATGTTCAATTGATTCACTAAGACTAAAACCTTGTAATAATTTTTCAATCGCAAGTTTAGCCGTATGAGCAACGATTGGCACTTCATTTTGTTTAGCAATAATTTCTAAGACTTTTACAGGGCTTAATCCAGTTTTCAACAATGAACTTAAATGAACAGCAAATTGATAAGATGTTTTTAATGTCATAAAATGACGGACAAAGGGGATATTATGGTAAATGCGTTTAAGTTTATCAATTGTTATACGTCGTTTATAAATGAGCCAAAATATTGTTAAACTAATGACAATAATCATTATTATAAATAAACTTATGAAAAAAATATTAATAAACTTTATACTGAAATTCAATACGGGTGAAACGCTACCTTGTGATTGATAAAGATTTATAAATGAAGGTAGGACAGTTCGTTTAATACTTATAAGTAACCCAATGAAAAAAATTAATAAAATAAGTGGATAGCGAATAACTTGTTGAAATCTGCGGATTGCCTTTAGACGTTGCTCAAGCATTGTAATACATTTATCTAAACTGTCGACTAGATCACCATGAATACGTGTGAAGTATAATAATGCCGTTACAGAATGGTGAAAGTCTACTTTAGAAAAAGCCTCATCAAGTGGAACACCAGATTTTAAATAGGCGATTAAACGTTGAGCTAAAACATTTAACTGGCGGTCCCATTGAAACATATCTAACGCATCTAACAATGAATACCCATTGTTTAATAGTCGTTGTAATTGTTTTAAAAATTTTAATTGATGTTGTTCAGAAAGTTTTGGACGTGTGAATATCGTTAAACGTCTTCTGATCGATAAATCCATACGCATAGGCCTTCTTTCTTAAATGTGAAAATGATTGAAATTGCTTATCATTTAATTTTTTTCCATCTAAAAAATCGTTTATATGCTTCTCATTCAACATTTCAAAAATAGCTGCTCGCCGTTTAGTTTGACCATTGACAATTATCGGAAGTAATTGTAAAGCAATGACTGCTATAAGCGATTGTTTAATATCAATTTTACTTAAACCCATCTCCAACAATCGATGAATAGTCCCTAAACTATCTTTCGCATGTAATGTGCTAAAAACTAAATGACCTGTCAATGCTGCTCGGTAGGCAAAATGAGCAACATTTGCTTCACGAATTTCTCCGACCATTATAATATCGGGATCGTGTCTTAGGGCTGCTTTTAAACCTGTGTCATAAGTCATCCCTGATTTCTCATTAATTTGCACTTGTAAAATGTTGTCAAGCCGCTTTTCAATAGGGTCTTCTAATGTGACAGCTTGGTACGGTTGTTGTTTGAGTAAAGTTTCTAAAAGGGCATACAAGGTTGTCGTTTTTCCACTTCCTGTTGGTCCGGTTAATAATATTAATCCATTTTGCTTCGCTAAAATATTTTTTAATTGATGCAGTTGATAAGGAAACAAAAATAAGTGTTGTAAAGAAAGGTCATCTTTCTGTGGTAAAATGCGAATAGCTAAGCTTTCAATATCATGAATTGGTAAAGTAGATAAGCGAAGAGAGTATGTTTCATTTTTATTTGTAAATGTAAATGTGCCATTTTGTGGTTTACGAACTTCTCCTATATCCATTCCAGAAGTAAATTTGTAATAAGCGAGCAATTGTTGATAAGAGAGTCTGTCGAGCGAGCGATAAAAAACTCGTTTACCATGGATCCGGAAGTAAATTGTTACTTTATTTTGAAAAGGAAAAAAATGAATGTCAGAAGCTTCTTTAGAACAAGCGGTTTTTAGGAGTTGGTTTGATTTGTGCGTAAGGTTAGACAAATTTATATCACACCTTTCACTTTAATTGTTCAAACGTTTGTCATATGCTTAATGAGATGATATAAAAATGATTTTAAAAGAGTAAGGATGTGAAATGTATGTACCCCCTTTTTTTAATTGGATTTATGGGTAGTGGAAAGTCAACTGTCGGTAAAGAGTTAAGTGAGAAACTTCATTTGTCCTTCGTCGATACGGATACTTACATAGAAAATAAACAAGGAATGGAAATTTCAAAAATTTTTGAGAAGTTTGGCGAAGAAACCTTTCGAAAGTATGAACACGAGGCACTCCAGGAAGTGTTGTCAAAAAATATTATAGCAACAGGAGGCGGAATTGTCGAGCGAAAAGAAAATATTCATTTAATGACCCAAAATGGAACGGTTATTTATTTGCACGCGACGTTACAAGAAATAGACCATCGTTTAAAAGGGGATGAAAGTCGGCCCCTTTGGATAAATAGCGATTGTGAGAGTAAACGTTCCTTATATAATCGGCGTGATGAACTATACCGTAAATGTGCGCATCATATTGTACGAACAGATGGGCATACGATTAGTGATATTGCTGCGAAAATTGTGCATAAACTTTCTTTAAATAAGACATAATAATATTTAAAAGGAAGTGGGCCAAAATGAATTTTCAAAACTCGGTTAAACGTTTAACGGTTAAATTTGTTTCTTATACAAACTTAACAACTGCCGAAAGAAATGAAAAAAAGTTAGCCAAGAAAAAGGCTAGTGAACAGCATTCAATTTATACAAATAAATGGTTTGGAATAATTCCTTTTGCCTGGCGTTCCGTCTTTAAAAACAAATAATAGTAATACCGTGGAATAATCATTTTTATCATTGAGGATTATTCCACATTTTTATGAAATCTTTCAGTTAAATAAACGATTCCACCACTAATCGTTTTAATCGTTATAACCGGATTGTATCGCTCATATATTTTCTTCTTTTCAATCGTATATTGATCATCATTTTTTTGCTGAGAAAAAAAGTAATCAACCATCGCTAACTCTTGATCCATCATTTTAAGGGCAGCATCACTCCATTGGTGATCTTGTTCCTTAATGTAATTTACAATGACTTGTTCAATTCGTCGATAGCCATTTTTAAGAGATATTAAAGGAGAAATAGAGTGACAGTAATGAGATATTGTTCGTTCAAGCTTTTCATTCGCTAAAACTTCCATCATATTTACCCGCATAAAGCCATTGACTAAATTTAGACCAACGGAAAATAATTCTTCCTTTAACAGTAGTCCTTTGTATGTCACTTTAATGTTTGTTAAAAGCCAAGGAAACAATGATGTCGTATGTGATGTATTAATGACTTCATACAATTTTATAAATTTTTCATGCTCATGTAAAAAGTTTAAAATTTGTTGAAAACGAGGACTGCCAAAATGAACAAATTCACCCTTGTTTGTTGTGTTATTTGGATTCGTCGTTAAAGTTATCGTCATAGGTTCGCCCTGTTGGCCGGTACTTTTTATATAGTGCCAATAAAATGGACGATTCATCAATGCATTATCTAAAGTCTCCGTTAAAGTTACGGTTAAATGATCGTTTGATTCATCAATTATTTTACATTGATGTTCTTGGAAAAACGTCTTAATAAATGATAATAAAGGTAAATTCATGATAACAATTCCTCATTTTCAATATAATCATCTGCCTGTTTAATAATCTCTATTAAATGATCTAGCTTAATTTTCGCCTCTTCGTCGGATAATGAGTGAGCAAAAATATTCGTTATTTCATTTTCGATATTTGACATTTCTAAAGTATCCAATATTTTATCAAGTTTACCAATAACATGTTCAAATAAATTAATTTTTTCATAAAGCAATGTGACGATATGATCCTCAATCGTATTGTTAACGACCAAATTATAAATATTTACATCATTATGTTGACCAATTCGATGAATGCGACCAATTCTTTGTTCAAGCCGTAGCGGATTCCAGGGTAAATCATAATTAATTAAGTGGTGACAAAACTGTAAATTAATCCCCTCACCCCCAGCTTCCGTTGCAACCATTACTTGAGCTTCTGTTTCGAATAGTTTTTGCATCCAATCTTTTTTACTTCGTTTAAATCCACCGTGAAAAGGTACTGTTACGATATCGTGCATCGCTAAATATTGTTGTAAAAAATATTGCGTCGCACGATATTCAGTAAAAATAATAATTTTTTCATCACCTATTTTTTTAATGAGTTCAACAACTTTTTGTGCTTTTTGATGGTGGGGAAGTTGTTGAATCGCTGCTAATAACGATTCAAGAGGTTGTTTATATTCAGTGTAATTTTTCATGACATTTTGTAAAGTCATATAGCAAGCTTCCCGGGAAGAACAAAACTCTCGTTGAAGAGTCGTTGTAATTAATTTTGGTAATCCCATTGTTTTGTCATTAATTCGTTTATAAAATTGTTGTTCCTCTTCAGAAAAATTTAGGGGAATTGTTTTAACATGGCGTTCAACATCTGTGAAAGAAACTTTATCCCTTGTATGACGTACCATAACCCGTTGAATGAGTTGTTTTAAATGTTCGTTATTCATTAACTCATAGCGATTCTTTCCAAAGGTTTCTCTAAAAAATTCAACATTTCCTAATAAGCCCGGTTTAATAATTGACACGAGATTAAAAATTTCCATTAATGAATTTTGCAAGGGAGTTGCCGTAAGTAATAGACAATAGGTTTTATTAATTGAACGGACAAATTGATAGTTAATCGTCTGTTCATTTTTTAGTTTATGAGCTTCATCAACGATAACCAAATCATATTTTTCCATTAAAATTTCCTCGCGATGTGGTGAGCGTTTTGCTGTATCAATTGAAGCAATGGCAATATCTATATTTTTCCAAGAGAAATTCTTTCGATAGGGAGTTGTAACGATATAAAATTTTTCATAAAGCTCTTGAACCCACTGATTAATTAACGATGCTGGAACGAGAATGAGAACTTTTTTAACGAGATTTCTAACGAGGTACTCTTTTAATATTAAGCCTGCTTCTATTGTTTTTCCTAAACCAACTTCATCAGCTAAAATGGCTCGTCCGTTCATTTGTTGAACAACTTGTTGAACCGTATTTAATTGATGGGGCATGAAAGTCATATGTGGTAAATATTGTAAACAATTTAATGTTGTAAAGTCTGAAATAAGACTAGCTTTTTCGGATTCATAATTTAATTGAAAAAGCTGCCATGATGATAAATCATCACCGTCAATATTTTTTTGTGTTAACGTCTCAATAAATGAATAATCTTGAATGAATTCGATATTTTTCATTACTTTCATCCTTCAAAATAAGTATGGTGTTTAATATTATATTTTCCTATTAATGACATGTATGTTATAATATACATACGTAAAATAGAGGTAAAAGTGAACTGATACATAGTATAACCCAAGTATAAAATTTCATGATTCGCGAATGAATACAAGGGGAGAGTTTATTTTTAAAGGTGAATACTTTTAAAAGTAACGCCGAAGGAGCAAGCGATATGCGAATCTCTCAGGCCCAAAGACTCTTGTAGGACGCAACTCTGGAGAGTGTTTACGCTACTCGTAGACCACCCAAGATGCAAGCACTAAATCGTGAAGGTTTGTGCGCAACTTTCAGGTTGAAGGACAGAGATTTCCCTGACTGTATCAGTGAAATCTCTATTTTTATGAAAGCAAACAAATTCATATTAAAAGGAGTGGTAACATGAGTGATCTAAAACGTACACCGATTTATCCAGAATACGAAAAACTTGGTGCACGTACGATCGATTTTGGCGGTTGGGACATGCCTGTTCAGTTTAAAGGAATTAAACATGAGCACGAAGTTACAAGAACAAAAGCTGGATTGTTTGATGTATCTCATATGGGTGAGATCGTTGTTAAAGGTCCAAAGAGTTTAGACTTTTTACAACAAGTAACGACTAACGATGTTGCAACATTAACACCAAATCGGGCACAGTATACATTTATGTGTAACGAAGATGGTGGAACGATTGATGACTTTTTAATTTACATGCTAGAAGAAAACAATTATTTGCTCGTCGTTAATGCGGCAAATATTGAAAAAGATTATGAATGGTTAAAGAAGCATAATACCTTTGGTGATGATGTAACAATCGTTAATGATTCAGACAATTATGCTTTGCTAGCCTTACAAGGTCCGAAATCAGAAGCTATCTTACAAAAATTAACTGAATTTGATTTATCAGCGATAAAACCATTCGGATTTGATCAAAATGTTACATTTCGTTCGATTGATTCACAAGCACTCGTTTCACGTACGGGATATACAGGTGAAGATGGTTTCGAAATCTATATTGATACTCATGCTGGCCGAGATCTTTGGAACTTAATTTTAGCTGAAGGTGAAGACGAAGGGGTTGAGCCCATCGGTTTAGGGGCCCGGGATACACTTCGTTTTGAAGTTGGTTTACCACTGTATGGTCAAGAATTAGATGAGCATATTACACCAATAGAAGCAGGTCTTAATTTCGCAGTTAAAGTGAATAAAGATGCTGACTTTATCGGTAAAAATGTTTTAAAAGATCAAGTAGAAAATGGCGCACCACGTAAACTCGTCGGTATTGAAATGGTTGACCGTGGTATTCCACGTCCAGGTTATCCTGTTTTAGTCAATGACCAAGAAATTGGTGTCATAACAACGGGGACACAATCACCGACATTAGGTAAAAGTATTGGAAATGCACTTATTGAAACATCTTTTGCAAATATTGGTGATGAAATTTTTATTCAAGTTCGTAAACGGACATTAAAAGCAGTAATTGTTAAACGACCATTTTATAAACCTTAATTATCAAGGAGGCAATTTATTATGGGTTTTCGTTATTTACCAATGACAGAAGAAGACAAGCAAGCGATGCTCGATGAAATTGGCATTGAATCAACTGATGAATTATTTTCTGATATTCCAGAAAAAGTACGATTTAATCGTGAGCTTAATTTAAAAGATATAACGAGTGAGTATGAATTAAAAACAGAATTAACGAATTTAGCGAACAAAAACATGAACTTATCCGAGTATCCATCGTTTCTCGGGGCAGGCGTTTACAATCACTTTATTCCGTCAGTTGTTGATCATGTCATTTCACGTTCCGAGTTTTATACCGCTTATACACCGTATCAGCCAGAAATTACCCAGGGAGAACTACAAGCTATTTTTGAATTCCAGACGATGATTTGTGATTTAACAGGTATGGAAGTTTCTAACTCATCGATGTATGATGGTGCAAACTCAATTGCGGAAGCAGTTAATTTAAGTGCCAGTCAAACACGTAAGAAAAAGGTAATCGTTTCCAAAGCTGTTCATCCGGAATACCGTGATGTTATTCAAATGTATGCTAAAGGTTTAGATCTTGATGTAGTTGAAATTGATCTTGTTGATGGTTTAACAAACCTTGAACAATTAGAAAAAGAGCTTGATGAGGATACAGCAAGTGTTGTCATGCAATACCCTAACTTTTTTGGACAAATTGAACCATTAGCAAAAGTAAATGAACTTATCGAACAACAAAAACGTACAATGTTTATCGTTTCAAGCAATCCGTTATCATTAGGTTACTTGACACCACCGGGTGAATTTGGTGCAGATATCGTTGTAGGTGATACGCAAGTATTCGGAATCCCAGCACAATTTGGTGGCCCACATTGTGGATATTTTGCAACGACGAAAAAGTTAATGCGCCGTATTCCTGGTAGACTTGTCGGACAAACGACAGATACTGATGGTGTTAGAGGTTACGTTTTAACATTGCAAGCCCGCGAACAACATATTCGACGTGATAAGGCGACATCTAACATTTGTTCTAACCAAGCATTAAACGCTTTAGCAAGTTCCGTTGCTATGACTTACTTTGGAAAGCAAGGCATTAAAGAACTTGCCGAACAAAACATGCAAAAAGCACGTTATGCAAAACAAATGTTACAAGAAGCCGGTGTAGAAGTAGCTTACAATGGACCAATTTTCAATGAATTTGTCGTCAAGTTAAACAAGTCTGTCTCTGAAGTGAATGATGCACTTCTAGAAAAAGGGATCATCGGTGGCTATGACTTAAGTAAAGTTTATCCAGAACTTGAAAATCATATGTTAATTGCTGTTACGGAAGTTCGTACGAAAGAAGATATCGATACTTTGGCAAAAGAATTGGGGGATATCAATGACTAAACAAAACTTTCCACTTATATTTGAAAGAAGTAAAGAAGGTAGAAAAAGTTATAGTTTACCCGATTTAGATGTACCAAAAGTTGACTTAGAAGAAGAATTAGATGAGACTTATGTTCGTAAGGAAGCTCCCAACCTACCGGAAGTAAGCGAATTAGAAATTATGCGCCATTATACAGGGCTTTCTAACCGAAACTATGGGGTTGATTCAGGATTTTATCCCCTCGGATCTTGTACGATGAAGTACAATCCGAAAATTAACGAAGATGTTGCTCGTCTTCCAGGATTTAGTCAACTTCATCCATATCAGAAGCCCGAAACTGTTCAAGGGGCTCTTGAGATGATGTATGATTTACAAACACATTTAGAAGAAATTACTGGTATGCATAAATTCTCCTTACAACCAGCTGCTGGTGCACAAGGAGAATGGACAGCTTTAATGATGATTCGCGCATTTCACGAAGCAAATGGTGATCATCACAAAACAGAAGTAATCGTCCCTGATTCAGCTCATGGTACAAACCCAGCGTCTGTATCAGTTGCCGGATTAGATCCAGTTACTGTTCGTTCTAATGAGCGTGGATTAGTCGATATCGACCACTTAAAAGAAGTTGTCAGTGAAAATACTGCTGCCCTTATGTTAACAAACCCAAACACACTAGGTTTGTTTGAAACAGACATCGTTGAAATGGCTGAAATCGTTCATGGTGTTGGTGGACGATTATACTATGATGGGGCAAACTTAAATGCAATTATGGGTTATGCTCGTCCAGGTGATATGGGCTTTGATGCAGTGCACTTAAACCTTCATAAAACATTTACAGGCCCACACGGTGGCGGTGGACCAGGTTCAGGTCCAATCGGTGTTACGGAAGAATTAGCACCATATATGCCAAAGCCAACCGTTGAAAAAGATGGCGATCAATACATTTTAGATTATGATCGTCCAAAGTCAATTGGTCGAGTTAAACCTTATTACGGTAACTTTGGTATTTACTTACGAGCATATACGTACATCCGCTCTATGGGTGCTGAAGGGTTAAAAACTGTTAGTGAATATGCTGTTCTCAATGCAAACTATATGATGCGTAAACTTGAAAAAGAATACGATTTACCATATACACAACATTGTAAACATGAATTCGTCTTATCAGGCAATCGCCAGAAGAAATTAGGTGTGCGTACACTTGATATTGCAAAACGGTTACTCGATTTTAATTTCCATCCACCAACCATTTATTTCCCATTAAATGTTGAAGAGGCGATTATGATCGAGCCAACGGAAACAGAAACGAAAGAAACCCTTGATGGGTTTATTGATACGATGTTACAAATTGCTGAAGAAGCGAAAAACGACCCAGAAATCGTTCAAGAAGCACCACACAATACACCTGTTAAGCGACTTGATGAAACGACAGCGGCAAGACGACCAATTTTACGATATACACCTGAAGAAGAATAATTATTCATTACAAATAAGCGCTTAGTTGAGATTTTTTCCCGACTAAGCGCTTTTTATTGAGATAATAAAATTACTTAATTCTACCTGTCCACTTACGAAAGCCACCTTGCAAAACATTAATATCCTCGTAACCATTTTTCCGTAAAATATTTGCGGCACGATTAGAACGAGAAATACCTTGGCAATATAAATAAACGGGTTTATCCTTTCGTAATTCAATAAGGCGACTCTTCAATTGTGTCATTGGAATGTTTCTTGCACCAAGAATATGTCCACGGTCATATTCTTGAGGTTCCCTTACATCAATCAGCTGTGCTTTACGATATCCTTGGCGGAATTGTTCCTCGGTTAAAATGTTTAAAAAAGCCCGGCTGCGGAAATGTTGAAAAATTAAATATGCTAAAACGATAACAAGTCCAATCACTAAATACTTCATAACTTTCCCCCAACTTTCACTTTAGTATCTATTTATCCATTATATTGATTTATGAAGGATATTTCAAAGAACTCCTATTTGGAATAGATATTATTTGTTTTATTCGTTATAATGGAAAAGTCGCCTATAAAAGATTAGACAAAATGTGCACAGCTTTTAAATTATTTATCACGAAATTGTTATTGACTTTTTATAAAAAAACTGCTTTAATACAATATATAGTATGCATTCAAGATGAACAATACTATATATAGTTTTTATACATAATTTATTAAGGAGCGATCATTATGTCGATCACTGTTGAAACATCATATAGCATAGACATTCAATCACTCAATGAAGATATTAAACATTTCCCACAAGTACACCCAATTACAAACGATATGAAAATTACTCATTCAGGTGTTTCTCGTTTAGTTATGCTTGATCGGTACGCTTTTAAAGATACGGCTAAAACGACGTTAAAAATTGGTGACTTCGTCGTTTTAACGGTTAAGTCTGATCCGAAATTTCCAGCGCGTGGAACAGGTTTCGTTGTTGCAATTGACTGGAGTCAAAAAGAAGCAAAAATTCAAGTAAGTGAAGAATATCTTTCAATTTTGGACGGTTCGGAAGCAGAAACAGGTATAATTACGCGAAACTTAGATGCAATTGATAAACCATTAGAAGTTTTTTATGAACAAATTGCTAAACGAAATGCAACAGGCTTAGCAAAAGTGGAGAAAACACCAAAAAAGCGCCAACAATCGTTTGAGAAATTTTACAAACAATTATCCGAATTAAATTTTGTTCCAGCTGGTCGTGTCTTATATGGCGCAGGCTCTGAAACGGACGTAACGTATTTTAACTGTTATGTTATGCCTTATGTTAAAGACTCCCGGGAAGGAATTTCTGATCATCGTAAACAAGTGATGGAAATTATGAGTCGTGGTGGTGGTGTTGGAACTAATGGTTCAACATTACGTCCACGTAATACAATTGCGCGTGGAGTGAATGGAAAGTCATCAGGGTCAGTTTCATGGCTTGATGATATTGCAAAATTAACACATCTCGTCGAACAAGGTGGTAGTAGGCGTGGGGCGCAAATGATTATGCTCGTTGATTCGCATCCTGATATTATCGAATTTATTATTTCTAAAATGCAAAACCCACGCATTTTACGTTATCTCATTGAAAATAGTGAAGATGAGCAAATAAAAGAATTAGCACAGGAAAAATTAAAATTTACACCTTTAACTGAAACTGAACGAGATATGTACCAAGGAATCGTAAATTATAAACGTATGCCAGGTCTAGGTGGTTTTACGAAGGAAGCCATTAGAGAAGCAGAAACAAAGTTAAGGGAAGACGGCACTTATGATGTTCATAATCCTGACTTTTTAACAGGAGCAAATATTTCTGTTTGCCTAACAAATGATTTCATGGCGGCAGTCGAGAATGATGAAATGTATGAGTTGCGCTTTCCTGATGTAGAAAATTATACCGAAGACGAAATGAAAATCTACAATGAAAAATGGCATGAAATTGGCGATGTTCGCGAATGGGAAAGGATGGGTTATGGAGTACGTGTTTATCGGAAAATTCGAGCTCGTGAATTGTGGAATTTAATAAACGTCTGTGCAACATACTCAGCGGAACCAGGCATCTTTTTCATCGATAATGCAAATGAAATGACAAACGCTGTAGCTTACGGTCAAAAAGTTGTTGCGACAAATCCTTGTGGTGAACAACCACTTGCACCCTACTCTGTTTGTAACTTAGCAGCAATTAATTTAGCTGAAATGGCTAATAAAGAACGTAAAACAGTTGATTTTGAAAAATTAAAAGAGACCGTTAAAGTCGGTGTTCGTATGCAAGATAATGTTATCGATGCAACACCGTATTTTTTAGCGGCAAATAAAAAACAAGCACTAGGAGAAAGGCGTATTGGTCTTGGTGTTATGGGTTTACATGATTTACTCATTTACGCGGAAGCTGAATATGGATCAGAGGAAGGAAATCGGTTAGTCGATGAAGTGTTTAAAACAATAGCTTTAACAGCATATCGAACATCGATTGAATTAGCGAAAGAAAAGGGTAGTTTTCCATTCCTAATTGGTAAAACAGAAGAAGAGACGCAAAAATTACGCCAGGCGTTTATTAATACGGGTTATATGAAACAAATGCCTGAAGATATAAAGAAAGATGTTTTAAAATATGGAATACGAAATTCTCATTTATTAACAGTTGCCCCGACAGGTTCAACAGGAACGATGGTTGGTGTTTCAACGGGATTAGAACCATACTTCTCATTTTCATATTACCGAAGTGGGCGTTTAGGAAAGTTTATCGAAGTAAATGCTAAAATTGTTGAACAATATTTAGAAGAAAATCCAGAACAAGATGCTCATAATTTACCCCCATGGTTTGTTACAGCTATGGATTTATCACCAGAAGCACATGCGGATACTCAATGCGTCATTCAACGTTGGGTTGATAGCTCTATTTCAAAAACAGTTAATGCACCCCGGGGTTATACAGTTGACCAAGTTAAAACGATTTATGAAAGACTATATAAAGGTGGAGCAAAAGGCGGCACAGTTTATGTTGATGGTAGTCGCGATTCACAAGTGCTCACATTAAAAGCAGAAGAAAATTCCTTTAATGATACTGAATCTGATACCTTTGAACCAGTGACAGAAGAAAAACAACGTGTCGTCGTTCTAGATACGATTCAAGAATTAGAAAAAACGAATGTTACAATAGGTTCCGAAATTGGTGATCGTTGTCCTGTCTGCCGTGAAGGACATGTGGCAGATATAGGCGGTTGCAACACGTGTACGAGTTGTGGTGCACAATTAAAGTGTGGAATTTAAATAAATTTAAATTGACATTCATGAAGAAAGGCATAGATTCTTTTAAACATCATCAAAAGAACTATGCTTTTTCTTTTGAAAGTTGATGTTGTCATTTTCTCGAAAAAATTTATTTAACAATAATTGTACAATAAAATAATCATACAGTATTCTTTCTTAATAAAGTATATTTTATGAAATGGGGAGATTTTGTGCCTACACCGACGATGGAAGATTATATTGAACAAATTTATATATTAATTGATACAAAAGGGTATGCACGCGTATCTGATATTGCTGAAGCGTTAGATGTTCACCCGTCATCAGTTACTAAGATGGTTCAAAAGCTTGATAAAGACAATTTCTTAGTATATGAACGTTATCGTGGACTTATTCTTACGGAGAAGGGAAGCAAGATTGGTAAACGTTTAGTTTTTCGTCATGATTTACTAGAAGAGTTTTTAGAAATTATTGGTGTCGATGAGGATAAAATATATGATGATGTTGAAGGGATTGAACATCATTTAAGTTGGAATGCCGTTGAGCGGATTGGAAATTTAGTTAATTATTTTAAAGAGGATCGACAACGGGTCATTGATTTACAAGCACGGGAAAACGAATATAAAGATTTATTTCATGATTAAAAAAGCAACGATATGAATAATATTTATTCATATCGTTTTTTGTTCTATTTTAAATGTTTTCGCTTATAAATAATAGTACTGTTTAAGCAAATTACAAAGGTGTGTGGTCAATGAAAATTGACGCTGTTTTTTCAGGTGGAGGAGTGAAGGCTTTTGCATTCATCGGTTGTCTACAAAGTTTATCGGCCCATAATTTCACTTTAGAACGAGTTGCTGGTACTTCTGCTGGAGCAATTTTTGCTTCACTCATAGCAGCAGGTTATGAAGCTGAAGAAATTAATGAACAGTTAGCCATTTTAAATTTGCAAAATTTACTTGATCCACCATCATTAACAACATATTTACCGTTTACAAAATGGTTTTATTTGTATTTTCAAATGGGGCTTAATAAAGGAGAAAAGCTCGAACAATGGATCGCCGAGCTCCTAGCAAGAAAAGGAGTTTATACGTTTAAAGATTTACCGAGCAGTTATTTAAAAATAATTGCAACTGATTTAACATACAGTAGACTTGTAGTAATTCCCGATGATTTGCAACGTTTTTATGAAATAACCCCTGAAAACTTCCCGATAGCTACAGCTGTTAGAATGAGCGCTGGTTTTCCTTATTTTTTTGTGCCTAAACGTATAAAAACAGAAAACAATGAAATTTGTTTATTTGTTGATGGCGGCTTAGTAAGTAATTTTCCGTTGTGGGTTTTTGAAAATGAAAGTGGTCGCAAAAAACGCCCTATACTCGGAATGAAATTAAGTGAAACGACTGGACCTTTACGCAAACAACAAATAAATAATAGTTTTTCATTACTTCAGGCAATGCTCACGACGATGAAACAAGCCCACGACCATCGCTATATTTTTAAGACTCACGAACAAAACATTATTTATATTTCAACACCAAATATTTCGCCAATTGATTTAATGATTAGTGAGACGACTCGTCATGAACTTATTGAAAGCGGTAAAGCATCAACGAATAAATTTTTAAAGCGTTGGCCAAATTAATGAAATATTGTTATTTTTGTTTACGGCCTTCGATGACACGTAAATGTGGAGCTCGTTTGTGTAAAGGCTTTTTGTTTTGCACAAAGTTGCTTCTATTATGCGACGAGTTTTGATATTTTAATTTAGATTGTTTTACCGCTTGTCTATATTTACGCATCTCATCGGAGTCAAAACGATTTTTGAAAAGCAAACGAAAAATTAGAAATAAAACAATCGCCCCTAAAACAATTAAGGCGGTTGTTTTTATTAATTGTGACGGATTAAAAATGAGTTGGCTACCTAAGCCAACAACTGCCAAGCCGATTAATACGTACAAAAGTAGTTTTCGCATGATAAATATCCTTTCATCTAAACTTTTTAATAGTATTTTGTTATGAAGAGAAACATTTCTTTATTTATTTTTTCCAAATATGTTTAAAATATACGATTTTCCCCAAAATAAGTAACGGATAATAACATTAAAGAGGAGAGTCTATGTAAATGAATAAACAAAAATATCGTCAATTATTAATTCGAACAATATTAACAGGTTTTTTTGGTGGGTTATTTTTAATTATTTTTAGTTACTTTTTATACATATTTAATTTTTTAGAAGTCTCTCCAAAAGTATATATGATCCGTTCGTGGACACTTGCTTCATGGACGAGCAAATGGCAAGGTGAAATGGCTACAGTTTGTCTTGCCATTATTTTATCAATCATAATCGCTTTATTATATTTTTTATTGTTTAAAAAAATATTGTCAGTTTGGCTCAGTGCTATTTATGGAATCGTACTGTGGTTAATTGTCGGTTATATGTTTAGTTTTCTTTCTTCAAATATTCCAGCATTACATATGTTAAATACAAATACTATTTTTTCATCTTTATGTTTATTCATATTGTACGGTACATTTATTGGATATTCAATTTCTTTTGATTATTATCAAACATTTTCTGTCGATCGCCATTCATAAAAATGATCGTTTTAACAAAATAATACTTTTATATGATTAGCTATTATGTAAAGCGTAAAGTTTATGGTAAAATAAGGTCATTAATCGACTTTAAATTGAGGGATGGCAGATGAAACGATTGTTGTTATTAAACGGGCCGAATATTAATATGCTAGGCCAACGTGAAAAGCAAATATATGGTTCATTTACATTAAAGGATATTGAACATGATGTTCAACAAACGATTCAGCCGTATGGATATGAACTAGATAGCTTTCAATCGAACAGTGAAGGCGAACTCATTGACCGACTTCATGCGGCAAACGGTCAATATGAAGGGATTATTTTTAATCCGGCCGCATACACACATACGAGCATAGCTTTACATGATGCTATTAAAGCGATTGATACTCCTGTCATTGAAGTACATATTTCAAATGTTCATGAACGAGAGTCTTTTCGTCATCAGTCCATAACAGCAAGTGCATGTATTGGGCAAATAGTTGGTTTTGGTAAAAAGAGTTATTTATTAGCAGCCTTAGCTTTCGTTAAATAAACTTTGTTTAAAAGTTTAGGGGGGATACATATGGTAAAGTTAAATCAAGTGAAGACCTATTTAAAAGCGAATGATTTAGATGGAATTATTATAACAAGTCCGATTAATCGCCGTTATTTAACAGACTTTACTGGTTCAGCAGGGATCGTTTTAATGACTCAAACGGATCAACTATTAATAACTGATTTTCGCTATACGGAACAAGCAATGGAGCAAGCGAAGCATTTTACAGTCGTTGAACATGAAGCATCTATTTTACAAGAAGTAGCTCAACAGCTTAAGCGACTAAATATAAATACAGTTGCCTTTGAAGCTACTCATGTATCTTTTGAACAATATGAGCAATTTACGTCACTATTCAAAGCACAATTAATTCCTGTAAAAAATGTTATTGAAAACATCCGTCTTATTAAAACAGAAGCAGAATTATCTATTATGAAAAGGGCTGCTGAAATTGCTGATCAAGCCTTTGAGCACATTATTTCATTTATTAAACCGGGTGTAAAAGAAATTGATGTTGCCAACGAACTCGAATTTTTTATGAGAAAACAAGGAGCAACATCATCAAGTTTTGATATTATCGTTGCTTCAGGTTGGCGCTCTGCATTACCCCATGGAGTAGCGAGTGAAAAAACAATTGAAAATGGTGAGCTTGTCACGATGGACTTTGGTGCCCTGTATAACGGTTATTGTTCGGATATTACACGAACAGTTGCCGTAGGGGAGATTGATGGGCAATTGAAAGAAATTTATGATGTCGTTTTAAACGCACAACAGTTAGCTTTATCCCATATAAAACCGGGAATAACAGGTAAGAAGGCCGATGCTTTTGCTCGTGATCATATACAATCAGCGGGGTATGGTGAAAATTTTGGCCATTCAACAGGTCATGGTTTAGGTATGGAAGTTCATGAAGAACCACGTCTTTCAAGGATAAGTGATACGGTACTTGAACAAGGAATGGTTGTCACCGTTGAGCCGGGTATATATATTCCTAATGTTGGGGGTTGCCGTATTGAAGACGATATCGTTATAACGGAAAAGGGTAACGAACGTTTAACCGTATCAAGTAAACAATTAATCCATTTATAAAACAGATGATTATTGAGGAGGCATTTAACGATGATTTCAGTTAATGATTTTCGTACAGGTGTTACTATTTTGGTAGATAATGATATTTGGCAAGTGATTGAGTTTCAACATGTTAAACCAGGTAAAGGAGCAGCCTTTGTCCGTTCTAAGTTACGAAATTTAAGAAGAGGTAATATTCACGAAAAAACTTTTCGCGCCGGAGAGCGTGTGAGTCGCGCTCATATTGAACGTAAAACCATGCAATATTTATATGCTTCCGGCGACCAACATGCGTTTATGGATATGAACACATATGAACAAATTGAATTAAATAGCGAACAAATTGAACATGAATTAAACTTTATTAAAGAAAATATGCAAGTTCAATTAATGATGTATGAAGGTGAAATTTTAGGAATTGATTTACCGAATAATGTTGAATTAGAAGTAGTAGAGACAGAGCCGGGCGTTCGTGGAGATACTGTAAGTGGGGGTTCTAAGCCCGCTAAATTAGAAACAGGTTATACCGTACAAGTTCCACTATTTATTAATATTGGTGATGTCGTTGTCGTTAATACAGAGGAAGGTAAGTACATTTCACGCGCATAAATATATTGATATATTTGAACCACCGAATATGTTCGGTGGTTTTTTAATGGGCATTTTCCGTGAATACGGTCATAAAAGCAGTCAGTGGACATACATTTAATATAAGAATTTTTTTAAAGGTGAACTAGTCATGAATAATGATCTTTTAAAGATTTTTCCAATATCGATCCAACGAGTCATTGCTACTCGTTTGCAAACTAATTGGCACATATTACAAGAAATTCGCTTACGCTTAAATCAGCCAATTGAGCTCATCTTTGATACACATGTCGAATGGATAACAAAAATAACTTTCACTAAAAATGATAGCCAATATGTGTTAAATCAATTAAGTGAATTTTCATTATATCGACTTCAAGATGAACTGCGCGAAGGTTATATAACGATTGCAGGTGGACACCGTGTAGGTTTAGCGGGAGAAGTAAACACATTAAATGGGAAAGTGAAATCATTAAAAAATGTTACGTTTTTTAATATTCGTCTAGCAAAAGCAAAAATAAATTGTGCTCAAACTTTACTCTCCCACATATATGATAAAACCTATTTAAATACATTAATTATCGGTGCACCTCAAACGGGAAAAACGACACTCATTCGTGACATGGCACGAATGATTGCAACGGGAATTCAACATATTCCAGCTAAAAAAGTATGTATTATCGATGAGCGCTCAGAAATTGCAGCGGCAAAAAATGGTATTCCGCAACATGATGTTGGTAGGAGAACTGATGTACTTGACGCTTGCCCAAAGGCGGAAGGGATGATGATGGCGATACGTTCCTTATCACCGGATGTCATTATTGTTGATGAAATAGGT
>Ga0209487_1000597_pt1 | contig 32486 bp, 27 predicted proteins | sample Poulit2012_FD_187524 | JGI IMG/M metagenome (GOLD analysis project Ga0209487, IMG submission 187524) | Agricultural soil microbial communities from Georgia to study Nitrogen management - Poultry litter 2012 (SPAdes) (version 2) | ecosystem: Environmental > Terrestrial > Soil > Agricultural land...
CTCCTGTCTCCCCCACCACCTGCAACCCTGTCCTCCTGTCTCCCCCACCACCTGCAATCCTGTCCTCCTGTCTCCCCCACCACCTGCAATCCTGTCCTCCTGTCTCCCTCACCACCTGCAACCCTGTCCTCCTGTCTCCCCCACCACCTGCAACCCTGTCTTCCCACCGCCCAGCAAGAAAAGGCCACAAGCCAGCCCGGGGCTCGCCCCGCGCCGTTGCCTGTGGCCTTTGGTCTGTACTATGACTCCTGTCCCGTGCGCTAGCTCAAGTCAGCGAGTATTAGGTGTTGCTAGTCTCTTCCTGTACCGGTTGAGTCTGCTGAGCACCCTGAGCCTGTTGAGGCTGCGTCTGCTGTACCTGTTCACTCCCCGTTCCACTGGAGGGGACTGCACCAGCGACCCGCTGTACGGGCTGGTTGAACTGGTTCGGTGCCTCCTCCTCCCCAGAGATCCCCGATTTGAGGTCACTGACAGAACGCTTGAACTCTCTGATCCCCTTCCCTAGTGCTCCGCCGAGTTCGGGGAGGCGACGGGGACCGAAGACGATGAGGAGCACGAGCAAGATCAGAACGATCTCACCGAACCCCAAGCGACCAAAAGGCATCTTATCCTCCTAAAATATCTAGAGCCAGGATCGGGCGACGAATGCGACCAGTGCCACCCCGACCAGGCTCAGGACATTGAGGCTGATCGAGAAGGGACCGAGTACGAAGCCGAAGGCGATCAGGTCTATCCCCAGTGGACCGATCGACCCGGAGACAGCGGTCGTCAGGAACTTGCGCGCCGCACTCTCCGGTAGGTACAGCGTTGTCAGTTTGCTGAGGAGCGCTCCCAAGATCAACCCGAGTACGAGGGTCCAGACGAGTCGTCTAGTGCTCCGGTGACGCGGTCTGATCATCGTACCGATCCCAGAATTCGAGGTTCCATCGCTACTCTATTAGTTCCTCCGATCGAGGACGTATGTTACCGCATCTCGTAGTGCCTCGACCGCCTCCGAGGCTGGTAGTGCGATGAGGGCTGCGGCGGCCTTTTCTCCAAACGCATCTGCGCGCTCGCGTGCATATTCGAGGCCACCATATTCCCGTACCAGATCGACTATCTCAGCGATCCCCTCATCGGTCGGCTCTGGGTCGGCGAAGAAGGCCTCGACCTCCCTCCTATCGGCTGGTCCCATCTTCTCGAGGGCGGCGATCAGGGGGAGAGTGACCTTGTGCTCACGCAGATCGTGGCCTGAGGGCTTCCCGGTGACCGCCTCGGTCTCGGTATAGTCGAGGAGGTCATCGATTACCTGGAAGGCCATCCCCAGTTTGTATCCGAAGCGGGCGAGTGGTGCGCGGAACCTATTGTCCCCGACCAGCGCCCCCATCTCGCAGGCAGCCGACATCAGTGATGCGGTCTTACACGAGATCAATCTATAATAATCGTCCTCGGTGAAATCGAGGGTATCGTGGGAGACGAGTTGTCTCATCTCGCCGACGCTCATCTCATTTGCGGCACGAGAGAGTACCCGTATCAGTTCGAGTTCATCGAACTTGGTCAACTCCATTATAGACCTACTATAGAGGTAGTCGCCCATGATGATCGCGGTCTGGTGGTTCCAGAGTGCGTTCACGGTCGGCATCCCCCGTCGTAGGACGGAGTGGTCGACGGCGTCGTCGTGGACCAAGGTTGCGAGGTGGACGAGTTCTACGACTGCGGCTAATGTGACCGCCTCTCTAGAGCCTCTGTCGCCCACATCGTTGGCTAGGAGTAAGAGCATAGGACGAAAGAGCTTACCCCTTGCCGTCAGGAGGTAGTCATTCACCTCTTCGATTGCTGGGAAGTCCGAGAGGACTATCCGTCGCAACTCCTCGACCACGCCTTCGAGTCTCTCTTCGACGAGGCTCTGAATGTAGTCGAGTTGCGGTATTGCCGTTCGGAGCATTAACTCCCTTCCGGGATCATTGGATTTGGCTAACGTCTGCAAAGTTACCTGAACCTCTCCACTCTGTCAAAGCCGTGCGCCAGGATCGTCTCCCCCCAGGTCGACTGAGACGATATACTCGACGAGTCGTCTCGAGAGTAGGCGTCGTCCGGTGTCGTCCCCAGCGAGGCGAAGCCTGGCGCCCGCTGCGGGGAGGATCAGTTCATCTGGTATCATCCCGATGACCTCGGTCTCGACGACAGCGCCACCGGCGGCGATGACGTCGTCCTCTACCCTCTGAAAGACTTCGAAGGGAGAGGTCTTGGATAGATCCTCCAGGTTCATCGAGATCTGTGTGAGTCCTTTCGACTCTAGTTCGAGGGCGAGGGCACGGAGCCCGAGGAACCCGCCACCACTCTCCCTGATCTCAGCGGCGATCGCCCGCGCAGTCGCGATATCGACGCCATTGAGATTGATATTCCAGGCGAGGAGTAATGGTCTGGCGCCGACCGAGGTCGCCCCTGCGGTCGGGTGTGCGCCGGGCCGATCCCAGCCGGTTGGGAGGAGGTCGGGCTCCCTGCCCTTGGGCCAGCCGTCGATCAAGGCCTCGAATCCACCCCGGCGGAGTTCGCTGAGGCGTCGTCCTCTAGGCTCTGAGGCCTCGGCGTAGAAGTAGACCGGGATCCCTACTTCATCGGCGATTCTACGTCCGAGTGCATGTGCGATCTCTCTGGCATCGTCGAGATCGAGTCCAGCGAGTGGCACGATCGGCAGGACATCGAGGGCTCCGATCCGCGGGTGCACGCCCTCATGTAGGGAGAGGTCGATCCTCTCGAGAGCGTGGTGTGCAGCCTCGACCAGTGCTTCCTGCACGGTCGCGGGCCGGCCGACGAGGGTGATGACCGAGCGGTTGTGGTCAGGGTCGGCCGACCAATCGAGGACCTCAGCGCCCGTCCTCTCGATCGTCCTGACGAGTTCTCTAACGACCTCGAGGTCCCGTCCCTCGCTGAAGTTCGGGACCGCCTCGACGATACCCTGACTCATACTACCCGGCTCCCCTTCTTCCAGACTCCCCGGACGAGATTGGTACCGAAGCGGTAGGGTATCTCCTGGTAGTTCGTCGTGCTCCAGGTCACGAGGTCGGCCGGCGCACCTACGGTCAGTGTCCCTCGCCCATCGGTCAGGCGTAGCGCCTTTGCGCCCCCTGCGGTCGCGGCGACGAGTGCCTCGAGTGGGTCGAAGTTCATCTGCGAGCAGGCGACGGTCATGACGAGGGGCATATTCGGTGAGGGCGAGGACCCGGGGTTGAAGTCGGTTGCGAGTGCGACGGTCGCGCCCATATCGAGCAGGCGTCGTCCTGGGGCGTACTCCTTCCTCCCGAGGAAGAGGAGGGTAGCGGGCAGGAGCGTGGCTACGGTCTTCTCACTTCTCGAGATCGCTCGGATCCCCTCATCGCTGATCATCCCGAGATGGTCGGCCGATGCGGCCTCGAGTTCGACGGCGAGTTCTGCGCCCCCTGAGTTCTCGAGTTCATCGGCGTGGAGCTTTGGGATGAGTCCATATTCGAGCCCTGTGGTCAGGATCTTTCGGGCCTCGAGCTCACTGAAGACGCCGGGCTCCATGAAGACATCGCAGAAGGTAGCGAGTCCCTCGTCGGCCACTGCGGGTATCATCTCCTCGGTCAGGATCTCGACATATGTACTCCGTACCGAACGGTACTCGGGCGGGAACTCATGTGCGCCCATGAAGGTCGGTACGAGGTCGAGTGGTCCCTCCTGGTGGAGTCTTCTGATGACGCGGAGCATCTTGAGCTCATCCTCGGTCGTGAGCCCGTAGCCACTCTTGACCTCTGCGGTCGTCGTCCCGAGCCTTAGCATCTCATGGAGTCGTGGGCGTGTCAGCTCCATCAGCTCATCTTCGGAGCGCTCGCGGAGATCGTTGACCGAGGCATTGATACCGCCGCCCCGTCGTGCGATCTCCATATAGGGCACGCCCCGTGAGCGGAGGGCGTACTCATCGGCGCGCCACCGGCCAAAGACGGCATGGGTATGTGAGTCGACGAAGCCAGGGGTGATCACCTGGCCCTGGCACCTGATCCGTTCGGCCTCTGGGAAGTTCCTCTCCAGGTCCGCTTCGGGTCCCACCTCGAGGATCTTACCATTCCGGACAGCGATTGCTGCACCGGTCAGGACCGAACTCTCATCAGCACTCTCACAGGTGACTATCTGGCTAGCTCCTACGAAGAGCTGTGTATTCATTGACTCTGACCTCCAGCTGCGATTCGTGCGAAGCGCCCCTCCCTGACGAGTCCTTCGAGGGCCGCGATATCGGGTGCGAGGACCCGGTCGCGCTCGAGGGGAGCGACTACCTCACGGATCAGCTCGTAAGCCATCTCGACCCCCTTCCCCGGCCTGAGCGGCCTGAGGAACTCTAGGCCCTGTGCGGCGGTGAGGAGTTCGAGGGCAAGGACCGATTCTAGGAGGGCGACGGCCTGGCGCGCCTGGAGGGCGGCGGCCATACCCATCGAGACATGGTCTTCCTTATTCGCATCGGTTGGGACCGAGTCGATACTCGCCGGGGTCGCGACCTGTTTGAGTTCACTGACGAGTGCCGCGGCCCCGATCTGGGCGAGCATGAGGCCTGAGTTCACACCAGGCTCAGGGGTGAGCATCGCCGGGAGTCCCGAGAGGGCCGGATCGACGAGGCGCGCTATCCGTCGTTCACTGATACTAGCGAGGTCCGCACAGACCATCTTGAGCATATCGAGGGCCTGGGCGACGGGCTGGCCATGGAAGTTACCACCACTGATCACCCTCTCCTCCTCAGGGAAGATGAGTGGGTTATCGGTCGCGCTATTGGCCTCGATCTCTAAGACCTGGCGGACGAAGGCCAGCCCCTGTCGTGCCGAGCCATGGACCTGCGGCATACACCGGAGCGAGTAGGCGTCCTGGACGCGCGGATCGTCGTGGCGGTGCGATTCCCTGATCTCCGAATCGGCGAGTAGGGTCCGAAGGCGTTCAGCGCTCGTAGCCTGACCAGGGTGTGGCCGGACCCCCTGGATCAGGGGATCGAAGGGGTCGGGCGTTCCCGTCAGTGCCTCGAGGCTCATCGCGCCTGCGACCTCTGCCGTCTCGACTGCGCGCTCGGCCTTGAGGAGGGCCAGGATCCCGACCCCAGCCATGACCTGCGTCCCATTGTTGAGGGCCAGACCCTCCTTCGCCTCGAGGACGACAGGCTCTAGGCCCGCCCTACCTAGCGCCTCAGCACCTGAGATCCGCTCACCCTCATAGATCGCCTCCCCCTCCCCGATCAGGACGAGAGCCAGGTGCGAGAGAGGGGCGAGGTCACCGGAGGCGCCGACACTACCGCGCTCAGGGATGATCGGGTGGACCCGGCGGTTGAGGAGCTCAGCGAGGAGCTCGATGATGACAGGTCTGACGCCCGAGTGGCCCAAGGCGAGGACATTGGCGCGTAGGAGGGTCACCGCCCTCGTCTCTGCCTCGGAGAGTGGCTCCCCGATCCCCGCAGCGTGGCTCCTGATCAGGTTGACCTGGAGCTCTCTGATCCGGTCGGGTGGTATGACCATCTCGGCGAGTGCTCCGAAGCCGGTAGTGAGGCCGTAGACGACCTCGCCTTCCTCGACGAGCCGTTCGACGAAGGCCCTTGCGGCCTCGACCCTAGTACGTGATTCAGCCGCGAGCCGGACCTCTGGGATCTCGGGGCCATATGCTACCCGCTCGACATCTTCTAGATGGAGCCGGTCACCGTGCAATTCCAAGATCTGGTTCATAGCGGGGAAGATAGGGCCGGAAGGGGAGGAGAACAAGTTATTCCAATGTGGCCACTCTGGGCCCTCCTCTTTCCCGAATCCGAGTCCTTACTCAATACTCGGGTGGGGGGAGTGGGCTCCGGTGATCGTAGTCGACCTTGATATCGGGGTTGTCGAGGAGTTGGACATTCAGCCTGAAGGTGAATGATCCGAACTGGGTCTTCGAGAAGTAGAAGGTCGCCCTCCACCGGTGCAGATCCCGGTTCAGGGTGAGTATATGATCGGCGAACTCACCTGCGGTGATCGAGTAGGACGAACTCCAATTCACACTCCACTTCTCGGTCGGCTGGAAGGACAGGTCGAATCTGAGGAACTGGTTCTCGGTTCCTCGTCCACCTGCCGGTGGTTTGGTCAGGGAGTAGGAAAAGTTTCCGCGCCAGGTCCCGACGGCCTGTCCCCCCATCGGGGCGGTCTGACGGTGATCGGGTCTACCTGGTATGACCGAACGGCCGAGGTCGGCCTGGTCATCGGGGCTGGGTTCGTCGGCACCAGTCCCCGTTCCCCCCTCGTGTTGCTGCTCTTGGGGCTCCCCCCCACCACCACTGAAGAGTCGGAAGGGCCAAGAATCGCTACTGAGGGAGAAGTTTGCGGATAGGCTCCTCAGACGAGGCGAGAAGCGTCGGGCACCATTCGTCGTACTCGTTCCTCGATCACTCGGGTTGGACTCGTCCCAGAGATCGTGCCCGACATTGAGCCGTAGGCCTGGGACGAGATCAGAGTGGATATTGTGTGTCATCTGCGTGGTAGTCAGCCCATACTCGCCCTCCCGTGCCCTGACGAAGTCGTAGAGGAGTGCGCTCGAGGAGACGGAGAGGAGGGTGATAGGGCTGACCTGCCTCTTCCGGCGCGGTGGCACCTCACCGAAGGCGCCACTGACCGTGTCGGCCGAAGCGGAGTCGGGCTCGTCATCCTCGACGATCGGCTTCGCTTCGAAGGTCTGGCTGAGAGTGAGCTGCAGGGAGTTCGTCTCGCGGAGCCCATCGTACCTGGTCCCGAAGGCGCGCCTCTGGAGGTCAGTCACCTTGGGCTCAGGCGAGTAGGTATAGGAGAGGCTCGGCTCGAGTCGGTGCCTGATCCTACTATATGGTCCGACCCCTGGCCAGAAGCCATATATGTTGGTCCTGAGCGAGGTCCCGAAGTTGACTCGCGTTGGCTCTTCGACCTGGCCATGGACCCCGAGCGAGTCGGGGAGGTCGGTCCTCATTCTCAGCCCACCACTGATCGTCACAGAGGGGCTGAGGGTCGTATTCTCGATCAGCCGTTGCGTGAAGTTCATCCCCGCCCTCCAGGCCATCGTCTGGTCGACCGCCCGCTCGAAGGTGATCGAGTCGGGGACGACGGTATCGGGCGCGGTCGGGTCGTACCAGGTGGGCCGGTGATGCCTGACCGCCTCATCGAAGTTGAAGTCAGCACTCAGTCCGAGCTTGCCCAGTGTGAGGCGTGAGCTTGCGCTACCCCGGAGGTTCGAGGTGTTCTGTCCCCTCTCATTCGGCCTGAGGTAGTTGACCTCGCGGCTCGTCGCATTGAAGGTCAGACTATTCTGCCAGGTCGCATTGTTGTACCACTTCGGTTCGATACTATTCTCGAAGAGGGTGATCGGGTCGAGTGAGAGCGAGACCGAGGGCAGGGTCATATCGACCCGGTCGTCGCTCAGATGCTGACGACGGCTACCACTCAGGTTGAGGCTGCCCCAGGTGAAGCGATGGTTGATCCCGACATTCGAGTCGATCGAGCGGTTCAACTCCTCGGGGTCGACTGAATAGCGCCTGACGAAGTCACTCGACGAGGCGTAGTTGATCGAGGTCCGGAGCGATGTCCGCTCGCCTGGCTGCCAATTCGTCGATGCGGTCAGGGCGAAACGGCTCCCATGGTCGAGCTCCCAGTAGCGGCTGAAGCTGATATCGCCATTCAGGAACTGCCTGAGCCACCGGTACTGGAGCCGGCCACGGAGTGCGATATACCCACCACTCTGCCAATCGATAGCGGAGGTCAGACCTAGGTGATCGTTCAATGCCCAGTAGAACCCGATATCCCGGATCTCGCGGCGGTATCCACTCGAGGTCCGGACCACATGCTGGAGCCCGATCGTCGGGGTCAGGAGCCCACTCCTCCGGTCGGGCTTGAGACTCTGGGCTAGGAATGGGAGCCAGAAGACGGGTACATCGGCGAACTTCAGGGTCACATTCCGCGCGACCATGATATTCTCGTGCACGACCTTGACCTCGCGGGCCGAGAAATGGTAGTGCGGCTCATCGAGGTCACAACTGGTGAAGGAGGTCGCAGCGCCATAGACCCGGTCGGTGCCCGAGGTGTAGAGCTCATTGCCATGGATGAACCAGGTCCCCTGTTCACTGAAGGTCGTGCGTGCGCCCATCGCGACCCCGACCTGGCGATCGATATCGTAACAGACCTGATCACTCTCTACGGGATCATTACCCGTCCCACTCAGTACTGGGCTCCCATAACCACAGATGATCGCAGTCGATTGGTCATAACGGAGGAGCGAGTCGGCCTCCATCGACTCAGTGCCCCGGGCGAGTCTGGACTCGCCTTTTAGCTCGAGGTGGCCACTCTCGCCAGAGTACCTGGCACTCGCGGCACGATACTCGGTGAGTTGATAGCCCTCCAGGTTACGGAGCCTGATCGCGATCGAGTCGGTATCGGGGATCAGTCGTCTCGCCCTGCTCCGTTCGGAACTCGGCTCGGCCGTAGCCGTCTGCTCGGTCAACTCGAGTGAGTCTGGGCTCAGAGTGGAGTCGGGAGCGGTGGCCGTATCGGGTCTGGTGAGGGAATCTACTGCCGCGACCGAGTCTGGCTCTGTAGCCGTCTCCTCCTCTGGGTCCTGGGGCCGGCTCGCGGTCTCGAGCGCACGTAGTTTCTGGAGGACCTGCTCGCGGAGGGTCGGGCCCCGGGTCGTATCAGGAGCGGCCCCCTCTACGACGGCCCCAGTCTCTGACACAATGGTATCCTGGGGCGCGCCATAAACCTCGCCGACCCCGGCGCTGATCATTGCACCGGTCAGGATGAGTCCGATCGTGAACGATCTGGGGCTCATACATCCTCCGCCCCCGCCCCCCCGGCGGGCACCTCTACAGGGATAGGCACCCCGCGATCCTGATCTTCCCCTGTGTCGTACTCGGCTTCATACTCTGCTCGGCGCCTGGCCCTTCCCTTCTCGACCATCTTTGCGAGTACGATCCCGAGTTCGTAGAGCCCGATCAGTGGGATCATGAGTCCGATCGTGACGACGACGACATCCCCTGGAGTGAGGAGTGCCGCGGCGATCGTCGCGAGTACGATAGCGTACCGCCGTTTCTCAGCGAGTTGGTCTGACCTGACGATCCCGACCGCTGAGAGGATCAGCATCACTACTGGCACCTCGAAGACGACCCCGAAGGCGAGTAGGATCCGGAGCACGATATCGAGATAGGCGTCGATCGTGATACTCTGCTCGAGACGCTCGGTATGGAAGCCCATCGTGAATTGGAGCGTCATCGGGAGGACGATATAGTAGGCGAAGATGACGCCGATCGCGAAGAGGAGGACTCCGAGGTAGAAGGATGGGATGATCGCCTTCCTCTCCCTCGGCATCAGGGCGGGTGAGACGAAGGCCCAGAGCTGGTAGATAATGATCGGGGATGAGATGACGAGTCCCCCATAGAGGGAGATCTTCATCCTGATGAAGAAGGGATCGGTCGGGCTGAGGTACTTCAGCTTGGTAGAGCCCAGGACGGGCTCGATCGGTGCGATCAGTATCCCCAAGATATCGACCTGCGAGGCGATCCAGAAGGCGAGCCCGACCGCGATGAAGAGGGCGACCGCTGCGCGGATGATCCGGGCACGGAGCTCCTCGAGGTGGTCGAGGAAGGGCATCGCATCTGGTCGTCCCGACGACCGGCCGAAGAGTCCAGACATCAGAGGGGCAACTCTACCTGGTTCTCACTCTGCGCACGGCGAGAACGGCGCCGTTCGAGTTGTCTGAGCTCCTCGGCGAACTCATCGATATCCTGGAAGTTGCGGTATACCGAGGCGAACCGGACATAGGCGACATGGTCCCGGCCCTTGAGCCGTTCCATCACATACTCACCTATGAGCTGGGTACTGACAGCGTCTTCGGGGAGCTGGCTCAGTGCGTCCTCGATCTCATCGACCATCTCCTCGATCTCAGTATCGGTTATCGGCCTCTTCGCACAGGGCAACCTGATCGAGTGGAGGAGCTTCTGCCGGTCGAAGGCCTCGACAGTACCATCCTGTTTGATGACTTGGAGTGGTCGTTCCTCGACATACTCATAGGTCGTGAAGCGTCTCTTGCAGCTGAGACACTCCCTCCTACGACGCACGGCTCGGCCCTCACGGCTAGTCCGTGAGTCTACGACCCGGTCCTCAGTCTGATGGCAGTATGGACAACGCATCTAGTCAACCCGATCGTCTCAGGGATGATACTCCACAGGGGGATCTGGTCAACGACGCGACCTCAGGCGCTGTAACTCCTCGCTGGCGAGCTTCGCCTCATCGGAGCGGGGATAACCAGACTGTACTCTGGTGAAGTACATCCGGGCTCGCTCATTGTTTCCCTCCTCCTTCGCCACTAGGCCGGCACGGTAGAGTGCAGTCGGCGCACTGGAGGAGTTGGCGAAGAGCTCGATCACCTTCTCGAACGCCTCATAGGCGCTCTCGTAATCCTCCTCCGCAGCATAGGTCTCGGCGATCTGGAGTTGAGCCTCAGGGGCGAGTTCGTGGCCCGGCGCACTGGCGAGGATCGAGGCGAAGGCCGTGCGCGCGGTGGTAAAAGAGCCCTCTTCGAACTTCTCACGACCGAGGCGGTAGGTCTCCTCGACCTCCTCCTCACTGATCTGGGCGACCTCAGTGTCGCCTGCGCGCCTATCCTGGAACTCGGTCCGGGTCTGCCACTGCTCGCGGAGGGCATGGATCTCCCTCTGGCCGAGGCCAGCGAGCTCTTGGATCTGGATCAGTTGCTCCTCCATCGCGAGGAGTTGGCCAGCGAGATCGCCACGGACCCTGACGAGGAGGACATTGTTGGCACGGAGCGTGTCCATGACCTCCTGGTTCAGCTCCCGGTAAATCGAGTCCTGACGCGCCTGCATCGCGAGGATCTCGCCTCGTAGGAGGGCCATATCCTTCTTCGTCGCACACCCGGCGAGGGGCAGAGCCACTAGGCCGAGTGCGAGTACGAGCCCGAGACGGTGCGTACGACGTCGTCCTGATATCCTCATCTTCTCTCCTCTCCCGGGGTAGTCTCATCCGCCCCGATCTCACTCACCTCGATCGGTCTACCAGTCACCCTCTTCAGGGGTGGTGACCAGGCGGGGAGCCGCATCCTCCTACCGAGTGCGAGGGGTCGCGTCCTCCCGGTCGCGATATCGATCATGAAGATCCCCGACCCATTCTGTCTCGTCCCCGCAAAGGCGAGGTGTCTCCCATCTGGCGCCCAAGTAGGATCCTCACTCTCGCCTTCTCTCGTGATCTGCTGGATCGTCGCATCTCTTCTCGAGAGGTCGAGGACCATCAGTTGGAACGACTGTCTGCTGAGTGCGCCATGGAAGGCGATGAGGGAGGATTGAGGCGACCATTCTGGTGAATAGAAGGAGCCCGGCTCGCCGTATACATAGGGCGAGATCAGGGTCGCCTCGCCCCCATCAGCGGGCATCGTATAGATATGGGGCCGGCCGAGTCTGTCTGAGACGAAGACGATCTGCGACCCATCAGGCGAGTAGTGTGGCGAGATATCGTAGCTCGGGCCCGATCTCAGGAGTCGGAGGCAGCAACCCTGCTCGATATCGTAGTCATAGATATTGAGAGCTCTGCCATTGACGATCGAGAGTGCGATCTTCTTCCCATCTGGGGAGTAGGTCGGCGTGATATTCGCGCCATCACGGGCAGAGAGCGTCCTCGTCCTCCCACTCTCGAGGTCATACTCGACCACCTCCCAGATCCCACTATCCCTGAGGACCGAGTAGGCGATCCTTCGCGCATCGGGCGACCAGGCCGGGGAGGTCATCCCGATCGTCTCGGTCGTGACCCGCCGCAGGTTCTCGCCGTCGGAGTCGACGAGCATCAGGTCGTGCGTCCCATCGGCGTTATGGCTGACGAAGGCGATCCTCGAGGCTGCCATCCCGGGCTGACCGGTCGCCCAGCGGACGATCTCGTCAGCGATAGCATGGACGGTCATCCTGAAGTCGGGGTCGGTCGTGACGGGGATCTCGAAGCCGCGAGCCTCGCTCAGCCGCCCATAGACCACATCGTGTAGAGCGACCTCGAGGATATAGCCCTCTGAGCCCAGTTCGACCTGGCCAGTCACGAGGTAGACGACACCGACCTCATTCCAGTCATCGTAATCGACTGGACCCTTCTCGAGTTGTTGGGGCACCGAGAAGATCTCGAAGCGGTCACTATAGTCGAGATCACGACGGATGATCCGGTCGACCTCCTCGGCGACCCCAGCGACCTCGAATTCGCCCTCGATCGTCCGCATCGCGAGGACGGGACGCTTGAGCGTCTGGTATAGGAGTCCCAATCGGACCCCGGTCGGGAGTTCGGTCGTATCTGGATCTTGCGCCGCGAGTGGTGTCGCGAACGCTAGGATCAGGACCGCGAATACAAAGTTACGCATCGATTCCTTCACTACTAGAATCTCTCCGATCAGCGCGCAGGCTGGAAATAGAAGGAGACCGGTAGGTGGTCACCAGTATAGCCATCGGGCAGGGGTCCGAAGGCTCGCCTCCTACCCGCCTGCTCGATCGCGCCCATCGCCTCGAAGTTGAAGGCGGCACTACCTGAGCCACGTAGTAGCCTGATCTCCCTGACCGAGCCATCGCGCATGATCTCGAAGTAGATCTCAGCGCTGAGTCCGGTATCACCGGTCCACCTGAAGTAACGCCCTATCTGGATCGCGATCTGCTCCAGGTAATCCGGGTAGGGGAAGACCTCGCCCTCGATCTTGATATTCATGCCACTGCCACTCTCGGTCGCATCGGGGTCGGGGTTCTGGCCCGTCGCCTCACGTGGTGGAGTCGGCCGTGGCTTTTCCTCGCGTTTTTCCTGCTCCCGCTCTGGTTCCCTCTTCGGTGGCTCCTCCCGGACCTCGGTCTCGGGCGGATCCTCTCGCTTCGGCTCACTCTTCGGGAGAGTCTGATCGTCCTGGCTCTGTGGCTCGGGGACGACGACGGGTGGTGGCTCCTCTACGGGTAACTCGACCTCGACCGGTAAGGGCGGCTCTGTCGGTTCTGGGACCGCTTCCCTCATCGGCCCGGCCTCGACTGGTGGAGGTGAGACGATATTGACCTTATAGGTCTTCATCGGTGGCAGTGGTGCGGCATAGGTCAGGCCTGCGATCCAGAAGACCGCTATGACCAGCCCATGGAGGGCGAGTGAGCTGAGGATCGCAAGCCCACTCGGCCTCGAGTTACGCCGTCTCTTCCTACCCGCACCCGTCATCGCTCAGGGCTCCAACTCTGGATCAGCGACGAGTCCGACCTCTGCGACATCGAGTTCCTTCATCGCGCCGATCACCTCGAGGACCCTCCCATACTCTACCTCGCGATCCCCCTTGATGAAGGCGGTCTGCACATTCTGGTTCTCGACGTACTGGGGGTAGATCGTGAGGAAGTCCTCCATCGTCTCGACCTTCAGGTCGCCGATATAGAGGGCGCCCTCGCGGGTGACGGTCACGATCACACCCTCTTGCGCGGTGATCGGCTCGGCTGCGGCCTTCGGCAGCTCGACCTCGACACCACCCTGCAGGATCGGTGCAGCGATGATGAAGATGACGAGTAGGGTGAAGGCCACATCGACGAGGCTCGTCACATTGATATCGGCAGTCGTCGGCAGGCCGCGTCCACGCTTACGTCCAGATCGAGTCACCGTCAGAGCCTCCCCTCCCGGGCGAGTGAACCGATGAACTCGCTTGCGAAGCCTTCGAGCTCGCCATCGAAGGCGCCGAGCCGGCTCGCATAGTAGTTGTAGGCGATCGCTGCGGGGATCGCGACTGTGAGTCCAGCGACGGTCGTGATGAGCGCCTCGGCGACACCTGGTGCGATCGCGCTGATATTGGCGGTACCCGCGGCGGCGACGCCTAGGAAGGCGCTCATGACCCCGAGCACTGTGCCGAGGAGTCCGAGTAGGGGCGATACCGCCGCCATGATCGCGAGCCAGGTCAGTCCGGCCGCGAGGTCATCACTCTCCTGGCCCTGCTCCTTCTCGAGGACGAGCTTCAGCGCATGGAGCTGCGCCTCACTCAGTCCTGGTCCGATCGGCGCATCATCTCTGAGTGCACCGGGCCTGAGCTCGCTGAAGAAGTTGACGCCCTGCCTGAAGAGACGGGTATAGGGCGACTCTGGCAGCCTGAGCACAGAGTTGTAGGCGTCGTTGAGGCGTTGTGACCTCTCGAGCGAGGCGAGGAAGCGGTCACCCTCTAGGCGGACGCGCCTGAACTGGATCGCCTTCCAGAAGATGATGACCCAGCTACTGACTGAGAGGATGGCTAGTATCACGAGGATGATCTTCGTCGAGATCCCACCCGAGAAGATCATATCGATCGCACTCGTTGGCACCCGCGCCTGCACGATTGCCAGTAAGTTCACCGGCTCACCCTTTCACCTGCTATATGTTCGTAGGTCGCTGCCAGCCCATCTAGCAGCGAGGTCTCTGGCTCCCACCCGATCTCTCTGAGCTTCTTCGTCTCGAGGGCCGAGTGACGGAGCTCGCCGGGCCGGGGGTCGGCATAGATGAGATCGACACTCGTCCCGACACTCTGCATCAGGGTCCTGGCCAGCTCATTGACCGAGGTCTCGATCCCGGTCCCGACATTGAAGGCCCGATCATCTAGTGTCGCGAAGCTCCCGAACTCCTGTTCACTCAGGAGGATATTCGCTGAGACGACATCGCCGACATAGATATAGTCGCGCGTCTGCTCACCGTCCCCATAGATCGTCAGGGGCTCCTGGTCGAGGAGGCGGGTCGAGAAGATCGCGACCACACCAGCCTCTCCGAAGGGGTCCTGGCGTGGGCCATAGACATTCGAGTAGCGGAGCGCGACATACTCGAGGCCATGTATCTGTTGGTAATAGGCGAGATAGTACTCCGCGGTGAGCTTCGAGACGCCGTAGGGCGACATCGGGAGCTTTGGCGCGGTCTCAGGGGTCGGTCTGACCTCGGGCTCACCATAGACCACCCCACCCGAGGAGACGAAGATGAAGCGCTCGGTCCCATACTTCCGCGCACACTCGAGGAGGTTGAGTAGCCCATCGATATTGATCGCCGCATCATGACGTGGATCGGCAACAGAGTGCCGGACATCGATCTGCGCAGCGTGGTGATTGATCAGGTCGAAACCACCGACCTCCTGGAAGAGTTCGTCGACCCCTCGATCCCCGATCCCCAGTTCGATGAATCTCGCACCCGCTGGGAGGTTATCCTCCCTCCCTGAGGAGAGGTCATCGATGATCCAGACCTCGTCACCCCTGGCCAGGTAGGCATCGGCAACATGACTACCGATGAAGCCTGCTCCACCTGTGACCAAGACCCGCCTTGCACTCATCCCTCATCATCCTTCCTGGTCTCGACGACCTCTGGTCCACTCTCGAGTTCGAAGAGGTAACGGGCGGCATGTAGGACCGCGACCTCTCCACCATTGCTCGCTGCCTCCCTCAACCTGACCGTGGGTTGGTGCAGGATCTTGTTCAGGAGCGAGCGCGTCAACTGATCGACCGCAGCGCGGTCCTCCTCATCCAAATGCGAGAGACGACGGAGTGTCCTCTCGACCTCTGCACGTCGGACCGATTCGGCCCGTCCCCTCAACTCTCTGATCAGGGGCACCGCCTCCCTCGACTGGAGCCACTCCCAGTACTCACCTGCCATCTCACGGACGATCCCCTCGGCGATGGGGACCTCGGCCTTCCGCCTCTCGAGGCTCCCATCGATGATCTGGCGGAGATCATCGATATCGTAGAGGAAGACCTGGCGCTCCTCACCGATCGAGGGATCGACATCACGGGGTATAGCGATATCGACGAAGAGGAGTTGCCTCTTCGGGCCATGAGGAAAGGCACGATCGAAGAGCTCTCGGGTCACGACGAGGTGCGGCGCTGCTGTCGCCGTCGCGATGATCTCGACCGAAGCGAGGGCAGAATCGAGCTCGTCGTACTCGATCGCCTTACCCCCGAACCGTGAGGCTAGGGCCTCGGCCCGGGCGAGTGTCCGACTCGTGACGATGACCTCTTCTATACCCTCCGAGACGAGCGACTCGAAGGCAAGGGCGCCCATCTCGCCTGCGCCGAGGACGAGCGCACGACGACCACGAAGTGAGCCGAAGACCTTCTTCGCGAGTGCGACCGCGGCAGAGGGGATCGAAGCGGCGCCCTGACCTAGTGAGGTCTCGCTCCGTACCCTGCCCCCGACAGAGAGTGCGGTCTGGAAGAGGCGAGAGAGGACTGGCCCGACGAGTTGTGGGCCGCCCTGACTGGCCTCTGCCGCCATCTCGTACGCGCTCCTGACCTGGCCCTGGATCTGGGCCTCACCGACGATCATCGAGTCGAGGCTCGTGACGACCCGGAAGAGGTGCTCGACGGCGACACGATGGTGGTAATCGTAGATATAGCCGCGCACCTGATCTACCGATAGTCCAGCCCTCTCGGCGAAGAGTTCGATGATACGGTCTACACCCCTCCCCTCCCTCTCGAGGTAGAGGTAGAACTCGGTCCGGTTACAGGTCGAGAGGATGACACCCTCGCTGATCTCGCCCCCGACCCGGAGATCACGAAGGGTCTCGACCGCGTCGTCATGACTGAAGACGAAGCGCTCTCTGACCTCGACCGGTGTCGAGTGATGACTGAGACCTATGACGACCAGAGACATCGATTCATCCGCCAGCGACTCGAGCTCTCAGCTCGTTGGAGTGATACACATTCTGGGGCACCGATGGTTCCGAGCCCCAGCCGAGGATCGAGTACGATCTCGAGGTCATAGGAACACCCCTCCATGCGTACCTGCGACCTCGGTCACCCTGAGGAGGAGGTACGAGACGACGATCGCGACGAAGCCGACGACCGAGGCGAGTGCACACCGTCGTCTACCCATCGCACCGGCCCTGAGGAGGAGGGCGGTAGCCCCGACGATCCAACTCAGACCGCCGACGATCAATTTCGGTTCCCCTATCGCCCAAGTCGCCTTGAAACGGACCGCCCAGGCCCACCCCACACCGAGTCCAAGGGTCAGAGCTGGGAGCCCGATCACCAGTGCCCACCAGCCGACCCGGTCGAGGACCTCGAGTGAGGGGAAGAACCTGAAGATGCGTCCTAGCCTCTTCCCCTTCAACTCCCTGAACTGTAGGAGGTAGGTGAGCCCTGCGGCAAAGGCGAGGGCTAGCCCAGAGAGGCCGAGGAGGACGAGACTGGTATGGAAATAGAGCCAGAGACCCTCGAAGGTCGTGAGCTCGCCCTGCGGGTGGATCCCGAGGAGGAGGGCCAAGCCGAGTAGGAGCGCGACGATCGGCGCGATCACGACACCGAGCGCGCGCGCCTCACCTGGCCAGGCGAGGAGGATCAATGAGAGGCCGATGAGGAAAGCGAGGACAGAGAGTGATGGGGTCAGCCCAACGAGGGGCAACTCGCCGAATTCGAGTGTATAGTACCCGAGACCCGTGCCATGGGCGATGATACCACCGACCGCTACTAGGCCCGTAGCTCGTGGCACCTCTCGCCCACCACCGGCCAGCGACCTCGCCGAGACGGAGGCTACGACGAGGTACGAGATTAGCGCTACGATATGCAACGCGGTGACCATTCTGCTCCGTACCTCTATCGAAGACGACTGACGGGCGCACCCTGGCGCCCGTCAGTCGATATCATCCAGTATCGAGGGGAAAGATTCGCTCAGCGACTATCTCGGTCAGGTATCTCCTCTGACCAGAGCGGCTTTCCCAACTCCTGTACTCGATCCGCCCCTCGAGGAAGAGTCTCGTTCCCGTCTGCAGTTGGCGCCCGACGAGATCGACGAGGGGCTCCCAGACGACGATCCGGTGCCACTCTGTCCTCTCTCGTGGCTCTTGGCCCCTGCCGGTCCACCGGTGGCTGGTCGCGAGCGAGAGGGTTGCAACTCTCCTCCCACTCGCGGTCGTCCTCACCTCTGGGGTACGACCGAGATAGCCTATCAGGACTACCTTGTTCAGACTCCGGCTCATGACCGGCCACCCGGAAACGTGCCTGGGAATATCGATTGAAGATATGGCCTTACTCGACTCTCTGTCAATGCCAGCGCGGCTCTCTCGGCCTCAGCCATTCGAGCGCGCGAACTCGCGTGCCCAGTAGGTGATGATCATCGTGGCGCCGGCCCTCTTGATCGAGATGAGTGCCTCGCGCATCGCGGCCTCGGTATCGATCCAGCCATTCTGACCTGCGGCGATTATCGCCGAGTACTCGCCTGAGACCTGGTAGGCGAAGAGGGGATACCTCGTCTCCTCCCTGACCCTTCTAATGATATCGAGGTAAGGCAGTGCGGGCTTGACCATGACGATATCGGCGCCCTCTTCGATATCGAGCTCGACCTCTCGGATCGCTTCATCGCCATTCGCGGGGTCCATCTGGTACGATCTCCGGTCACCGAAGCTCGGCGCACTCTCGGCCGCCTCCCGGAAGGGGCCATAGAAGGTCGAAGCGAACTTTGCTGCGTAGGAGAGGATCGGGGTGTTGGTATACCCCGCGTCGTCTAAGGCCCTCCTGATGACGCCGACCCTGCCATCCATCATATCACTCGGCGCGATGATATCGGCGCCTGCACGAGCATGGCTGAGTGCCTGACGCGCGAGGAGTTCGAGTGTCTCGTCGTTCTCTACGGTCCCATCCCGGATGACCCCGCAGTGGCCATGCGAGGTGTACTCGCAGAGGCAGACATCGGTGATGACGACGAGGTCTGGGAGCTCCCTCTCGAGGGCTCGGACCGCCTCCTGGATGATCCCATCCTCGGCGTAGCCCTCGGTCCCGCGTTCGTCCTTCGACTCTGGGATCCCGAAGAGGAGGACTGCTGGGATCCCGAGCTCGTGCGCCTCGGTCGCATCGCGTAGGAGTTCGTCGATCGAGGTCTGGTCGACGCCCGGCATCGCGGAGACAGCTCTCCTGACCCCGGTTCCTGGTACGACGAATAGTGGTAGGATGAGATCGCTCGGTGCGAGCTCGGTCTCTCGGACCATCGTGCGCAGGGCTGGGGTCTGACGGAGCCTGCGCATCCTATATTCTGGAAATTTCGGCATCGATTCTCTTCTATCTAGGCTCTATTTTTGGTATTGGACCCGGCCTGCTAGGCCCTACGGCCCTTGGCCTGTCAGGGTGCCGTGGCGCCCGGTCTCCTCGGCGCTGGATCGCACCTCAATCGAGGTCGAGGCGCATCACGATCGCGTCCTCGGTCGGCTTCGAGTAGTAGGCGTGTCTGATCCCGATCGGCCGGAACCCGAAGCTCTGGTATAGCCTCTGTGCGATCAGGTTCGTGACCCTTACCTCGAGGAAGAGTTCGGTGACCCTGATCTCTCGCATCGCCTCGACCACACTCTCGAGGAGCCTGCGGCCGACCCCCTTGTGCTGCCACTGGGGCTTGACTGCGATATTCCCGAGCTCGCCTTGGCCGAGTACCGCCCAGGAGGCAGCATAGCCGACTATCTGGGGGCCGCCCCCTTTGGGCTCTTCGATCTCGGCGACGATCAGGTAGGTATCGGTCCGGGTCAGGAGCCCACGGAAACTCGACTCTGGCCAGGGCGTAGAGTAGGCGACCCTCTCGATCTCCATGACCGAGGTCAGGTCTTCGGGACGCATCGGTCGGATCTGCGGCGTCGTGCTCACCTATCCGCCTTCCGTACCGCGCCCGCATCTCTGATGTACTCTGGCTCCCAGGCCGCGACCTCCTCGACCCTCCCTGCCTCTGGTATCGTCTCGGCGAGCCAGAGGAGCCCACTAGCCCGGGGCACAGCGAGGAAGGGTGGCGCGATCTGGCCACCCACTTTCTCGATCGCCTCGGCATAACGGAGTGCGCCATCGCCGAGGTAGATCGGGTCGAGATCGCCGACCTCGGCCAAGAGCGCCTCGACGGGGAGAGGAGTCGGCTCTAGGTGGGTCTCGACCCCGGTCGGGGAGAAGGTATAGACCCCAGCATAGACCTCACCTCTACGTGCATCGAAGAGGGCGGCGATAGGACGTCCGGGAACGCCTGTGCCGAGGGTGGCGGCGAGTCCTAGGAGCCCTGAGTACGAGTAGAGGGGTATCCCGAGGACGCGGAGGAGCCCCTTCGCGGTCGCACCTGCGACCCGGAGCCCGGTGAAGGAGCCGGGACCGCCCCCTACGACGAGGGCGGCGAGGTCCCTGGGCCCGAGTCCGCCCGACTCGAGTATATAGTCGATCGCGGGTAGTAGTGCCTCTGAGTGTCTGACCGAGACCCCGACAACGACCTCGCCTATCAGTCGGCCGCCTCGTCCGAGGGCGACACTCCCGAGACTCGTCGAGGTATCGAATGCGAGGTATGGCGCCTCTCTCTCTGTCGTCAAGATCCGATCCCCTCCCCTGCTACTCTGAGTTCGGGTAGCGCTGGTGGCGTCCCGACTCTGATCGCCCTGAGCCTCCTCCTATCCTCTTGCTCGGGGCCCTGACTCTCGAGATAGATATCCCATCGGTCGGGTGGTAGCAACTCCTCTGCTCGCTCAGGCCACTCGATCACTCCGATCTGGCGGCCCTCTCCGAGTTCGCGCCACCCGAGTTCCCAGACGTCGTCTGGGTCCTCTAGGCGGTAGAGGTCGAGGTGCCAGACCTCGAGTGCGCCATCATCCCTTTCGGTCTCATAATGGAAAAGGAGGTTGAAGGTCGGGGATGGTATCGAGCCCCTGACCCCTGCTCCTCGAGCGATCGAGCGTGCGAGTACTGATTTGCCGGCCCCGAGCTCGCCGCGTAAGGCGAGGACGAGGGGTAGCCCGACACTCTGCCCAATCGTGGTGCCCCAACTCACGAGTTCGTCCTCGGTCAGGCCCTCGACCGAGAAGTCATCATCTATCACCCCAGTGCTCCCTACTGTAATGCTCCCTGTCCCAGCTTTTCCCTTACCTCGGCGAGTTCATCGCGTAGCTCTGCGGCGCGCTCGAAGTCGAGGTTCTCTGCGGCAGCCTGCATCTCGATCTCGAGGATCTTCGCCCACTCCTCGAGGTTGACCTCATCGGCGTAGCTCGGCTTCGGCTCAGCGATCTTGGCGACCTCGGTCGGGTCGATCCTCGCATCGGCCACCCTCGTACTGAGGAGGGTCTCCTCGATACTCTTGACGATCGTCTGCGGGGTGATCCCATGTTCCTCGTTGTATCTCTTCTGGATCTCTCGGCGTCGGTTCGTCTCATCGATAGACCTCCTCATCGAGCCGGTGATCCGGTCGGCGTACATGATCGCCTTCCCATCGGCGTTTCGTGCAGCCCGGCCGATGGTCTGGATCAGAGACCTCTCATCGCGGAGGAACCCCTCCTTGTCGGCGTCGAGGATCGCGACTAGTGAGACCTCTGGCAGGTCGAGCCCCTCGCGGAGGAGGTTGATCCCGACTAGGACATCGAAGCGCCCGAGTCGGAGGTCACGCAGGATCTCTGTCCTCTCGATCACATCGATATCGGCGTGCATATAGCGGACCCTGATCCCGATCTGTGCGAGGTAATCGGTCAGGTCCTCGGCCATCCTCTTGGTGAGGACGGTGACGAGTACGCGCTCGCCCTTCTCCTCCCGTTCCCTGATCTCTGCGATCAGGTCATCGACCTGGCCCTTGACTGGTCGGACCTCGATCTCTGGGTCGACGAGGCCGGTCGGTCTGATCAGCTGTTCGACGACGACGCCACCCGCTACCCTCAGCTCGTACTCGCCTGGTGTCGCGGAGACGAAGATCGCGCGCGGCACGAGTTCCTCCCACTCCTCGAAGCGGAGGGGCCGGTTGTCGAGTGCGCTCGGGAGCCGGAATCCATGCTCGACGAGGGTCTGCTTCCTCGACCGGTCGCCATTGTACATCCCTCTGATCTGGGGGAGTGAGACATGGCTCTCATCGACGATGAGGAGGAAGTCGTCGGGGAAGTAGTCGAAGAGGCAGGATGGCCTCTCGCCTTCGGCCCTGCCATCGAGGTGTCGTGAGTAGTTCTCGATCCCCTGGCAGACTCCGAGTTCGAGCATCATCTCGATATCGAAGTTCGTCCTCTGTTCGAGTCGCTGGGCCTCGAGGAGTTTCCCTTGCGCCCTCAGTTCGAGGAGCCGCTCATCGAGTTCGGCCCTGATCCTCTCGACCGCCCTCTCGAGGGTCGGGCGCTGGGTCACGAAGTGGGTCGCTGGGTAGATCGCGGTCTTCTCGAGCCGGGCGATCGTCTCGCCTGTGACGGGGTCGAAGCGGCTGATCCTCTCGATCTCATCGCCCCAGAGCTCGATCCTGATCCCCTGTTCCTCGTAGGCGGGGAAGAGCTCGATCACATCGCCCCTGACCCTAAAGGTCCCACGCTCGAATTCGAGATCATTGCGCCGATATTGGATCCTGACGAGCGATTGTAAGATCTCACGGCGCCCGATCTCCTCGCCGACCTCTAACATCAGCATCAGGGCACGGTACTCGGCGGGATCACCGAGTCCGTAGATACTCGAGACCGAGGCGACGACGATGACATCCTCCCGTTCCATCAGGGAGGAGGTCGCTCGGAGGCGAAGGCGCTCGATATCCTCGTTGATCGAGGCGTCCTTCTCGATATAGGTATCGGTCGCGGGGACGTAGGCCTCGGGCTGATAATAGTCGTAATAGGAGATGAAGTACTCGACCGCATTTCGGGGGAAGAACTGTTTGAGCTCCCCATAGAGTTGTGCGGCGAGGGTCTTGTTATGGCTCATCACTAGGGCAGGCATCCCGAGCTCGGCGATGACCGATGCCATCGTCACCGTCTTACCCGAGCCGGTGACGCCTAGCAGGGTCTGGAAGCGCGCGCCCGCCTCGAAGCCCTCGACGAGTTCTCGTACCGCCTTCGGCTGGTCACCGGCGAGGGGGAATGGGAGCTGTAGATCGTAGGTAGTCATACTCCCTGATACCCCCGAGTGAGGGTATAGGATTCGACGGAATACCGCATCGCCCAGAGTGAGGAGATAGTGAGGAGGGTGAGCGCTGCAAGGGTGATCCTCCACCCGATCTTCCGTCGGATCGGTTGGTACTCTAGTTCGAGCTCTCGGGCCTCGTCCGCTGGTTCTAGGTAGATCGCCATCGCCCGGTCTGGTTCCATTTCAACGGGATACCAGGCTCCCTGATCGATACGGTATCTCCAGCCCTCTCCCCAATTCTCGGCGATTCTGAGTCTCGTCGTACCGGGTGGCAGGACCAATCGTCTTGCATTCTCCGTCCCCCTCACCTCGAGTGATATCTCCCTCTCCCCATCATCATCTGAGCTTGCCAGGTATCGTGGGACGGCGAACTCATTCCTCCAGAGTGTTAGGCTCTCCCCCCTGTACTCCGGGACCCAGCCAGCGCCCAGCTCCTCCGTCGGTCTAGCGACAGCATGTGTAACCCCGATAGGTCCAAGCCGTTCAGGATCGGAAGTATACCCACTCTCCGCCCACATCCCCCTATAGGCGACGGTCTCGTATGCCTGTATCGTAGCGATGCCATAGGCAGCGAGGGTATTTGGCGGGAAGAAGGAGGGCGCCTCTGGGTCGTCGATGATATAGACCCGTCCCGCCCCGACTCCGGTACCGACGATCTCTCGTAGGGCAATGATATCGGGGGTCTCAGGGTAGGGTAGATCGGTCTCGGGATCGACGATATTGATCCAACTGCCAGCGAAGACGCCGAGCTCGAGTAGGAGTGCGCTGAGGAGGAGGAGTGTCGTAGTGCGGATGGTGTACCGGGTCCTGAGGTATAGCGCTGCGAACCCGAGCGCGCCGGTGAAGACGACTACTAGCTGGCGCGGATTCCAGATTCTGAGCTCAGGAAGGAGGAGCCGTCCCCGTTCGCGGAACCATTCGCCCCGATACTCCCCGAATTGACCCGCCCCTCCAGCTGCGATCCTCCCGGCGATCACCCGATCGATCGATTCTTGTAGGCGCGCTTCGAAGAGTAGGCTGAGGATACTCAGTAAGATCCAGGCACCTAGCCCAGCCAAAGCGAGTCGTCCTACCCACCTCAGTACCGGCTCGACCCGATCGCGCGCGGCATATGTCCAATACCAGGAGAAAGCCCAGGCACCCCCAAAGGCGAAGAGGAGTTGAACCCGATGGTATAGAGGTCCAACGAGGGGTGTGAGAGGGATCAACAGACCGAGCCCGATCGCGAGTCGTGCGCCGAGGGGTGCGGTCCGTATCAGTGCCGTACGGTAAGCGAGAATGAGAGGTATCAGCCCGAAAAAGGCGATATCCGTCAGTTCTAGTCCCAGTACCTTCGCGAGATCCATCGAACGTGGGCTCCCTAAGAGGGAGGGGACCATCTGGAGGAGGATGAGGGGCGCCGAGGTGAGTGGTTGCCTCCAGCCACGTTCGTATCCAATCGAGCCCCGGTCGAGCCCGAGTGCCAACCCCTCGTAGAGGGTAAGGACGCTGGGAAAGAGGACGAATCCGGCGATACCCAGCCCGAGTCCCCCCCAGATCAGGAGTCTACCGATCGCCCGTCCCCAGTGCACACCCTTCCTCCATTCCGCACTGAGCCAGAGGACGAGGAAAGCAATACCTACGTAGGCCGAAGTCTGGAGCGAGCCACCGACCAGGGCGAGAGCAAGACTTAGGGGTACGAGCGGCCAAGCCCATTGGGCACCGTCCCGATAACGGTAGATTGCCCAGCCGACCCATGGTACCCAGGCGAAGGCAGTCAGGTGCCAGCGATGAAAAAAGGTATAGATGAACTGCGAGTTGAGTACGTAGACCACAGCACCCATCAGTGCGATGAGGGGCGCTAGCCTATGGGTCCGGAGGAAGAAGAAGAAACCGAGCCCTGCGATGAGGAATTGGCCGAAGAGCCCTAGGTGCCAGGCTGTCCAGAAGTCGAAGAAGCGGTGGAGTTGCATCGCCCAGTCATCATAACCTGCCATCGTGTTCGCATACTCAGGTCGTCCCCCATCGGTGAGCGAACTCCACCCGATCCTACCATCCTCTGCAAAGGAGCGGGCCGCATGTTGGCGATAGATGATGTACTGGGTGACCCCATCAGAGGTAAAATGGTTCTCGACCTCGATCGGGTCATTAGGGCTACGCCAGGGCTCGTAAAGCCCACCAAGGAGATCGAGGGGCGCGAAGAACTTACCACCTGCCCACCAGGGCGAGAAGGCGAGTAGGATGAGGAGGGTGAGTGCGCCGGCAGCACCAGCCGTGCTATCGAGGAGTCTGAGCGGGCGCGCCAGCCACTGCGGCTCGGCGCGGCCGAGTTTGGTTTCCTCCTCGGCTCGCGCCTTGGTCAGTGTACTGCCGGACCCGCTGGCTGACCTGGTAGTTCCCTTCCCTTCACCTCCCATCATCCTACCCTCGTAGCTCCCCGAGCCCCGTACCTCAGCCCTCCTCGCGGAAGTGCTCGCGCCTCTCGACGCCGAGGACGCCCGGCACGCCCCTGATAGCGCGCATCACCTTCCTGAGGTGCGAGAGGTTCTGGACCTCGACGACGAAGGCTCCGGTCATCCCCCCCTGATTGCTCTTGATCTCCGCTGATCCGATATTCGTGCCGGTCCTCGTGATCGCCGCGGCGATCTCGGAGAGGAGGCCACGACGGTCATCGCCCTCGATGATCAGGCGGACGAAGAAGCGGTCAGCTGCATCGGTCTCCCAGACGATCTCGACCCGTCGTTCGGGGTTCTCGCTCAGGTTCAGGACATTCGGGCAATCTGTCCGATGTATCGAGATCCCGCGGCCCCTGGTGATATAGCCGACCACCTCATCACCTGGAACCGGCTGGCAACATTGGGAGTAGCGGACCATCAGGTTGTCGAGACCCTGGATCCTGACCCCACGGGAGGAGCCCCTGACCCGGCCGATCAGTCGTTCGAAGGCCGTCGGCGGCCTCGTCTGCAGGGGCTCGGCATCAGGGTAGAGCTCCTTCATGATCGCCGAGAGCCCGAGATCGCCCCGGCCGAGGGCGGCGTAGACCTGGTCGACCGAGTGGAGCCCGAGTGGGCCGAGGATCCCCTCGAGTTCGTCCTCGGTCGGCTTCTCCCGGCGCGCCTTCTTCAGCTCGCGCTCGAAGATCTCCTTACCCAGCGCGATCGAAGACTCGACCTCCTCCTGTCTGACCCACTGTCGGATCTTCTGCCGCGCGCGAGCGGTCTTGACGAAGCCGAGCCAGTCACGGGATGGCTTCTGCCGGGTATCGGTCAAGATCTCGACGGTATCACCATTCCTGAGTTCGCGGGAGAGGGGCGCGATCCGACCATTGACGCGCGCGCCCGAGCACCGCATCCCGACCTCGGTATGGACAGCGAAGGCGAAATCGATCGGGGTCGCACCCTTCGGGAGCTGTTTGACATCGCCCTTCGGGGTGAAGACGAAGATCTCGTCCTGGAAGAGATCGATCCTGAGGAACTCCATGAATTCCTCGGGCTCACGTGTCTCCTGCTGCCACTCGAGGACCTGGCGGAACCAGGTCAGGGTGTCATCGACCTCGTCGTCGGTGGTAGCGCCCCCCTCCTTGTAACGCCAGTGCGCGGCGATACCATACTCCGCGGTCCGGTGCATCTCGTGCGTCCGGATCTGGATCTCGTAGAGGCGACCACCGGGCCCGAAGATCGTCGTGTGCAACGACCGGTACATATTCGACTTCGGCGTCGCGATATAGTCGTGGAACCGCTCCTGGAGGGGCGTCCACTTGTTGTGGATCACGCCGAGGGCGTGGTAACAGTTCGCGACCGAATCGGTGATCACCCTGATCGCCATCAGGTCATAGATCTCCTCATAGGGCCGCCCCCGGTTCACCATCTTCCGATGAATCGAGTAGAGGTGTTTCGGCCGGCCATAGACCTCGCAGGGGATCCCCGCCTTCCGCAATTCCTCCTCGAGGGGCTGACGGAGGATCTCGATCTGTTTTTCTCGTTCCTTCCGTCGTTCGGCGACCTTCTGGGCTAGTGCGCGGTACGCATCGGGCTCGAGGTACTTGAAAGCGAGGTCCTCGAGCTCCCACCTGATCTGTGCCATCCCGAGCCGATGGGCGAGGGGCGCATAGATCTCGCGCGTTTCCAAGGCGATACGACGCTGCTTGTCAGGACGCAGGGGATCGAGGGTCCGCATATTGTGCAGACGGTCAGCGAGTTTGATCAGGATGACGCGCGCATCCTGCGCCATCGAGAGGAGGAGTTTACGGTAGTTCTCGACCTGGTGCTCAGTGGTGGAGCGGAACTCGACCTTCCCGATCTTCGTGACACCATCGACGACGACGGCGACCTCCTCCCCGAACTCCTCGCTGATCAGTTCGAGGGATGCCCCAGTATCCTCGACGGTATCGTGGATGAGTCCAGCGGCGATCGAGATCGTGTCGAGGTGCAGGTCGGCGAGGATTCGTGCGACCTCGATACAGTGCTGGATATACGCCTCCCCCGAAGCTCGCTTCTGACCCGCATGTTGGGCGGCCGCGAACTCGTAGGCGCGCGCGATCAGATCGATATCGAGGCGACGCAGGTTCGGCTCGACCGCCTCACGGAGTAGGTGCGGCAACCCCGCCAAGGCTGTCCTGACGATCGGGGGCAGGAGTGTACCCCCTTTATCGGTCCCAGCACTCGATGCGATCGTTTCAGTCGACTCCATCGCCTCTATCAGAACTCCTCGCTTCTGGTCAGGGGACATCAGAGCACCACTTGGGATAGGAGATGCGCGGCCGGTCCCAGCGAGCCCAGTTGGCAGGAGACCGGCGTAGGCGCACATCCAAGCTAGCAAATGGAATACCCCTGAGCCAGGGGGAAGGTCAGGTGACCGAGGCCCCGATATTGTCTACCTTCTATCTGAGCCCTCGTTCTGCGACCTGCTCCCGCTTAGCCTCTTCGACCATCCTAGCGACATCGGCGAGGAGTGCCTTCGCGTCGTAGACGATCCCATCCTTGACGGTATAGTTGATCCCACCTACCCGTTCGACCTGATCGGTCTCGTCATTGAGCCTGATGGTACCGGTCCCATAGAGGACCTTGAGGTTCTGGAGTGGATTCTCATCGATGATCACGAGGTCGGCCTTGAGTCCGGGCCGGATGATCCCGTACTCGATCGGCTTCCCCTTGGGCTCGAAGATCGCCTCAGCCCCGTAGAGGGTCGCCGAGCGGATCACCTCGAGGGGGTGGAAGCCCGCCTCCTGCAGGAGCTCGAGCTCTCTGATATAGCCGAAGCCATAAGTGCTGTAGATGAAGCCGGCATCAGAGCCCGTCGTCACCCTACCACCCCTATTCTTGTACTCGTTGAGGAACTGCATCCAGACCCGATAGAAGTTCTTCCAGGCGATCTCATCCTCGAGGGTCCAATCGAACCAGTAGGAGCCATGTGCAGCCCGGCTCGGCTGATAGAACTCCCAGAGTGAGGGGAGGGTGTACTTCTCGTGCCACTCAGCGGTCCGGGCGCGCATATAGTCGCGGCTCGCCTCGTAGATCGTCATCGTCGGATCGAGGATGAAATCGAGTTCGAGGAACTCCTCTATGAGTGCGTTCCACTTCTCGCCCCCAGGCACCACGAGGTCCCACTGGCGCGCGACCTGGCTGAAGCGGTGGTACTCATCGCTATAGTTGTGATCGACGGGGTAGGGCTGGACACTATGGTTCTCATACATCGAGTCAAAGAGCCCATAGAAGTGGGTCAGGTTCCGGAGCCCGAGTCGTGCCGCATCGAGTGCGGTCATCCGTGCGAGGCCCGTCTGTTGGAGATGCGCTGTCGAGCCGAGGCCATAGTTCTCCGCCTCATCGAGGAGAGCCTCCATGATCTCAGGATCGTAGGCGCCCATCTTCATCCCCTCGACCCCATTCTTGGCGGCCCAGCGGACCCACTCCCGTGCCTTCTCGGGGCTATCGAGTGGTCCCTTGTCCCATGCTCCTCCCGGCCGCTGATAATTTACGATCCTCGGCGCAACGATCTCATTCCTATCACTCCGCGCCTGCTCCTCGAGTACCCACTCATGACGACCGAGCTCGACCCCCCGAACCGTCGTCACCCCATGGGCGAGCCAGAGCTTGTAGGAATACTCGGCAGGGTTCTTCGAGCCCCCACCAGCGTGGGCATGGAGATCGATGAATCCAGGCATCACATACATCCCATGCGCATCGAGCTCGTACTCGGCGTCCTGGGGTCTACGTGCCTCATTTATCGGCTGCTGCGGGACCCCGACCTGCCTGATCTCGGCGATCCGGTCCCCCTCGATCACGATATCGATCGGTCCGCGCGGTGGTGCGCCAGTCCCATCGATGATCGTGACCCCCCTGATGATCAGCCGGTTGAAGGGTCCAGCCCCCTCCCCCTCCTTTCGAGGAGGTGTCGGCGGCTCGGGTCGACGCTGTGCGAGGAGCTCAGCGGCTGGGGTGAGGACGAGGATCAGCCCGAGGACGAGGGCGATCTCGAGCCCTCTGATCAGGGCGCGGCGTACCAGTGCACGGTGTGGTTCCATCTCCACTCTCCATTTGGTTCTGCTATAGACAGTTCATTCAGAGCCCGAGCTCCGACCTCAGGTCCGGTCCCGCGGGAAGTTCGAGTTCGAGGGCATCGTTCGCACTCGCCCGTGCCTCATCCCCTCGACCGAGCCCCTCGAGGAGCCCAACGAGCCTTACCCTCGCGGCCCGGTGGTACCGATTCTCGGTCAATGCCTCATTATAGTAGACGACGGCGTCTTCCGCCCTCCCTTCGAGTTCGGCGACCCAGCCACGTGTGAATGCCAGGTCGGCCCGAGCTGCTCTCGTCTCGCCCCCACTCAGGCCTCGTAGGCCATCAGCTACCCACTCACCCTCCCCGAGAGAGGCGAGGACACGGATCAGGCGCGTATCAGAGGGATCGATACGTGTCGAGCCCTCTAGGATCGGTCCGATCGCAGAGCGCGCCGCAGTGGTATCACCGCGCAGGAGCTCGATCTCCGCAGTCTGAACCATATAATCGGCCCGGGGGTTACCCCCAGCGCGGAGGATACGCTGCGCCTCCTCGAGGGTCGTAATCGCCTCGTCGTACCGACCCAGGTAGGTCAGTGCGCGCGCGAAATCCTTCCGTAACTCGTAGTGCTGTGGCTTCTGTCCGACGAGATTCGAGAAGAAGGCGATCACCTCGTTCGCGTAGCCCGCCTCACTCTTGAGTGCAGCGGCGAAGGCGGCCGCATCATCGCGTCGGTCGCGGAGATAGGTCGAGATCGTCGGTGCCGAGACGACGTATTCCTCAGCGACCTCGATCGCCTCAGCGAGCATCCCATTCTCTGCGAACCGGTTACGGAGCTGCTGGTTGAGACGCGCTCGCTCGGCCAGATCATCCTCTAGTTCGAGAGCCATCTGGTAGAGCTCGACCTCGGTCTGGAAAGCCTCGTCGTCCTCCAGACCAGTAGCCGCGACCTGCCGTGCCGCCTCCGCACGAACGAGGGCCGCGCGGGCACTATAGATCGGAGCGTAGTCGGGGTCGAGCGCCTCTGCCCGGGCGAGCCATTCAGCAGCGGCATCGAAGTCGCCACCATCCCGGTGGAGCGCCGCGTAGCTGAGGTGTGCCGGGATATACTCCGGATCCCAGATCAGAGCGGAATCGAGGAGGACGACGGCCTGCGCCCGATCCCTCCTCCGCTCCTGCTCAGAGAGCCTAGTGTAGACATGTGCCCAATTACTCGCGACCGCACTCACATCCCCAGCGAGGTAGGCCTCCATCCTCTGGACGAGGGAATCGAGGAAGGCGAGTCCAGCCGGGTCCTTCTCCTCGAGATCAGATAGCGTATTTAGCGCCTTGTGGTTGAGGGGGTGGACCTTGACCGGTGAGATATAGGCCTCGTAGATCTGGGCGAAGTATTCACTCTCATTATTCGAGGCGTAGTAGTCGAGGGTCCGCCCCTCCTCCATCGCCCGGTGGTAGAGGTCCCGGATCCTACGGTTCTCCGCATCGGTCAGGATACGCCCATGGAAGAGGTGTGCGTACTCATGCGAGGTCACATTCCGTTCCCAATGCGAGCCCCGTTCGACGTACTCGAGCCCAGTCGAGCCACTCCCGACGCCCCTGATATCCATCCACTGACGGTTGTCGAAGGTCGTCGCCGTCCTCAGACGAGGCGAGTTCATCGCCTCAGCGAGGTCTACGTGGAGGGGCGGGATCGTGAACACCGCCCCGATCCGGTCGATCATTGGGAGGTAGGCGACAGCGGGTCCGAGCTGGTGGCGGACCATCTTCTCGACCCTCGTCCCTGGGTACTGGGCGAGGTCTCTGAAGACCCGTTCGAAGTGCGGGTCATCGGGTATTGGGACCTCATCGATCACCGCCTCGAGGGAATCGTAAGCGGAGAGGTAGAGGAACTGGCGGTGTTTGATGACCGCGGCGAGCCCATTGTGCGCGGGCCCGTAGTGTTCCTTCCGGTCGAGGATCGATTGGAAGGTAGCCTGTGCCGAGTCGAGTCTCGGCCCGACCTCCATATCGTAGGCCATATAGAAGGCCGAGCCCCGTAACATCGCCGGGAGGACCGATTCAGGGAACTCTTCATCGAGCTCGCGCGTCGCCCGGAGTGCGGCCTCGAGTTCACCGCGTGCGATCAGTTCACGTATAGGGAGGAGCCGCTCCCGGACTATGCTATCGGTCGGGTGCGCGTAGTCGGCGTAGGTCAGGTTGGTGTGCCCATTCCCCCAATGCCAGTGCGTGACGTAATGGAGCGGATCGAGTTCGAGGGCGAGTTCCCATTGTGCGGCCATATCGTCGAGGAGGGTTGCATCGACTCTACGCCAGATCGCATAGCCGTAGTTGAAGCGAGCATCGGGATCGAAGGGATTCAACTCGAGCGCTCTGATGAGTGCCGGCTCTGCGCCGGCCGGGTCCTGTTCCCAGAATCTGACATCAGCCTCGAGGGCGTAGGCCTCGGCATTACGTCGATTCCAGCGTTGGACCTGGAGCGCGAGCTCGAGCGCCTCGTCGTACCTCTTCTCGAGGAGTCTGATCCGACCGAGGAGTATAGCTGCATCCTCGTCTCGTGGATCCTCCTGGAGGAGTCTCTCGGCGATCTCCTCTGCTTCGTCGAGCTCCCAAGCCTGGATCTTCAACTCAGCGGCGAGGAGTCGTGCCTCATGGTCGAGAGGATCCTCCTCTAGGACTTCGTAGAGTATCGCCTCGGCCCTATGGTAATCGTGCTCCTTCATCCGGAGCTGGACCTCAGCCAGGGCTACTGCAGGATCGCCAGGAGGGGTGACAGCAATCAGGGAGTCCGCCTCTCGCCAGAGCCCTAGCTCGATCATGCGAGTTATTCGTTCGCTGGTGGAGCGCTCTGTTGCACCCCATAGCGCTGCCCGCTCCTCCTCTAGAGCGGCGCGTGCACCTCGCACGTCATCGGCAGAGATCGTCGCGCGGTCAGCGGCGCATCCGGCTAGGAGGAGTGTGACGAGGGCGGCTACTCCCCAACTGCGTACGTTCACTTTGTCTTCCGTCCTATCAATCGTTTGTAGTTTGTCTAGTGTTTGCTACTCCCCCTAATTGGTTGCAGGGGTGATTGGCGTACGACGGCCCCAATATGCTGCCTCACCCTCGGCTGGTGTGGCCCACTCGATGAAGTCACGGATATCCTGGTTCGAGGTGACCAGGTCTTCATCGCGCAGGTACATCATATGACCACTCCGGTAGA
>Ga0209487_1000598_pt1 | contig 32475 bp, 49 predicted proteins | sample Poulit2012_FD_187524 | JGI IMG/M metagenome (GOLD analysis project Ga0209487, IMG submission 187524) | Agricultural soil microbial communities from Georgia to study Nitrogen management - Poultry litter 2012 (SPAdes) (version 2) | ecosystem: Environmental > Terrestrial > Soil > Agricultural land...
TGACCAATCAGACCACCATCTGGTTGGTCTTTTTCTGTCTGTAGATGTGTTCCACAAAGCTTTTCGGAAACGCTAGCCGACGAGAAACTTGAGCAACTCCTCTCTTAAACCCCAGGACTTCGATGTGATTGACGATGTAAAATGTTATATCCTCCCTAGTAATCATGGATAACCTCCGTTGAATGCCGTTTTACATAATCCGTGATACAATCAAATTCATCATGAAGAAGAACATCACCGTCAAATTCAATTGCTTCTTCGTAATGAAGAACGTCTTCTCCACAACCTTCGCAAGTACCAATGACTGTCGGTTCGACCGGATCGAGCGCGCTGTTAGGCAGTACCATTGGATTTTCAATCATTCCTTTACCTTCTTCCCATCTTCAAGCAATTCTTCTAATCGGTTGGAAATCATATCAACCACGTTGAACAAGCTTTCTCTTGCGCCCTCCTTAAAACCAGCCTCGTAGTAACTGTCCTTCGTAGAAACTCTATGGCGCTTTAGCTCGTCGTGAACTTTTTCACTCAGCGCAATAAGTTCCTGTACTGTTTGTTTTTTCAAATTCCTCAGCCTCCTCTTCTAATGCTCTGATATAGCCGACAATTGCGCTGATTTCCTCGTCTGTTAGCATGAACCCCCTTGTCATTTCGCTTGGCTTCTCAACCTCTATTTCCAGTTCGCGGATTAACATTTCTTCTACCGTCATGTTCTCCCTCCTAAAAGATTTGTGAGCCGAACATTGCAAAAAGCAACGCTAGTATGAATAAAGTAACGATTCCAATTTCTGTTCCGTCTAGCTTCAAAACAATCCCCCTAACCAAATCATTGCGATTGCAGAACTAACCTCCAATATTTGTTGAACAATAGTTATATCTACTGTACAGAGCGTCGCTATAAGGACATCCTGAGCACCTGTTACGCTCGCCCATCTATGAGCGTCGGCCATTTTAAGCTCGTACTTTCCTGTCTCCAGTCTCGAGACACTGCTAATCGTCATATTTAATTCGAGTGCTATATCCTCTTGTGTCATGCCTGCCTTCTTCCTCATTTTTCTGAGCATTGACCCAAATTCGATTTTCATCACCCCCCTTTTTGCTCTATCAGCAATATTGCTCTCCTAGCAATGACATGGGGTGTGGATTGCTTATACTAGAATTAAATAACTTGTTGCTCTTGTTGCTCTATCCACTTATCTATAGCTGTTTTTGTGAACATAATCCGACGACGTAAACGGAAATGCGGTATTTCGTTTTGGCGTACCATCGTATAGACAGTGTCTGTACATACACCTAGATAGTTTGCTGCCTCCTTGACTGTGAGGCGGTCCATAAGATCACCTCCTAATTAATGATTTAGTTGATCAATTTCTTTGCATAGCTCATGCTGCCAGCTTTCATCATTTATCATGCTTGCAATCAGGGAGAGATTTTTAAGTTTGGCCTTCTCCCATTCAAGCCGTTCGAGATAATCAAGGGATTCATTGAGTTCTTTTACTTCTTGCTCGTTGAGTGCTCTTTTTCTCTCAATGAGGCAAAGCTCTATAAATCGTTCAGCGACGATGTTCATGTGATCGCCTCCTCGTATCGTTTATTAAACTTCTTGAAACTGTTTTTTCTCACGAGGGAACCAACCTTGAATGAATTGGATTGCTTCCTCAAAGTCTTTTCGAGGGATTTTGTCATACTTACTAACACCGTAATAACGTTTCAAGGAGGAATAGATCGTCTGAAAATGTGCTTCATGCCCTTTACGCCTTAGCTCGAACACTCGACGAGAAACCGTGTCCTGGATTTGCTTTTTCATTCGTTCATTCACCCAGACTTCGTTATCTACAACTTGCTTTATTTGCTGAACTTCTTGTTTCACTTCTTTCACGGATTCAGCTTGGGCGATAATCATTTCTTCGATTGTCATTGGTTTGTTGTTTAAGGTTTCACGCATTTTATGAAATTCTTTGATGTAATTTTCTTTGAAGCGCATTGCGTCTTTTCCGGTGTAACCCATAACTAAAATCGTGAATCCCTGCTCTGTCATGATGATTTGTGGATACTCTCTCCCGCGCTCATTGGTGTAAGTTGACTCTCCAAAATTGGCGAGTGAAAATTCTTCAGAGCATTCAAGCTCTCTTACATCACGAAGCACTTTGTCGTGAGATTTACCAAAAACTTTAGCGACTGTCCGGCTGTCTGTTACAACTTCTTTACCTTTGATAAAAACTAAGTTACTCATTTGATTCACTCCTTTTATATGGTTGTGGATTTATGAGTTTTTGATAAATTTCTTATCATTATCATTAAAAAAAAGATCTGGGAACAATTCTTTCATATCAACGTTGAAAAAACTTTCATACTTAACAAGAGTTTCCCTGCCAGGATTAGCAACTCCTTTTTCTAATTTTCTTACATAAACAGTTGATATACCAAGTTTATTGGCTAAATCCTGTTGAGTTAAATCGTGTTTCTTTCTAAGGTGTAAAAGCATTTTTCGCTCCACGTTTTCACCAACTTTCTTTGATAAGTTTTTTATCACTATCTACACTATAAATGATAAATTACTTATCGTCAATACTTTTTTGAAAAATATTTTATCATTGATAAAAAAATTATCGCATTTGTTCTATAATGGGGGTGATAGGAGTTGTTGGTCATGGAGAAGAAAAATGAAATTCTAGGTAAAAGATTAAAGTTGCTGCGCAACAAAAAAGGCGGGAACAACAACCAAGAAGACATAGCGCGTGATTTAGGTATATCACGCGCTAGGTATTCCCATTATGAAAATAACCATGTTGAACCAGACATCGATATGATAAAGAAGTTAGCGAAATATTACAATGTGACTACTGATTATTTACTTGGATACAGTGACCAACCGGATTCGGAAGAAGATGCTTTAGATTCCATAAAGAGAAAGATAGCAACCGAATTTCCAGAAGCCGACCTTATGTTTGAAGACCTCGCGAACATGACAGCAGAGGAGTTAGAAGAAGTTTATGAATTCATCAAATTCAAAAAGAGCCAAGGGGAGAAATGAATTAGATAAATAGAGGGGGGATATTTTGAGAAGGGTCAAGCTACATAAGATAAATACGTAGGTGGTTAATCCATGAAAGAAATTGATTATATTAATGATCGACTAGAAGATCAGATTGAGTGGTATGACAAAAAGAGCCTAAGTAGTCAGAGGATTTATAAGTGGGCTAAAGGAACTGAAATAGTTTTGGCAGCATTTATACCTGTTGTCTCTTTGTCTTTAAATAATGTTTCGTTGCTTGTATCCGTAATGGGGGCTTTAATCGCTATTATTGAAGGTATTTTGAACATCGGAAAGTATCATGAAAATTGGATTGAGTATAGAAGTATCTGTGAGACTTTGAAACACGAAAAATTTATGTATCAAACAAAATCCGGGGTCTACAAGTCTGAAACGGATACGTTCAAGTACTTAGTGGAGAGAGTAGAGAGTATTATTTCAAAGGAGAATGTAAATTGGGCAAGCATGCATCGAAAGGAAAAGGAGGGTTGATAAATATGGAGAAGGTATTTATTAGTTATGACTATGACAACGATCGAAATTATAAAAATTTATTACATGCTTGGTCTGAAAACGATGCTGACCACTTTAATTCTATTTCCTTCGAAGATGGTTCAACAGATGTATCCGTCAACTCAGACAATCCAACCGCTATTAAAAGAGCAATATCTAGGAGGCTAGGGACCTGCGATAAAATTATAGTTTTAATCGGTGAAGAAACATACAAAAGCAGTTGGTGCACATGGGAAATTGATAAAGCTGCCGAGTTAGAGTTGAAGTTTGTTGCAGTAAAAATAAAAAACTCAAACACAAGTCCATCTAACTTATTAGGGAAAGGAGCCTCATGGGCGAAAAGTTTCACCAAACCTTCAATTGAGAAGGCAATCAATGAAGCTTAGTCTGCTTTTTCATAAGTTTTTTCAAAAATATCAGGCTTTACAGGGTATCTTTCACCGTTAACACCTTTAACAATCCAATCGCCCGGGGCTGCGGTCATTGTTCCTTCTAGGGTTTCTATTTTTTGCTCTTCATCTACACGATACGCTTCAACAACAACAGGTTTTTTCCTGTATAGGTGTGGGGTTTTATTTGTTTTTCTACTCACTATTAACCCTCCCCTTAGTTGATACTTTTATTATACCACTTATACACAACATAAAACCCTATTGAAGCTCTGACCGATCGGGCTTTTCTTTTTACCCATAAACAGAACGTATATTCCCATTAAGGCGGTGATGGTGTGCGGTACACGCATTTAGAAGATTATATCAATGAATTGTACAAGTATTTATCAATCGAAAAACCACACCAACTAAGAATCGACATCATCGCGGAAAATCTAGGGCTGTCCATTCACTATGGAACAACTACATTTCGTTACTACGACTCTATCATTTTGAAAAGGACAAACAGGCGAAGGGAATGGCAATCTTTCGGGCATGAAGTAGGTCACTATCTTAGACATTATGGCAATCAGTTAAGACTACATCCGCTATTCACTGACTTGCAGGAACATCAAGCGAACCACTTCGCTTATCATTTCTGTGTTCCAACCTTTATGTTGAAAGAGATTAAGGGGGTGACTGCTCATGACATAGTTCGGTTTTTTAACGTTGAGTTTGATTTTGCATTAAGAAGGCTTGAGATGTACGAAAGTAAAGTTATTGAAAAAGTAGCTGAAAACACTAGATCATGCAAGTAAGAGTTTGAGGTGATAATTATGGCTAGCTATCAAAAGCGGGGTAAGAACTCTTTTTTATTAGTTGTTGAACTCGGTTATGACGCTGCTGGAAAAAGAAACAAACGGACAAAGACAATAAAGATTGATGATGAAAAACTTTTGCGAACCAAAAAGAAACTTGATGATCATCTGAAAAAAGAGTTATATAAGTTTCAGATGGAAGTCGAGTCAGGAGAGTACATCAAACCTGAAAGGATGTCTTTAAGAGAGTTTGTGCGACATTGGGAGAAAAACTATGCGGAAGAGAACCTATCACCCGGAACACTCGAATCGTATAACAGTCATTTAGATGTCCATATCTTACCTGTGTTCGGTGACATGAGATTAGAACAGATCAGACCGAAGCACATCCTTGATTTTTTATCCGACTTACGAAAAGAAAAGAAATTGTCCGGTTCAACTGTTCAATATTCTTACAGAGTATTGCGGAATGTTTTTGAAAGAGCGCGAGAATGGGAATTTGTCACAGAAAATGTGATAGCAAAAGTACAAAGACCAAGGGCTGAAAAACGAAAAGCAAAAGACAACGTGTATGATGAACAGGAAGTTGAGGGTATTTTCAAAGCGATGGAATCAGAGCCCCTACACTGGCAAGTGTTTATCTCTCTTGCTTTATCGTGTGGTTTTAGACGTGGCGAAAACCTTGCTTTAGAAACAGACAAAATAAATTGGGGAAAGAATCAAATCAAGATTGATCAAGCTATTGTGCGCGGGGAAAAAGGACGTGCTGTTTTGAAGGACCCGAAATCATATACATCAACCAGGATTGTCACAGTACCGGAATCAATCATGCTCCTTTTGAAACAACTGCACATGAAAAACATGAAATTAAGATCGGACGCTGGGGACTATTGGAAAGAAGAGAAACACAATTGGTTATTTTGCAATGATGACGGAACGCACTTTTACCCTACTACCCCAACTACCTGGTGGAGAAGATTTACCGAACGAAAAAAAATCAGATACATCCGTCTTCATGATTTAAGACATACATCAGCCACCTTCCTTATTAACCAAGGTGTCCATGCGAAAGTTATTTCCGAAAGGCTTGGTCATGCGGATATACGAATCACAATGGACACGTATGGTCGCGTATTAGAAGCAGCTGATCAAGAAGCTGCAAACAAGTTAAACGACATCTTCACTAAGAAGGAAATCAGGAATTCGTAAAATCGGTCAACAATCGGTCAACAATAGCTCATTTGCTTTCACACTAGTGACATTTACTAATTATTTAATAAAAGAAAAAACCCCTATATAACAAGGGGTTTAGCATTCATATGTATGGTGACCCGTACTGGGCTCGAACCAGTGACCTCCACCCTGTCAAAGTAATTAACTTGATAGGATTGGATAGGATTAATTTTTGTAAATACTGATGTATCAAGGTTTTTTAAAATGTTAGTATGATTAGTTAGGATATTATAGAATGATTGTTGACGGCGTTAGTCAACAAGTGGTCAACATCCATATAAAAAGATTTTAAAAAGAGTAGGGATGATGTCCCTACTCTCATTTTTTATTCTTACTTTTCAACTTCTCCAACAAAGACTGAGCCTTTTCTTTACGACTAATTGTTTCTTCTCTTTTTATCATTGCCTCTTTAACAGTTCCATCTACATTAAATGAAACTTCTATAATGTCGCCTTCTTTAACGTCGTTCGGTAATTGATCTTTCGGTACGTCCTTTTGCACCGACTCATCAGAAGAAAGAAGGAGAACAGCAAATTCTCCTTCAAATCTGTCTACTGTGTACTTTTTCAAACAATCACTCCTATACAGTGATTTCATCCCTCATGTCAGAAAAGCGTCCTTCTGCGATACCGCTCACTTGCATGATCTCCTCAATGCTATCAAAGCCACCATGTGTGTTACGGTATTCGATGATACGTTCTGCAATAACAGGACCAACGCCCGTTATCTCCTGCAGCTCCTCATAATTCGCTGTATTAATATTGATTAATCCCGGGCTTGGCTCCGGTTGTGGTTCAGGAGTAGGCTCTGGTTCTGGTTCAGGCGTTACATCAATGTCCCATGGGGATGTATAAAACGATACGTTACCCGCATGGAAATTAGCCACGATATTTCCTTGTTCTGCAGTGGAATAGATGTCCGCTCCTCTATTCTGTAAACGATCAATCACTTCATCATGCGGATGGCCGTATTGGTTACCTTCTCCATATGAAAATACTGCATGGTCCGGCTGTACAGCGTCGAGGAAAAAGTCATTAGAGCTTGTATTTGAGCTGTGATGACCGACTTTTAACACGTCCGCTTCTACATTGAAGTTGTTGACAATACGTCGCTCTGCTGCTTCTTCCGCGTCACCAGTTAAGAGCAGGCTAGTGTCCTGATACTCTATATGAAGAGATACGGAAGCATTATTCAAACTGTCGCCTTCTTGCCCGCTATTAACTACAGCAATGTCTACTCCGCTACCTAAGTCAACCTTATCTCCGGGCTCAGCAACAGTAAATGGAATGTCGTTGTCATCAATGTATTCCAAATATTCTATGTATGTCTGAGATGTATGAGGAATACCGCTATCAATGACTTCTCCAATTTCAAAATTCTGCATAACTTCTACCATTCCACCGATATGATCCGCGTGTGCGTGTGTCGCAACTAGCTTATCAATTGTGTCAATTCCGGCTTCTTTTAAATACGCCACAACCTTTTCTCCTGCTGAGCGAGTACCCGCGTCTACAAGCATTACACCGCCTTGATTGTTGACGATAAGTGTAGCGTCACCTTGTCCTACATCTAAAAAGTGAGCTTCCATGCTTACTGTAGGATATGCAGTTTCATCATCACCGTTGTCTTCTTCATCATCAGATACGCGAAATGAGTCGTCGAGAACACGGGCCAAAAATACAGAAAACTGAGCGCGTGTTGTGTCATTGTTTGGTCTAAATGTATTATCTTCACTATATCCTGTAGTTATATTAGCTTCTGCAATATTCGCAATGTCTTGATAAAATGTAGAATCTTGACTTACATCAGAAAAGCTAACATTTCCTTCTTCAAAATCAAATGAACGGTTTAAGACAGCAGCCATTTGACCGCGTGTTAGCGTGTCATTCGGCATAAACCGCCCGTCTCGTCCTGTTATAATTCCCTCGTCCTGGACAGTAGCAACTACATCATACGCATGATAGTCGTCGCTAATATCTGCGAAGTCTGCTGCAGGGCGATTATCGGCTTCTAAGTCCAATGCACGCACAAGCATGATTGCTGCTTGACTTCGAGTTACAGGCGCATTCGGATTAAACGTCCCGTCATCATAACCGCCTATAATCCCCTCGTCTGCTAAATACTCAATTTCATCCTTTGCCCAAAAATCATCATTTACGTCTGAAAAAGCATTCTCTGCCAGTGCGCTTGGTACAAATAGAGAAAATATGATAGCAAGCGACACTATGTACCTAAGATATTTCACAACAATCCCCCCTATAATGAAAACTGCATATATTCTATCATCTTTTGGTAGATATTTGGGAGGATTTAACGAGCGAAACTCTTTTTATTGATCGATAACATCCTTCTTTTCACTACAAAAGTATTATACAATGAGGAAAAGCATAATCAGGAAAGGGGATTTACAATGGCGAAAGAATCAAAGAAATTGAAGAAGTTAACAGATAGGGCAAGGGATTATCTAGATCAAGACGAGGAAGTTTTGTACAAAATCCTAGGTGCATATGAAGCAAAAATACTAGGAGCCGACAGCGTGAGAAATGGCGTTATGCTAGCGACTAACAAGCGGTTATTTTTTTACGCGAAGAAATTAACGGGATACGAGACAGAATCTTTTCCTTATTCAAACATCAGTAGTTTTGAAGCAAGTAAAGGGATGATGGGGCATAGTATGAGTTTCTTCGCTAGTGGTAATGAGGTAAAAATCAAATGGGTCAATGATGGAGACATAGACGGATTTATTAACCACTTAAGAGATAATATAGGGAAGAAAGAATCGGCTGCTACTACCGAGAATAACACAAGCGTTGCGGACGAGTTAAAGAAACTTGCTGATTTAAGGGATTCAGGAGTGTTAACAGAAGAAGAGTTTCAAGAACAAAAAAGTAAGATACTTAACGGATGAACGAAAAAAAGAGCAGGAACAACCTGCTCTTTTTTATCTTGCCGACAAAATACTTTCTTTCTTCAATGAACGAACTCCTTTTTTACTATGACACCAAACAAGAATATCGAGCTCATTCATTCTATACACAGTGACCACCCTCTGACTGAAAGTGCCATCCTTCGCTTCATAAATAATCTGAATCGGTTTTCCTCCTGTTAAAGAAGATTTCAAAACATAATCATGTGCGCTATGTTCTTTGAGCTTCCCCATCTGGAAATCACCTTCCTTTTGGTTATATTTTACACGAACGTTAGTTCTTTTTCAATGTTATAATCGAAAGTGTGTTCGAGTAAAATAACTAAGGAGGGATTTTACGAGGAGGGAGTTTTTTATATTCCTTTTGACAGCATTGTGACCGCTCAGAATTAACAAGGAAGAAGACGGCGCTCGCTATCGCATAGAAAACGCTATTATTAAAGAAATGGACATCAAGAATGACAAAGTGACTATTTCTTACGCAAAAGAAAATTTCGTCAAATAAATAATGAGCAGGGATAAGCCCCTGCTCTGCCTTAATCCAACAATCCGACGCGATTAGCCACAGTCGCGAATTCCGACCTTGTGAGTGGATGGTTCGGCCGCTCTCCATTCATGATTCCTTTTTGTTCTGCTTTCTCCCACGCTTCCTTGTGAGCGTCATAAACTTGTGTACTTGGTTCTTGGCTAAGGATGAGCATAGTGAGCGCAATGGCATTAGATTGTTCAAGAGTGCCATTTTTGTATTGTTCAACATGGCTATTGTCGATGATTCCACGTCTTACTGCACGAATTAACTTTTCTTCAAAGTCTTTTCGTAATGCAGGGCTGCTAGGATCCATGTATTTTACCTCCTTTTTGTTTACGCTTGCTTTCTTATCCAATCCAAGAAAATCAGCAATTCCTTTCGCATGCGCCTGTCCAAGTTTCTTTAGATTACTTGTTTTTCTCAGAAAATCAGCGTCACGCTTGTTCGTTATAAATCCGCTTTCTGTTAATACGGCAGGCATATTTGTTTGACGCAATACCGCAAAATTAGCACGCTTCTTCCCTCGATTTGTTGGAAAAAATGGCGATAATTTATTGTGTATCGCATTTTGTAATTGATGAGTGTCATTACTTACATTACCGTTAAAAATAAAGTCCTCGTACCCATTCGCTGTGCTTACCGCTGCGTTAATATGGATACTAGCGAATACATCAGCTCCCCATCTGTTAGCGTCACTAGCACGTTGAGAAAGAGAGACATATCTGTCGTCAGTACGGCTCATCTTGACCGAGACGCCAGGATAATTGGCTTCCAGATATTCTCTTGCAAAGCGAGAAATTGTTAAAACGATATCTTTTTCTCTGAGCCCGTGACCGGTAGCGCCCGGGTCCTGCCCTCCGTGGCCAGGATCTAAAAAAATCTTAGTCATCCGTAAACACCTCATTCTCTGGATCGTGGTAACAGTCCTGACACATTGGTTCACCGTTGAATTCTCCCATCACGTCAATTTCTTTCGTACAGATGGAGCATTCTGTTTTATTTGTCATTTCTCTTATCTCCTTTCTTCGCCTGCTTGCCTAATTCGAAAAGCCCCACAGAAGCAAGCCCCGAAATAATCCCCGCCCAAAGCCTGTCAACAAAATACAAATCAGTAAAAGAAAAAGCCGCTGCGCCCAATAGCACACCGACAATAAGAGCCATCAACGGTATAAAACGATGAGAAACCCCCGACTTTTTCACCAATCCGACAATTCCCGTTGTCACTGGCGCTATGACAGACGCCATCGCTAATATTTCGTTCATCCTAATCCCTCCTACCTAGTCTCTCTCGAATTTTTTTTAACTCATCGACCACAACATCATATTTCTCGGCAAAACGGTCTAAGGTGTCATGTAACCGCGTTTCTCTTTCTGAGTTTTTCCTCATCACATAGACCAAAAGCCAAACAAAAAGGACCGCGAACGGTCCCTGTGTGAGAAAAAACTGTATGACTGCATTGTCCACCTCTGCAAACCCCATTCTTAGCCTCCTTTAGGAGGTTACTTTCCCCCTCTTGTCTCTGCGTAAATAAAAAAGCACCCTGTAAAGGATGCTTAAAGTTCGTTTTTTATCTCGTTTAATTTGTCTATAATTTTACGGTAATGTTCTATATTTGCCCTTTTTCCCTTAATTTCTGGAATTAACTTAAAACGCTCATCTGCAATATATCTAATGTTTTCTTCTACTAAAACTTTTGTGCCGTTGTTCCCAATTTTATCATTAACAGCCCTTAATACAATAAGCCGTTCGGTAAGCGCCTTGTATTCCTCTGTTAAGCGCTCCAAACGCTTTTCAAAATCATTAATTACCTCTTCGCTAATCCGTATTTCATTTTCAATAGCCTCTACCGTTAAAGGTGTTTCTTCATTCATTAATATCCCCCTCCCATCTACCTATTCGACAGGAGGGACGTAAATCCTACATAAAAATAAAAAATAATCACACACTAAATAAAAAAGTGGTGATAAAATGTCTGATTCTCGTTTGATTGTGACCCTAAATTTAGTTCTGGTTGCGCTGACTGTGTACCATCATATGGAGATGGTGAAGAAGCATTCTTGAGAGTGCTTCTTTTTTATCTAGTCATCTCTATTTTCATCCCATTTAACTCTTGCCTGATCTTATCTATCAATGTCGGCCTGTCATTGCCGAACGTAAGCTCAATTCGTCGATGACGACCCTTTTCATAAATTTCGCTTACTTCTGTGATCCTGGTGTCAGATGTGATACCCCAGCCGCGATTTTGGAGAGTAACCATATCGCCCAAGTCATAATCGCGTTCATATATAAGCCGTGATTTCGAAAGAGACTGTCCTTCCATGTATATTTCCTGTTCGTGTTCTGCTAGCTTCTGCTGACCTCTGTTCTCTAAATCAGCTTCTATATCTTCTACTGGACGAGGGACACGCTCATCATCTTCTTCCATTTCTTCTTCGACGTCCCTAGCGTCTACAAATAACTCATAACGATCGAATCCTTCGCTATCTCCTACGTGGATAATACGCCTATCAACGCCTTCTCCTTGTCCTGCTACGACAGCATAGTTTTTATAGTCTATTTCTGACTCGGTGTATTTAAGCTCTCCTAATGTATTAAATTCCGGGCTAAATATTGCAGGTGGTAATTCCGATTGAGTGGCTACTAAATTACGTCCTTCAAGCACTCGAAATACATATTGTTTATTTTCATAATCAATGTCGATATTCCAGCCAAGCCCCGACAGTAATCCAATCTCTTCCAATTCCTCTGCAAGATTCTTGTATCGAGATTGCCAATCAATATGCGGTCCACGATTGAGATTATTCGCTAGCACAATATCGGGTAGGGTTCGAGCGCTGTCGGTTGGATTCGTAACATTATTAGCTACATAATGCAACATGATCGTTTCGGCATTTCCTTGCCGCCTGTCATATGCTGTATGGTCTGGCGGAAAGGTTAAACGTTGTGCCAGCCACGACTTTAACGACAAAGCACGAATAACCCAGTTCTCGGTGATCTTACCCCGTTCATCTAGCTCAATCTCTTTATGACGGATGACGTATGCTTTATTGGTGTGATTGTGCGGGAAGATGATGTGACCGCGCTGTAGCTTATCCGTGTGTTTTTTATATCGATTGACAAGCATTTCAATCATGCCGATTCCGTGCCAGCTTCGCTCTATTTGCAGGGATTCATAACTATCAATTTCACCTAGTAGATCGAAGTCTCGTGTCATGATTCGGATGGGTAGTTTCATTCACTCACCCCTTTTCAGGCATAAAAAATACGCCTATTCGGCGTTTAGTAGGTCCGTCAATTCCTTATATTCATCTTGCGTTATTCTGTCACCGATCAAGAAAATATCTAATTTTTGATGCATATCTTCCTTGGTAGCATAGGATTTCCTTTCGATTTGCGATTTACACGCTCTGTAAGTTAATGTCATTTTGATTCCTCCTATTTTATAGTAAACTTAATTCCATTAAAGTCACTCGGTAATCAATATCGAGAATGTAGTCTGTTAATAGTTCCGTTTCGGCGGGTTCGGATGTTGTATCATCCTCATCCTTGATAAAAACATATTCTCCGTCTATTTTTTCGTATCTATCTCCAATATTTACGTTTCCTTCTATAACATCAACAAGAATTGCGCCCTCAACTTCAAAGCTATTATCAGCGACTATTTTATTAACAACAATCCCTTTTTTTATAACTGCTTTTATCAACGTTGAACACTCCTTACCACGCCCATATTCTCACACATCCATTACCCCCATTGCCTCCACGCCCACCGCCATCATAACCGACTGAACCACCAGCACCACCGGCACCTCTACCGCCATTTCCTCCGTTTCCTCCGGTATAACCGGATCCTCCTCCAGTACCACCACTACCGGCGCTACCAGCAATCCAATTATTGCTGTTAGTTCCGTTCAAACCATCTCTTCCATACCCACTAGCACCTTGCCTTCGGGGAAGGCCCGAATAAAGACACGTTCCGCCGGGAGAGCCTTCGTTAGTCCAATCTCTTCCGCTTCCAACCCCGACTCCCGAACCGCCGCCCGGAGCAGACATGAGTGTGTCCAACGCTTCTGATGGGCTATTCGATCCTTCAGAACCTTGTCCACCGGGTAACGAATTGAAAATATCTGACGAGTGGGGAGCTCCAGGCCCGCCATTTACACTATTGGTTGAATGCACCGTACCTCGGCCACCGCGACCTCCCGAAGCACTTATAGATATTCCTCCCGATACAAAACTTGACTGTCCTCCGGTAGTGCCGTTTTCCCCAGAAGTGCTACCGGGTGCTCCCCCTTGCCCTCCTGCTCCTACAGTTATAGTTACAGTGTTAAGAAGGTCCGACGCTTTAAAAAATCCGATAGATAAAGCGCCTCCTCCACCACCACCTGCTCCGGCTCTTCTATCTCTACCAGTGTATCCATGTGCACCCCCTCCCCCTCCACCTGCTCCTAATACTTCAACGTAAACAGTCGTAATATCCGACGGTTTAGTCCACGTACCAGATGAAGTGAATGTTTGAACATATTTAGGATTCCCAAGGTTTGGGACGCTTTGTTTCACATTTCCTGAACTATCTAATGTCGCAACCCCGCCCGGGGCACCTTTTTCTGTTGTTGGTACATAATTCATCGGAGGAAGCTGCCCAATTGGCACTTCTCCATTTTCATCAAGCTCAGGAACTCCACCTGGTTGCCCTTTCTCATTCTGCAAAATAAAACTCTCGCTCTGTTGATCGTTAAACCAATCCTGCCAATCTTGTTCCCATTGTGCTAATCTATCTTGATATCGCTGCATTAGATCGTTCAAAAATTCCTCAAACTCATCCGCTTCTATATTTAAGTCATCAATCTTAGCGAGTATCCACGTCTGCAATTGATCTGACGGTATGCTGATTAACGAAGAAACTAAACCGCATAGCTCTTCATCTAAACGCTCGTCAACTAAATCCACGGGCTGTAATGTAGATGTTCCTCGATGAACGTAAATCTGCGCAAGAGAAATTTCATATATCAATTCATCCCGCTGTAAAGCTGGTGGTGTAGGATTTGTTGAATTATCACCCTCTTTCACATGGAGCATGATGTTCCTCTCTGACTGTCTTAAATCAAGGCGTAACACAATCCTATCAATCCTATCTGTGGTTGCTTCAGGTATGCTGTGTGTAAGTGTAAGAGGCGTTGTGTTTTCGTACAGGTGCCCTTTCATAATTGATTTACCAGGCTGTATGACTGTGTTCATTGTCCCTTGTTCAACCGAGACCATTAATCCTGGTTCCTCGTCGGTATGAAGCACACCTGTTGATAGCACACTGCCGAAGTAGTCAGCAAAGTCTTGTGCTCCGTATCTCCGTCTATCTACATCTATACTATTGAAGAATAAATAACGTTCGGCCACTTTACCACTCCTTAAACCGCTGTATATTGCTTCTGATAATAAATATCGAAGTCTCTCCCAAGACTGGACACGACGCAATTACAAGCGATCTCATTTTCTCCTAACTGTAAATCAAAGAATGTGCTGCCTAAATCTAGCCAATTGAACACATTTGTTTCATTTCCCTCTTGGTCCACGAAAATGACTGATTTTTCATCCGTGTCAATTTTGAGTATTTCATTTTCTTCTAAACGTCTGTTAATCTGCATAAATTCACCTGTTGTGCGGTTTTCAATCATCGGCCTTTCTGCCGGTCCGTAAAAATCAACTTGGAATGGGATAGGTCTATCGCTGTCATTGAAAATAATTCTTTCTGTTCGTTGTAGTCCCATTTCGAAGTAGATGTCGCCGTCATCGCCTAATTCCCAATAGTCGGATGGCCATTCAAATAAATCTTCGTATGCAGGCTGTTCTTCGATAGTTGGTGATTGCCAATAAGGATTGGGGGCGACCATATTAATTAGCACTTTTTGAAACGTTCGTCCCCGGTTTGTTGGTCCGTCTGGGAAGACAGGAACAGACTCAGCAACTACTTTTATCTCCCGAACCATGTCGCCCCTTACATATCTAAGAGTTCCCAGCTGTAATTTTGGATTAAAAACAGTCGATAGTCGTCTCCGTTTCTCTTCAACATCTGCTAAATCTGTACCGACAATCTTTAATTCGAGCGTCATGAAACGAGGCTCTAGCACCGTATCAATGAGACTTTCCCCATCTTGGTACGGTGCTTTTTGTGTCTGCACATCTGCTCCGACGTCGCCTAGTCCCTCCACTCTCGTCAAACGATAGGGGCGACCGAACAATTCAATGTTTTCACCTCTTGAATTTATAAATATGAGTTTAAACAAATTAGATCATCCCCATTTCCATCGCCCAACGTTGGGATTGCTGCTTATTCTTACGAGCCACTTCACTTGGCGTTGATTCGTCACGAGTGAAATAGTTATTGAAAGTAGGATTGTATGCGTTGCTGTGTGTATTCGTGATAGAGTTTCCTCCGCCTGTAGCACCTAAGCCACCTGTATAAGCCATACGAGACACGCCTAACGCTTGCTCTGGTGTGGATGTAAATATGGATGGTGGCTTCATCCACTCGGCCATTTCGCTTGCTTTTCTGAGCATGGCAACCCTCTCAGCGTCAATACCTTCTATCCAACCAAGTATCATATTTTTACCAATTTCATCTCTCATCCACCGTGATGGAGAACGGATATCAAGCGCTCTCGACATGACTTGTTGGACTTCTCTCACAATCGAACGTGCTCTAGCAAGTAATTCCCCGCGCTTGGACTCAAGACCGCTTATCATTCCATTCATCGCTTGAAGGCTGATATCATACATATCATCTTTCATCACATTGAATTCTTTTACAGTGCCATGACGGATTTGTTTTATTTTTGTTTCCCATTCAGCGCGTAATTCCTCTAGCTGTTCCTCTGAATTCTTGTTGATCTCTTCAATCTGCTCCTCAGTGTCCTCTTTTAGCCACTCTAATTCAGCTGTTGCCTGCTCACGTGCCAATGTACTTTTTTCTAGCCATAACGACTGGTATTCTTCCAGCTGCGCGTCCGATAGAGAAGTAAGTGCTTTAATCTCTACTGCTGCTCGTGGTCCCATGTCACGTAATTCAGCAAGGAGGCCTTCATTGACCCCTCTTTCAGCTAACTCTCTGATGTTATCCGACCATTCAGCAAATGTATCGACCTGGTCTTGGAGGTTCGCCATAAGCTCCCGCCCGGACACTTCCGACTCGTTATTTATTTCATCAAAAAGACCGGCGAAGTTGTAGAGAGATTTCGCACGGTCATCGACAGCTTTTTCATATTCTTCTGTGAGACGTTGCACCTCTTGCGCTTCTCGGTCCATAACGTCCTGCATTTTATCCATGTATTCTTCGTTGATGGACGTTAATTCTTCTGTGATTTCCTTTCGCATGCGATAGACTTGACGATCTGCTTCGATTCGCTGTTCGGTACCTCCTGCATATCTCGCTTGGATTCTTTCCCACGCTTGAAGTTCTTCAATTAACGAGAGATTGTTGTAGTATTTACGCTGGTCAATCCATTTCTTCGAATTCTCGAATTCATCTTTTTTAATCTGTTCAATCTTACGAGCGTATTCTTCTTCAATAGCAAGAATTTCTTCTTTTGACGCTTCTTCGAGAGACTCAATCTCCTCGTGCATTTCCTCCGTCGTCTTGATGATAGCGTTCGTCATGCGCTCCGTGACCATATCTACTTCTTTTTGCTTGTTTTCGATTCCGATAGCCAGACCTTCGCCGACATCTTCACCGATTTCCATGGTTACTTTAGAAGGGGAATGAGTATCTAATGCTCTTCGCATGGTTTCCGCCGCGCTGTTCGCTATTCTTCTAGCAGTCGCCATCACTTGCGCTTCCCCCGCTGATAGTCCTCTGTTGAATCCAGACATTGCGTCTCGTCCAATGGATTCGAATTGTGAAGGAGTATTATCAAATGGTGTGAGTAAATCCCTTGATAATGCCTCCATCACTCGAACGTGAGAATCAGCTCCGTCGTTCAGTCTATCGAGCATATTGTCCATTGCCTCAATAGTGACTTCTGGCAAACGTTGAAGAGATTCTTCTATATCGTCAACTGCGCTATCGTAATCACTGGTGATATTTTCAAAACTTCGAATGGATTCTCGTTGTACAGAATTGAACATATCTTGAACGGCTCGCAATACGTTCGATGAGCCTTGAGTGATTCCGAGTGCTAAGCCTTCTGTGACATTACCACCGATTTCGAGAAATACTGTAGATGGGCTGTTAATACCTAAAGAACCTTTAGCCGCATCTGTTGTATCATCTGCCATTTGCCTGGAGGCATTTTCGGCTTCTCCCGAACCACTTTCGATCCCCTCTGCTAAACCTTCTGGTACGGATCCGCCAATTTCTTCAAATCCAGCTGATTCTACTTGCTGTCTTAAGGAGTCTTCGGTGTCAGTGACTAAATGGCTGATTGCGTCCATCACACCGGATTCCTCAATGCCCAGCGACTTACTTAAGGCTTCTGTAGCTGTTTCTCCACCTTGAGAAAATGCTTCGCTCAACCTTTCTAGTTCTGAATCAGAAGCGTTAACAAGCGCGTTAACGTGCCCGGCACTTTCTGGTCCTGCTTCCCGCAATGTGTCAAGCAAACCCTCATCGACACCGCGTTCAGCAAGGATGGCGATATTATCAGCCCATTCGCTGATAATGCGCTGGTTCTCTTCTAAGTTATCGGCCATTTCACTTGCTGTGATTTCCACTTCGTCAGATAACGTATTAAACATATCAGTGGCTGCATCTTTATACTCTTCCCACTTAGATGACATATCATCTACAATTTGCTGTTGTGCTTCGGATAAATCTTCAAAGGCAAGCGTCTGGAGAATGACGCCGTTCTCAACTGCTTCAGTGACATTCTCCATAGCTGTAGACATAGTAGCTTTGGCTTCTTCATATTGATTGGCTAATTCAGCGTTGGTTTCTTTTAGAGTCTGTTCTTGTTCCTCTAATTCTTTTAACGCTTGTTGGTGTTCTCTACCTGTGACGGCTCCTTCTTCTAGCTTTCTATTCCATTCCTCTCGCAACTCAGTTGTCTCAGCAAGCTGCTGTTCAACTTCTGACTGCTCTCTCAGTATCTCAGTCAGACGCTCTTGCGCTTCTTGTGCCTTCTCTTGCTCTCTCATTAATTCTATCCTTGCTCGCATTTCCTCCGATGAAAGATTGAGCGCATTCGCTTCTTCGTCATATGCGAGATTCAAGCCTTCGACTGAGTTATTCAATTCGTCTATATAACTGGAAAGCATTTGCTTTTCGGCAGCAGACTTGTTTTCTTTCTCTGCTAATTCTTCGACTTTGTTCATCAGTTCTTGATTAGCTTCAGCAGTTGTTCGGATATCCCGCTGATTGTTTTGGTACGCTTCAGAAGAACTATTAATTGAATCAACCAATGCCTCTGTACTTGAACCAAGATTTTCAGTCTCATCATTAAGCCTCTCTGCTTCTTCACTTGTTCGGTTGAACCACTTGACGACAGCAATCGTTGCAGTGACTATTGCGCCTATTCCAGCAACAATCCATCCGATTGGACCAAGTAGGAACCGCCAAGCAGCGCCTAGTGCATAGCTTGCTGCAGTAGCCAACGTCTTAGCAGCAGTAGAGGCTGAAATAGTCCCCGTCATAACTCCAATTGCTAACGTACTCAATTTGACCGTCCCAGTTTTAGCAGCAATAGCTACGGTTTCGGCTTTTGTTGCCGTAGCAGAGGCAGCTTGTGCTGTAATCTGAGCTTGCGTCGCAAGTGTAAGTCCTGTTTTAGCCGCCGTGGCTGTTCTTAGTACGGCATTAGAGGCTTGGATTGTAGCAGTTACTTTTGTGATGACTGTGTACGCCGCATAAGCACTCATCAAGCCGACAATAGCAGGTGTTAGTGCTTGGACAACTGGTATCGCCATTGCCACACCATCAGCGAAAAATAAAAAAACTGGTGTGGTGCTTTCAATGACTGAACCTATCATTTCAAAAGCACTAAAAACGATATCTTTCATAGAATCTATATTTTCTGCAATCGTGTTTCCTGTTACATTTTGTGAAAGTTGGTCCAGTTTTTCAATGACATGTGCAATTCCTCTGGCAGCCGCTACGCGCAAGTTGGAAAATGAAGTAGCTATACCCGTGCTATTTTCTCGCGCTAAGTCTGCCAAAACACCTGTTCCTGTTCCAAGCTCAATCATAGCGTCATTAAAATCATAGATAGATATTTGTCCATTTTGAAGTGCCTCGTACAATTGTTGTTCTGTCATATTGAAGGACTCTGCAACTTTCACAAGTCCCAAGTTCATCGTTTGCTGTAGTGACTGCCACGTCTGCATGTCCATTTGTCCTGTTTGAAGTGCTTTAATGTACTGATCTGTCCCACGTTGAGCGTCTGCTGTACTTGCCCCAGAAGCCAACAAAGCATTATTTAAAGCTAGTGCCGAGTCTGTCGCTTTATCCATGTCATTAAAGGAGGTGTACATGCGCTGCGCTGTACCTGCAATATCATCTAAAAGAGTAGGTAAGCCATCAATACCTTCTGCTAGCCTAGTTGTTGAACGTTCTGCTTCCTCCGCCGATACACCTAAACCTTCAAGCACACGAGGGAATTGGTTGAGAGTGTCAAAACGAGAAATAGCGTCGTCCATCGAACCGCGTAAAACTTTAAATGCAGCTGCTCCTATTGCAACAAGTCCGAGCGCCGTAGCAAACTTTCTTATACCTCCACTTGCCTTGTTCGACTGGTCGCCAACGCCTTTTAGGCTTTCCTCTGTTTCCTTAACGCCTTGCCCTGACTTTTGACCAGCAGCCCCCAAGTTATCTAACTCTTTTGAAGCTACATTGACCTGCCTGCCGTCCACATCTATCGAGATACGGATATTTCCATCTGCCAATACGTTCGCCTCCTTTCTTTTTAGGCATGAAAAAAGACACCCCGTATGAGATGTCTTGAATAATTCGTGTTAATTTGCGTCATCTAAACCTGTCATAATTTTAAGAGCTGTCGGCAACTCTCCATCTAAATATTCTCTGGATAAATCTCCTATTATTGCACCTGCCTCATGTGAGTACTTGTGCGCATTTTCATTGTCACCCGCTATTTCTGACTCTATGGCAATTTTTAGTAACTCCGCTAATTCGAATAATTCTTTTGTTGGTGGTGCGCCTTCTTCGAACTCATCTTCTATTTCGAGAACCGCTAAATTTATATCAGTTATTGCTTTAGTAAGATATTCGTTCTTTTCATCTATTGAGGTAGTTGCTATAAATGCGGAGGAATAGTTATTTGTCATTTTTGAAAGATACAACATTACTTCCGTTTCTAACATCTCCTCTCTCTTTTCTTCCTCTTCAGTCTCCGCTACTCCTGTTTCACTTTCGATATCAGTGTCACCACAACCAACCAAGAACAGCACACTAAAAAGTAAAATCAGTCCCTTTTTCATCACAATCCCCCCATAACCATAAGTAGTAAGTAAATTTTACCATTACTCGGGGGTATCTTCCATGTCGTTTAACGCATAAATTTTCTGTAGCTTCCGCATATTTTCTCTGTATTCGGCTGTATCACCTTTTGACGGCTTCCACAATCGAATTTGAATAACTCGTTGCATAATCGTATCGCTTGGCAAACCACTCAACAAAGCTTGGAATTCTTTCCATGAAAGCTTTCCTTGCTGTTCATACAGATTCATTCCGTAGGCCTGGCGGAATGAAGCGTAGATATGTTCAGCGTCTTGCTCAAAATCAATGAAGCGCTCCGTTTCCTCGTCCTCTTGAACGGGCATAGGATTTCCTTTTAAGTCATATTCAATCGGCTTCTTACTTTCAATTTTAATGTACTTTTCGTAAACATAATTCCACATTTCGACGGCTTCAAGTCCCGTAAATGTTTCTCCTACTAACAGAGAAAGACATATTTCAGCCTTTTCGTATCCTCTTAGCGTCTCATCGTCAAGAACATCGAACACATCGAGTACATTATCGAAAGCTAAATCGATTTCATATTCTTTGCCGTCATATGAAAAAGAAGTGACTAAAGGGTCGTTGAGACGCATTTAATCACCTACTTTTTCTGTGCTTTTTTCTTCAAGTATTCATTCTTCTTCGCTTCAATCTTTTCTGTTCGCTCTTCTTCCATTTCTCCGATACGCTCAGCAATGGCAGCGCCAAGTGGGTCTAACGCCTGTTCTAGTGCTAGAATGTCCGGGTATTGCTGGTAAATCTTTTTGAAAGTCCCATCACCAAAAATGATATCGTACTGTGCAGCTATAAATTCCTTATTCACATCAAAGGCAGCGTCTACTGTTTTTACGTCGATGTTGTCGATAGTTTCAACATTTACTTCCAATGGAAAATGAATATGTTTCGCTTTTTCCTGTGCTTCTTTTAATCTCTCCTGCGCTATTTCATCAACATTGAAGAAGCGTCTTAGGTTCTCGATTGAGCTATCGAACCACAATTCTAGTGTTCCAATCGTCACGGGAAAGCCTGTTCGCTGTATATCAACTTTTACCATTTTTCAACCTCCTAGTATGAAAATAGAGGGGTATAAACCCCTCTTATTCTAGTGTCACAATCGCCCCATTTGTTGTGGGAGATACATTGTCAACCACCGGGGCTATTACTCCCCCGATAAATCAGTCTCCTCTGGGATTTGATCAAAACGAATGTTACAGCTAAACGTCTCATAAGCGCTTGCGTCTCCTGCCCCTGCAACAATCGCTGTCACTGTTGCCACACCTACCCATTCCTTCTTGCCATCAGAACGAACAACGCGGTGCCAAATCTTACGTCCATCGCCTGTTTTAAATTTCAAACTTGCAATCAACTCCTGCGCTTCATCCTCTGGGTCATAGTAACCCTCTGGTGTGTAGGCTTGAGCAACAGATGTAACAGTCGTTTCTGGCGTACCATCCCCATCATAGAAAGCTTCGTCCTCTGTCTCTTCCTGAGTATCGTCGCCGATGGTAGAAATAAGGTGAGCTAATTCAAACCACTCTTCCCCCGGCTCATCCTGTCCTGGTTCGTATGCTTGCACATAGTGTTTACGCTCAGCGTTTTTTAATCTAGCCATTTTTCTATTCCTCCTTGAAAACTGTTATATTGGCTTGAATATCCAACAAAAAAACGAACCAACCTTGATCATCAATTTGATTGATAAAAGGCTTGTTCGTTATGATTAATTCCTCGAATTCAAAGCTACCGTCATGACTTTCTAACTCTTCCAACTCGTCTAATTCGTTCTGAACGAGCCACAAAGTAGTATGAATTTTACTTTGAAGCTGTGACTTCATTGCGAATTCGAAGTTTAAGTGTTGCTCTTTCGTTCCATCCATGAATTCTGAAACCGTTCGACTGCCTGGTAACGGATAAACAACGAACGACTCATCTATACCAAGATAGCCCATCTTACAATCGATAGGAAGATTTGGTATATCGTTTACCCTTTCAGTTAGCCTTTCAATGAAATCAATTCCAATCAGCCCCCTTTGTGAACGCCCTTATCCAATCACTCATAAATATCCGTTTAGCTTTCATATCCCAACGTGGACCTGTTCCCGGTGTGGTGTAATTGTACATCGGCATGTAGAACAATCTACGGGCATAAGGGGTGTTGTAGCTGATTGCTTCACCTGTTACATCAACCGAAGCCGTCTGCCTAAGAGTTCCCTCGTCCATCGGTACAAACTGGTTCATGTCCGCCATAGCTTGGTTAGCAAGGGCATACCTGCCGCGCTGTACGCTCTGTTGTGACATCTTTACTTTTGCTCTATTGAGATCAATCGACACTTGCACCATCACACCACCTCCAATTCATAGGAGTAGAGATTTTTCTCATACGCTTCATAGATCGGGATAACTTTTGTAACTACATGGTCCACACCGTCAAAAGTGAGGATAGATTGCGTTGTAAAATTAGGGATAGGCGTGGTAATACCTTCATAGCAAAAGATAACCGCGTTCCAAAGCAACTGTTTTCCTGCTGTGGTTGACGTGTATTCTGAACCGCGATCTATTCGGCAATTCCGAATAGTTACCGGGTCGGCGTATTCCGGCTCACTCCAATTATTCTCACCTAGATACTCCTTGTACTCGAAGCTGTCAATACAGAATTCAGCAGGCACTTTAGGCATTACCATACGCTCACGGCTGAATAGAGTAAGCCAGTCCCTTCCAAGTAGATATAAACATCCTCTGCCACGAGAGACTTATTTTCTCCTTCGCCGCTTGAGCGACTAGCATTAGTAACCGTTGTACGACCTGCGCTGAATGACTGAGGAGCTTTATTAATGCCCTCAAAGGTAGAAGCACCTAATTCATGAAAGTATTCAATTTGAGCACATAAGGCTTGTTTAAATTGATTCACACGCCATTCATTATCTTTGGCAATGTCATTTTTGACATAAAAATAGCTAGTGATGTTATTTAAAACCGCACTAGCTTTTTTAATTAAGCTATTGAACGTCGATTCATCAATATCGGAATGAGACAACTCTTTGAATTCCTCATAGGTTAGATAAACCACCATTAATCACCCTCTTCTGGATCAGTTGGATCTTCAGGGTCTTCTGGTTCCTCTGGCTCTGGTTCGGTTAATGTTAATACATGCGTATCCGTGTGACCACCGTCGTCTGTGGTCACAGTTGTTGTATAAGTACCTGCAGGCACATCTGCGGTCCATTCAATTAATCCGCTGGCGCTGACAGATAAACCGCTTGTATTTGGTGCGATCGAATAAGACACACCGCTATTTGTGGCATCAGCTGGCGAAACAGTCGCGGTTAGTTGTCTATTCCCTGCTGTCCCTGCCTCTGCACTGGACGTTTGCGGCGATAGAGCGACTCCCGTCACATTAATCACTGGATCCGTTACAGTTACCTCACAAGTTGCCGTGTGTCCTCCGTCGTTGGTTGTAACGGTGATTGTAGCGCTCCCTGCACTAACAGCAGTCACAACGCCATCGTTAACTGTGGCTACATCTGTATTGCTAGACTGCCACGATACACCTTGATTTGTAGCATTGGATGGAGAAATGGTTGCTGTTAGGTTTCCTGTGTCTCCCGTGTCTAGTGATAAGCTTGTTGGGTTTACAGACACGCCTGTTACCTCAATCGGCAACGTGGTGAATGCAGGGATATCCACTCTTTCAGACTCCCTGTCATCCTCAACCCTTACCGCCTCATATTCACCTGCCGATACTGCTGTATTCGGTTCTAATCCGGTGATATTAAGAGGGCTTTCACCCTCTACAACAACTTCATCACCTTTGTAGATTCTAAACATTGAAGCCCTCCTATCTTAAATTAATGACTGCCCCGTCAGTCGTTGGCGTGACATTGTCAATTTCGGGGTTTATTACTCCCCCGATAAAGTCACCTTCGCTACAGCCTTTTTGTTGTCATCAAGTATAAACTCCCCAGCTTTACCAGCGCCTTGAAGCGCCACGCCGTCAAAGTCCTCTGATTCAATAGTACGTGCTGTATTAATGCCGGTAAATGCTTTGCCAACACCTGTAATATACGTGTAAGCAACATCGCCCTCTTGAAGCATTGATTCAGGGATTTCTTCAATTTGGAAACCTTTGAAGTTCAAGATGTTATTTTGATCAATGTTTGCCGATGAACTTTTAGCGCTCGTCGTAAGTGGATGATCGACGATAGCGTTATAGAGTTCAGGTGTAACTTTAGCTGCTTTAGTTCCAACCGCCTCGATGTTTACATAGTAGTTAGAGAGCTCATTAAATAATGCAAGAATAGCATCTTCGTTATATCCTTCTACAGTCGCTTCATGTCCAGCAACACTAGAAATAAACTGACTATGTTGCGTATTAAATTGCTTTATTTTAGCCTGAGCCTGCAGATCTAAACGATCAGCAATCGCTGATTGCATATCGTTATTTACAGTGTGTCGGTCAATTCCCTCATGATAAACCCACTCCCAGGTGTAAGGAACTGGTGTGTCTGTATAGATAATCTCTGTTCGTGGACCGAATCTTGTGCTATTAGACGTCCCTGTACCAAACCCGACGTTAGTATCTTTGTTATATTCAGTACCTACAACGACTGGAATATCGGACGTTTTAACATAAAAAGCTGTTTCATTATGTTGAACGCCGTCTAGAGCTTCAATATTACCTCCGAAAAAATCGCGGAAATATGCTTGCGTACGGAAGACTGCTTGTAATAATTGTCTAAATTGTTTTTGATAACTACGTGCTGCTTGATTATTATTTGATGTTGGCATTTTAAATTACCTCTTTCTATTAATTGTATTTAGCCAATTTTGCCGCAAACGGGTCATTATCCCCGCCGCCCTTCCCTCCGTCTGGATTGCCTGGCGTAACAATCTGCGGGGAGGGATTCGGTTCCTGTTCTTGCTCAAACAAATAAGACTCGTTTTCTTTCAAATTGGTGAGTTGATCATCTAAACCAAGAAGCTTGTCACCGTCCAACTTGATAGATTCCAAGTCCAGCAACGCTTTTACTGCTTTAACGTTCTTCGCCTTTGCACCAGCGAGAGTTGATTCAAGCTTATGTTCGAAGGCTTGTTGTTGCAGTTTTTCTTCATATTCTGTTTTGGTGGTTTCGTTCTGCTGTTTCAATTCGTCAATCTGAGCTGTTAATTCCTCGTTTCCTCTTGCCTTTTCAGACAATTCATTGAGCTGTTCATCTCGGTCTGCTAGTTGCTGTTTATAGTCCTCAATCTGGGATTCCAAGCCCTCGGCTTTATCAGCTTTTTCCTTATGAGCGTTTAGTGCCTTCCCGTGCTCTGCCATTACCTTGTCAATAGTTTCCTTTTCAAGTCCCAATCCTTCTAAAAACTCTCTATTCATCAGTGATTACCTCCATTGGTTACGTTTTTTTACGTGGGTTACGACCACGAACCGCCTTGAATCTTTAACGTCTGCAAGTGCTAAAAAGACGAAATTATGCATAAAAAAATAGTAGCTAACGTCTGCTACCAACGAGATATGAATCACCTCCTAATTATCAAAAGAAAAGTCGTCTAACAGTGTCGATAATGGAGTATACACTTTTTCTCTTTTATAGTTACGACTTAAATACTCGGCGTTCTCACCCGTCAATAGATTTCTCATAGCCTTCTGCCTCCTTGAAACCATCATGCGCCAATATTTAGCGCTATCGTTCCCGAAATGTTCGGCTACCATGAGATTTTTCTTATAGCGAACAATCTCGCGCTCGATACGACGCTGTGTATCCCGTGCTTCTGCTATCCTCTGATTTAATTCGGCGTCATATTTCGGCTGATTGTTTGTATTGACTCCTGGTATAAATGGGATGTGCAAATGACGGCAATTAATTCCTCGGTGCCCCGAAGCTTCGCCATAATCAGCCTGCCAATACGGATCATAAATGCTTCTATACTCACTATCCGGTGGCATTTCTCCTGGCTGTCTTAAATCGACAACATTTCCCTGGATGAGCGAACAGGCTTCCCTAGCGCCAACATGACTTGTTACCACAACGGTATGAACGTCATAATCAGCCATGCGGTCTTTTCTCACTTTGTCATAGGTGTTACCTAGAGTGGACTTTAAAACGGTTCTGGTGTACCGTTCAAGGCTCCAAGTGTTACCTCCTCTATCGACAAACGTTGAATTAATCCCACGTTGAGCCAAGTCCATGACAGATTTTTCAACTGACTGCTCGAACGTGTACAAGCCAGTGTTAAACATCGCTGTCGCCCGGTTGAGAACGTCTGTATAAGCCCGTTGCGCTGTCCCTTGACCGTAATTTGTCGTTATGAGGGTTTGGTTCACGTAGTTGTTTATTTCGCTCCAGGACTGCTCATAGTAGCCCCTCATGACGTTATCAAGATTGTTCGGTTTCGGCAGAGTGGTATAAGGCATAGCACGATCAATATCATCTACAATTCTGTTCCCTGCCTCTTCAAACATACGGCGTATTTCTGGCTCAGCAACGTTAGTAACTTCGGAAAGGAGCTTCGTCACATCGTTGTTAAAAAGACGTAATTCCGATAGTTTCTGCGCTTGCCACGCTGTTATGTCATCTGAACCGCCTTTCAATCGGTCGATGATAATACGTACAATTTCTCCCTCAAGCGACTGGTATAAATAAGACATATTGCTTGCCCATAAATCCAAGTGATAGGGCGTTACTCTAGGCTGTCTCGGCTCCGTCATTCTTCATCACCGAACATTCGCCTTGCTGCTTCATCGCTAATCTGTGTAGGGTCAATAGCCATTTCTTCTCGTTGTATCATGTCTAGCCATTCCTCGGCGGTTTCTTTCGGTACTTTGAAGATACGTTGAATGGCTTCGGTGGTCGGTATGAAACCAAACGTTTTAGCCTGACCATAGAAACGCAATAACGCTGCTCTATCCTGGAATACACCATCATCAAAATCAACTCCTATGTGTTCGAATGTTGGTATTTCACCAGTGAACAATCCGTAAGCCTTTGCCAATTCAAGCACCGAGACGACTAACCCCTTGATAAATTGCTCCACTTCGTACACATGGTCATTCCTGGTCCGATACGTCAAATCATTCTCGCTAACAATCTCAGTAGCTGTTTTCATGCTTCGGCCGTCAAAGGAGAATGTTCCGACCGACAACTTCAATTCCATTTCTAGCGTTCTAAGCGACTGGTTTATGGCAGCAGTGTACTGCTCGGTCCTGATGTCGTTAGTAACGTCTTTAACCGGATTGCTGTCATCGCCCATATGAATGGACTTGTAAACATTGACATCCGGGTCAAATACTTGCTTAGGAGGCGCTCCGCTTTCGTCTGGTAGAGTGTTTAGCATTTGATCATTGACAAACACTGTACGTTGCCCCATCTTAACCTCCCACCAGAACTGATCGTATGTGTCATTAATCTTTTTAAGCGTGGAGACTGCATTATCGGCAATCCCTAAACCTAACGGGCTACGTGGATTAATATTATTAAACCCAGACGGCTTCACGTAATTAAATAACGGTCGGGACAATCCCGTTATCTCCGTTCGCTCTTGTAAATCCTCATACAGTTCACTTAACGGTACTCGTTGCCCTATTTCGCCTTTGTTGTCGGATTTATAAAGTTCGTTGGTAATGACGTAAAGGTCGCCTTCCCATTCGTGAAACTCTAGCAACGTGTAGTAAATGGTCCTGTTCCGCTCTACTTTTGTGGTGACTGATTTCATAACACCTTCACTAATTCCATTGCTATTGCTTCTGAGAGGATAAAAAGCGTTAGCTATTGCCCAAGAAAATTCAATCTCACCTGACTCGTTGACATAAGGACGAACAGTCAGGCCACCGAGCGCGAACATCGGCTCCAAGTAGTCTGAGAGATTCTTTTTAAACTTGTTATGCTCGAACACATGCTGAATAAATTCATGGGCTGATTGGAAGCTATTCTCCTTCTCTTCTTCGTCATTTGCGTCTGAGACGTATACTTCACACTGTTCATTAAAGACAAGCCCAGCAAGCACATCAGCGCTCAACTTCCGCATGTTCAGCGTCATATAATCACGTTTTTTCAAATAGCCATGCGAATTGATGTACTCAATCTGGGGGTATTCGCCCTCATACTGGCGTAAATTACGTTCAATTCGTGCTAACTCTTCTGGTTCGATATTTATTTTAGGATGGTCGTTAATAGATTTTAGTGTTTGTCCTGACAAAGCGTAACCTCCTTTCTTAAACCAAGATTTCACGCGGTCGATGATATTCACACGTTCACCTCCTACACTTTCAATTTGAAATCACGGGCATTTGACAAGCATAGATATATAAATTGGTCACAAGTATGGTCATTTTCTTCAATGACTCGTGGATTGTCTGAATCAATCGTTTGCTCGTCCCAACTAAACTTTTTGTGCTCCTCGATGAAAATATCATTACTATCTGCATTCGGCATGTTGATTGGATATGGATTCTTTAAATAATAAAAACGACCTTGCGCTAACAGGTCGGTAGGGTAATCAATCATATCCACTTTCTTTTTCTTGCTAACAGGATTCAAATGCTGTCCATAATCTTTATAGTATTGATTCCTAAGCGCTGCCTCCGCACTATCAATTGTACGATTCATAATCCTAGCACCTTGCCAGTAGCTTTGTTGAGACGTCTTAGTGATAAATGTATGCAAGTCCTTTGAAAGCTCACTAGGCGCTTTCTTATTCGCCTTTCCAGCTGGACTGTAATAATACGTGTTCAACAAGATGACTTTTCTTTTTGCAGTTAAGCCGTAACAGCCTGCCGTTGTTGCTGATTGAGAGTGTCCGCCGTCGATTGAGTAGTAGAGTGCAATAATCCTATCGTCGCTCGGTAATTCGTCTAATGGTTTGAATAGATTCATATTATAAACATTTGTTCCAAGTCCTACAGGCTCTCCAAGATATAAATAACGATAATAATCATAATCATTTCTTTTGACTCGTTCGATATCTTGTAGCATTTGTTCAGTTACGAAACCTAGTTCATCATTCAAATAACTAGAATCATGTACTAGATAGTTATCTTCACCTATCAAACTGTCTGACCATTCATTTATCCAATGGTAAGGGTTTCTTGGCGGGTTATACGACCAAAATATACAAACAAAGTCAGCTAGAGGATGTTTCTGTCGCATAAAAGTAACATTCGTCTGGTCAAAGTCCTCTTGACTTTCGAATTCGGCAGCTTCTTCGTACCAAACCGCTATAATATTGCCAATGTCGTTAGATTTTAGCTTTTGAAAATCATCCTGTCCATAAAAATAGAATGTGGATCCGGTGCCTTTATGCATAATCTTAAATGGGGCAACCGTCATATTAAATTGATCTAACAAGCCAAACTTTTCAAGTGCCCACTGAATCTTTAAGAAAACAGAATCCCTTAGCGTATTGGCCACTTTTCGAATAACAACAACATTCGCCTTTTCTCCTCGCCTCAAGTACCACAACATCATGAACACAAGCTTTAAAGCTATCACGGATGATTTAAACGAGTTACGACCGCCCCTTAGAATGTTGTATGGCTTCTTTGTTGTCCACACTTCTCTAAAATGCGGATTGACTTCTTCTTGAACGTTGACAGTGACCTGTTTACTCATCCGCCTCACTCCACTCGTCTACAATGGTGATAGTTGGTGGCGCTTCGGATGTGTTCTCTTTATTGATTTTCTCTATTTCGGCATTGTTTTTATCAATGCTTGTCTGCATGTATTGGAGCTTTAGCTTTCTTTCATCGTCATCGTGGGCCATTTCGTTAAATTGTTTTATTAGGTTTCTAAGTTCGCTCATCGCTCTAGATTGAGCAGTTAAAAAACTCGCCTGTTTATCCCAAGCAAATTGCACTTCATATTCTTTTTCCGTTGCAAAATCAGTCTCTTTATCTTTCTTTAGAAACTGTGTGAAGTCGTGCTTATCTTCAACAAACATGATTTCTTGCGATCGAATAATGGCAGCGTACTGTATCGTGATCTGATCCCATATCAAATCAGCCGGGCTAACCTCACCCAAACTACCCATAATTTCTAATGTTTCTTCGGGTATGAATTTAGAAAAGAATCCATGTTTTTTACTGTTTTGATTACGTTTAGGGGCGCCTGTAGACTTTCCTCCGTGCATTCGACAACGACCGTTTTCCATCGCGCCATTTTTACAGGGTTTGCCCGATCTAGTCTTAGCTCCACATCTCTTTTTTGCATGGGGTTGTTTCGTCATCTACATCGTCACCGCCTCCTAATAGGTATTTTTGGCAAAAGAAAAAGCACCGCGTTGGGTGCCTTCCCTTGAGATAGTTAATATAACTACTGTTCATTATTTGATCTGCTATTCGGCATACCAATAGAGTGCAAATCTTTTGCATATCTCCTAGCATTTTGATAGTAGTTTTCTACTATCTTTTGTTCTTCCTCTGTCTTCCCTTTCAATGCTTCGTCTCTTAACAGTTCAATATACTCATTTAATTCATGTGATGATTTTTTAAACCATTCCTTTAATTCTTCTTCAGTGAATGTATGAACTTCCATGTAGTTAGCCTCCTTTTATCCCCTTTCAATATCTTCATTCGACAAAAAGAGATGTTACCCTGCAACTATTTCCCTTTATGCTGTTGTATGTATTCTTCAATAAACTCATATACCCTCAACATACATTCAGTAACTTCCTTTTCCGTCATGTTGTGCCAATCAGCTACAACTTTCACTGCTTTTTCGTTGTGTTTTTGGTAAATTTCAGCTGTAATCATGTCTTTATAAATTTCTTTCTCAAGAGAAGGTAGCGTTTCGACAGCTTGCCTTTCTAGGAATTCGCCTTCAGCGTCAATAATACTCATGCAATCCCTCCTGTCAGAATATTTGACAAAAGAGTCTAAAGTCCTGCTAATTAAGTAAATAAACAGGAAAATACTACCTATTTGTTGAATAGTTTCATAAGAAGGAGGTGCAAATTGTATGAATATGATCCCAGTATCAAGCTCAAACCTTCGAGCTGTTGGATACGATTCACAATCAGCTACTTTGCGAATTAGCTTCCATAGTGGCACATATGATTACTTTGGGGTTCCTGAAAGTGTGTATCGTGGCTTAATGTCCGCTGGATCTAAAGGGAGCTATCATCATCAACATATTAAAAACTCCTTTAGATACCAGCGAATTGGTTAATCTTGATTTATAACGATTATAGCTGGACCTTCAATGTTTTTTGAAGTCGTTCCAGTTGTAATCGTTACTTTTTCATGTGGTTCTACTTCTATGTGACTAATCCCTTCCCTCTGAAGCAATTCAGATGTAATTTCTTTAGTGGATTGGTCTTTCATAATGGAGCACCTCCAGTTATTTATTATGCCTATATGATTCATATCTTTATACCAAAAAAAGACCCGAAAGAGTCATTCTGATTGATATTCTGTTTTATACCGGGGGTCAACATCCGCCCCGCGCCTACCTCACATTTTAACCGCATTGCTTTTCTTTTGTCATCTTCTGGGAAAACTGTGCAAAGTGTGCAATCTTGCTCACGATTGATGTTTTGATGTTGTAAACATGCCTTCTTGATAACCCCATATGCTTACCAATAGCGACCATGCTCAATCCATCTAACATACATTCAAGAACTGCC